>Ga0256834_1000755_pt1 | contig 22740 bp, 22 predicted proteins | sample 4281140metaG_FD_190536 | JGI IMG/M metagenome (GOLD analysis project Ga0256834, IMG submission 190536) | Hydrothermal vent microbial communities from East Pacific Rise, Pacific Ocean - 4281-140 | ecosystem: Environmental > Aquatic > Marine > Hydrothermal vents | place: Pacific Ocean: East...
AATTCCTTTGGAGCAAACCCTTGCTGTGGGTGATGGGGCAAATGATTTACCGATGATACAAGCAGCAGGCTTAGGCGTTGCTTTGCATGCAAAACCAAGTGTTGCTGCCAAGGCTCAAGTCAAAATAAATCACGGCGACCTCACCGCCCTGCTCTATTTACAGGGATATAATGAAGACGAAATTGTTAGGTGAGATGATGAGTTTATTATATTTCTTGACGGTTTATTGGTTAGATAAGATATTAGAATGGTTGCACATACCCTCACGTTCCGCTTGACAGAACTTACAGTAAGTTATACTCTACTATAATGATACACTCATTCTCTTGCAAGGATACCAATAAACTCTTTTGTAACGAGAAGGTGCGGAGGTTTGCAAATTTTGAGCGTTCTGCTAGGCGAAAGTTGATAATGTTGCATGCGGCTCATCGACTAGAAGATTTAAGAGTTCCACCCGGCAATCAATTAGAGGCATTAAAAGGAAATAGGCTTGGGCAGCACTCAATCCGTATCAACAAGCAATGGCGCATTTGCTTTATTTGGAAAGATGAAGCGGTACATGAAGTGCAAATTATTGATTATCACTAAGAGGAGAATTAAATGGAAAAGCTATTAGATATAATACATCCTGGTGAAATTCTTTTAGAGGAGTTTCTCAAACCAAACGAAATTAGCCAAGAGAAACTAGCAAGGGATATTGACGTGCCAAAAAGCCGCATTTCAAATATTGTGCATGGCAAAAGAGCTATTACCGCCGATAGTGCCCTGCGCCTAAGTGCATATTTTGGCACTAGTCCTGAGTTTTGGCTGAATTTGCAAAGTGAGTATGAATTGCGAGAGGTCAAGCGCACTAGTTGGGCAGATATTGAGCCTCGGATTAGGAAGTTTGGTTAGTCAAAAACAATTAAAAAATAGTATTTTGGTAATTTACTAAAGCAAGAAAGGGTAATTATGTCAAATAATGATCTAACCGAAAAAGATGCTTCAGTCATAAAGGGTATGGTTGAGCGAGGTGATGAGCAACATAATGTTGCAGCATGGTTTGGAATAAACCATGGACGAATTTCAGAAATTTCCAATGGTAATGCGGCCATTGGTGAAAAGTTCAAATATATAAAACCTGCTGAAGAAAGCACCTTACCACCACCTGGGCCATACACTTCAGGTCAAAGCGCAGCCCGGGCAATACAAATGCTTGATGACCTTGAAAAAATTATTCTCAACTCAATTTCAGGAATGAAAAACGAGCTAAGACAAAATGATAACATACTCAAAGAAAACTATGCACGAGTAAAAAAGAGAAAAGACAAAGCGCAAAAGAATAAAATATCTCCCGAAAGATTGGAAGAAATACTTGGCAATAAATGATAATGTCTCAAGGGGTTATCACACTCGCTAGACAGCAAGCTGCTGGATACCGTGGCAAGCACGGTATGACGTGGAAGGGTGGCTTCAAATATAAAAAGTTCCGTTTCTTCACCCTTCGACAAGCTCAGGGTTAGGGCGGAGGGTTCGACTATTATCGAAACATCTTAAAAATCACCCTAAGACTCTTCACTACGTTCAGAGTGACAATGGAGAAATGGAAATCACCTCGATCAGACATTCTGCCCTTCTGCACCGCCTAAAAACTTCTTAATGCTGCGTGCTGCTTGGCGAATGCGTTGTTCGTTTTCTACTAGTGCTATACGTATATGATTGTCGCCATATTCTCCAAAACCTACTCCGGGGGCTACTGCTACTCCTGTTTTTTCTATTAGTAATTTTGCAAATTCTAGTGAGCCTAAGTGGGCGAATTGTTTTGGGATTGGTGACCATGCGAACATGGTTGCTTGTGGTGAGGGAATTTCCCAACCTGCACGGCTAAAACTTTCTACCAAAACATCACGTCTGGTATGATATATTTGGCGCATTTCTTTTATGCAATCATCTGAGCCGTTTAATGCCGCCGTTGCTGCCACTTGCACTGGGGTAAACGCACCATAATCAAGATATGACTTTACTCTTGAAAGTGCTGAGATAAGCCGTTCATTTCCAACCGCAAAACCTACTCGCCACCCCGGCATTGAATATGTTTTAGACATGGAGGTAAATTCGACCGCTATGTCTATTGCACCCTCTACTTCAAGTACCGAACACGGAGGCTTGCCATCGAAATATATTTCAGCATAAGCTAAATCTGAGAGAATGAAAATCTCGTGCTTTTTGCAATATTTAACTACCTCTTTATACCATTCAATATCAGCAACATAAGCGGTTGGGTTTGCGGGGTAGTTTAAAATTAGTGCAATTGGTTTTGGGATTGAATGACGCACTGCCCTATCTAGCACCGCTAAAAAATTATCATTCGGCTCTGCTGGCATAGAGCGCACTGCCCCACCTGACATAATGAAACCAAATGAGTGGATTGGATAAGTTGGGTTAGGCACAAGCACAACATCTCCTGGAGCAGTTATTGCCTGCGCCATATTAGCAAAACCCTCTTTTGAGCCTAAAGTTGCCACAACTTGCGTATCGGGATTTAGCTTAACACCAAAACGACGCTGATAATATGCCGCTTGGGCTTTGCGCAAACCCGCTATTCCCTTTGAAGCTGAATAACGATGGGTGCGAGGATCAAGCACAGTTTCTTGGAGTTTTTCCACGATATGCTTTGGAGTTGGCAAATCAGGGTTGCCCATTCCAAGGTCAATAATATCAACCCCATTAGCACGTGCTTTTGCCTTTATTGGGTTGATATGCTCAAATACATAGGGGGGTAATCTTTTTATTCGATGAAACTCTATATCGCTCATAATCTTATCTTTATTTTTTGTCTTTTATGGAAATAGTGGCATTTGCTTAAGGGCTGTAGTTTCTTCTAGCCCAAAGGCAATGTTGAAATTTTGCAACGCCTGCCCTGCACTTCCTTTGACTAAATTATCAATAGCAGCAATGACAATAGCACGTCCTTTTATTCTATCTTCAAAAACGTTTATATGGCAAAAATTTGACCCACGAACATACCCAGTAGCAGGGATTTTACCCTCACTTAGAATTTTAATAAACGGCTCGTCTTTATAACTTGATTCTAATGATGCTCTTAAATCATTGATATTAGAGTCTTTTGCCAATTTTACATGCGCAGTTATCAGCTCGCCACGTGACATGGGGATAAGATGCGGAGTGAAATTTACTATTATATTTTCGCCAGTAACTTTTGAAAGCTCTTGGTCAATTTCTGGTGCATGACGATGAGAAGCAATAGCATAAGCCGAAAGGCTTTCACCCGCCTCGGCCATAAGAGTATTTTGCTTCAAACCCCTACCCGCTCCTGTCACGCCTGACTTTGCGTCTATAATTATGTCATTATTAGAAATTACACCAGACTTGAGCAATGGCAAAAGTGCGAGTAAACTTGCGGTTGGATAACAACCTGGGCAGGCAATAATTTGGGCAGTTTTAATTGCATCTTTGTTAAATTCGCTAAGACCATAAGCGGCCTTTTTTTGCAAATCTGGTGCAATATGTTTTGCGCCGTAGGTCTTTTCATAGAGATTTACATCTCTTAGACGATAATCTGCAGACATATCGATGATACGAGTTTTTGGTGATTTAGCGATAATTTCTTTAATGATTTTTTGACTTGCACCATGAGGCAAACCACAAAAAACTACATCAATTTCGCTCCAGTTAACTTCATCATTGCTAATTAAATCAGGCAAGTTAGCATATGCTAAATGTGGAAATACCTCACCCATGGCTTTGCCAGCATGAGTGTTTGCCGTTAAAGCAACAAATTCAAGATTTGGATGTGCCAAACCAAGGCGCAATAAATCTGCTCCCGTATAGCCCGAAGCTCCCAAAACAGCAGCTTTTACCTTTTTCATTTTATCGCCCTATTATTGACTTGCTTATTATAAATAAGTCATTGTGTTATTATTGGTTTTAATTGCGCTACTAACCTTTGTAAATAGTTGAAAAAAGCAAAATGAAACTATAGCGTTAGGAATATGATGTCAAAACGTATTGCAATAGCTACAATAGGGACAATGGGTGACGTGCTGCCCTATATTTCACTAGCCAAGGCTCTAAAAAATCACGGACATGATGTTGTGCTTGGTGCGCCTATTGATTTTGAAGATTTAATAAAAAAACATAATATTGAGTTTCATGACCTTGGTCAATCAATTCGCTCGTTTGTTACGCAAACCTCGTTTGATGAGACATTTAGCAAAAATCACATTATCAACATGCCAAATTTACTTGCCCAAGGGCTGAAAATCATTGATGCTGGTGCGCTTAATACATGGGAAATGGTACAAAATTCTGATGCGATAATTGTTAATATCAACACATGTTTTGGTATAGATATGGCTGAAGCTCTTGATATTCCTGTTATCATGAGCGGTTTACAGCCTATTCATTCCACCAAAGAATTTCCGCTATACTTATATTCAGGCCCTGATTTTGGCACATTATTTAATCGTTTATCTTATGCTGCGGCTAGTATTCAGCAGGCATATTTTGACCTTCCTCGTTTTAAAATACGCAACAAACTTGGCCTTAATCCAATTCATAATGGCGGGTTTGCTAAAGATGCACACGGAAATGATCTAACTACATTATATGCCTATTCAGAGCTTATTTCGCCCAAGCCAAAAGATTGGCCAAACAAAAGTTTTGTGACGGGGTTTTGGCGAGTGCCTGATATTGATAATTGGAAACCCTCAAAAGAGTTTTTGGATTTTTTAAATGCTGGAGAAAAACCGATTTACATTGGTTTTGGCTCAATGCCATTTGGCGCAAAACAAAATACAAATATCCTAAAGAAAGCTGCAAAAAAATGGGGCGGCAGAATCGTAATATCTACTGGCTGGGGTGGATTAGAAAAAAAAGATTTACCGCCAAATATATTTGCAATTGATAATGCCCCTCATGATAAATTATTTAATTTTATGGCAGCAGTTGTGCATCACGGAGGGGCTGGCACGACGGCTGCTGGCCTATATGCTGGTTGCCCAACGCTTATTTTGCCACAAGCGGTTGACCAACCCTTTTGGGGGCAGTGCGTGCATGATTTGGGCTGCGGCCCTGAACCCATAGCTTTGCGCAAAATAACTGCTAACACTTTGGCAAACCTGCTTGAACAACTATATAACAATGAAGATTATAGAAAAAATGCCAAGAATTTATCTGCACGACTTAAGCAAGAAAGAGGGGTGGAAATGGCTATTGAGATAATAAACCAAGCGATAAAAAACTATAAGAAACAATAGCTAGGCCATGATGATTAAAGGGTTGAATCATCTTTTTTAAATGGTAAGTTTGCAAGAAAAATATCTGCGCTTGCCTGCCAAGTGAATTTTGAGGCATATTTACGGCATATTTTTCGCTCAATATTAACCGCTTTTATTGCTGCTTTTTGCAGGTTTTCGTCCAAAATTCCTGCTCCAGAATCTGCAACAACATCAAGTGGCCCTTGCACTGGATAGGCTGCAACTGGTGTGCCACTTGCCATTGCTTCGAGTAAAACTAGGCCAAATGTATCGGTACGTGAGGGGAAAACAAAACAATCCGCACTTGCATAATATTGTGATAATTCCTCACCCTTTTTTGACCCTACAAAAATTACATCTTTATATTTTTTTTGCAATTCTTCAAGAGCAGGACCAGAGCCAACTACAATTTTTGTGCCATCTAAGTTAAGGGATAAAAATGCTTCAATATTTTTCTCAACCGCAACCCGACCAACATAAAGATAAACAGGCCTAGCTATATTATTCTTTACTCTATCTTCAAAAAAATTATCAACTCGGTGTGATGGATTAAAAATATCCAAATCCACTCCAAGCGACCAATCCACTATATTTTCAAACCCTCTATCTTTAAGTCTATTGGCAACAGTTTTTGAGGATACTAGGCAATATTTTGCAGCAGAATGAAAACGGCGAAAATAGGCGTAAGTCCAGCGCAAAGGAACTGGCGCACGAGCTCGCAAATATTCAGGATATTGTGTATGAAATGAGGTAGAAAACGCTATATTTCTTTTTTTACAATAATGACGTGCCATTGCACCAAGCGGCCCTTCTGTTGCAATATGAATAGCGTCAGGGGCAATTGAATTTATTTTGTTTCTAATTGCACTTGGAATTGTGAGGGAAAGTCTAATTTCTTTATAGGTTGGCATTGGGATTGTAAGAAAACTTGATGGTTCTAAAAATTCAACCCTATAGCCCTGCTCTCGCATAATTTGTGCTAGTTTTTCAAGGGTTCGCACGACGCCATTTATTTGCGGATACCAAGCATCAGTAACAATCAAAATAGTTTTCATATTTTTTTCACTCAATAAAACCAACTAAATATATATTCCTTATATACTATTATTATGATGAAAGAAAAAAATATGAGAGATTTTGAGAAGTATTATCCTCTCTTTTGTTTCCTCCTCCCTCACGTGTTATTTTGTTCATGGTATCTTGAGCGCAGTGTAAGATATTAAAGGTTTAAGATTCTTCACTTCGTTCAGAATGACAAACAGTAGTTCACTTCTCTCAGAATGACAAAACAGTAATTCAGTGTAATAAAAAAGGGTCGAGAAAGCTCGACCCTTTAGATAATTTATGAAAACCAAAAAAGCAAATATTAGCGTTTTGAGAATTGGAAAGATTTACGAGCTTTTGCTTTTCCGTATTTTTTACGTTCAACAACACGACTATCACGAGTAAGAAAGCCACCCTTTTTAAGCACAGCTCGAAGCTCTGGCTCAAAATATGTTAGAGCTTTTGAAATACCATGACGAACAGCACCAGCTTGACCAGACAGGCCACCGCCAGAAACAGTTGCTACAATATCATACTGATCCTTGCGTTCTGCCGCTTCAATTGGCTGACGAAGAACCATTTGCAACACAGGGCGAGCAAAATACTTAGCATATTCACGACCGTTGATGGTTACTTTGCCTGAGCCTGGCTTGATCCATACACGAGCAACAGCATCTTTACGCTTACCAGTAGCATAAGCACGGCCATTTGCGTCAAGTTTTTGAGTATAAACTGGAGCATCACTAACTACAGTTTCAACATTTCCTAGTTCTTCAAGAGAATTAATTGTTTCTGACATGATTATTTCACCCGCACATTTTTAGAGTTCATTGCACCAACATCAAGTATTGTTGGCTGTTGAGCAGCATGCGTATGTTCTTCACCTGCAAAAACTTTTAGGTTTTTAAGCTGCGCACGACTTAGTGGGCCTTTTGGCATCATACGACGAACAGCATTGAGCAATACACGCTCAGGGAATTTACCTTCAAGTATCTGGCGAGGTGAGCGATTTTTAATACCACCCGGATAACCAGTATGCCAATAGAATAGGCTTTGGTCGAGTTTTTTGCCTGTGTGCTTAATCTTTTCAGCGTTAATCACTACAATATTATCACCAGTATCCATGTGCGGAGTAAAGGTTGGCAGATGTTTTCCACGTAGGCGGCTTGCAATGATTGAAGCAAGACGACCAACTACCAGACCTTTGGCATCAATCAAGATCCATTTCTTGTCGATGTCGCTCGGAGTTGCCGAGAAAGTCTTCATTTTTCTAATACCTTATTTGATGCGATTCATCTATTGAATTGCGTTGTAGCGTTGATATAGCGCAAAAACTAAAAAGGTCAAGTGCAAAGTTTTTATTCTTATTATTCAACAAGTTAACAACATGGTAACATAATACCGCAATTAAGAATAAGGAAAATGCTTGCCTTTAGTTAGGTGTGACTAATAAACTGATCTAATAATTAATTTCAGGAGTTTTTATCAATTGCGTCAAAGAAGTAGAAAATTTGCTGGTATATTTATTATTCTTGCCCTTCTCATAATATACCCAGCGATTGCCAGTGTTATTTATGATAAATTATTAACTGGCACACCAACATGGGTTTTGTTGCTCTATTTCGCAATAGTGGGCTTTGCTTGGGCAATTCCAGCAGGGATTGTTATTAAGTGGATGGCAAAGCCTAATGTAAATAACCCAAGAATTAAAGATAACAACTAGTGCTTAGGAATATCTCTAAGCAGAATTCTTCAATCTAAGTAGAATTTTATCAGTTTCTTTTGACTTAGTTTTAAACGACTTGATTATAATTGCCGCTACATCAACGCTACTCATTGGCTTCCCAAAGTGATAGCCTTGCACAAGATCACAATTAAAACTCGTCAAAACATCTGCTTGCTCTTGCGTTTCCACCCCTTCAGCAGTAATTTTCAAGTCTAGCACTTTTCCTAAAGCTACAATTGTAGAAAGAATATCACGTGACTTAGAGCCTTTTTTACAAACATCATCAATGAATGACTTATCAACTTTTAGTTTATCAAATGGGAATTGCCACAAATAACTAAGCGAAGAATAACCTGTTCCAAAATCATCAAGCGCAATAGAAACCCCCAAATCTTTAATTGCCAATAACTCACTTAAAACTTTTTCAGTGTCATCAATAAGAAGACCCTCTGTTACTTCAAGCTCAAGTCTGCTCGCCTCAAGTTTAGTTTCTTTTAGCACCTGATTTACAAATGCTGGCATATCATGAGTTTGGAATTGCGCTGGAGATAAATTTACTGAAACCATTAAATCTTGCGGCCAATCTTTGGCTATTCTGCATGATTCTTTTAACACCCAAGCACCAATATCACCAATTAGACCAACTTCCTCTGCTATTGGAATGAATACATCAGGGCCAATAGGCTTGCCGTTAACATCATTAAGGCGCAATAATGCTTCAAATCCTCGTAGCTGTTGGGTTTTAAGGTCATAATATGGCTGAAAATTAATATGAAATTCATCTTGAGCTAACGCATTACGCATGCGTTTACCAATTTCATGGCGTGACATCTGCTCATCATCCATTGAAGGTTTATACTCTAAAGCTCGATTTCGCCCTTCAAGTTTAGCTTTATATAACGCTATATCAGATTTATGCAAAAGCTCCGCAACTGTTTTTCCATCTCTTGGGAATAAAGAATAACCCAATGATGCCCCAATATATATTTCACCGCCATCAACTTCAAAAGGAAGTGCCATAATATCAACTATTTTTTGCGCCAACTCACCTACATTATTTGAAGAGCCAATAAAAAATGGTTGAATGATAGCAAATTCATCCCCACCGAGGCGAGCAAGATGAACACGAGAATCCAAGGATTTATTAATTCGCTGGGATACTTTTTTTAATAATTCATCACCCACGCTATGACCTCGAGTGTCATTAACCTCTTTAAATCTATCTAGATCTAAAAAATGAACACCAAGGGAATAACCTCGCTCTTTTGCTAGTATAATTTCTTTTTCAATTATTGCTGTAAATGAATTCCTATTTAAAGCTCCTGTCAGCTCATCATGCTCTGCTGCAAAGCGAAGCCTTTTTGAAGCAGAATCTAATTGAACTGTTCTTAGGAAGTACAAAATTGCTGGAAGTAAAAATGCGGCGAGCATTAAAACGGCAAATTGAAGCGTTACATTTGAAAACTGATTGCGAAACTTCTCATAAGAGGCTGATTCAAGTGACAAAATTGCGATATAGCCAATTTGCTCACCATTCTTTTTGATTGGCACTATGACTTGTGAGCCAAACTTTACGCCCATATCCTGACTTGCAAAAGTCTTCTTAAACAAAATATGGCGACCCTCATCGACATCTCTCATTGATTGTTCAGTTTTATTGCCAATAGAAAGTGTTTCACTAAATTCCACTCCAGAGCCAGATCTCTCTAGCCTAAGAATTCTATTAGCATCAAAAAGGCGATAAGATTTAATTTCTTTTGGCTGAACATGAGCCAACTTAATCATTGTATTCCCAGTTACAATTCTATCTCCTGCTAATACCTCTTTAATAGCTGGAACATGCTCAACAATTTGTGAAGCCCATTGAGACGCAACTCTTTCTGCGTTTCTTTGCGATGTTTTATCTATTGCGTTATTGGATACAAAACGTGCGCCAATCGCTATTGCTAACACCACTAGAAAAAGTGGAATTAATCTGGATATTTCTTTATATACATTCGAATTCATCGAAACTTCCCCTGAAGAACTGCAGTTTAATATAACTGTTATCAACCTTATTTTTTTGCGAAACCAGTATCTGTTTTCGTTTCACCTTTCCTAGCTGCCTTATAAAAAGACTATGATGCATAGTATTTTCACTAGGATAGGTATCAAGCAACAATATTGAGGTTGAGAAAATATGAATCACGCTATTAAAACGTCATTTCTTGGCGATTTCCGTAGTTTTTGGTAAATTAGATATTAATTTATCTAAATTTTTATCATTTTATCGCCCAAAAATTGAGCCTGTTAAAAAAACCTCTAAATAGCGATTTTTTTGAAAATATCCATTTAATGACACTCTTGGCAGATTATGCAATGATTTTGCATGCTTTGAATAAAGGCCGCCAGGCAAGGTTGTTACTCCTGAAGAAAAACCCAAAACTTTAGCTTTTTCATATTCTCTTGTGCTAGCAGAGCGAATTGCGCCAATTGGGTAAGAAAAATGTTTTGGTCTTATTTTGAATTTTTCTTCCAAAACATCAGCTGACTTTTTCATTTCCCATTCTAATTCATTGGGCGACAGTTTAGCTAATTCATAATGATTTACTGTATGAGCGGCTATTGTGCAGAGCGGCTCTTTTGCAAATATTTCTAATTCTTGCCAATCCATCACCAGACTTTGACAATGTTCAAACATATCAATTTTATATTGAGCTGCAAAAATTTTAGTCTTTTCCACTCGCATCACTTCGTCCATTGAGCGCATGTCCCAATAAATGGTTTCAAATGTTTTTTGTTTGTTAAGCCTGCTGTTGGTGAGATATTCGTTACCATCAAAATTAATTGTTTTATTATTTGCAATAATATCTTCAAGCACCTGCCACCATAACTCCCCCTTACCATCAACAAAGCCAGTTGGCACATAAAGCGTAAATGGGCAATTATGTTTTTTTAAGATTGGAAGAGCGTAAGTAAGATTATCTTTATATGCATCATCAAAGGTAAGGACAATGAAAGGATTTTGTTTTTTATCTGATTTAAGTCGCTCTATTGCTTCATCAAGAGTGATAATATCGAAACCAGATTTACGGATTTTTTTTATCACCTCCTCTAAAAAAGATGGTGTAATTTGCAAAATGGCATTCGGCTGAAAAGCTGCAACCTCATCGGGTAGAACACGATGAAGCGTAAATATTATCCCCCTACAAGATGAAAATTTGCGAATAATCCTTGCTAACCCTGATATTGAGAGCAACTCAAAAGCGGTTTTTATAATGCCATATTTAAGAGCAGACATTTATGCAACTTTTGACTGATGAGAACTTGAACTTAAAATTCTAATATTTGAGAATCCTAAATCTGAAATATCACGACTTACACTATCTATTTCTCTTTGCTCAACACCATCATCAACAACTAACAAAACTAAGCCATTTAAGCCTGTAAAGGCACTAAGTGAAGAAGCCATACCAGCCCGCCCAACATCAACAATTACAGTTTCGAATATCTCGCCAAGCGCAGTAATTAGAGTATTTGCTTTGGGTGAATTTAGATTTAGCGTATTTTTTTGACCCCAAGGAACAAAGGCAAAATTTGACTGAGCTCGACGTTGAACAACATCACCAAACTCCACATTATCAAAAGAAAGATCACTAATTCCAAGATTTGAAGATACTCGCCTTGAGCCAGCATCAACCTCAATTACAGAATTACCTGCCGAAATTAACTCTGAAGAAATAGCTTGAGTTGATCCATCTTTATTTGAATTCAAATTTGTAACAAACATCAAAGGATTTGAGCGTGCTATTTGTTTTGAAAATAAAGTAACATCCATATAGGTTGCTGTATTTAATGGCTGCTCAACCTCTTTTAATCCCAAGTTATTTGAATTTTGAGCCATGCTCATAGACTGGAATTCTTCTTCCTTATTTATATTCTCATCGCTAGCATAAGTACCTTCTTGTCCATTTTCTCTATTATTGTGAACATCTCTTATGGCCCTTCCTGACAAAAGTTCCGAAAATAAAACACCACCAAATTGAAAAGTTAGGGCAATAATTCCAACTGCCAAAAGAATGAAGCCTTTTTTAGGAGAAGCAGGTACAATAGAGGGGGCAGCAGATGTAATAACACGAACGTCAGGCAATACTCCGCTATTTCCAGCACGTGCCGCCGCATCTCTATAACGCATCAAATATATAGACAGTAAATCACGTTGAGCCTTGGCCTCACGCTCTAAACCGATAAGGTCTACATTGCTTTTTGTTGCGCCCGACACATCAATTTTCAAGCGAGTTAAATCATCACGTAGTGATTGCACCAAATCAGATTCAATCTTAGCCTCTGCTTCAAGAGCGTTAGCAACTTGACGACCCTCACGAATTATTTGCTTATCAATTTCAGCAATCTGGGCACTAAGTGCCATTACTTCGGGGTGATTAGGCAAACGAGTAGCTGAAAGCAAAGCTAGATCTCCTTGCAATTTTGCTTTATCCTGAGCAAGACGCTGCACTACAATTGAATTTCTTACATCTGGCACTCCATCAACTGGGCGACCTGATTTTAATAAACCACGAATAAGTGCAACTCTTGATTCAGCCTGATTTTTACGCTCTTGGGCTGTCGTGATTTGAGTTGAAATATTTGAAAGCTGTAAATCAAGAATAGATGTGTTATTTGTACCTACGAATAAATCATTGTCTACTCTATAGTTGGCAACTGCCTTTTCTGCTGTTGCAACAAGACCACGCATTTTTTCAATCTCAACTAAAAGCCATTGTGATGCATTTGAAGTATCAGAAACAGAAAGCTCTGTGCGCCTAGTTACGTGTGTATTTGCTAAAGCATTCGCAACACGAGCCGAAAGATGAGGATCAGTTGATCTAAAGAATATTGTTATCACTCTTGAAGCAGGAAGTTGAATAACTTTTGTTCTTTTCGCAACAGCAAGAATAACTCTCTCATTTTGTGATTGAGTAGAAATTGGCTTGCTAAAAAGACTAAAGACATCTTGGAAAAAAGATTTTTTTGAACCATTAAGCTCTGCAATATCTCGCAATCCCTCATTTTCTACAACTCTGGCAATTGTATCTCTGGACTTAATTAGTGCAGCGTGTGATGCAATTACCGTTGGGTCAACTATAGAGGCTGAAGAGCTTGAGTTATCATTTGTAGCTCTTGTAAAAACGCTTTCACGAGATTCAACTAAAATTGATGCTGAGGAAACATATTTTTTAGGAACAATTTGCAGAATAAAATATGTTGCAACCAGTAATATGGCCGTAACAATTAGTATTCTAGGCAAGCGTTTTGCAATTGCAAAAAACAAAGCCCCCATATCCATTCTTAAGTCGTCTGTCTGCTCAAATGTCATTTTTTTACCCATAAACTTACTTTTACTAATGCCTTTTTGACCCATTATAGTAAGCAAGCCGTTAAGAAAATTCAGATTTTAATAAAAAAATAATAATAAAAATAAGGATATTCTTAACTATAACCTGCAATTTTTGACTGAAGTAAATTAATATTGGTATTTTTCATGTTCATTTTTCGCCTTCTAATTACTCTTTTTCTTTTTGCAACAATCTCAGCTTGTGCACTCAACCCTTCTAGCAACACATATCTGGTTGAAACAAAAGGGCCATACACTTTAGATACAGGTGACATAATTAGAGTAACCGTTTATGGCGACAAAGATTTAAGCATAAATTATGGCATTGATGATAGCGGATCAATTGCCTTTCCGTTAATTGGGAATGTGCAAGCAAGAGGACTTACTTCTCAACAGGTCGCATCTAAAATTACTGTTGCCTTAGCCTCTCAATATATGCGCAACCCTGATGTATCTGTAGAAGTTGCGCAATATAGACCGTTTTTTATTCAAGGCGAGGTTACTAACTCTGGCCAATTCCCTTATGTTTATGGAATGAGTGTGCGTGCAGCAATTAGTACTGCAGGTGGTTATACTGATACTGCAGATCGCTCTTTTGCAATTGTTTATAGATTGCAAGGCGATCAAATGATAAAGGGTCGAGTAGAATTAGATTTCCCAATTTATCCAGGGGATACAATAGTTATTTTTGATCGCTGGCTCTAGGAATATTAATTTGCCTAACCCTAAGCTAAATATTTTATATGTTCTTCGTGCACCAATAGGTGGTTTGTTTCGCCATGTTCTTGACCTTGCTAAAGAGCTTGAAGGTCGTGGCCATAAAGTGGGCATGGTGATTGATGGAGCGCACTCATATATTCAAACAGAGGAGTGGCACAAAGACATGAAGCAACATTTTAAACTTGGTATTCATACTCTTCCAATGAGTAGGTTGCTTGGTTTTAGTGATTTTTCTAATCCTTTTGCTTTGAATAAATTGGCTCGCAAACTTGAAATTGATGTTTTGCATGGACAAGGAGCAAAAGGAGGTTTTTTTGCTCGACTTGCCAAACCAAAAAACACTGTTGCACTTTATACTCCGCATGGGGGCGTGTTAAATTATAATAAAAAATCTTTAGCTGGTAAAATATTTAGATTTATAGAAAAAATTTTAATGGTGCGAACAAATGCGATGCCATTTGAAAGTGCATTTGTAAAAAGAGAATATTTAGAACAAATTGGCACACCAAAATTCCCCAACCCAGTCATTCATAATGGTTTAGCTGAAGAGGAATTTTTACCACTAAAAAAACCTAAAAAAACTTATGACTTTGCATTTATTGGAGAATTAAGAGACGTAAAAGGTATTGAGTTTTTAATTGACGCTTTAGCTGAGTTAAAAAACACAAAAAACAAATCTATTAGCTTAGTCATTGCTGGGTCTGGACCTTTAAAACAAACAATTGAAGAAAAAATAAAATTTTCAGACTTAGAAAAAAATGTAACCTTAGTAGGAGTGCGTCCTGCTCGTGAAATTTTGGCAATGGGGCGGTGTTTAGTTATTCCATCTCTAAAAGAATCATTGCCTTATGTTTTATTAGAAGCAACGGCGGCTTGTGTACCTATTATCACAACTAATGTTGGTGGTATTGCTGAAATATTTGGACCAAGTGCAGATAATCTAATCGAGCCTGCAAATAAAGAAGTTTTAGTACAAGCAATGAGTGAGTTTTTAGATAATGAAAAAGCAGCACAACAATTAGCAAAAACACGTTTTGAATATACGCATGAGAATTTTTTAGTTACGAACATGGTCGATCAAATTGAGAATTTATATCAAGCCTGCTTACAAAAATTATAAAATTCCCAATATTTTTACTGTTTTTTCACTGCATTTTTATCTTTTTATACTAGTTTAACATATATAAATTTTAAGGCCGAGTGAATATGCTCAAAGTTGATCAAAAAAAAATTGCTGCCGATAGCATCAAAAACAAAAGCCGGCCAAGTGATGAAAATGAGCGTCTTTGCGACCTTGCCGAGCAGATAATAGATCGCCCTATCAAAGAAACTTTATCATCTGCTGTAATAGTTGGCATTATTCAAATAATTGAAATTATTATATTAGCTCTTATTGGAACGGTAATTTTTCTGTTTTACGTAGTTGATTCAGATCCACGATTTTATACTATTGCTATAATTTCTGTATCAGTTTTTGCAAATATAATTTTTAATATCGCTCAAACACACAGAATTGGTGCTTATCGTAGTTTTTTCAAACAAACTGCAAAAGTTATGGCCGCATGGAGTGCCGTATTCATTGTTTTTTTAGTTTTAATATTCTTTTTCAAAGCAAATGAATATGTTTCTAGAGTTTGGATGCTTAGTTGGTTTAGCGTTGGAGCATTATTTTTAATTTTATACCGTTTATTGATCCAAGCAATTATCAGGCATTGGACTAAACAGGGAAAATTAATACGCAGAACTGTTATTGTTGGTGGGGGGTCAGCTGCTGAAAGCCTTATTTCTTCAATAAATAATTCTAGTGCAAATGACATCGAGTTGCTTGGTATTTTTGATGATCGCATTGATAAACGCTCGCCTGATGAGGTTGGTGGTGTGCCAAAACTAGGCAAAGTAAGTGCTTTAGTAAAATTTGCTCGCCGCACAAGAATTGACTTAATCATTGTGTCTTTGCCACTTTCGGCAGAAGATCGTGTTTTACATATGTTCAAACAATTATGGGTTTTGCCCGTTGATATTCGCCTTAGTGCGCATATGAGCAAACTGAAATTTAAAGCTAGTGCTTATTCTTATATTGGTGACGTGGCTGTTTTTGATATGGCAGATAGACCAATTTCTGATTGGAGTTTAGTGTTTAAATGGGTATTTGATAAGATCACTGCCCTTATTGCACTGATTTTACTATCCCCAGTTATGATTATTGCTGCAATTGCTGTAAAATTAGACAGTAAAGGGCCAATTATTTTCAAACAAAAACGCTATGGATTTAATAATAACTTTGTTGAAGTATATAAGTTTCGCTCAATGTATACCGAAATGTCCGATAAAGACGCTTCAAAATTAGCTACAAGAGATGACCCTCGAATAACAAGAGTTGGCCGTTTTATTCGCAAAACCTCAATTGATGAATTACCGCAATTATTCAATGTACTTAAAAATGAATTATCAATGGTTGGTCCTCGTCCACATGCCATGTCTGCAAAGGCTGAAGACAAACTATATGATGATGTTGTGAAGGGGTATTTTGCTCGTCATAGAGTAAAACCTGGAATAACTGGCTGGGCGCAAATAAATGGCTGGCGTGGTGAAACTGATACAGTTGAAAAAATACTAAAACGGCTCGATCATGACCTTTATTATATTGAAAACTGGTCACCACTTTTAGACATTTATATCCTAATAATGACCCCTATTTCATTAATTAGCAAAAATGAGAACGCATTTTGAGCGATCAAGCAACATTTAATGCAAAACATTATGCGCCACCAAGGGATTATTCTGACAAAAACTATGTAGTTTTTTTACCTCTATTACACTTTGTTGTTGGTCTTTGGATATTTTCTGGCGGATTTGTTTTAATTGAACCCTCTCCATACGAATTATTATTTGCGCTTGTTCTACCAATTGCAATGGTTGCCAGAGTTGGTGTTTATAAAGAAACGCTATCTCTTTTAGCTATAATTATACTATTCATTCCATTTGCAATTATCTCGGCATTTCAGGCAACATTTTTTTCATTATCTGAGTCACTTATCTATATCAGCATAACTTCGTTCTTATTTCTTACTGCATTTTTTCTTGCAAATTACATTGCAGATGCACCATTTAATAGAATGAAAGTTGTCATGGGGGCGTATTTAGCTATTGCCTTAATTACAGCAATTATTGGAACTTTAGCTTATTTAAAGCTAATCCCTGGCGAGGAAATATTCCTTCGTTATGATCGAGCAAAGGCATTTTTTAAAGATCCAAATGTCTATGGGCCATTTTTAATTTTGCCAGCTATGTTCATGTTACAAAAATTATTTTTTGTAAAATTAAATAAAGCATTCTTTCCTGCAATATTCTTTGGAATTTTAGCTATTGGAGTTTTTGCAAGTTTTTCACGTGCTGCATGGGGTTCATTATTATTTGCGGCAATATTGCTCTTTGGCTTAAGTTTTACCCTTATAGCTAATGCCAAAGAAAAAGTGCATATGATTATTTTAGCACTAGTGGGAGGTGCAGTAGGCATTGTTGCTTTGCTTGGACTATTAAGCATTCCTGAGGTGAACAAACTCTTTGTGGAGAGGTTTAGCCTTGTGCAATCCTATGATGGCGGCTCAACTGGTCGATTTGGTCGCCAAGCCTATGCCTTTGAATTAGCAATAGAGAACCCTTTGGGCATTGGCCCTGGCGAATTTGCTAGTATGAGAATTAAAGAAGAGCCGCACAATACCTATGTAAACAACATGTTAGTTTATGGTTGGGGCGGCGGTTTAGCATTTTTCTTCATGTTTGTTTTAACTCTAAAACGAGGTATTGGTGTATTATATAAAAAATCAAAAAATAGAGTATTAATGATACCTTTAATAGCAACTTTCATTCCATTGGTGATTGAAGCTGCAATTATTGATATAAACCACTGGCGACATTTATTCTTAATTACTGGACTAATTTGGGGAGTTTCTGCTGGATATTTCAAAATATCAAAAAGGCAGATAAAAGAAAAGCATTTGTTAATATAGCTAGCTATTTATTAAAAACCTCTTTGCCAAAACAGCAGTGTTTTTTGCGAAATCCCTTGCATAAATTTGCGCTAGTTCAGTTTCTTTATGGCTTTGCACCCAAGCTAAAAGTGCCATTCTCCTAAGCAAAACCATAGCGTCAATCATGTCTTCGTCTGCTTTTGAAAATTCACGTATTTCACGATAGGCCTTTAGCCATATTTGTTTTAGTTTTGGCACAATATCTTCATGCTCAAAAAAAGAAACACTAGCAGCAAAATCATAACCAAACCAAGAAAAACCACAATCATCAAAATCTATTAAACGGCTCTTGCCTTTATCAACTAATATGTTGGCAAAACGCATATCAGCATGAATTAAGCCAAAGCGATCTGCTGAATTTCCATAGGCTTCTAATAAGGAGCGAAGTTTTATTTCACTCTTTTCTAAGGTGCGCAATATTTCTTCATCAATATTTGGAGCAGCTCGCCAATTGCCCCAAAGACCATCTTTATTCAAAATTGCATCAGCGTCCCAAGTCGGGCGAAAAAAACCACTTGGTTGCGCCCATTGCTCTACATGAGAGTGGCAAATAGCGGCGAAATGGCCTAGATCAACAAATAACTCATCTAAATTTGCGCTATCGCCTTCTTGCCCTTTTTCAAAAGCAAATCGCACCGCATAACTGTGCTGCCCCTCACCAAGCTCCACCTTTTGCACAAGCTCACCATTCACCCCAGCAAGTGGCGAAATCAGCGGCAGATCTGTATCTTTTTTTAAGGCTTTAAGCCATAATAATTCACTCTTGATTGATGCAAGTGATTGATAAAGGGGGCGATGAACACGAATGATATGCTTTTCACCATCTGGCATATCAATGCGAAATGTATGGTTTTCAGACAAGTTGATAAGTCTAGCCTTACCACCCATAAGATCAGGCCAAACATGCAATTGCGCTTCAATTTGTTTGGGTGTCATTGATATTTTCCAAAATGAAATAATATATAAACTTCAAAAAATGGTCGGAGCGGCCGGATTTGAACCGACGACCCTTTGTCCCCCAGACAAATGCGCTACCAGGCTGCGCTACGCCCCGACTGGGTGAAAGATTTAGAGAAGTGATGGCAAAGGCGCAAGCAATATTTTGCTATAATTATTGCGACCTTGACTTAATTTTATTGCCTAGCCTGATCTAACTTTCGTTTCATCTCAAGAAGGTCTTTAAGAAGGCTTGAGAGTTTGTTTGTATCTTTTTTGCTCAAGCCGCTTGCCTCGCCTGCTCCAAAAGGAACAGAGGCTAATGCCGAATCATGATCTGCTACTGTTACTGGCTCAATTGCGCCTGTTTGACCGATTGCGATAACCTGCCTAATACCTTGCGCCTTTAAAACTTTTTGCACGCCTTTAATGGTGAAGCCTTTATCATAGAGCAGATGACGAATGCCTTTTAGCAATAATAAATCATCGGGGCGATAATAACGCCTACCACCACCACGTTTTAGTGGTTTAATTTGAGAAAATCGGGTTTCCCAAAAGCGCAAAACATGCTGAGGTAAATCCAACTCTGCGGCTGCTTCTGAAATCGTACGAAAAGCGTCTGGCGATTTATCCACTTATAAATTCCCTTAATAAAAAAGTCTTTTAGATAAATTATAAGGCAATATTTTGTTTATTTACCTGCACTTGTCATAGTATAGTTGATTTTGTCTTTCAACACATTGCTGGGTTTGAACACAACTACTTTGCGAGGTAAAATTGGCACTTCCTCACCAGTTTTAGGGTTGCGGCCAATGCGCTGGTTTTTTGAGCGAACTAAAAAAGAGCCAAATGAAGAAAGTTTTACATTTTCACCCTTAACTAAAGCATCACTCAATATTGCAAGTGATCTATCTACTAATTCAGCAGATTCGGTTCGTGACAGGCCAACATCTTGATGAACAGATTCTGCTAAGTCCGCTCTAGTCACAGTTTTTTTTGTCATTTGCTAATTCCCTGATATTGCAACTATTTTTAAATTATCATCATCTAGTTATAATAATTAGTCAACATAATCATATGCATTTATATTTGTAATTATTTTACATAATAGCTTGGAATTATGCTTTTGGTCAAATAACATATTTTAATGGGTAATTTTACCAACGAATTAGTGATGCTCCCCACGTAAAACCACCACCCATCGCCTCCAGCATTACCAAATCACCCTTTTTTATTCGCCCATCTTCAAAAGCAACACTTAAAGCAAGCGGAACTGAGGCAGCGGAGGTATTTGCGTGTTTATCTACCGTTACTACAACTTTTTGGGGTGGTAATTTTAGTTTTTTACCTACTCCATCAATAATTCTTTTATTTGCTTGATGAGGTACAAACCAATCTAAATCATCAGAGCTTAAACCCGTTTTCTCAAAAACATCGTCAACAACATCTGAAATCATGCCAACGGCATATTTAAAAACTTCTCGTCCTTGCATTTTTAAATGACCCACAGTTTTTGTGCTAGAAACCCCGCCATCAACATATAATTTATCCCAGTGAGAACCATCTGTTCTGAGAGATGAGCATAACACCCCACGATCACCTGCTTTTTCTTCACTTTGCGCTTCTAAAATGAGCGCACCTGCTCCATCGCCAAATAAAACACATGTGGCACGATCACTCCAATCAATAATGTTAGAAAAAGTTTCAGCACCAATCACAAGAGCCCGCTTTGCCATGCCTGACTTTAGATAACTATCAGCCGTTGCAAGAGCAAAAACAAAACCAGAGCATACGGCAGCAATATCAAAAGCAAAGCCTTGGGTAATGCCTAGTTTATTCTGCACAAGGGAGGCGGTTGATGGAAAGGTTAAATCTGGCGTGGCGGTTGCAACTATGATTAAATCAATATCGCTTGCATCAAGACTAGCACTTTTGAGTGCTATTTTTGCAGCACTTACTGCTAAATCAGAAGTTAGCTCACCTTCAGCTGCAATATGACGCTCATGAATGCCAGACCGCTGCACAATCCACTCATCAGAAGTATCCACCATTTTGGACAATTCTTTATTAGTGATAATTCGTTTTGGTAAATATCCACCAACACCAAGAACAACAGATTTTTTATTCACTAGGGCTATCCTTAGTTTTACTTGACTGAATGAGTGATGTTGGGAAATTTTCCATTCCTTCACCAATTTTTTCTAATAATTCGTCTTTAGCCATTTCATGGGCTAAACAAAGAGCAGATTTAAAACCTATTTCATCTGTGCCGCCATGAGACTTAATTACAATCCCATTTAGCCCCAAAAACACTCCACCATTTCCTGCCCTAGGATCCATCTTGGCTTTAAATGCCCTTAGACCTCTTTGTGCAATGAATGCGCCAAGTTTAGAAATAAAATCTGCTTGTAATGCGTTTTTTAAATATGTTCCCACTTGGCGAGCTGTCCCTTCGGCAGTCTTGAGGGCAATATTGCCAGTAAATCCTTCTGTTACGACCACATCAACAGTGCCCTTGCCAATGTCATCGCCCTCGACAAAGCCATAATAGCTAAAACCTGCGTCTTTTGCTTGTGATAGGATACGTGAAGCCTCTTTAACTGGCTCTAGCCCCTTAACCTCTTCAACCCCAACATTCAAAAGGCCAACTTTTGGGGCGTCTTGATCAAATAATGCCCGTGCCAATGCCGAACCCAAAATTGCAAAATCTACTAATTGCTTAGCATCGCCGCCAACTGTTGCGCCAACATCAAGCACCACAATGTCTGCCCTAATTGAAGGCCAAATTGCCGCTATTGCTGGGCGAGAAATACCTTTCATTGGACGAAGACAAAATGTTGCCATAGCCATTAAAGCACCAGTATTTCCACCAGAAACTGCTACATCAGCATCACCATCTTTGACGGCTTGCAAACAAGACCACATAGAAGAAGACCCCCTGCCCTTGCGAAGAGCTTGTGAGGGTTTTTCATCCATTGAAATGATTTTTTCACAATGAATAATTTTTGAAATGGGTTTTAGAGCAGAATATTTATCCAGCAATGGTTTTAGAACTTCTTCTTTGCCATGAAATAGATATTCAACGTTTTTACATTGTTTAAAAGCTAAAAAAGCCCCATGTACAACAATCTCTGGCCCATTATCGCCACCCATCGCATCTACTGAAATTCTAATATTAGTTTTCATATTTTACTACCTGATTGGCTAAAACTTTAAAGTCCAAATTCATATACTCGAACATTTCTATTACACCTGTTGCAGATTTTTCTCAATCTTTATTAAGGCTTATTAGCTTAGGTTTTGTCTTTTTTAAGGCTTGCCAAAACAGCAAACGCAGAAGATTGAGGATTATCTTCAATTATTTGCATTTTTTCTCCCTCAAGCCGTGGGAATGAAATAATAGCTAGTGATAAAGTTTCCATTATATAATCATATAGATCTAGCTCAGTGCCTTCATAATAATCAGGCAGGTCATTGTCTGCGTCCATATTGATATAGGTTTCTGAACCAGCTATTTCCTCAGTTTTTGGCTGACCATGAAGAAAAACTCTGCTCATATTCTCGTTTATTATTTGCTCAACTGGCTTAAAAGAAACCACACTTTGTTGAATTATTTGTGCATTTAGCTCGCCATTAACATGCAAACCACCT
>Ga0256834_1000756_pt1 | contig 22740 bp, 12 predicted proteins | sample 4281140metaG_FD_190536 | JGI IMG/M metagenome (GOLD analysis project Ga0256834, IMG submission 190536) | Hydrothermal vent microbial communities from East Pacific Rise, Pacific Ocean - 4281-140 | ecosystem: Environmental > Aquatic > Marine > Hydrothermal vents | place: Pacific Ocean: East...
CCATTGCAATATGGGCGGAGGCGGTCAGGCTATCGGAAAGTTCCTCGGGGTCACTCATTTTCTCAAGAATAATGTCAATCCTCTGCGTTGATCCGTTCTTAAGTATCAGGTCTTGTATTGTGTCACGAAAATACGGCGTGCGAATGCGAACAGTTACCTCTCCGGCAAACCGCAGGGGTAAATCGAAATTGCCATTTAAGTCACTATAGGCTGTCGTGCGCCGAGTTTCCTCTGCATTAAACGCAGTGATCATAGCGCCAGCTATTGGTAGATTTCCTGACGAGACTATTTGCCCGCTTATCTCAGCTTTTTGAATTTGCACATCTGCTGGAAGATGGAGCTGGGCTTGGGCGGTGCTGATCTCAGGTTTAAGGATAACCTGACGGTGCCCAGTAAAAAATCCGTTTGGAGCTAGGATTGCTGCGATAGCAAGTATAACAAGAGATAATAGATATTGTTTTTTTAGCAGTTTTTTTGAAAGTGACACACTATTCTTTCTTTACATTAATTTTTTGCCGGTGAGCCGTACCCATTTTTAGGATCATTTGGATTTGGAATTTTCCAAGGGTAACACTTATAACACAATTCTTATTTTTGAGCAATTCATCAGCAATATGGCAGTGTATCAGTTTGAAATTAAATTTGCTACGGCACTTTATCCCCGCAACAATAGAAAATGGCAGTAATCAAAATCCTGCCACTTTTACAGCTTTGTGGGTGCTGGGCTATTTTTGAGCCTAGTTGCGCTCGTCGTTGCTTGGGTATCTAAAACCGCCATAAAACTTATATGGGGCAGGAAAATGAGATAGAAAAACACGGGTTTTTTGCAAAATCATTCTTTTCGAATTGGTTTCGCTCAGCGAAATTGCCCCCCCTTTAGACCAAACCGTTTTAGCTTATCGTAAAGGGTTTTGAGGGGAATGTTTAGTTCAATTGCGGCATCGGCTGCCTGCCCACGATGTCGCCTCAAGGCGTCTATGAGAATGGATTTCTCGTAAGCCCGCAATCGCTCTGGAAGGCCTTGGCTTAGCTCGTCGGAGTCGAGTGCATCGAGGTCAAGAAGCACTTTCAATGCGTGTTGGCGCAGCTCCGCAATGTTTCCGGTCCATGACATGCCAGTAATTCGAGTGAGACGCGCGGCATCGATAACAGGCACTGCCAGTTGCAGATTTTCTGCTTGTTGACGGAGCAAGCGGTGAAACGTCGGAAGGACATCTTCTGGCCGCGACCAAAGTGTTGGAACTTCGATCTGGGCTACACTTATCAGAAAATATAACTCCTTACTCAACCCGTCACCCAAGATATCTTCTAACGCCCTATCAGAGGTTGTGATAATCCGAGTTTCTTGATGGTTGCGAATAAAGGACGCCAACATGTCCTGTTGGGCTGGACTTGCAAGCTCGACATTGCGGAATGTGACGAAGGCGGGGTGTCCATCTTGGTCGAGCCATTCAAAGCTCTTTGCATCGCAGCTAGAAAGGCTAAGGTTTGGCACATCTTCCGTTTTACCCAGCAACCCACAAATGCAGCTTACCGCTGTCGATTTACCCACGCCGTGTTCACCCCACAGGTGTATGTTGATTGGCAGCCGAGCCAGTTTGCGCAATTCGGTGCGAAAAGCGCTTATCGTTGCCGAGGGGCCAGGGAAACTTATTGCTACAAGATCGTTCTTAGTTAGGTCTCGGATTAGCTTGCGGTTTTCAATTGTCAGACGGCGCTGGCTGAGTGCTCGTTTTAACACTTTTAACAACGCCTCAGGATGGCAGGGCTTTTCAAGGAAGTCGAATGCACCTTTGCGCATCGCCTGTACGGCCATGGATACGTCGCCTTGCCCCGTCAGCAAAATAACTGGCAGGTCAGCATCAATGGATTGCACATCGGCCAAAAGATCAAAACCGTCGCGGCCATCCATGCGGATGTCGCTGAGGACAACGCCTTCAAGATCAGCCGAAATACGGTCTTTCGCCGTGATCACTGCGCTGGCTTCTTGAACGATTAGGCCTTCATAGCTGAGGGTTTGCGCAATTGAACGTCGCAGGACTGCATCATCCTCAACAAGAATAACGATATTTGCCATTAAGCACCGTCTTTCGTTTGATGATAATCGGCGGGCGCAGCCGAGGGAAGTGATAGGGTGAAGCATGCGCCGCCCTCTGGGGTGTTTAAGGCCTGTAGATTGCCGCCGAAGCTCTCCACAAAACCGTAGGAGATTGACAGGCCAAGCCCAAGCCCTTCATCTTTGGCTCCGGACTTGGTAGAATAGAATGGTTCAAATACGCGATCTGGCTCTAACAAGCCAGGTCCACTGTCTTGCATGCGCACTTTCACGACGTCTTTGCCGGTGATTACGGAAATCCTAATCCACTTGTTCTTTTGACCTGCAAGTGCATCGGCGGCGTTCTCGATGAGGTTAAGCAAAACCTGTTGCAGGCGCACCTCCCCACCCAATACAATAACTTTTTTATCAGTGTTCTTTAATGTCAGTTGTATGCCATCATGTTCCAGCCGAGGCGCAATCAATTTCACTGCCTGTAAAATGATGTCGCAAATATCTACCGCCGCTGTTGGCAGGTCATCCTTACGTGCAAAATCGCGCAAGTTCCGAATGATGCGTGACATCCGTTCGGTTTGTTTTTCGATATCGCTAAGATTGGCCAGCGTTGCTTTGGTGTTCTTATCTTTGATAAATCGACGAGCCATGAACGCAAAGTTCTGGATTGAGGCAATGGGCTGATTCAACTCATGACTTATTCCTGCCGACATAGTGCCCAAGGCCGAGAGTTTTGCGGCCTGCACCAGCTGGTGTTGAGCCTGTTCTAGTTCAGCACTGCGCGCCACTATGCGTTTATCTAATTCTTTGTTGAGTTTGTGTTCGGCACCCAGCATTCCCATCAAACGACGTCGGCGTTGATAGATCGCAAAAGCTGTCATCAAGGCAAAGGCTACTGTAATAGCATAGAGAGAAGTGAGTTTGTTGGCCTGTGTGAGAGCCGAGCCGGTTTCTCGTAACAAGATTGCTTCAAGGTTCAAGGGCAGTATGCTCTGGCGTGCTACAATCCATGGCTCGGTAGACGAGATGCTCGGCAGATCGCTCCATAATTCAACCCCACCAGTCTCTTGCTGTGTGATGGGCGTGTGGGTGACAAGTTCGGATGGGTAGGCACTTTCTGGAATCCAAGTTTTCGACTTGTCTAAGGCTGGTCTAATATTTCGAAACAGTAGACCAGCACGGTTGCTGAACACGGTCGTGCCGGATGTGTCGATTAGCATCAGCACGTAAGGCCGTGCGTGAAACTTCGTCTCTATTTGTTCAAGGTCGACGTCCAGAACCGTGATGCCAATTTGCGCACCATGCTCACCCAATACAGATCGTGCAAAGGTTAGCGTTCTGATACGGTTGGCGACGTCATAGCTAATCGCCACGCCAAGCGCACCGTTCATCGCTGTATTATAGTAACTTGTCTGACGGTGTTGGCCTCTAGGTTCATCGTTCAGGGTGGAGACTAAGTCTACACCTTGCGTATCCAATAATCTGATTTCATACGCCCCTGACATAACATGTGCGCGGGTCAAGTAGTCCCTTACCTTTGGTCCGAATTGGTTGAATTGAAAGCTCTTGACGACGACTTCACTCCGAGCCAGAAGGGTGGGAAGCAACCGAGCAGTTGAAATCTGCCCCCGAAACTGACCAACCGCTTGTGCCAATTCTTGCTTTGCGCTCAGTTCAATCTTTACCAGTTCACGCATATAGGAAGACGACCAGACGTAAGTGCTGCTCAACCCGATTATGAGTATGACAATAAGTCCAAAAAGAAGTGATCGAATCATGGTGCATGATATTCTGGTTTTTCAGAAAAATACAAATAAATTTTCCGAAAAATCCGAAAATAATTTGAAGTGTCCGAAAGAAATTTTTGTAAGTAATTGTTTTTAATGCAAAAAATTAAAAATACAAATTTAAATATTGTGACGTTATCTTCTTTCCTGTTCAGTTAAACCTCAACAATCCTGGAGGAAATAATGAAAATAATCAAACATTTGGCTACATGTGCCACCGCACTCGTGCTGTTAACTAGTGCGGCAAATGCCGCTTGTGATACTGGCGAAATCGTCATCAAATTCAGCCATGTCACCAACACTGACAAGCATCCAAAGGGCATCGCAGCTACGCTCCTTGCGGAACGTGTCAATAAGGAAATGAATGGTGTGGCATGTATTGAGGTTTTCCCAAACTCAACGCTCTATACAGATGAGAAAGCACTCGAAGCACTGCTGGTCGGGGAAATCCAACTTGCTGCGCCTTCATTGTCACTTTTCGAACCTTTCACCAAGCAGTTCCGCCTCTTTGACCTGCCCTTCATGTTCAAAGATGTGAATGCTGTGGACACCTTCCAAGGCTCTGAAGCCGGTCAAGCACTTAAAGACTCAATGCAGCGACGTGGTTTGCAAGGTCTTCAGTTCTGGCACAATGGAATGAAGCAAATGTCGGCAAACAGGCCATTGATCTTGCCGAGTGATGCTGAAGGCCTAAAATTCCGCGTCCAACCGTCTGATGTGCTTGTGGCACAAATGAAGGCCATTGGTGGCGCGCCTCAAAAGATGGCTTTTGCTGAGGTCTACGGTGCGCTTCAACAGGGCGTTGTGGACGGGCAAGAAAACACTTGGTCCAATATTTTTGGTCGAAAGTTTTTCGAGGTGCAGGACGGTGTGACCGAAACCAATCACGGCATAATCGACTATCTGGTCGTAACCAGTGTGGATTGGCTCGACTCTCTTGAGCCTGATGTGCGTGACCAATTCCTAACAATCCTTGCAGAAGTGACGAAAACACGGAACTCTGAATCCACGCGCGTCAACGAAGAGGCCAAGCAGGCCATCATTGCTTCGGGTGGAATCGTGCGCAGTTTGACATCTGAGCAGCGTCAGGCATGGGTTGATGCTATGAAGCCTGTTTGGACGACATTTGAAGCTGATGTTGGTGTTAAGAACATCGAAGCGGCTCAAGCAATTAACGCCGCAAACTAGGCGACACTTCATAAATAGCCAATGAGGTCCGGCGCACTCCGATATAGGGTGCCGGACCTTTCCATATGAGCAGACCTAGGGGAGGAACGGATCAATGCAGAGCAAGTCAACAGGATTTATAGATGCGCTAGAGGAGAGTATCATGGCTGGAATTCTTGGCATCATGACCCTGATCACTTTCGCTAATGTGGTTACCCGTTACGTTTTCAACTTCAATATTCTTTGGGCTTTAGAAGTTACGGTGTTCTTGTTTGCATGGCTTGTGATCCTTGGATCATCCTATGCTCTAAAGAAGTCAGAACATTTGGGTGTCGACGTAATCATTAACATTCTGCCCACTGGCATCCGCCGCATGGTGGGGCTCACTGCGGGGTGTGTTGTCGTCGTGTTTAGTTTTTTGATGTTCAAAAGCGCTTGGGATTTCTGGGCGAATTTTGCCGAATTGCCAGCGACTGAGGGGCGGTGGTTCCCGCTTGGTTTCGAGGACCAGTTCTTAGGAAAAGGGTGGTATGAAACCGCCAGTACGCCAATCCCAGAATTTATGCGGTTTCTCGAAGATGTCTTCAACAAGGGCGAGCCTTACGAGAAAATGCCACGTCTTGTTCCCTATCTTGTTTTGCCTGTCGGAATGGGGTTGCTATTCTTACGCGCAGTTCAGGTGTTTTGGAGGCTTTGGAGCGGACAAATCGACCGGCTGATCGTTAGTCACGAGGTCGAGGAAGACATCGCTCAAATCGCTTCTTTAAAAGATCGGAACTAAGTCATGGAAGTCATCATTCTCTTTAGTATTGTCATCGGCTTCATGCTGATAGGCGTGCCGATTGCCTTTTCTTTGGGTTTGTCATCGATCCTGTTCCTGCTGTGGTTCTCTGACGCCTCTTTGGCTTCGGTTTCTGCAACACTCTTTCAAGCGTTTGAAGGTCATTTCACGCTTTTGGCGATACCGTTCTTCATTCTAGCCTCTTCTTTTATGTCAACCGGTGGGGTAGCGAAACGCATTATCCGTTTCTCAATCGCTTGCGTCGGCCACTTGCGAGGAGGACTTGCAATTGCAGGGGTGTTTTCTTGTATGATGTTCGCGGCACTTTCTGGATCGTCGCCCGCAACGGTTGTTGCCGTTGGCGGCATCGTCATCGTAGCCATGCAACAGGCAGGTTATACTAAGGAGTTCGCAGCAGGGGTGATCTGTACCGCTGGCACATTGGGCATTTTGATCCCACCCTCTATTGTGATGGTAGTCTATGCAGCCTCAGTCGATGTTTCGGTCGGGCGGATGTTCCTTGCGGGTGTCATTCCTGGACTGATGGCCGGCGGTATGCTGATGATTGCAATCTACATCATGGCACGTATAAAAAATATGCCCGCAGGTGAATTCGCAGGGTTCGGCGAAATCTTCGCGGCTTTTAAAGAGGCTGCGTGGGGCCTCTTGCTTATTGTAATCATCATGCTCGGTATTTACGGTATTCCTGGGCTTACGGGTGCGATTTTCACCCCTACCGAGGCCGCAGCGGTCGCCTCATTATATGCTTTCATCGTCTCTTGTTTCATCTACCGCGACATAGGCCCGCTACGCGATGGCGATAAGCGCATCCCGCTACACCGCAAGCCCCAAGCTCTTGTGAGCGCTTTTTTCCATCCGGACGTCCGAAAAACGCTGTTTGATGCTGCCAAACTCTCCGTGACGCTAATGTTCGTGATTGCAAATGCACTAATCCTTAAACACGTCCTGACGGACGAGCAAATCCCGCAACAGCTGACATCTATCTTGCTTGGTGCAGGCTTCGGCCCAGTGATGTTTCTTGTTATCGTCAACGTGATCTTATTAATCGGTGGTCAATTTATGGAGCCTTCGGGGCTGCTAGTCATCGTCGCACCGCTGGTATTTCCGATTGCGATGGAGCTTGGTATTGACCCAATTCATCTGGGGATCATTATGGTGGTAAATATGGAAATCGGGATGATTACCCCGCCCGTGGGGCTGAACCTCTTCGTGACCTCTGGCGTTGCTCAAATGCCGATGATGAGCGTAGTAAAAGCCTCACTTCCGTTTCTGGCTGTGCTCTTTGTTTTCCTCATCATAGTCACCTATATCCCTTCAATTTCGACTATTCTGCCAAACGCAATAATGGGACCCGAAATAATCATAAAGTAGAGAGAATGAGAATGTCGGAGGCAGCAGATCTGCGTATTCAGGGGTCAGACGATTGCCTTAACGGTTGATAAAAACTGTCAGGGCAAGGGCGTTGGCACGGCACTTATGGTTCATGCTATTAAGAAATCAGTTGAGTTCTCTGAACAGATTAGTTGCGGTCATTGTTTTAGATGTGCTGGTTGATGCAGATACTTCGGCCTACTTCAAAATAAACACAATCTGCGCTTCACTAGATTTACTTGCTTTAAGAAAACTCTCCTTGTCCCAAGATTGAGATTGTAAGTGGAAAATTTTAGAAATAAATGGTCTTATTCAATGGGAATACGTCAGAGATATGTCGCAAGCGTGGTATTTCTAAAGCATTTTTTATAAATGGAAATATGGTGGCATATCAATCAACCCAACCCAAGTAGATTGTCTAGCAAACCCATCATTATTATCAATGAATATGCTTACTTCTTATTAACTTAAGAAAAAGACAAAAACATATTTTTAGTATTCAAAATCTAACTAGAAATCCATTTCGTATAGCAGAATGTATAGCAAACTGTGCAGCAAGTATGGCGGAGTAAGAGGGATTTGTAAAAATATCAGAAATTACCTAATAAAGTCAATGAGTTAGTAGAGAAAATGGCGGAGAGGAAGACCGCTAATTAAAAGATTTTAGGCAATTTAACCGTTATATTTCAATGAGTTACAAAAATCATGTTTAGCATTTTGTATAGCAGAATGTATAGCAAGGCAGGTTATGCACAGTTTTTAATTATATGAGAATGTAGACGCACCAAATTCTTTAGCAAAGTCGCTACAATCGCCAAAATGTGAAATCTTCAAATATTCGCAACTAATTTCTTAGATTTGGTATTTTTAGTTGTTAATATCTTTAACTTCTTGACATCAGAAACACCCATTTTGCTATATTTAAATTACCGCTTGTGGATAATTGAGTATCGTGCATTTATAAAGAGTGCTAACCTTTGTTCTTTCTGTTAAGGTGCGAATTTATAACGTGTTTTGAGATACTGCCCTGCGTATAATTGCACGCATTTGCAACAAAAATTCTAACACATTTTAAAATTTGTACAGTAAGGGGAATCATGAACCACGGCGCACACAACAAACTTGTTTCTTTTATCTGGTCGATTGCAGACGACTGCCTGCGCGATGTCTATGTTCGCGGTAAATATCGTGATGTTATCTTGCCCATGGTGGTACTGCGCCGTTTGGACACTTTGCTTGAGCCTACAAAGGAAAAAATTCTTGAAGAGGTAAAGTTCCAACGTACTGATATGAAAGCAACAGAGCTGGATGATGCTCCGTTGAAAGCTGCCTCTGGCTATGTGTTTTTCAATACCAGCAAATGGACAATGCGTAAGCTGTTTGAAACGGCTACCAATAACCAACAAATTCTACTCGCTAACGTCGAGGAATACCTAAACGGGTTCAGTGATAACGTTAAAGAAATTATAAAGCGCTTCGAGTTAAAAGAAAAAATGCGTCATATGGCGGGCAAAGACGTATTGCTGGATGTGTTGGAAAAATTCGTATCGCCAAATATCAACCTGACACCGAATGAACGCGAAGACCCTAATGGTAACAAATTGTCCGCCCTAACGAACCTTGGTATGGGCTATGTGTTTGAGGAGCTGATCCGTAAATTCAATGAAGAAAACAACGAAGAGGCTGGAGAACACTTCACCCCGCGCGAGGTGATCCAGCTTATGACTCACCTTGTTTTTGACCCCATCAAAGACCGCCTGCCACCGGTGCTAACCATCTATGACCCCGCTTGTGGCAGCGGTGGTATGCTGACAGAATCTCAAAACTTCATCAAAGATAGTGAAGGCGCAATCCGCGCTACAGGCGATGTTTATCTCTACGGTAAGGAAATCAACGACGAGACTTACGCCATTTGCAAATCCGACATGATGATCAAGGGCGACAACCCTGAAAACATCAAAGTCGGCTCGACCCTGTCTACCGATGAATTCGCGGGTAAACGGTTTGATTTCATGCTGTCCAACCCGCCCTATGGCAAAAGCTGGGCGAGCGAGGTAAAACACATCAAAGACGGCAACGACGTGATTGACCCACGTTTTCGCGTTGAACTCACCGATTATTGGGGCAAGCGCAGCACGGTTGACGCCACCCCGCGCTCTAGTGACGGACAATTACTGTTTCTAATGGAAATGGTTTCCAAGATGAAATCGATCAAGGACAGTCCGCTTGGTTCGCGCATTGCCTCGGTGCATAATGGCTCGTCCCTGTTCACAGGCGATGCAGGGGGCGGTGAAAGCAATATCCGCCGCTATATAATTGAAAATGATCTGCTGGATGCGATTGTCCAGATGCCCAACAATTTGTTTTATAATACAGGCATCACCACCTATATCTGGCTATTAAGCAACGCCAAACCAGACCACCGCAAGGGCAAGGTGCAACTTATCGACGCCAACCTTATGTTTCGCAAATTGCGCAAAAATCTAGGTGACAAGAATTGCGAATTCTCACCAGAACATATTACCGAGATTACCCAGGCCTATCTGGATTTCAAACCTGTTGAACGGCAAATGGATGAAAACAACGATCCGACTGGCATGGCGGTACAAATCTTTAACAATAGCGACTTTGGCTATTATAAGGTTACGATTGACCGCCCCGACAGGCGTAGCGCACAGTTCAGTGCAGAGCGTCTTGCCCCCTTACGCTTTGACAAATCTTTGCGCGAGGTGATGGAACATATCTATGAAACTCACAGCGATGCGGTTTACGCGGATGCGCTGCAAGCCAACCGCCAAGACATTCTGAAATGGTGCGAGGATAATGACATCAATCTAAACGCTAAGAACCGCGCCAAATTGCTGGACGTGAAGTTCTGGGTGAAACTGCGCGATTTGCACACGGCGGGGCATCAGTTGATGGAAGTAATCGGTACTGATGAAAGCAATGATTTTAACGCCTTCAAAGTACAGGTAGACGGGGCGGCTAAATCGGCAAAAATCAAGCTTTCCGCTTCGGAGAAAAAGGCGATCCTGAATGAGGTCAGCTGGTATGACACCAGAGCCCCCAAGGTGATCAAGAAACAGGTAAAACTGAACGCGGATAAGCTGACCCAATTGCTGGAGCATCTGGGATGCGCTGAAACTGATCTGGCAGATTTCGGGTATTACAAACAAGCCGATGGCAGCTTTGTGACCTATGATCACAACTCCGATCTTCGCGACGCTGAATCCGTGCCGCTTTCGGATACCATCCTTCGCTATTTTGGGGCCGAGGTGAAACCGCATGTGGCAGAGGCATGGATCAATCTGGACTCTGTGAAAATCGGCTATGAAATCAGCTTTAACAAGTATTTTTATCGCCACAAACCCTTGCGCAGCCTTGAGGCGGTGACCGCCGATATTCTGGAACTGGAACAACAGGCCGAGGGGCTGATGGCGGATGTTTTGGGGCTGGAGGCATGATGCAGGAAATAACAGGAGACGATCGCAGTATTCAGGAGCTCTTATCAGGTGGAAGCTATGGTATTGATTACTATCAGCGAGAATATAAATGGGGCTCCAAACAGCTGTCCGAGTTGATCAGCGACCTGACCGAACGGTTTTTGGAGAACTATATGGATGGACACTCGCCAAAAGATGTTGCCAAATATGGACAATATTTTCTTGGTTCCATCGTCGTCAGTAAGCATGAAAACCTTCGTCATGTTGTTGATGGACAGCAAAGACTGACATCTCTCACATTAATTTTGATTTATCTAAACAATGCTCAAAAGGAATTGTCACAAAAGGTAGATATCCAGAATCTGATCTATGCGGATGATTTTGGAGAAAAGAAATTCAAAATGTCTGTTCCAGAACGTAACGATTGTATGGAAGCTCTGTATAACGGAGATGATTACCAGCCTGATGGGCAATCGGAATCCGTGCAAAATATGGTGTCACGCTATAACGAGTTACCAGACCTTTTTCCCGAAGAACTAAGAGGGGAAGTTCTTCCCCTGTTCATCTACTGGCTAAAAGAAAAGGTAAAGCTCATTGAAATCGTTGCCTATGCTGATGAGGATGCTTACCGGATTTTTGAGACCATGAATGATCGTGGCCTTAGCCTGACACCGACTGACATGCTTAAGGGCTATCTCTTGTCCAATATTGAGGATATTGAAAAGCGTAAAGAAGCCGACAAGCTTTTCAAAACATGGCTGCTGAAGTTTGCTGAATTTGGCAAGGATACTGAATCTGATTTTTTCAAAACATGGCTGCGGGCGCGATATGCGCAAAAAATTCGCGAACGCAAAAAGAATGCAAAACCTGAAGATTTTGATGTTATTGGGACGGAATATCATCGCTGGGTACGCAACAATAAGAATATTCTGGGGCTAACTAGCAGTGAGAATTTCAATCAATGGATCATTCGGGATCTGAACTTTTACGCTCAGATTTATGTTGATTTGTTGAAAGCCTCAAGAACCCGAGAGCCAAATCTTGAGAGTGTTCGCTACAATGCTGATCAAGGTTTTACCCAGCAGTTTTTATTGCTTCTGTCAGCTATATCACCACAAGATGACCGTGTGATAGCCTTGCAGAAAGCTGGAATCGTTGCTGATTTTATAGATTGCTGGCTCAATCGCAGACTATGGAATTTCAAATCGATTGCCTATTCCACCACTCAATATTTTGTTTTTCAGTTATGCAAAGAGTTGCGTGATAAGGATGTTGCTGGTCTTAGGAGCTATTTGCGCAAGCGGTTGGAAGATGAGGACAGTGAAATAAGCTTTGATGAACCCGTTTACCTCAGTCAGTTCAGCGCAAAAAGTTTGCATCGCCAACTTGCCCGTTTCACTGATTTCCTTGAAATAGAATCAGGAGTGCCGGGACGGTATGAAGATTACATCGTTCGCTCAGGAAAGAACGCCTATGAAATAGAGCATATCTGGGCCAACCATTTTGAAAGGCATCTGGATGAGTTTGAGCAACAAGTTGAGTTTGATCGACAGCGCAATATGATTGGCGATCTGATATTGCTCCCCAAAAAAGTGAATGCCAGTCTTAACGATGATACATACGAGGAAAAACTACCACACTATATCAAAGAGAATATCCTTGCCCAGTCCCTCCATGAAGCTGGTTACAAAAAGACTCCTGGGTTCCGACAGACTATTGAGCGCCACGACCTACCATTTCACCACATGCCTGTTTTCAAAAAAAAACAGGTTGAAGAACGTAACCGCCTCTATAGCAAGCTGGCCAATATCATCTGGTCTCCCGACCGTCTTGCGCAACAAGGAGAGGCATGATGCAGGCTTATGCGGAATATAAGGATAGTGGCGTGGACTGGCTTGGAGTGCTACCAACGCAGTGGGAGGTAAAACGACTAAAGTTTCTATGCTCAATAGGAACCGGAGAACGAAACACTGAAGACAAAATTGATGGCGGAAAATATCCATTTTACGTCCGCTCACAAAAAGCTGAAAAAATTAATTCTTACTCATTTGATGGCGAAGCCATTTTGACCGCTGGTGATGGTGCTGGCGTTGGAAAAGTATATCATTATGTAGATGGGAAATTTGATTTTCATCAGCGTGTTTACAAATTTTCCAACTTCAACGGCATATTTGGAAAGTATCTATTTCACTATATAAGCAACACATTTTACAGTGTCGCCGTTCTTGGAACAGCTAAAACTACCGTTGACAGTTTGAGATTGCCCCTAATTCAGGATTTTTGGATTTCATTTCCGTTCGATACTTCAGAACAAGCCGCGATTACAAACTTCCTTGATGATAAGGTTGCCAAGATTGATGAATTGGTGAAGATCAAACGCCGCCAGATTGCGCTTTTGGGCGAGCGCAAAAAAATCCTGATCCAGAACGCCGTCACCAAAGGCCTCAACCTCAACGCTCCGATGAAAGACAGCGGCGTGAAGTGGATTGGCACCATTCCTGCACATTGGGAGGTGAAGCCAGCGAAACATCTATTTTTCGAAGTTGATGAACGATCCGAAAATGGTGACGAAGAATTGCTTTCAGTATCTCATATGACGGGAGTAACTCCAAGATCAGAAAAAACAGTTAGTATGTTTTTAGCCGAAGATTATTCTGGGTCGAAAATTTGCAGAGATAGAGATTTGGTTTTTAATATCATGTGGGCATGGATGGGTGCTTTGGGTGTCTCCTCGCAAGTGGGAATAGTCAGTCCTTCTTATGCTGTTTTCAGGCAGTTAAAATTTCAAACTTTCAACCATGTTTACTTAGAGATGCTGATGCAAAGTTTGGGATATATTGAGCATTACAACAAAGTGTCTACAGGGCTTCATTCTTCTCGATTAAGATTTTACTCGCACATGTTTTTGAGCATGAAAATCGGGTATCCATCCTTTGAAGAACAAGAACGTATTGTGAAGTTTTTAGCCAAAGAAACTGGAAAAATTTCTAAAGCAGTTTCTGTTCTTGAAAGCCAAATTACAAAACTAAACGAATATAAAACCACGCTGATCAATGCCGCAGTAACTGGCAAGATCAAGGTGGCATAAAGGGGAGGGTAGGCATGGTTAGCAAAACAAATGAAGAAGCGCTGGAGGTTTTGATTGAAAGCCATCTTTCGGGTGTGGGTGCATTTCAGATTGGTCGACCTGCGGATTATGACGCGCAATCCGCTGTTGATATGCAATTTTTTTGGCAGTTTCTTGAGGACACCCAAGCCGATGAGCTGGACAAGCTACGTAAATACCCTGACTGGCAACGTAAAATTCTTGAGCGTTTTGACAGGTTGATCAAAAAGCATGGACTGTTGCATTTGCTGAAAAAGGGCCTTGCGGTGGATGATGCGTTCTTCAACTTGATGTACCCCGCGCCGCTGGCTAGCTCCTCAAAATCCGTTGTTGATAATTTTTCTGCCAATATTTTTAGCGTCACACGACAGGTGCGTTATTCTCTTGCGAGCCTGGGTCAAAAAATCGATATGGTGCTGTTTATCAACGGCATTGCGCTGGTTTCCTTAGAGCTAAAGAACGCATGGACAGGTCAAAACGCGCGTTACCATGGACAAAAGCAATATTGCGAGGATCGCGACACTAACCAGCCTTTGTTACAATTTGGCCGCTGCCTTGTTCATATGGCGGTGGATACAGACGAAGTGTTTATGACCACCAAACTGGCAGGTAAAAGCACCTTCTTTTTGCCATTCAACAAGGGTTACAACCACGGGCAGGGCAACCCGCCCAATATGAACGGACACAAGACCGCCTATCTGTGGGAAGAAGTTTTCACGAAGGAAAGCCTAGCCAACATCATCCAGCATTTTGTGCGTCTTGATGGCAGCGCCAAAGACGCGCTGGCGAAACGCACGCTATTTTTCCCGCGCTATCATCAGCTCGATGTGGTGCGAAAACTGATTGCGCATGCGGAACAAAACGGTGCGGGGCAGACATATTTGATCCAGCATTCGGCAGGGTCGGGAAAATCTAATTCAATCACTTGGGCTGCGTTCCAGTTAATAGAAATCTATATGAAGGGGCAGGAAAAACCGCTGTTTGATTCCGTAATTGTGGTGACGGATCGCCGCTTGCTGGATAAGCAGTTGCGCGAAAATATCAAGGATTTTTCTGAGGTTAAGAACATCATAGCTGCGGCACAAAAATCCTCCGAATTGAAGGCAGCTCTTGAAAGCGGCAAGAAAATCATCATCACCACCATTCAAAAATTCCCGTTCATCATCGAAGGAATTGCTGATCTGAGTGACAAGCGTTTCGCCGTGATTATTGATGAGGCTCACAGCTCGCAAAGCGGCACCGCGCATGACAACATGAACCGCGCTATGGGTAAAGATGATAGTGATGTTGTTGACGCTCAGGACAAGATCATCGAAGCAATGGAATCACGCAAAATGCGCGGCAATGCATCTTATCTGGCTTTTACTGCCACGCCAAAAAATACGACGCTGGAGAAGTTTGGGCAGAAACAGGCGGATAGCAGCTTTGAGCCGTTTCACTTGTATAGCATGAAGCAGGCGATTGAAGAGGGTTTCATTCTGGATGTGCTGGCCAACTATACGACTTATAAAAGTTATTACGAAATTGAAAAGTCGATCACCGAGAACCCTGAATTTGATACCAAGAAGGCGCAGAAAAAGTTGCGCACCTATGTGGAAAGTAGCCAACAGACGATTAACATCAAAGCCGAGATCATGCTGGAGCATTTCATTCCAAGTGTGGTGAACCCCAAGAAGCTTCGCGGCAAGGCAAAGGGCATGGTGATAACGCAGAATATCGAAACAGCAATTAGGTATTACAAGGCAATCACCCGAATTTTGGAACAACATGGCAATCCATTCAAGGCGTTGATAGCTTTTTCTGGCGATAAAAATGTGGATGGCATCGACTATTCCGAAGTCGGAATGAATGGCTTTCCAGAATCGAAAACACGGGACAAATTTGATACTGACGAATATCGTCTTTTGATCGTGGCCAACAAGTATCTGACAGGCTTTGACCAGCCAAAACTCGCGGCGATGTATGTTGACAAGAAACTGCAAGGCGTCATGGCAGTGCAGGCACTGTCACGCCTTAACCGCTCCGCTCCGAAGTTGGGCAAGAAAACTGAAGACCTGTTCATTCTGGATTTCTTTAACAGTGTTGATGATATCAAAGCTGCTTTTGATCCATTCTATACCGCAACCAGTTTGTCAGAAGCGACAGATGTAAATGTCTTGCACGAGTTGAAAGATACGCTTGATGATGTTGGTATTTATGAATGGAGCGAGGTTGAAGATTTTGTTACTAAGTTTTTCAACAACGAGGACGCGGACAACCTTAGCCCAGTCATTGATGTTGCGGCAAACCGTTTTAATGATGAACTGGAACTAGAGAACGACGACAAGATTGATTTCAAGATCAAAGCCAAGCAGTTTGTGAAAATCTATGGGCAAATGGCGTCGATCATGCCGTTTGAAGTAGTCGATTGGGAAAAGCTTTTCTGGTTTCTGAAATTCCTTATCCCTAAGCTTAAGGTCAAAGACCCCAATCAGGCTTTGTTGGATGAATTGCTAGAATCTGTTGATCTGTCTTCTTATGGACTGGAGCGCGTGAAGCTCAATCATTCTATTGGACTTGATGACTCTGAAACCGAAGTTGACCCGCAGAATCCAAATCCGCGTAGTGCGTATACGGAAGACGAAAAAGACCCGTTGGATGAGATTATTCGCACCTTTAACGAACGGTGGTTTCAAGGATGGAGCGCCACGCCAGAAGAGCAACGCGTGAAGTTTATCAATATCGCAGACAGCATCAAAGCCCACCCAGATTTTGAAACCAAATATAGAAATAATCCAGACCCCCACAATCGTGGGTTGGCTTTTGAAAAAATGTTGAAAGACATCATGTTGAATCGTCGTAAAGATGAACTTGAACTCTACAAGCTTTTTGCAAATGACCCTGCTTTTAAAGCCTCATGGCAGCAAAGTATGGAGCGCATAGTTAGCCAGAGTGGTAAGGAATTTTGACTATCTCGCCGCCCCTGATCTGCGAAGACTGTGTAATCGACGAAAACTGCATAGGTGAGCGTTGGTTGCCTAGAGATGAGGAGCAGTTAGCATCGCTTGTAGCGATTATTGCAATGGGTCAAGCTACTCAAGCGGCCCATATTCTAAACGAACTCCAACCTGCGCACCCTGCTTTTGTGTTTGACGAATTAAAACACGAAGCAACAGTTACTTTGACAGTCCAAAACAAAAAACAACGACCTAGATTGGGCTATCCTCGGTGGCAACGAGACGGCTTCATTTTTGAAGCCATTTCATGGATTGCTGCGCGTCAGGAATATGGCCAATTTGCATATATGAAGGACCCACATGTCAGCGCAACCACGCAGGGTCTCGATGGTTTAATGATAGAGCTTTCGGAGGACCTGTTACAAATCAATCGAACCACAATTTTTGAAGACAAGTGTACAGATTACCCGCGTAAAACCTTTCTTGGAAAAGTCATTCCAGGTTTTATCGACCGACACAAAAACCTCAGAAGTGCTGAAATAATTGGAGCGGCATCTGCTCTTTTGAGAATGGCAGGTATTCAAGATGACGATTCCGCAAAACTTTCAGCCGCAGTAACTGATCGCAAGACTCGGCGGTATAGAGCAGCTTTTTCACTTCCTAGTGAATTTGACAAGATAGAAGCCCGAAGCACCCTTTTTGCAGACTATGATAGGATTGGTGATATCTCAGCTGAGCAGCGTATAGGTGCATCATTTCTTGTACCAATAGCAATGCGCGATTGGATGGATCGACTAGCGTTAAAGGCTATATTATATATCAATAATTTGCAGGATGAAGGCAGCTAAATGTTTGATGCAAAAACAGCTTCTATATTGCGTTCAGCACCAGAAGTGCCTGGGCTTGATCCAATTGATCTGCCGGCCTTGCTAACCTATCACTATGCCAATTTAGCATCAGTCCGACTGGGCGGATTGGATAGTAATCCTGATGAAAGTAGTGACGCTTGGAGTCTTGAGCGAATTGCTGACACATATGAACTAATGGCGCTACTGCAAAGCAATTCACAGACAGCCCAAGCTGCTGCATTTGTCGCGGGTACAGCTCAGCAAATTTTGGCTCGGCGGGCTGGTAGTTCTATCGACGATCAAGTTTTTGCCAACGTCGACAGAGATCGGCTTGATCCAACGCTAGCCGCCCCTCTTCTTTTTCTGATTGCAGATCAATATGCCGACGCAAATGAAGCTGCCTCTTTGGTAAACGCTGGTAAGGAAAGTCAAACTTATGAGGCAATGATTGTATCGGAACACATCGTCGACCTGTCAAAAGGCCGATTACTAAAGATATTGGAGCGGTCAACTAGGTGGCGAGTGCGCAAGGAATACTCAGATTTAGATGAGGAAGTTCTTGCGTCGTTATTGGAAACAATTGCAACTGGCATAGAAATGTACGCTGCTGAATTTCTTAATGTTGATTTTACAGCGCCCGTTGTTGGTCGATTCGAGCAAGCTAGCGATGCATTCAAACGTGTTTTACGATTAACAGCATCAACACAAGAATCTACAATTTTGGGGTGCCCGCTAATAGTTGTTCACGCAGGGCCAAATCATCTCGCATCGCTTTTATTATCTGCCACCGATGGCATGCGGGAAAACAGTTTGGTTGCGATTCCGCCACCAGCAGGGGCCAGTGATTCCAAGTGGCGAGACTGGCTCCAGTTTCGAGCAGAGCAATTTCCGTTTGTATGGCCTAACCATCGAGAAGCGATTGCTCAAGGGTTTCATCAGACTGGAACTTCTTCGGTAGTAGTGTTGCCTACTGGTGCTGGGAAAACGACAGTTTCTTCATTGAAGATTGCAGGTGCTTTAGCACGCAGAAAGAAGGTTGTATTTCTAGCCCCTACGCATGCCTTGGTTGAGCAGCTAATAGATGATTTGCAGGAAATGTTTCCAAGTGATTTGATGGGGACTGTGGCTTCCGGCGACTTTGATATGCTCTTTTTGGAAGATGCCATTTTTCAGGACATCGAGGTGATGACACCCGAACGGTGCCTTGCAATGCTTTCATTCGCGCCTGATGCTTTCACAGATGTTGGATTGCTGGTTTTTGATGAGTGTCATCTGCTAAGCCCAGAATCAGGAAAAATCCGCCGAGCAATGGACGGGATGCTCTGCGTTCTGGCTTTTAATCACGTTGTGCCCGATGCCGATCTCCTTTTTCTATCCGCAATGGTAAAGAACGGAAATGAAATTGCAGAATGGCTGTCTGATCTTACAGGACGTCCGGCAGTAGCCGTTGATCTGTTGTGGAAACCGAGCAGACAAGCTCGCGGCGTTATAATATATGACAACTCAGATTTGGGTGCAGATAAGACGAGAGCCATAGAAACTCAAAATTCTATTAATGCCCAGAAAGGAAAGATAGCGAAAGGGCTGAGAAAGGCGGCTGACGAAGAGTTGGGTGTCAAGCCATATGCAATTTGGGGACTGCAACACAATTGGCATTCAGAAGAAAGTTTGTTCTGCTTAACAACACCGCTGCTATCAGACGAGGTAATGCTTGCGGGTAAATTACAGAACGGTCGCTCCATAAGACTGACACCTAACGCAAATAGTGTAGCGTCAAAAATAGCTTCTGTGGGTGCGTCACAAGGGCTCAAAACAATTGTTTTCGTCAACACTAAAAAAGACGCAATAAAAGTAGCCAAAGACATTTCTGAGTTAATTGGGGAGAAAGTTGAACCGACAGAAGATGAAGAAAAAAGATGGAAAATTCTTGAGCAAGAGCTAGGAGGCTTGCAGCATTCAGTCCTATCCGGCTCAACAGTTGCGGTTCCACATAATTCATCAATGCTTCGACTTGAGCGGGAACTGGCTGAAAGAATGTTTAAAAGGCAAAATGGTGCAAAGGTCATTGTTGCGACACCCACCTTGGCCCAAGGTTTGAATCTTCCCGCACATTTTGCTATTCTTGCTGGAGATAAACGCGCTGACCGTAAAGGTGGTCGCGAAAGCCTTGAGGCTCACGAAATATTAAATGCAGCTGCACGTGCTGGCCGTGCTGGGCATCTTGCAAATGGGCTTGTTTTGCTTATCCCCGAGCCGATCATTTATTTTAAAAAAAAGAACGAATTAAGCAAGAGAACAATCGAAAAATTGAGAACTGTTCTCCCAGAGGATGATCATTGTGTTTCCATTACCGATCCTCTTGAAATCGTTTTGGATAGAATCGTAGCCGAACAAACATCTGATCCAGATGTGATCTACACAATTAACCGTATGGCCGTTTTGGGCGATACTGATGCAGTCAATGAACCTGATCAGTTGTTTAACTTAAGGAAATCACTTGGTGGATTTATAGCGCAGCGCAGGTCGCTGGTCGAAGAGTTTGAAGGAAAAATTGTTAAATTGAAATCTGCCATTGCTGCGAAACAGTCTGGGAGTATTGATGAAACCACGGCCATTCTAGCATCTCAAAGTGGGCTGTCGGCAGAATTGGTTCTAGCTCTTAAAGAAAGAGTGAGAACTGGTGTTGGCGCATTGCCTACCAGTATCGAAGCTTGGCTGGATTGGACATTCATTTGGTTGATCGAAGATGAAACTGCAAGGCATGATCTCTTGATTGATACAAAATCTGGAATACTTACAGCTTGCGGGCGAACACAAAATGATGAAATTGACAAAGACGTTTTAGTGACTCTATTGGGCGGGCTTCAAGCTTGGATAAAGGGGGCACCTTTAGCAGGTATTGAGGAAATTCTTGGCGGAGAACCCCATTCGGAAACAATGACAAAAAAAGTTTGCCCCCGCGCTAGATCACTAGCCAGTGCCGTAATTCCAAGAGGCATATCGTTCATACTTGGTATTGTGTCTCACGTAGTTAAGGATGTTGACCCGTTTGAGCAGCAAGAGGGGTTAAATAAACAGCTGATCGAGTGTCTAAGCTCCGCGGTGAGACGAGGTTTTGATACGCCCGAAAAGCTGTTTTTTGCAAACGATGACAGAGCCATAATCGGAAGAGTTCAAGCGCATATTCTTTGGGCTGCCGTAACTTTCTGATGCTATAAATGTGGAAGACTATTTAATATTATAATTGAACTGTAAGTTTCAATCGATTTCACTAGTTGATGGAATTGATCTGTTCTCATTTTTTAAATCACCCAGTTGGAGTATTTTCCTAGGTTTATGCTCATAGCGAATAGTGTGCTTCTGAGTAAACAATAAGCGATATTGGTGGTTTATTGCCGATAGCGCTGCGGGGCCAAACAATATTATAATCTCTTCGCTAATCTTCTTCTACTGACACATGCCCAGCAGAGCTGTTCAACGGGCTATCGTGAACAAAACCTGCTTTGCTGTTTTTTCCAGTTGGCTTCTATCCCTTGTGCTTGCTCAAAGCTATGCTTTGAGAAACGGACGCAGCTTTGCTTGCGACTTATAGACTGTTTGTTTTCCCCTAGCGGCTGGTGGGCGGTTAGCCTTTTTAGCCATGAGCGGTCACGGTGCAACCATTTTGGTTTTTAGTGCGTCTAAGTGAAAAGAATTCTCCTACCAAAAAAATTGCACCGCGCCCTGAAAGCTCATGGCTTAGCGGCTTTTTCACCGCCCCCCATCCTCGGGGGGAAAACGGTTTAGAAAAGGAGAAATGGCAATGCCAGAACTTAATGAACACACACAAACTTACCAAGCAGTCATCACAGAACCACGAATTTATGTTGCATGTTTAGCGGCATATAATAACGGTTATTTGCACGGCAAATGGATTAACGCCAATCAAGACGAAAGCCAAATTCATAAAGAAATTTCTAAAATGTTAGAGCAATCCCCTATTTCAAATGCGGAGGAATGGGCAATTCATGATTATGAGGGTTTTGAGGGTGCTGAACTTTTTGAATATTCAAGTCTTGAAAATGTTGTTGCTCTTGTTGAATTCATCAACGAACACGGACGACTTGGCGCAAAGCTACTTAATCATTTTGGTAACGATTTTAATGACGCAAATAAGGCTCTTGAAAATCACGCTGGTGAATGTGAAAGCCTTGCAGATTTTGCGCAAGAGTTAACCGAAGAAAGCACCAAAATCCCCAAAAACTTAGCTTTTTACATTGACTATGAAGCAATGGCAAAAGACATGGAAATGAGCGGTGATGTGTTCACTATTGAACTTAGGTTTGACCAAATTCACGTATTTTGGGCGCATTAGATTTAATGCGCTTCACTTTTTCTAACTACTCAAAACAACTTAAAAAAGGACAAGACAATGGAACTTGCACATATCCCACTAAATAAATTAAAAATTTCACCGCAAAATATGAGACATTCTCAAAAGAAACCAGATATTTCTGATATTTTGCCAAGCATTAAAGAGCGAGGAATTCAGCAACCTTTGTTAGTGCGTAAGAATAAAAATGATTATGAAATAATCGCAGGGAGGAGAAGATTTTTCTCACTCAAAGAAATTGAGAAAAAAGATAAAATAAGCGAGCCAGTGCCATGTGCAATTATGAAATCTGGTGATGATGCAACAGCGTTAGAGGCTTCACTTATTGAAAATATCGCACGTTGTGACCCTGATGAAATGACACGCTTTGAAACATTTTCTTTGCTTGTAAAAAAGGGTAAAACTATAAAAGATATTGCCGTAACTTTTGGCGTTAGCGAAATCATGGTTAGGCGCTCGCTTGCTCTTGGCAATTTAATTCCTGCCATCAAAGATGCTTATCGCAATGAAAAAATAAATGCTGAATCAATTCGCCAACTAACATTGGCAAATGAAAAACAACAAAAAGAATGGTTCAGATTATTCAAAGACCCAGAGGAGCAAGAACCAAGTGCATGGCAATTAAAGCAATGGCTTTTTGGTGGCGAGATTAAAACCAGTTGCGCCCTTTTTCCCCTTAGTGATTACAAAGGAGAAATTGCAACCGACCTTTTTGGTGATGATGGCTATTTTGGCGATGTTAAAGAGTTTTGGAAAATGCAAAACCAAGCCATTGCAAACAAGCGTGATGAGTTAATAAAAGACGGTTGGAAAGAAGTAATAATTTGCGATGCTGGAAAGCATTTTACGACTTGGGAT
>Ga0256834_1000757_pt1 | contig 22727 bp, 22 predicted proteins | sample 4281140metaG_FD_190536 | JGI IMG/M metagenome (GOLD analysis project Ga0256834, IMG submission 190536) | Hydrothermal vent microbial communities from East Pacific Rise, Pacific Ocean - 4281-140 | ecosystem: Environmental > Aquatic > Marine > Hydrothermal vents | place: Pacific Ocean: East...
CTACCAGCCGCTGGCAGAAGAGGGAAGTGATTTTTTTATTCATATTACTGTACTCCTTTTGTTCCACAGGTAATAGCCTGTAAATATTCAGCCAACCCATTACCCCTCTCTTCTCGTTCCCACATTTTTGTGTGGGAACGAGAAGATATTAACCCTATCTATTTTCTCTAGCGCATATCTGCCAGCTTACCTTTGGAGAACCAGGCGAACAGTGTTGGCAATACAAACAGAGTCAGGAAGGTGGCCGTAATCAACCCACCAACAATCACCGTGGCCAGGGGCCTTTGAATCTCTGCTCCAACACCAGTTGAGAGTATCATCGGAATCAGCCCTAACGCAGAGGTAATGGCCGTCATCAATACCGGACGCAAACGTGAGGTTGCACCACTGAAAATAGCTTCATCCACGGAGAGGCCATCGGCAATGCGTTGGTTGATGCTCTCCACCATGACCACACCATTGAGTACTGCCACACCAAACAGCGTGATAAAACCGATGGAACTGGGCACCGATAGATATTGCCCTGAAAGATAGAGCGAAAATACACCACCGATGACGGCAAGGGGTACGTTGACCAGAATAAGCATGGCCTGCCCCACCGAGTTAAAGGCAAAGTAGAGCAGCAGCGCAATCAGTGCCAGTGAGAGTGGCACCACCATGCTCAGCCGCTTTTGCGCCCGCTGCTGGTTTTCAAACTGACCGCCGATATCCACCGAGTAACCCGACGGCAGCTGCACCTGCTCTTCAATCGCCTGCCGGATGTCAGCCACCACGCTGCCCATGTCACGCCCCTGCACATTGGCCTGGATTACGACACGCCGTTGCACATCATCACGGCGCACTTGAGGCGGGCCTGATTCAATGCTGATCTGGGCAACATCACCCAGCCGCACCCAGGAGCCGGTGGGGGATTGCAGCCGCAGGTCAGCAATGGCATCTGGGTTATTGCGAAAGGCTTGATCAAGGCGCACATAGATATCATAACGCTCATTGCCGCTGATGATCTGCCCCGCCTCATGCCCGCCCAGTCCATCCCGCACCACCGCCATCACATCACCTACCGCCAGACCATAACGGGAGAGCTGTTTTCGGTCAGGTCGCACCACCAACTGCGCCTCACCAGCAATCTGCTCCATGGCAACATCCCTGGCACCTTCAACCCCTTTTACCACTTTTTCAATAGCCTGGCCCTGCTCTGCCAGTACCTTGAGGTCGGGGCCAAAGAGTTTGATCGCCAGCTGCGCCTTAACACCTGAGAGCAGCTCATCCACCCGAGTTGCAATCGGTTGGGAGAAGTTCAACAGTAGGCCAGGGTGCTGCTCCAGCTTTATCTCCATCAACTCTTGTAGCGCCTGCCGGTTGGTTGCGCTGGTCCATTCAGCCACCGGCTTCAGGCCGATGTAGATCTCAATGTTGTTGACCGGCTCTGGGTCACCACCAATCTCCGGGCGACCAATTCTACTCAGAGCGTAGGTCACTTCGGGAAACTCCAGTAGCATCGCCTCCAGCTTGGGGGCCACCTCAAGGGTAGTCTCCAGGCTGGATGAGGGAGCTAGTGTGATGCGCAGATTGATAGTGCCCTCTTCCAACTCGGGGACAAATTCTGTACCGAGCTGAGGCAGCACAGCAAGCGCTGCCACTACCAGGATCACAGCACAGCCAATGACCAATGCGGGTAACCGCAGCGCCAATTTCAAGCCCCATCGGTAGAGCTTATCCAAGGGTTTCAGGACAAAACTCTCTCTCTCCCTCACACCACGCCGAAACAGGTAGCTGGCCAGGGCAGGTACAATAATAAGCGCTACAAAGACTGCCGCAACAATGGCCAGCATGATACTGACTGCCATCGGTTGAAACAGTTTCGCCTCTACCCCTTCAAAGCTGAACAGCGGCATAAAGACCACCAAGATGATCGCTGCGGCAAAAAATATCGGCCGCACCACCTCTTTGCCAGCCTCTTGTAGTCGTAGCTCAATACCCTGTCGGTCATGGGTGACGTCATGGGGATCGGCATCCTCAGCGCCAACACGCACCTGAACTTCCGGGTCATGCTCTGCATCGGGGTGAGAGAGATGTTTGAACATATTGTCCACCATCACCACCGAGCCATCCACCAGCATGCCAATGGCAACAGCAATACCACCCAGTGACATCAGATTGGCGGAGAGTCCAAACCAGGCCATAATCATCAGGGCAATGCCGATGGAGATGGGGATGGAGATCAATACCAAGAAGGTTGCACGCAGATTCATCAGGAACAGCGCCAGTACAACCACAATGAAGACAAAGGCCAGCAACAGCGCATCCACTACTGTTTTTACTGCCTGAGTAATTAAATCAGCCTGATCGTAATAGGCCTCAAAACGCACCCCTTCCGGCAACGCCTGTTGAATCAGTGCAACACGGCTATTGATGCCATCAATGGTGGCTTTAGTATTGGCCCCCATACGCTTCAACACAATACCGGCAACCACTTCACCCAATACCTCAATGCCACCCTGGGCATTCCGGCGCGTCATGGTCACGGCCCCTTGACGGATTTCACTGCCCAGCCTCACGGTGGCTACCTGTGCCACTGTCACTACGATGCCGTCTACCGTTTTAAGTGGAATCTGGCGCAGCTCCTCTAGCCCCTGCTCATCATGGCTCAACCACCCCACGCCACGTATGACCAACTGCTCCTGGCCACGGTTCATATACCAGCCGCCGGCATTGGAATTATTATTTTCCAAGGCATCGACAACATCCTGCTGATTTAAGCCATAGGCCAGCAGGCGTGATGGGTTTAGATTGACCTGGTATTGTCTGACATCACCACCAAAGGCGAGTACATCGGTCACCCCTTCTACCGGCATCAGCAACAACTTAACCACCCAGTCATTGAGACTGCGCAACGCCATAGCGTCATAACCAGAGTCGGTATCTGCCAACAGCAGGTATTGATAGATCTGCCCCAGCCCGGATGTATTGGGGCCTATTTCAGGGGTACCCACGCCTTCAGGAATAAGCTCTTTTGCCGATTGCAACCGCTCGAATACCAACTGGCGGGCGAAGTAGATATCCATCCCCTCTTTGAATACCACCGTGATACCGGAGAGACCGGTCTTGGAGATGGAACGAACCTCCTCCACATCAGGCAGCGCGTACATCACCGCTTCAATGGGGAAGGTAATCAGCTGTTCAACCTCTTCCGAGGCCAGTCCGGGGGCTTCGGTGTTGATGGAGACCTGCACATTGGTGACATCTGGAAAAGCATCCAGATTCAGGCGGGGGATGATTAAAGTGGCTGACACAATTAACGCCAGCAGGGCAATGACCACCAATAACCGGTTGGTAACTGACCAGTCTATTATACGATTCAACATAATTTGGTTCCTTCGCAGGAGCACTGCCCTGCCGCACTATTCACAGCAGAGGCACCACTCCTACTTGTTCAATTAGTGGTTGTGCGGATCAAAGCCGCCCTTGGCCATTTCAGACTGAACGAAAAAAGCACCTTTGCTAACGATGGTGGTGCCTTCGGCAATACCTTGAATCAGCATCCGGTCACCCACTGTGCGTAACACCTCCACCTCCTTTGGCTCAAAGCGGCCAGGAGCAGACTCAACAAACAGCTGCCAATCTCCATCCGCAGAGCGCAAAACAGCCTCCACAGGCACCACGATGCCCGACTGCTTCCGGTTGCCTTCAATAACCACAGAGACAAATTCGCCAGGGTGAATCTGGTCATTTGGATTGGCAACTTCCACATGCACCGCCAGAGTACGGGTGATCGCATCCAGTGTATGGCTGGCTTGAGCCACTGTTCCTGTCAACCAGCGGTCACCAACATTGATTTTCACCGCTGCACCAATGGCAATATTGGCTGCCGCTTCTGGGGTCAGACGCGCCTCGACCCAGAGCAGAGACTCATCGCTGATCTCAAACAGTACCGTGCCGGGTTCAATAAGCTCACCAACAATAAATTCATCACTAATAACCGTGCCATTTTGAAAGGATAACAGTGCAAATTCTCCCGTGGCCTTGGTGGCATCTCCCTGTTTTAGCAGCCTCTTGATCTGCACCGTCGTCATGCCATAGGCACGAACCGTGGCATAGGCCTGTTGGTAGGCAATTTGAGCTGAGGTAAAACGCCTTTCTGAAACCACTTTGCGGCCCAATTTCTTGACGCGACTCAGCTCAATGTTTGTTTCCAACAATGCCCCCTGTGCCTCAGCCATCTCGACACTGGAAAGCATCACCAACGGCTCTCCCTTTTTAACGTGATCGCCAAGACGAACCAGGCGTTCCATCACTTGAGCCGGAATACGGGGTGTAACTTTGGTGGTACGGTAGGCGTTGAGCACCACTTCACCAGGCGCCGTGACCGCCTCACCCAGCGTCTGCCGTTTAACCACCGTGGTTTCAATCCCCGCTATGCGGCGTTGGGTCTCATTCAGCTCAGCATCCGTTGCCTCCTCACCATGATCACCGTGCCCTCCGTGGTCATCATGATTCTCTTCTTCAAAATCAATATCTGAGAAATCATCAAGCGTTACCTCTTTGTCATGCCCCATCTCATTACTAGCATGGTCATGACTCTGTTCCTCTGTATGTTGTTTATGGGCTGGCTCATGTTTGTCATTATGATCATGCTCTTCCTCAGCAACTGCCCAGCCGGACAGAGAAGCAAGCAGGCTGCAAAAAATGAGTGTGGTAATTTTTTTATTCATGTTGCTATTACTCCTTCTGTTTAGTCGGTGGATGTGGCAGTTACATCAGGCATGCTGATAACGGGGTTGCTAATCCACTCAAACACTCGGCCAGTAGCCGCTTGCCATTTAATCCAGGCGCGCCACATGGCACCGTGCAGCTCAGCCCCAGCGATGCGGGTATCCAACATCTGCTGGAGCTGTACCAGATACTCTGTCGTCTCCAATTCACCAGCCTGCCAGAGTTGTTCTAATAGTTGAGATTGTTTTTTTAGGCTGCTCTGACCGCGTGAGACCCATACGTGCCAAGCTCTGGATACCAGGGTGTAGCGCTCTCGAGCAGTTTGCAACTGTGCCAGAGTGGTTCGGTAGACCTGCTGCGCCTCCTGTTCTGCCTGTAGTGCCTCACTGCGGGCAATCGTGACGTTGCTACGAAAATTGTTCCGAACTTGCAGCGGCATTGAGAAAGAGAGTGTGAGCTTATTCGCCTCATCTTCACGTCCAACCATTAGCCCCAGCGTAGGGTCAGCCTTACGTGTTCGATCCGAAGCATTGATCTGCACCCGAGCAGCCAGTGCCAAGAGGTGAACCTGGCGAACGCTGGGGTGAGTACTGGCAAGCTGCTCACTACTCTGATCTGGCAGGTGGGCAGGAAGGGTAGCGGGCAGGTGAAGCTCTTTTGGCGCTGGTTCACCGGCCAGGGTAAAAAAGTCGCCCTTCGCCTCCACCAGCTCTCCTCCAGCCTGAGCGTGAGCCATTGCCGCTTCTGCGACAGCCAAGCGGGTCAGCTTCACTTTGATCAGCGGTATATCACCCGCACTGTGGCGCTGCTCAGCAAGAGCCTGGAATCGCTCCAGTAACTGAAAACGCTGCTTGGCCAACAAAGTAATCTCGCTGCTATTCAGGATACGAACCATAGCATCCAGCAACGCAACCGCCTTTGTCTGCCTCAGTGCACTGAGTGCAGATCGAGTAGCCTCTAATTCGGCCTGGATCACCTGCTCTTGTGCGCCACGTTTGTCATGTATATCAATAGTTTGACTCAGACCAACCCCGACATCATAGAAATCAGTATGCGCCGTTTTTGCCCCTTCCAGCTCTAGTTCGGGGTTGTAAATGGGTAAGTCAGCACCCTGCACTCGGGCGCGGGCGGCATCAATTGCAGCCTGTGCCGCCTGAATCTCTGGGTTTCGATCCAGGATTCTGTTTATAAATTGGCTAAGATTAGTGACATTTCCAACAGGTGGAGATTGAACTCCAGATGGGGTATCAGATGACCAGGCAGCCGTGGCACTGACCACAAGGCAGGCACAGAGGCCTGCACGTAAGCAGGTAAAAAAAGACATAACAAAGGTCTCACAGGTTCAGACGAACACAAAACCACTGGCAAAATTCAGTGGTGCAAACAGCAGATGAGACTTAGGCTTTTGGAGGACGTGCAGGAGGGGGGGTGAGAAAAGAGTTCCAACTGGCCAGATAAGCACTCTTTAACGCAAGAGTGCTAAGTGCTGGGAGTTTAATTGTACTGAAATTCAACCCGATCAAATGAAAGGATCCGTGACTGCAATGGTCGTAGGTCGACAGATTGTGTAGATCATCGGGGGTGTCACTCAGCAGCATCACATGATCAACGGCTGATTCTCCATAATGCGCATCAGCAGCAACCACCATCCCGTAACCCAGGATAGTGATGACAAGCCATGTGATGATGAGGCGTTTGATCATTTAATGTAGAGACTGTTTCCAAGCGATAATGGGTTAGTCTAGCAGAAGAAATATCGACATTACAGGCTAGATACCAGATTTAAGAGTGGCATGTGACGGTGAAAGTTCCATTTGCAAGAGAATTCTTCCGAAAATTAATCGCTGGCAAAAGTAGCGTTTTTAAGGTTCGCTAAAGCTCAGCTAAAATTTAGGCTGAGATGAAATTGGGGCAATTTCAAAAACAATCATGACTTGCTCCAAGCTTCCTTAAGGGGCTCATATCACCTTAAGTTTAGTACATCCTGCATGTCGTAGAGACCGCTCTCATGTGATCTTACCCACGCAGCAGTACGTACCGGCATCATCTGTTCTGGTCTAGTAAAACTGGACACCTTGCTAAGAACTTTTTTATTTAATCGAAGCTGCAGAGAGGGTTTGTAGAGATAACTCACACACTTGCTTTTACTGAAACAAAAAACGGCTACAGCAATAGCTGCAACCGCTTGATTTTACTGCTTAATATGGCGCGCCCGGAAGGATTCGAACCTCCGACCACCTGGTTCGTAGCCAGGTACTCTATCCAGCTGAGCTACGGGCGCTTTGTTGGAGGGCGGATTTTGCGGTTTTTACCATATCTTGTCAACTGAAATCTCCATCCTGTAGGTCAGTCACAGGCCCACCTCTCTTTGCCTTTAATTTTAAAAAGGAGAGTAGTACGGGTGAGTGCGGGTAGATTCAGTTATCATTCAGCACTTCTATCAACTGGCGACTTTGAGACTGATGAGGATGGCAAACACGTTACACCACGCTAAGAGATACTCTCTCATTAGCATCGCACTCCTCAGCCTGTTCATGACAAACAAGGCGTTAGCCGATCAAGTTAACGTGGCGGTTGCCAGTAATTTCATCACTACATTACGGCAGCTTGCTAGTTCATTTGAGCAGCAGAGTGGGCACACTCTGCGTATCAGTAGTGCATCGACAGGTAAGCTCTATGCTCAGATTGTTCATGGAGCACCTTTTGATCTTTTTCTAGCAGCTGACGAGGCTCGACCAGCACGCTTGGTGCAGGAGGGTAAGGCCGTTAGCGGTAGCCTATCGACCTATGCGATGGGGCAGCTGGTTTTCTGGAGCCCTAAGCATGCATCCGATAGCGATGCAGTGGCGCTGCTAAAGTCTGGTGCTTTTAAGAGAATAGCCATCGCTAATCCTAAAACAGCGCCTTATGGTTTGGCAGCTCAAACTGTATTACAAGAGTTGGGGCTTTGGCAGCCATCAAGCATAAAGAGGGTGCGGGGTGAGAATATCAGCCAGACATTCCAGTTTGTCGCCTCAGGTGCGGTGAGTGGTGGTTTTATCGCACTCTCACAAGCTCATACCGTTGCCCAGGATGAGTTAGTTTGGCTGATACCAACCATATATTATGCCCCTATAAAACAGCAGGTGGTGCTTCTCAACCGTGCAGCTGAGAAGAGTGCTGCACTGAGTTTTCTTGCTTTTCTTCGCTCTGATATGGGAGAAAAAATCATCCGTGAAAGTGGTTATGCCATTGAGGAGAAGAGGTGAGCGAGGCAGATATAGGGGCACTCTGGGTCACATTACGGCTTGCCCTGACAACAACAGTGATTCTATTACTGTTGGGTACACCTCTTGCTTGGTGGCTCTCACGCACTCAGTGCAAAACTAAAGTATTGATTGAGGCATTGGTAGCGATCCCTCTTGTCTTACCACCCACCGTACTCGGATTCTATTTACTCATCATGTTGGCACCTGATGGCCCTATCGGTGCACTGTGGCAAAGTGTGGGAGGAGAGACACTCGCCTTTTCCTTCTCAGGACTGGTGATCGGTTCTGTACTCTACTCTCTGCCATTTGTGGTGCAGCCACTGCAAATTGCCTTTACCAATATCGGCAATCACTACCTTGAGGCGGCAAGCACACTACGCGCCTCACCACTGAACTGTTTCTTTACTTTAGTCGTGCCACTGGCTAAACCTGGGTTTATCACCGCAGCCACTCTTGGTTTTGCTCATACTATTGGTGAGTTTGGCGTTGTGCTAATGATTGGTGGCAACATCCCGGGTGAGACACAGGTGTTGTCAATTGCTATCTATGACCATGTTGAATCACTTGAATATGCCAATGCCCATATACTCTCTGGCGGACTGTTGGTTTTCTCACTGGTTGTTTTGATCTTGGTCTACGGCCTGAATCGCCAAAGCCCTCTCAATGGGAGGTACCGATGAGCCAAGCGATCCATTTTCAGTTTAAGGTGGTGCGTAAGGAGTTTAGCCTCAACGCATCTGCCACGATTCCAGGCCAGGGTGTTACAGCTCTCTTTGGTCGCTCGGGTTCAGGTAAAACAACGCTCTTACGGGCGCTTGCCGGATTAGAACCAGAGGTTGAGGGTGAGCTAGTGGTGGGCGAGCAACAGTGGCTCCATTCAGCCCAAGGTATCAATCTTCCAATCCATCAGCGAGCCATTGGTTATGTCTTCCAGGAGACCGCTCTATTCCCTCATCTGCGGACTGAGCAGAATCTACTTTTTGGCTGGCAGCGTACTGCTGAGAAAGATCGGCGGCACAACCCACCACAGGTAATCGAGAGTCTTGGTTTAGCGCCACTATTAAAGCGCTACCCTCATCAACTCTCTGGGGGTGAGAAGCAGCGAGTGGCAATTGGTCGTGCCCTGCTAAATAGCCCGCAACTATTATTGATGGATGAGCCGATGGCTGCATTGGATCGGCAGCGTAAGCGGGAGATCATGCCCTATCTTGAGCGACTACATGCTGAGGCAAAAATCCCAATCCTCTATGTCACTCATGATTTGGAAGAGCTGGTACAGATCGCTGATCACCTACTGTTGATGGATCAAGGGGAGATTATTAAGAGTGGGCCAATTGAGATATTACTCGCTGACTCCAGCCTCCCCATTGCACAGGATGAGGATGCTGGCGCGCTGATCAAGACAACCTTAACGGCTCAGGATGAGCACTATCTATTGAGTGAATTGAGCTTTAGTGGCGGTACAATCACTGTTGGTCAGGTCAACCAACCCATTGGCAGTGAGATCCGTATCCGCATCCACGCTAAAGATGTCAGTTTGGCACTACAACCACCGCTAGAGAGCAGTGTATTAAACGTAGTGAAGTGTCGCATTACGGGCATCACGCCACAGGGTCAGAGCCGTGTAATTGTCTCGATGGATGCCGCTGGTTCGCCTCTGCTATCACGCATCACCCAAAAATCCGCCGACAGACTTGCACTGCGCGAAGGGTGTGAGATCTACGCTCAGATTAAGAGTGTTGCTCTACATAGTTGAGTACAAAGCTGGCTAGTGCCGGAGTATCATTGATATCAAGCAGCGTCAGTGTCGTCTCAACAGGTAGTACATCATCAGTCGCTACGGCGATGATCGAGCTATCCTCAGCATAGAGTACAGGTCGCCCCATCACTGGACGGTGTAGCTCAATCTTTGGAAAAGCTTCATGACGAAACCCTTCAACAAGAATCAGATCAAGCTGCTCTTGATGCAGCGCATCAACCATCTCCTGTAGTATCGGTTCATTCGGCTCCGCCTTCTCAACCATCAGCGCCCAGCATTTATGTGCAGCGAGTACCATCTGACAAGCCCCAGCTTTACGCAGCTCATAGCTATCTTTGCCTGGCTTATCAATTTCAACTTTATGGTGGGAGTGTTTAATCATGCCGATGCGTAGACCAGCAGCCGTCAGGTGTGGCAACAGTTTTTTAAGTGTTGTCGTTTTACCCGTGCCGCTATAAGCGGCAAAACCGAGAATAGGCACATCAGCCTGTAAAGCTCTCTGCACTGCCATTAATTACTCCTCATCAACCAGCCACTGAATCTCTCGCGCTGTCTGCTCACCAATGAGACAAACATTCAGGCTTGATGGCATCTTTGACTCCCCTTGATCAACTGCCAACCGCCCCGCCATAATCTCTGCGCGGTATTGGGGGTATCTCGGCTCTTTATCGGGTTTAGCAAACCCTTGTGGATAGATGGGGTTGCCATATTGATCATATTTATCCAGCGCCCCCACCGTGTGCAGCAGCTCATGAGTGATCACAATATTGTTCTGCTTATTCTGAGTAGGCCTCGCATAGGCATTGATCACACCCAATAGTCCCTTCTGCATGCCAAGAGAGTGCTTCAGTGGCTGGCCATCTAACCCCTGTTGGTAGATTACAAAGAGCTGAACAGAGTCAAGCGCTGAGTCATTATCCGGCGTGATCTGCCAAGCCCAATAGCGCAATTTAAGGCTCCAAATCAGTATCTCAACAGGGTTAGACCCAGGCTTTGGTGAGTTAGGTGGGCGCTCATCAATCTGTTGGCCCAGGCGGGTTTGAGTTGGCCTCTCCACCATCAATTGGTAGCGCCGCCCCTGTTGCGCCATAAAATCATCGATTGCAACAAAGTTTTTTATTGTGAGCTGCTCAATATAGGCGGTCGTTTTTGCATCACCATCACCATTGATGGGGTAGATGATGACATCCAACGGCTCAATCCAATCTGTCGATGCGAGACGCTGCTCTTGCGCTTTGATGGCAACCACCAGCAGCAGAATAATTAATAGCAAAATCCGTAGGTTGCGAAAGCTAAAGAGTTTCATCTAATGACTTGTTATACACACAACAAAAAAATCCCTACTTAACCTACATCTTCGTGTCAACAGAATATCAATGCCCAGAAGAACGAATATGTAACTCATTGTAATTTATAATATATAAATAGATCGTATATTTTTTATACAATTTAGCAGCCATCTACTGCTACTGCGGCTTGGCAATGACTATTCAAGATTTATCAACAAAGTTATGCACAGATTCTGTGGGTAACTTTTTAGGCATATTTGACCAATTTTATTGAGTAAAAAAACCTTAGGGAAATTCTGAACAAATCTGTCTGCACTAAAGTATAAGGTTCGCTAAAGCTCAGCTAAAATTTAGCCCGTATAAAACAATCATGACTTGTTCAGAGCTTCTTTAGCTATTCTCTGCGGCCAGCTCCTCGCTGGATGACTCCTCATCCCCCTCAACCCCTTCTTCACGATCAAAACCGAGGCGACGCTGCTGTAGATCATCACTATGCGTTAGTTTTCCATTCACCTCGGCACCAATCGCCATCTCCAACAAATTGTAATAGACCGTACCTGTCACTTTTGCCTTTTCAGCCAGCTCTACACGTTCACTGCCATAGATATCACCAATAACCGTGCCATTGAGCAGTATATTGGCAACTCGTACATCACCTTCAATTTTACCCTCTTCACTCACCGTTAGAGTTGCAAGATCATCTGCCGTTGCGGAGATATCACCACATACACTGCCATCTATATGCAGGCCGCCTGTAAAGTGAAGATCACCCGTTATCTGAGTTTCCTTGCCAATTACTGTTGTGATTCTAGGTGCTCGGAGCCGCTTAAACATCACCATTTCTCTCCTCAATCATTTGAAAGCCCCTGTACTCAGAGGCACCATTTTTAGTTAATCAGGTATCGCTTAAACGCCACTCAAAAGTTTCCGTAAGCGGAGCTACACCTCTATTTTTTGGTTTAATCTCTAGGGTAAGTTCATCTGCCACAAACCCTTCTGGTAGATGTATGATCTCATCCACCTCTTGAAAGTACCGAAAACGCATCTTAATACTGCTCATCTTATCTTCAGCCAGCGCCTCAAGTTTTAGTATTCTCTTTTTGCCATCTTGCAGCCCAACAACACTCAGGTAGATACGCCCGATAACCGTTGTGGAGTCCTTCAACACTTGGCTTACTGAAAAACGGTAGCGGTAATCACCCTCCTCCAGATCCTTCTCAAGACGAAAATTCTGAATTTTTAAGCCTTTTTTCTGTTTATCTGTCGAGACAATATTACGCAAGAAGGCGAGCTCTTCCTCCATCGAAGAGCGCTCTTCCTGTAGCAATTTCTGCTGCACTTTTGCTGCTTTAACCAGCTCTTGATCAAGGAGGCGGCTACGCGCCTGTTTAGTTATGCGCTTATGCAACTCAGCGCGTTCATCTTCTACCAACTCTAATTGGCGCTGTAGATCAACCACCTGCCCGATAGGGGCCATACCAGCCCTCTCAACACTTCTGCCATATAGATAACTGAGAACAGCAGCCAGGCCGAGCAATACTAAACCAACCAAAGCAAGCAACAGTAGCCGCGGTATATTGTGCTGAAAAATAGCCGGTGAGCTAAATGTTTTTTTCACAACCATGATGACGACTCAATTAAGGCAGCAGAGCCACCGCATCAAGACCAGCCCGCTCATCCAGGTCAAACATTAAATTCATATTCTGCACCGCTTGCCCCGCGGCTCCTTTCACTAAATTATCGATCACACTGGAGACCACAACGGTGTTGCTATCCTGCGGCCTAAAAACAGCAATACGACAACTATTTACACCACGAACACTACGCGTCTCTGGATGTGATCCAGCAGGCATCACATCAACAAAAGGTTCATCTTTATAGCGCGACTCAAACAGTGCTTGTAGATCAACATCCCCTTTCAACTGACTGTAGAGGGTTGTCTCAATACCACGAATCATCGGTAGTAAATGGGGTACAAAAGTGAGACTAACAGGCTTTCCAGCTGCTCGTGCCAAACCCTGTTTAATCTCGGGTAAGTGGCGGTGGCCTGGGATGCCGTAGGCCTTGAAGCTCTCACCGCACTCACCCATCAACATGCCGACACTCGCACCTCGCCCTGCCCCACTAACGCCTGATTTAGCATCGGCAATCAGCTGTTCAACCTCAATAAGTCCCGCTTCAACCAACGGCAGAAAACCCAGCATTACGGCTGTAGGATAGCAGCCAGGGTTAGCCACCAACCGTGCCTGTTTCACAGCCTCACGATTCACCTCGGGCAAGCCGTAAACCGCCTCCTCTAACAAGGCTGGGCAGACATGAGTCATGCCATACCACTTTTGCCACTCATCAACATCACTGATACGGAAATCAGCAGCAAGATCAATCACCCGAACACCTGCATCAAGCAGCTGTGGCACCATCTTCATTGCCGTACCATTTGGAGTAGCAAAGAGGACAAGATCACAAGCGGATAAAAGCTCAATATTTGGCTCACTAAAGTTGAGATCAAGGTGACCACGCAGATTGGGGTAGAGCTGTGATACAGGCGTGCCAGCTTCGGCACGAGAGGTGACAACCTGCACCACAACATGGGGATGTTTCACCAAAAGCCGCAGCAACTCCACTCCGGTGTACCCTGTTCCACCAACAACTCCAACCTTTAACATCTCAATAATCCAAATATATTTAGTCAATACTCAAAACAGAACTCTAACACCCTACGGTGCGCTATAGAATGTGATGAAGAGAAATATTGTTCGACAACATCCATATTCTAGATGAAGTAAAGTGATTAGGAGTGTAGTTTTTAAACAAGCAGATGCCGCAACTTATAAGTGCCCCTCTCAACACGCTTGAGGCGTAAGCGATAAAGCTAGACCACAATGCCATTAACTTAAGCTCCCCCTCAACGAGTACGCTTGTAACAGCCATGAAACCCCTGAAATTTTTGTGATCTTACTGTTGCGCGGATAGCTTCGATCCGGCCTGATCGGTTCGACAACTCCGGTCATTTGGCTGGTTCCCCCTCTGTCAGGATAGTTGTCATCCAATCGAAATTGGATTTCAATAATCACCATGAGGGTGGCAGAGAACGTATGAAATAGGTTTTCCATTAGAGAGAAAAGAGGCCGTCTTAAAAAAGATGTTACGGTAATCCTCCAGAAAACTAACCACTAGCGAGTTGAATCCAAGATATTTATTAAAGCTTCTTCTAGTGTTTTATACTTAAAAGTATAGCCTGCACCTAAAGCCTTTTTGGGTATAATTTTCTTACCTGCCAATAATAGCTCTTCCCCCATTTCCCCCATTAATAGTTTCACAACTATTGCAGGCATTGGAAAAATAGTTGGTCGTTTTAAGATTACACCAAGAGTTTTAGTAAACACTTGATTTGTCACAGGGTTAGGTGATGTTCCATTAACAGCTCCTTTTAAATTATCATGATTTATACAATATAAAATAATTCCAACTAAATCATCAATATGAATCCAAGACATCCATTGTTTACCATGACCTATTTTTCCTCCAAGACACAATTTAAAAGGGAGTAACATTTTGCTTAATGCCCCTCCATTTTTACCCAAAACAACCCCTGTTCGCAGCAAACAAGTACGAATTCCAAGTTTTTCTGCTTCTAAAGCAACGGCTTCCCACTTTTGACATAACTCACTAGAAAAACTATTGTCCCCCTTCTCTTTTTCTTCGATAACATTATCTGTTTTATCAATACCATAGTAACCGATAGCTGAGCCACTAATAAATAATTTAGGTTTGCTTTCTAATTTTTCAAAGTAAAAAATAAGTTTTTTTGTAATATCAATGCGACTACTAATAATTTTATTTTTCTGCTTGTCACTCCACCGTTTGTTCGCAATAGGTTCACCTGATAAATTAACTACAACATCAAATATATCACTATCTTTTAGATCATTTAAGTCGGAAATTGCTTTAATGGGGGGCTTGATTTTTTCAGGATGCCTACTAAGCACCACAATTTTATTGTTTTCTTCTAATAAATGAGAACAAAGAGTAGAACCAATAAAACCAGTGCCACCAGTAATTAGTATGTTCATTGTTTCTCCTTAAAATTAATGTTTAATTTTACTGAAAAATCTAACGCCTTGTTCATTGGCGTTCCGCCCATCTCTGGTTGACAGGCTGAGTTCTAACTGGACGATGCCATCCCTTCGCTGACCGTTTTTGACGGCAGAAGCTGATCCTTTTGTATTGCGAGACTCTCTTCTCAACACCATTACAGTGCCTTCAACGCTACTACGAATGACTCCGCCCCTGTGTTCCGCATTGGTACTCGATCACTCCACGGGGCTTCCGCTCGTGATTCTCCCTTAGCATCGGAACCAATAAACCCCAAAAAGATATTTTTATAGTGAATGTAGCTCGGCGCGAGATTGTCGAGCTTGTCCAACAAACGGTTCAGATTGTGGTTCGCTTCTGTGCTCGTTCTTTTCAGATTACCCATATTATTTCGTTTTCAAAGCATAACGCTTGGTACCAACCGACTACTCAATTACTTTTAAATATCTACTTTTGGATAAATATAGCGTATCTCCATCCCATCCTTGATATGCTTCAGGATTATCAAAATCATCAAATTTTGAGTTTTTGGGAAAAATTTGCATCACTCCCTTAAAAGATAAATCACCTGAAACATAATATATTTCACTTAAATATGTACTTTGATTCATCCTTTTTTGTTTACTAATTGAAATAAATACCCCCCCATCAATACCTCCAACCCATACCGAATTATGAGGAGCGCTTGATGGTCTTGATGGCTCAATAAACTCTGGCTCAACCTGCTCACAGCTTGTAAGAATTGATAAACAACATAAACTGATAAGCAGTAAAAATGAATATTTGTGGATTTTAATCATCTAATATTTACCCATATTTTCGATAATTAGTACATTACCTGAATAATCTAGATCACTAAATTCATCTCTAAACTCACCTATGTATGAATTTGGCCTTGGATCAATCATCCATGGCGCTGATACACCAGCCTTGGCTACAATAGCTTTGACAAAATGAATGCAACTGTTTGACCAAATATCATATGGAATACGTTTTGGATTACCATTTTGCATCTTTTTTAAATTAGCGAACTCTAACATAGCCTTGAATTTATTTTCCACTTCAATGTAAACACCCTGAATTCTTCCAGATTGGCCGGATACCCTTGATATAAAGGCAAGGGGTTTCTTTAATGACTCAATGACAATGCTTCCATTCAAAATCTGGACATCTGGCAAATTTCTAACTTTTATTACTAAACCTATATTTTGCGGGTCATATCTTCCGTATTCATAATACTTAGTTGTTCCTGTCTTTCCATTTATGAATAGAACTCCTGCATGACCAAGGTTCGATATTTTATCGCTGTATTTAGGGATTGTAAAATTATCAAAATCAACCCAAGGAAAAACATCAACCTTTGTTTTTTCTACCTCAATAGCTACCTTATAATCAGGAAACACAATAGGTATAACAATATCCATAATATTTATCCTCTATTGCTACAAGCAATATCTCTTTATAACTACATAACATGTAATATTCCGCAGTATCTTACTGCCAAATGTCTCTATATATAGAGAATAATATTTACGTGTACTATTCAAGCACCTATATATGTGAGGCTGGCCTTATTCTTCAATGATTTATCCTCAACTATCAGTCCATAGAGTAGTTCCCAATAGCTGTTGTCGTGAGCGCCATATTTCTCCGGCGGCTTTCACTTGGTCATGAACTTTCGATTCGTACTTTGACACATAAATACCTAGCCAATCAGAATTATTTTTGATCAGTTTTACCCATTCACCTTCACCCGCTGACCGCCATGGGAAGGCGGTTAAGCCCCCACGCACCGTATACCCATCCCAGAGGGGATACGAAATAGGCACCAAACACAGCATCGAATCATGTTGGGAGCTAGCACGTAGCTGCAACGAGCAGAGCGAAATTGGAGCGTAGAGCTAGTGTCCAGGACGTCCTGGGCATAATAGGCTGCCGAAAATCGATTGCAAAAGGGTGACTGGGATGTCCCGTTTTGTATTATGAGATCAAAGACTCACTTAAGATTATTCACAGCAATTAACAGAAAAGATTTTTCCCGCTATAATCGCCACCACCTTCAGGATAAACGCACTGATAAATATCGTCGGTGCCACGAAACACGGCTAAACCCACCCAAGAATAATCAGTAAAACACTACCGGAAACCATCTGCCATGCACATCATAAAACAGAATACCGCAAAAACAGGGCTGCTACTGATAGGCCTTATTTTTATCCTTGGCGGATGCCAATCCGTCTACTACTCTACACTGGAAAAAGCGGGCTATCACAAACGTGACATTCTGGTGGAGCGCGTTGGCAAGGCACGCAATTCCCAGCAAGAGGGGAAGGAACAGTTTAAATCTGCATTGGAAAAGTTTTCCAGCGTTCTGAATTTTAAAGGCGGCAAACTGGAAGATAAATACAAACAGCTGAATGAAGAGTATGAAAACAGCGAAGAAGCCGCCGATGATGTACGCAGCCGGATAGACTCTGTGGAATCTGTTGCTGAAGCACTATTTGAAGAGTGGCAAGACGAGCTGAAAGAATACAGCAATGCATCATTCAAGCGAGACAGCAAAGAGAAACTGCACAATACTCGCAGCCGTTATAAAAAATTGATTACCGCGATGCGGCGAGCTGAAAAAAAGATGGGCCCCGTACTTAAAGCATTTAAAGACCAAGTGCTCTACCTGAAACACAACCTCAATGCCAAGGCCATTATGTCACTGCAAAAAGAGCTGCGTTCTGTTGAATCAAATATCGCAGTACTGGTTAAAGATATGGAAAAATCAATCCAGGAAGCAGATAGGTTTATTCGCGAAGCGGGATTGTAAGCTAACCCATCAGATCAATTCCACCTCCTAAAGAGGTGGAATTGATGACTCAATAAAATGAGCCGTCAATCAACACCAGCATTTTTTACACCGCACTGTATGCTGTGTGATGCAGTCGGCATGGGAGATAGAGGTATCTGTCAAGGCTGCCTTGACGATCTACCGTGGAACAGACACGCCTGCCTTGGCTGCGCACTACCCCTGCCTGACCTCACCTCAAGCGGCACTCTTTGTGGCAAATGCCAGAAGAGCCATCCTCATTTTGACCGTACCCTTGCACCTCTTAAGTATGAAAGAGAGGTCGCTCCATTGATTAGTGGCTTTAAATTCAGGAACAGGCTTGAGTATGGCAAGCTGCTCACTCAAATTTTGGCCGATTTTTTAGAAGAGCATATTGACCACAGACCAGAGCTACTCCTGCCTGTGCCACTACACAAAAACCGACTGCGTGAGCGCGGTTACAACCAATCGTTAGAGATTGCTCACCTGCTCAGTAAACGGTTTGGCATCCCTATTGATTTTCAATCTCTACAGCGTCATCGCGACACTGAGCATCAGAGTGAACTCAACTACACCGATCGGCGGAAAAATATTAAACACGCCTTCACACTAACCCAACCACTCAACATCAAAAGCGTTGCACTGATTGATGATGTCATCACCACTGGTGAGACGGTTGCTGAGATATCACGGCTATTAAAAAGGGGCAGCGTTCAGCAGGTCGATGTCTGGGCATTAGCCAGGACACCCTGACACTTGGGGCAAAGAAAGGTCGGCTGACCATTCATTTTAATCTTCAAAATAGCCGTTCCACAGCGATAACAGGGTAGCCCTGCCCGCCTAAATAGATGAAATCTTGCCGCTTCAAAAGTGGCTCCTTCAGCCATCAATCTCTCAGCTCGTTGCAAATCATTGGTAATGCCTGCCGTTTTATAGGATTGCCAAATGAGTTGGTCAATCACTGTCGCTAACCGGTTCAGTGTTGCAGCATCACACATGCCGACGGTGACATTAGGTGCCAAGCGAGCAACAAAGAGTATTTCACAACGCAGATAGTTGCCAATACCGGTGATAAAAGATTGATCTATCAGCAACGCCCCCAACTGGCGGCGGCTAAATTTTGGCTCAGCTAAACGGGCCGCAATCTGCAGCACAGTCAGCTCACCTCCCAATAGATCTGGCCCCAGTTTTTTCAGGAAGGGGTGTTGGACCAACTCGGCATCCTTCAGCACGCTGATATCTGAGGCACTATAGAGTAGTGCTGAGTGGTCACTGTTATGGATAGCCAGGCGTAATTGCCGATTAGTTTCAGGCAGCTCTCCAGCAGGCATAATCATCCATCGGCCATAGAGCTGATTATGGCTATAGATGTTCAGACCACCTTCAAAACGGGTCAACATCGCTTTACCACGGCTCTCCACAGACTCAATCTGCCGCCCGCTCAATAGAGCTTCATGACATTTCAAAGCAGGCTGACCAAACCAAACCTGCTCAGCAACTCGACCCTGCACCGCATCGGCCAGTTTATCCGCTGCTAGTCTAATCTCAGGGCCTTCAGGCATTTGTCTCGTCTCTGAACAAGCCAAAATCAGCTGATTTTTTGATGGAACCCCACTCTCTATTCAGAGTCATATCACCTTCTTACTAAGATTTAACACAACGGGAACAGAGTCGATGAGATCAAAACTATTCACCATGGCGCTTTTACTATTGGTCGCCAGCCAAAACCTATTGGCCGTTACACCCTTGGTGACAACCGACTGGCTAGTCAACAATTTACAGCAACCCAACCTACGCCTCATTGATCTACAACCTAAGTCAGGCTACAAGCTGACCCATATTACCGGTGCTGTCCACAGTGATTACAGCCAGTGGCGACAGAGAGACCAACACGGCATCAACAATATGATACCCAGCGTTGCGACACTAGAGAAGCTAATTGGTGGCTTAGGTATCGATAACCAAACCTATGTAGTATTGATCCCCTTTGGTCGTAGCGCGGGAGATATCGCCTCCGCCACACGCGTCTACTGGACACTTAAAGCGGTCGGCCATGATAAAGTCTCAATCCTTGATGGCGGATTGATCGGCTACGCTGAGTATCAAGACAACCCACTCGAAACCACTATCAACCGTCCAAAAGCCAAAATATTTAAAGCCCATCTGCAAGATGACTATTTAGTCTCTACCACTCAAGTCAAAGCCGCCATCGACTCTAAAACCCAGCTCTTTGATACGCGTAGTGTTGCCGAATTCAGCGGCAAGCGTGGCAAACCAGGGCGTAGTGGCACCATTCCCACATCAGCCAACCTACCCTTTAACCAACTTATTAAACAGGGTGGTGGCTATTTTAAAAAACCAGATCAGCTAAAAAATATTTTCGTCCAGCATCAGGTCTCATTAGAGGGCGAGCAGTTCATCTACTGCCAATCGGGCCATCGTGCATCACTAAGCTGGTTTGTTGCCCATGAGCTACTCGGCAACTCACAGGCCAAACTCTACGATGGCTCCATGCTAGAGTGGACTGCCAACCCATCACTCCCCGTTAAATAACTCATTCTCCCCCCTGATGAAACAAAGAGAAACCTGAGAGCATTGCCTGTGCTCCCTGATCACGTTGCACGACACCCAGGCCACTTGCCATCAATCAAACTGTTCAGGAACGAGCCATGAAAAAGCGACAGACTCTACTCATCTCTCTCGTACTACTCTTTACGATATCTGCTATTCAAGCTAAAGCGCCACAAGCCCCTAAAGCGCCCGAGTGGGATATCTCCGAGTGGCTCAATGGCGATGCTGTCACCCTTGAATCACTCAAAGGCAAAGTGGTTATCGTTGAGTTTTTCCAACTCTGGTGCCCCGGCTGTAACCAGTTCTCAATTCCCTTAATGCAGGAGTGGCATCACACCTTTGCCGATGAGATAGAATCGGGGCAACTGGTGATGCTGAGTATTCATACCGTATTTGAGGGACATGTTATGCAGTCACCCAGTCGGTTGAAATCATTCATCAAAGAGAAGGGGATCACTCACCGCGTTGGCATCGACCGTCATGTTGATAACCAAGATACACCGGAAACGATGCGTCGCTACCGTACCCGTGGCACACCGGAGATGGCCTTTATCGACAGAACAGGCCACATCCGTGTGCAGCAATTTGGCAGTTTTGACCCCAAGCGGGGTGAAGCACTGGTTCGCCAACTGCTGGGAGAGTCATCATGAAATGCCGCCTAATCGCCGCCCTGCTCATCACCTTCAGCGCACACACTTTTGCCAGTTCGGAGATTGATGTTATGACCGGCCCTCGCAGCGAGTTACAGAACCAGCAGCTACAGCAAGCACTACAAGCCAAAGGCTCCGACTACCTACCGCGCACCGAACATCTGCGCGATGATGGCTCTCCACACTACACCAACCGATTAATCCTGGAAGACTCCCCCTACCTGGTACAGCACGCGCACAACCCGGTCGACTGGTACCCCTGGGGCGAAGAGGCATTTGCCAAGGCAAAGCGTGAGAACAAGCCAATCTTCCTCTCTATTGGTTACTCCACCTGCCACTGGTGCCATGTGATGGAGCGTGAAAGCTTCGAAAACCACACCATCGCCAAAATTCTCAATGAACACTTCATCGCAATCAAGGTGGATCGCGAACTTCTGCCAGATGTTGATGAGACCTACATGACCGCTGTGATGATTATCAACGGTAGTGGCGGCTGGCCGATGTCCAGCTTCCTCACCCCAGAGGGCAAGCCCTTCTATGGTGCCACCTACTTTCCACCCGATCAGTTTCGTTCACTACTCGAGCAGGTCGACACATTATGGCGGACAAAGCAGTCTGAACTCATTGAACAAGCTGACAAAGTAGCCGAGGCCGTTGCCAACTACAGTCGCACTAAACAGGCGGCTGGTACATTGAGCCAAACCGCCGTCGCAAAAGCTGTTCAGCAGGCATTGCAGATGCATGATGCCAACAAAGGGGGCTTCGGCCCTGCGCCTAAATTCCCCAATGAAAATATCCTGCTCTTCTTATTAGGCCAGGCTGAACGCCTCAACGACCCCACCATTTTGGCTGCTGTACGGAAAACTTTAGATGCTATGGCCCAAGGGGGGATTTACGACCAAGTGGCAGGCGGCTTCTCCCGCTACTCGGTCGATAACAATTGGTTAGTGCCACATTTTGAGAAGATGCTCTACAACCAAGCCCACCTCAGCCGCGCCTATTTGGCAGCATGGCGATTAACGGGTGACTCTGGCTACCGCCGCATCGTCACCCAGACCCTTGACTACGTTCTGCGTGACATGGCCGATAGCAATGGCGGTTTCTACTCTGCCACCGATGCCGATAGTGAAGGCAAAGAGGGCACCTTTTTCCTCTGGAGTGAAGATCAACTAAAAGCCCTGCTAACCGAAGATGAGGCGGCGCTTGCCATTGAACTCTATGGTGTCACACCCGCAGGTAATTTTGAGGGGCACAACATCCTCAATCTTCCGCTATCACTTCCTCAATTTGCCAACAAAAAAGGGATGGTACTGGAGGTGCTCTACCACCGGGTCGACAACATCCGTGAAAAGCTCTACCACGCACGAGAAAAACGCATCCACCCCATTCGTGATGAGAAGATCCTCACGGCCTGGAACGGCATGATGATCAGCACCTTTGCTCAAGCTGGGTCTCTACTAAACCAATCGCTCTACACCGAAGCGGCCCGCCGCTCCGCCGAGTTTATCTGGAACAATAACCAAGATAGTGATGGCCACCTGCTACGCTCACATCTCGATGGAAAATCCTCCATTGCCGCCAGTC
>Ga0256834_1000758_pt1 | contig 22704 bp, 30 predicted proteins | sample 4281140metaG_FD_190536 | JGI IMG/M metagenome (GOLD analysis project Ga0256834, IMG submission 190536) | Hydrothermal vent microbial communities from East Pacific Rise, Pacific Ocean - 4281-140 | ecosystem: Environmental > Aquatic > Marine > Hydrothermal vents | place: Pacific Ocean: East...
TGCTGCCGCTTGTCCACAGTATTTTTGGTGTGACCAGTCCCTATCAGCTCTTGTCTCCACTATTGTCATTGCTGTTCATTCCCTTTTATCCCTTGGTGATGTTTTTGCATCTTGTGGGTCTGGGTGGCATACTTGATGGTATGCTGTTGTGGTTGTTCTCTTTGCCTACGATAAGCGTAGAACATATTCTACCTTTTTGGCTGGGTCTGATTTATATGACACTGTCACTTGCTGCTATCCGGAGCAGGAAATTGTTTTATGCTCTTTTGGGAACGGCATTGGGATACGCAGGGTATGTGTTTCTTTAGATCTTTTTTATTTCATCTTCTTTGTCAAGAAGATAACAAAACCTCAAACCATGCAGGAATATGGCCCAGGATATGTAGATCCAGAGCAGGAAAAAGAGTACGGTACTGATGCTTCCATAGACAGAAGCATAGGTTTTGTTGTGTACCACATAAAAGACAAATCCGCTCTTGGAAAGATACCAGATCAGAGAGGCGATAAAAGAAGAGATGAATGCTGCACGTTTTTTAATACGGGCATTGGCAGAGAGCTGATAGGCAATATAAAAGGCACTCCATACGATGGTGTAGGGAAGAATTGAGTAGAGATGTATCATACTGGTAATCGACGTTTTGTCCAGATAGGTCTGGATAATGCGGGAAAGGTAAAATGACGCCCCCATCATCGTGGGTAGAAGAATAATAAGCAGAAGATAGGTCTTTATACTTTTGAGAATGCCACGGCTGGGAAGTTCAAAAATATCATTGACGATATAATCGTAGTTCTTAAAGAACATAATGGCAGCAAAAGTAACATAGAAAGCACCGACATATCCCAATTTGTCGGAATTGGATATGAAAGTATTGATGCTATTCATGATCTCTTCGGATTGCGTAGGCATGAGATTGGCAAAGATAAGTGCCTGTACTTTGTCATACATTTCGTGAAAAAGCGGAAGGGTGGTAAAAACATAGAGCAGGATAACAAGCAGAGGGATAATGGCAAAAATAGTATTCCAGCTCAAACTGGAAGCATAATAGCCCAGTCTGTCGTCCAAAAGGTCTTTAAAAAAATCCCTGATGAAAACATAGTAATTTTCACTGATCTTTTCAAATTCACTTTTTTGACTGTATGTTTTCTTTTCTTTCATCTTCAAAGACCTAGCTAGGCATCTGGTAATCCCATTTTCCCCGGATTGAGAATATTGTTGGGATCAAATGCCTTTTTGATATCCTGGAAAAGTGTCAGTTCTGCAGGGTTAAAGGCAATGTCCATAAAAGGGGCTTTAGATGTACCTATACCATGTTCTCCACTTAATGTACCACCCATTTCAACAACCAGTTCAAAGATCTCTTCAATGGCTTTATGTCCCTCTTCAAGCTGTGTCTCATCTGAACCGTCAACCATGACATTCACATGGATATTACCATCCCCCGCATGTCCGAAACAAGGCACTTTAAAGCCATAACGGTCACCGATCTCATAGATACGTTCCAGTGCATCAGGAAGCATGGATCTTGGTACAGAGATATCTTCATTGAGTTTTTTACTTCCAAAAATGGTAATGGAAGGCGAGGCATTCCGTCTCGCATACCAGAGTTTGTCTCTCTGCGCATTGTCATGAGCAATAACAAAATCCTGTGCACCGTTCTCTTTAAAGGATCTTTCAAGGATCTCAAGCTGAAGATCGACCTCCTGTGTTACATTCCCATCGACATCGCCGATGAGAAGTGCTCCTGCATCTTCAGGGAGTTCTACCCCCAGTTTTTCTTTCAGTGCCTGAACGACCAGTGAATCCATGAATTCCATTGCAACAGGGTTTGCTCCGGCTGCCAATGATTTGAAAACGGCATTCATGGCATCATCTACTGAAGGGAAAATACCCATATAGGCTTTGGTGAATTTGGGTTTGGGAATGAGTTTAAGGGTGATCTCGGTAATAACGGCAAGTGTCCCCTCGGAGGCGATTAGAATACCGGTAATGTTATATCCGGCAACATCTTTAATGGTACGTTTTCCTGCACGGATAATGTCTCCGTTGGGGCGAACTGCGCGCAGCGCCATAACATAATCTTTGGTGATCCCGTATTTGGCTGCACGCATACCCCCCGCATTTTCAGAGACATTCCCGCCAAGGGTCGAGTACTCTTCACTTGCCGGATCAGGCGGATAAAAAAGTCCTACCTCTTCAACGGCACGTTGGAGATCCATATTGATGACCCCCGGCTGTACTACCGCGACCATATTCTCCATATCGATCTCAAGGATCTTGTTCATATGTTTTTCCATGGCAAGGGTGATTCCGCCATTGGTTGGCAGTGCTCCTCCTGTAAAGCCTGAACCTGCCCCACGGGGAGTGATGACGACACCGTGATGGTTGCAGTAGACCAGAATGCGGCTTACATCTTCTTCGTTTCGGGGGAAGACCACTGCATCAGGTTCAAAACGTGTACGTGTTGCGTCATAAGAGTATGCGATCATATGGGCTTTGTCAGAAAAGACATTCTCTTTACCGACAAGTCCTTCAAGTGATTTTATATGTTTGGGGTCAAGCACTACAGGGTCTCCATGAGGTTATAGTAGGTACCGGAAGCAGATTTTGAGAACCATCCGGTATCGATCTTATCAAAACGCATAAAGAAAGGAAACTGTGCTTTGGCAGGGTTTCCTCTGACTCCTTTTTTGCCAACATATTTTCCTGAAATAGGATCCAACAGTACGGCAGAACCTTTTTTAATAATATAGATCAAGCCAACATGATACTTTTTGGCAAACTCAGCAAGGTTCTCTCTGTTTGGGGTTCCTTCGCCTTCCTGTGATAGATAGAGGGCATAAAGGTCAGGGTGTATCCATGTTTTGTTGTTTGCTGCGGTTACTTTTGCATAGGTAGCAGCATCCGGTGCCAGAAGGAGTACATTGTTGTAAAGATATCCGCCAATGATCTTGTCTCCTTTTGCTACGGCAGTTTTGATCGTAGGGAGATTGTCATGCTGAATGACATCACTGTCAGAAAGTTTGGCATGACCCTTGGATGTCTGTATAACACGGGCAGTGATGGCTTTGATATCATTACCGTAATTGTGAATGATGATACCACTCATACCGTTGACAGGAAATGAAGAACGCATAGTGATATTCTGTCCTGAAATATTTGTCACAGAAGTATTGACTGTAGAAGGGAAAAACCCTGCAAAAAGTGGTAGAGCAGTGAACGCGATTAATGCTATTTTACGCATAGCAGTCCTTTTATGTTTTGTATTTTAATTATATTGATTATACAGGCAAAACATTAAAATTCCATTGATTGCTCGAGTTAACATTAGCAAAGTTCAGTTATAATGTTGCCAATTGACGTGCGATAATGGTTCAGGAGAAGAATGAAGTATTTTTTAGTATTGGCTGTCATGATGAATCTTTTGTTCGGTGCAAAAGTGTATCATAAAGAGTGGCAGGAAGGACAGACATTCTCACAATATTTGAAGGCGAACAATATTTCTGCTGCATTTTTGGAATCCATCTCCAAAGAAGATCAGAAATTTCTTCTTGATATTCGCAATAAATATAAATATTATGAACTTAAAAATGATGCAGGGACACTGCTTCAGGCTTTGATCCCGATCTCCGTGGAGATGCAGATCCATATTTTCCGAAAACACAGTGGCAGCGGGTATGGTTTTGATATTATCCCTATTGCCTATAAGCATAAAGAGTATTTTGCAAATATTGTCATTCAAAACAATCCCTATACAGATACGCTTAATACCATTCATCAGGCTAAGGTTGCAAAAAAACTGGCTAGAGTTTTCAAAGGGGATGTGAATGCAAAGAAACTGAAGAAAAATGACGAAATTGCTTTCGTATATGCCCAGAGGACGCGTTTAGGATTTATTTATGCCATGCCGGAGATCAAGGTTGCCCGGCTAAAAGGAAAAGATAAAGAGACATTTATTTTTGTGGATGAAAATGGTATCGGGTATAAAGATACAGCAAAAAAAATCTCCTATACGGTCACAGGGAAGAAAAAAATCATTTATACACGTAAGGTACAGGCAAGTAAAAAAGAAGCAAGATTCGGAATGCCTCTGCGTCATAGCCGTATCACTTCCAGTTTCTCTTATCGAAGATGGCATCCGATCCTGCACCGCTACAGACCGCATCACGGTACGGACTTTGGAGCACGAAGAGGTACACCATTGCTTGCCGTCAATGCCGGCAAGGTGGTCTTCGCCGGCAGAATGGGCGGCTACGGAAAGGTCGTAAAGATCAAACATGCCGGAGGCTACCTCTCTCTGTATGCACATCAGAGCCGTATCCGTGTGAAAAGAGGTGCATATGTCAAAAAAGGGCAGGTCATAGGTTATGTTGGAAGTACGGGGAGAAGTACCGGCCCGCATTTGCATTTCGGTCTTATGAAGAACGGAAGATGGATCGATCCGATGAAAGTACTGCGTAAAAAATCGATCAAAACGTCTATTATGAAAAAATTTACACGATATGAAGATGCAAAGATTACCAAATACAAAGCCGTTGACATGGAACAGATCAATAAAGACAAGGCAAAACTAATGCACTACATCGACACGAATGCGACAACCTACATCTGGGATAACAATGAGTCTTTGAGCGTACCGGTGAAAGATAAAGAGATATTTCTATAATGAAGAATCATATTGAAAAATTTACCCTGCATCCCCTGGTCGATCCCAAATTCATTTCAACTTCCCTGGCCAGATATGAACAGAACGGTATCGTAAAAAGCTGGGAGATCGTACAGGCACATGATTCTGTATCAGTGCTCATCTACCATAGAGAATTCAAAAGTTTTATACTGGTCAAACAGTTCAGGCCGGCGGTCTATGTCAATAACCGTGACGGAATGAGCCTTGAACTTTGTGCAGGTATTGTAGACAAGGAAATGAGTTGGCAGCAGATCGCCCAGGAGGAGATCGAAGAGGAGTGCGGATATGCGGTCTCTTTGGAAAATGTTCAAAAGATCACCTCTTTCTATACCTCCGTAGGCTTTGCGGGGAGCAAACAGACACTGTATTATGCCGAGGTAGATGAAAGTATGAAAGTTTCAGAGGGTGGCGGTGTTGACGGAGAACTTATTGAAGTCATTATACTGCCTCTTCAAGATGTGGAAAAGTTCATTTATGATGAAGGCATTGTAAAGACACCGGGATTGATGTTTGCCTTTATGTGGTGGAATGATAAAATGAGAAAGCAGAAAGTGCCAAAGGAATATTAATCCTCTTTGGCCTGTGTGTATGCTGCGTAGTAGGTACTTCCGTCAGCAAAAGTATTAACTGTCAATTTGGAGAATTTTTCGAGATAGTCCCAAAACTCCTGGATAAGTCCAATATCGACATGTTGTGCTTTGTCTGCCAAAGCTGCACGCATCGTACCCAGCCATTCGAGACGTGATTTCTCAGTAATGGAAAAATCATCATGTATACGGATCATATATTCATTAAGCTCCATCCCCTGTGTTTCATCTTCATAGACTTTTGGACCACCGCAGATCTGAATGAAAAATTTACTGTTCTTGAACTTGACTTCATCAAATTCAGCTTCATCCTGGGGAAAGAAATGGGCAATGTCACTCTCATAGATCTTGTCATAAAAGTCATACATAAGTTCTTTCATACCTTCTTCACCGCCGACCGCATTGAAAAATGCAAGAGGCGGGTTTTTGAAGTGTATATCTTCCGCTTTTTTAACAGGTGTCAGCTCTAAAGCATAAATTTCTTTTTTTGTTGCCATAACGTTCCTTTATCCTTTTTATATATAAGGATTATAGTTAAATTCTCTTAAAATCAGTCACAATACCGTTTGAGCAGACAGTTATATTTCTCTATGCGTCTATCACGCAGGAACGGCCAAATATCTCGTACTTCTTTAGTGCGTTCATGTGCTATTTCAGCATAAAGTATCTGTTCATCACTGTCATTGGCCTGTGTAAGTATCTCTCCCTGTACACCGCAAATGAATGAATTTCCCCAAAATCGTATACCGGGCATGATACCTGTATTGTCTGCTTCAAAGCCGACACGATTACAAGATATAACAGGCACTGTATTGGCAATGGCATGTGAACGCTGTATAGTCATCCAGGCATCAAGCTGTCTCTGTTTTTCCTCTTCCGGATCTTCTTCAAACCAGCCGATAGCTGTTGGGTAGATGAGTATTTCCGCCCCCTTTAGCATCATGATACGTGCTGCTTCAGGGTACCATTGATCCCAGCAGACAAGTACTCCTAGTTTTCCTACAGAGGTCTGAATGGGTTCAAACCCAAGATCGCCCGGTGTGAAATAGAATTTCTCATAAAAGCCGGGATCGTCAGGAATATGCATTTTTCTGTATTTGCCTGCAACGGCACCATTCTTTTCAAAGACAACAGCCGTGTTATGGTAGAGCCCGGCAGTACGTTTTTCAAACAGGGAAGTCACGAGTACGATATTGTGTTCTCTGGCAACCTCTGACCAATAGTTTACATCCGCTTCGAAATCGTTTGCGTACGTAAAGAATTTTGTATCTTCACTTTGACAGAAATATTCTGTCTGGTGCAGTTCCTGCAGAACGATCAACTCTGCATCCTGTTGTACTGCTTCCCTGATCTTTGACAGTGTTGCCTGCACCGTAGCTTCTTTTGTCCCATAAAATCTTTGTTGTATCAATGCTGTTTTCATAGCTATGATTTTAGCATAAAATACTATAATCTGTTTATGATACTGCGACTTTATTCTATATTGGCTATGTTGTTTATTGTAGGTGGATGCGGTGCACATAAACGTGTGATTTATCCGGTGAGCAAAGTGCATCCTGTTCCCCATTGGACACCTGCACTTGACAATGCCGTAAAAAAGCATTATCTTCATGCGGTGAACCGCATGCGTGCAGAACCAAGGCAGTGTGGCAACAAGATATATCGTGCTGCAAAACCTTTAAGATGGAATGACAGACTCTATCATGCGGCGTATGAACACAGTAAAGACATGGCTCGGTGCAGTTATTTTAGCCATAGTGGTTCAGGGACCAAAAGTGACTGGACGGCAAAAGCACAGAACCTGGGAAGATGTAGCAGTTTTTCGAACCGGATAGAGAACAACGGATACCTGAGACACAGGGGTATTTCAGAAAATATCGCTTACGGTGCTGCAAGTGTAGAGCAAGTGATGAAGCAATGGATACATTCCGAAGGGCACTGCAGGAATATTATGAATCCTGATTATTCCGATTTTGGTATGGCACAGGTCAGGTCAGAGAACGGCACCTACTACTGGACACAGAATTTCGGTATCCATCAATAGGCCACTTGCATGGTTGAACAGTGCAGGCTTCCTCCCTCTTCAATCAGTTTCATACAGTTGACAGGAATAATTTCTCTTTCGGGGAACAGCTCTCTAAACAGTGCCTCTGCTTCTTTGTCATTTTTGCTGTCTTGATAGGTAGGGAAGATCAGTGCATCATTGGTAATGAGAAAGTTGGCATAAGTGGCAGGCAATCTCTCTCCCTCAGTGTTGTATTTGGCTTCGCACATGGGCAAAGGTACCAAATGGTAAGGCGTTCCGTTTGTCTGCTGAAAACTTCGCAGCTGCGCTTCCATCGCTTTCAGTGCCTGATAATGTTCATCTTCTGTATCCTCACATTTGATATAGGCTATGGTACTGCGGTTGATAAAACGTGCCAGGGTATCAATGTGTGAATCTGTGTCATCACCGGCAAGATAACCATGGTCAAGCCATAAGACTCTTTTTGCCCCCAAATCTTTTTCCAGCAACACTTCGATTTCCTCTTTTGAAAGCCCGCCGTTTCTATTTGGGTTACACAGACAGGCAGAGGTTGTCAGAATGGTACCTTCACCATCACTCTCTATGGATCCCCCTTCAAGTACGAAGTCTATTGTTTCCAGGGGAGTGATGCCCATATATCCTTTTTTATGTAAATCTCTGTTGACAGCATTGTCAAGTGACGCTTCAAATTTTCCACCCCATCCGTCAAATCTGAAATCAAGTAATTTATTTGAACCATTCTCTTTGATGCTGATATAGCCATAATCACGTATCCATGTGTCATTGGTAGGGATCTCTATGAATGTCAGGTTTCTGGTGGAGCAGAACAGGGAAGAGATCTTTTCTTTGTTTTTACAGATGATGTAAACAGCTTCTCCGTAGGCAATGGCCTGGGCAATACGAATGAAAGGAGAGAGTGCCGCAGAAAGATCGCCTTTGGCCCAGTCTGTCTCTTCATGTGGAAAGGACATAAGCACAAGTTGCTGTTTCTCCCACTCTGCGGGTATTCTCCTCTCAGTCAAGGTCACATCTCCTGCTTACTTTGCCTTCTTTGCTCTCTTTTATGCTTTTTCGAAACTCTTTGAGAAGTAGGAAAATGAGGTAGGCAGTAAATAGCATGCCTCCGATCTCAAATAGTGTAATCCAGTTCATTTTCAGTACACTCCTTTCTTTTTAACCTTTAAAAAGTTGTAAAAAATAGTAGATTTTAAAAAAAAATCATAAAGCAATGCTTCACTTTTGGGTATAATCCGTTTTATGGCAAGCATTACAATCAATAAAGAAAACTTCTTTCATAATCTTAACCAAATTGCACTAAAGACCGGCTCAGTAGAAAAAATAGCCGTGGTCCTGAAAGACAATGCATACGGACACGGCCTGCAGATCATGGCTGAACTGGCAAGTGATTTTGGTATACGGCATGTGGTAGTGAAGGATCGTAAAGAGGCAGCCCTGATCAGGGATCTTTTTAAAAGTGTGCTTATTTTGAACGATGAGATCATTGCTGATACGGTCTATACTTATGCGATCAACACACTGGATGATATCAAGTCTGCCCAAAGTGGGGCAAAAGTAGAACTGAAAGTCGATACCGGTATGCACAGAAATGGTATTGCTATGGATGAGATGGATGAAGCATTGGAGCGGATAGAGAAGCAGGGGCTGGACCTGATCGGGATCATGACACATTTTCGCTCTGCAGATGTGTTGGGTTCAGAACTTTTCTGGCAGCAGAAAAACTTTATGGCCGTGAAAGAAAAAGTAAAGCAGTACGGTTTTGATAATGTCAGGGTTCATTCCCAGAACTCTGCTGCCACGCTGCGCTTAAAACATTTTGATGAAGATATGGTAAGAGTCGGTATAGCGATCTATGGTTACAATGAACTGCCTTCTGTCTATGATGAGGTGATGCTGAAACCGGTTTTGGCTTTGTATGCGAAGAAAACGTCTACAAGGGTATTGAAAAAGTCTCAAAGAGTGGGATATGCCGGAGATTTTACCGCAGCAGAAGAGATGACAGTTTCCACTTATGATCTGGGTTACGGCGACGGGTGGACCAGAGGTGAAAGCAGGGATCCGTATATGACAGCCGAAAACTTGCCTATACTCGGTAGGGTATCCATGGATTTCATCACTTTGGAAAGCACAAAAATGCAACTATGTATCATGAATGATGCACAAAAAGCAGCAAAACATTTTGGAACCATTTCGTATGAAATGATAACTGCATTGTCACAAAATATTCAGAGGAGGATCGTTTAATACGATTTTGTACAGAGTCTTATACACATAGAAAAGGGTAGAGTATGACAGAGAATATAGGGAAATTGATTTTACGTATCATGCTTGGAAGCCTGATGCTGTTTCATGGTGTGAATAAAATGCAGCATGGTATCGCTTTTATTAAAGGGCTTGTGGCGGCTCAGGGATTACCGGAAGTTCTGGCGTATGGTGTATATGCAGGTGAAGTGCTTGCTCCGGTGCTTTTGATATTGGGATGGAGAAGCCGGATTTGGGCTGGCTTGATCGCAGTGAATATGCTGGTGGTCATCTATTTGACCCAGTTGGGTGCATTTTTGAAACTGGGAGCACATGGTTCCTGGGCTGTGGAACTTCAAATGTTTTATTTGTTCTCTGCTCTGGCCATTGTGTTTTTGGGTTCCGGTAAATTTGCTTTGAGACGGGATTGACCGCTACATTGTCAGTACACAGACCTTTTGTATAGTGGCAGAATAAAAATATATCAAAGGTCTATCATGACAAAAATACTTATTTTACTCTCCTTTCTCTTTTTTACTTGGGCATTCGGTGCCGATATGAATGCATGGACACCACAGCTCAATAAACTTAGTGTATTTGAAAAACATGTGATCGTTGACAAAGGTACGGAGCGTGCCTTTTCCGGAAAATATGTCAATACCACGGATAAGGGGATTTACAAATGTAAAGTATGCGGTGCAGCACTTTACCGTTCAAATGATAAGTTCTCTTCACATTGTGGATGGCCAAGTTTTGATGATGCGATCCCCGGAGCCATTAAAGAAATACCGGACAAAGACGGCAGACGTACGGAGATCGTCTGTGCAAACTGCGGTGCGCATATGGGACATGTGTTCAAAGGGGAAGGGATGACAAAGAAAAATGTACGTCACTGTGTCAACTCTGTCTCTTTACAGTTTGAAAAGAAAAAAGCAGTACAAAGCACAATGAAGAAAGCCTATTTTGCAGGAGGATGTTTCTGGGGCGTGGAGTACTATATGGAAAAGATCCCGGGGGTTAAAGAGGTCATATCAGGTTTCATGGGCGGACATGTCAAAAATCCGGGTTATTATGATGTGGTACGTAAAAAGACAGGACATCTTGAAACGGTTGAGGTTATTTATGATCCTTCAAAAGTAAGTTATGAAACTTTGGCAAAAACCTTTTTTGAAATTCATGATCCGACACAGAAAAATGGGCAGGGACCGGATCTTGGGAGTCAATATTTGTCTGCTGTATTTGTCAGTAATCCCCAAGAGAAGAAAACGATTGAGAAGCTTATTGGAGTTTTAGAAAATAAGGGCTTGAAGATAGCAACAAAAGTATTGCCTAAAGTGCCTTTTTATTCTGCGGAAGAGTATCATCAGAATCATTATGAACGTAAGGGTGGGAAGCCTTATTGTCATCGGCGTGTGAAACGATTTGATTAAGTTTCGTCTTGAAAAGTTTCAATAATTTGTTTTGATTTATGAAATTTCCTTTCATTCTCATTGTGATGTTGTTTCTCCTTGTTACTTTTTTCTTTTTTGTACTGCGACAAAAGAGAAAGAAGTAACCAAAAAAGAAAAAAGCGCAAGTCTCTGGCGTGTTTCAGTAACAGTATATACGATTGTGTTTCTATAGACTGTAGCAATTTCCATTACGTTGAGTGGATGCTGTGAGTGTCTTATGCAACTGGCGATATTAAAGAACATTGTCGTGGTGAACGCCCTTGAAAGCGATAGTAATTCGAGAGCCACGACGCTTTTTTTGCTTCATTTTTTCTAAAAAAAACGCCGTGAACGAAGTGAGGAAGTGCCCTTGGGGTAGACGAGAGAAACAACGCCTCAATCGAAACAAGAGGAAATCCAACAAAACATAAACATATCACTACAGATATAAAACCATATTATGCGGAAAGTAGAGCAAAACCTACGCCCTAGTATTGATCATCCAGATCGAAAACACATTGATATAGTCCCAAAAACTCTGCATATTCTCATCTGATATTTTTCCGACAAGCGGCTGAAGGGAATCTTCAAAAAGCACCAACCAGTGTAATCTGGCTTCAGGGGTAATGGCAAAGGGTGCATGTCTTCTTCCCATTTGCGGAGCTCCTCTGTTCTTGTTGAAATAGGGTGTTCCTCCACAGATCTGTATGAAAAAGTCTGCAGAGTGCTGTGATGCGACCATCATCTCCTCTTCTGTCTGTGGGAAAAGTGCTTTGATGGGGCTTTGGTAAAGAGCGCTGTAGAAGCGTCTAAAAAGATCACGCATCCCTTCTTCTCCAATTTCACTTAGAAATGCGGGGTTGGGCTTGATGACAGGCGGCTTGACGCCTTCTACGTAAGGGAGAATGTTAAAGTTAAGTGAAGATTGAGAAAAGTTCATGAAAAATACCTTTTTTCAAAGGTTATAGCAATTTATGGAAGGCGTGTCAAGAAGATTTGGGAGAAAATTATTGAAATGGTCACACTTGCTACTCTCTATCGGCATCCCCCACTGCTGCAACTACCATCATTCTCTACGGAAAAAGAGTTGTAGTAGCCGCATTCTGGACACTCATAAGAAAGTAATTTTGGGCCAGAGCATCCACCAGACCTTTGGTCGACCAATTCTATACTGTTGTGGTGACACTTTGGGCAAAAACCTCTTTTGATACTGTCAAGATCCTCTTTTTTCTCTTTGAGGTAATATACATAAACCAAGACAGAACCTATAAGCACAATGAATAAAAAAGCAAGCAGATAAAAGTCCATCAATAATTCTCCTAAGTCGTGTAGCGCTTGAGTTCGGCTACCTGTTTTTTGTAGTCAGGCAGATAACTTTCAACCATAGCCCAAAAACTTTTTTGATGATGTTTATGTTTGATATGCGACAACTCATGCACAATGATATAGTGTATCACTTCTCTCGGAAGTTTCATCATCATGGTGTTCAAACTGAGAGCATTTTTTCCGGAACAACTTCCCCATTGCCGTTTTGTTTTTCTAAAAGAGAGACTGCTGTACGTTAAGTCCATAGTGACCGCCCATGACTCTACGAGAGGCGGAAGTGCTTCTTTTGCCTGTGCTTTATAGAAATTGTCAATATGTCTTTGAAAAACGGCTTCATCATAGTTGCTGTAGCAGAGTATGAATCGATCTTCCATAAAAGTGAGCTTGCTTCTTTTTTTTGTATATGCTTCCAATATCAAAGGGTATGCTTTTCCGTAAAAATAGAGTGATCCCTCTTTGGAAAAATTCACTCTTTTCCCTTTTTTCTGCAAAATCTTCTCTTTAGATCTGTTGATCCATGCCGATTTTTTAAGCAGCAACATTTCCAAATATTTCCGGGATACTTTTGGAGACTTGATAATGAGGTTCCCCTCAGCATCAAAGCTAAGGTAGGTATGCTTCAGTCTGTTGTTGACAATATGCGTGTAGGTGGGCAGAATAGACATTGTCAATTAATTGACAAGCCTGTTGTTTTTGTATTTTGCTTTTCTGCAGACTTGCCCGTTAGGATAGTAGGTATAGGCGTACCCGTTCTTCATACCGTTCTGATAGGTAAACGTGATCATCTTGTCACCATTGGGGTAGAAGGCTTTTTCAACACCGTCGATCTGACCATTCACGTAAGGTATCTGCTTAATGACACGCCCTTCTTTGTCGTATATGGACATGATCCCGTCACGTACACCATTGACGATCTTAACACTGGAGGTTTGATGCCCTTCAAATCCGTAGGTTTTTTTGATCCCGTTTTTCCCTGTATTGTCACTCCAGATAAATTCTGAACGTAATGCTCCGCCGGTATAATACTCTTTAACTACTTTTTTACCAAAGGAGGGAGAGTCGCATGCAGGTAAAAGAAAAAGAACAAATAGAGAAAGTATTAATGTCAGTCTTTGTGTGTTTAACATTTCTGGATAACCCTTGTTTTAAATATTGCCATTAGTATACAATAAATTGCTTTGGCTTGCAAAGTTACAGGACAGGGCAAGTCTATATTGTGCTATAATCATTAAAGATCTTTATAATGATCTGTAATGATCATAAATAAAAAAGGAGAAGATATGTTAAAGAAAGTAACTATGTTGAAAGGATTGTTTGGGATGCTACTGTTCCTGCCTTCAGTCGTAATGGCAGGACATTTGTGGTTGGGGCTGTTCTCAAAAGCAGCACCCTATACAGAACAATCATTTCTTTCAAGTGCAAAATTGAGTCAATTCAATAATGCGATTGAAAGAGAATGGCGTAACGGTTTTGACATTGTCGATCTAGAGTATGGAGATGACCGATGGACGGCGATCTCGGCAAAAGGTACAGGGTTCACACAGCAGGTCTATTTGCATAAACGGGACTGGAAAAAGTTTGAAGCAGCAGTAGAAGGCTATACAAAACAGGGATTCTCTCTGATCAACGTGGAAAACGGTAAAGGCTACTGGCTGGGGATCATGGTCAAAGGCAGTAGATACAGTGATGTGGTACTTGTGAATATTCGCTACGAAGAGGCATTCCTTAAAGAGATCAGTGCAAAATGGAAAGCAGGATACCATCTTATAGATGTTGAACCTGCAGAAGGTACCTGGGTAGGGATCTTTGCCAAAAATACCGGTTTTGAAGATCAGGCATACGATAGCATTGATGACTGGGACGGCGTACCTTCCGCTATTCTGGAAAGATGGAAGGCCGGTTATAAACTTAACAAGATTGAGTACGGTGGTGGAAAATGGTTCTGTATCTTTATAAAAGATGCTAAAAAGAGAGAAGAATCTTACACTGTCAATAGTGAAATCCTGGATTTAAGAAAATCTATCCATAAACAGTGGGACAGAGGCTATCAGCTTATTGATCTTGCACACGGCAGAGATTAGGATCACTTAAAAACATTACAATTTGACATGTTTTCATAGCTCTGTATAGAATCGCTTTATACTTTGACTATGAAAACTTTAAAACAATTACACAAACAGGATCAACCCAGAGAGAAATTGTTGTCAAAAGGGGTGACGGCTCTTAAAAATGATGAATTGATGGCTATTCTTCTCGGTACCGGTGTGCAGGGGAAAGATGTCCGTAAGCTGTCTAAAGAGATCATCTCACTTCTAGATGACAACTTTGACAACCTCACCCTTGACAGACTTTGTGACATCCATGGTCTCGGTCAGGTCAAAGCTTCACAGGTACTTGCTTCCATAGAACTCAGTAAACGCTACCTCATAAGATCAAACAAACGCATCACTTCTGCCCAGGAGGTTTACGATGAACTCAAAAGTTTCAGTACGAAGTCCCAGGAACACTTTTTGACCATCACTCTGGATGGTGCATCTCACATCATCAACACAAGAACTGTTTTCATCGGTACATTAAATCAGTCACTTGTTCATCCAAGAGAAGTTTTCGCCGATGCCATAGCTGACAGAGCTGCCGGCATCATCATTTCCCACAACCACCCCTCAGGCACACTCGAAGCCAGCCGAGCCGACATTCAGATCACCCAGCGTCTAAAAGAAGTTTCAAAACTGGTAGGTATAGAACTGCTTGATCATGTGATTTTGTCGAAGTACGGCTATTACAGCTTTTCAGATGAGGGTTTACTCCCCTAGATACTTTAGATTCACTTTTGTAGTAGTCGTGCAAATTTTGGTTGCGTTACAGCATCATGTATTAACTTTTGCAGGGCAAGTGGAAATGTTTTGTACATATCACTACAGGCATAGGCTGCAGATATACTGGATTCATATTCATATGTTGATTTAAACCGATAACTTACTCCATTTGATGATGCTAAAGTAAGATCAAATGACCAGTAGGCATCGCCATATACAGTTCCTCCGTGTATTTCATTGATAGTCGCACTTATGGTTACGTTGGAACGAGGATTGTAAAGTTTTGCATCTGTGAATTCTTTTTGAAATGCATGCTCAATATATTTCGCATAAGACTCATCTTTAGGTGGATGGACAGAGGTCATCAGTCTACACTTCACTGTCTTATTACTTTCTGAGGCATCTGTGAATTTTCCTATATTAATCCTGTATTTCTTACTCGAATATGTTTGAAGTAAAGACTGGTTCTCTACGGAAACATTATAGTCAAGCATTTTATCTGTACTTGGATTCACTACCATTGCAGCTATAGCGCCACATCCATTTAACACTAAAGTAGCCATCAGGACAAGAAGTAGCCAAATGTTTCGTTTTATTATCATAATCATATTTCCTGGTTCATACAGACAAAGTGTATATCTTTTGAGAGTATCCTACTTGTTCTACATGAACGTAATATGAACTTATGAGCAAAACAAAATATTATTCAAAATGGATGATTACTTTTTCAACTAAAGGATAAGTTTTGTAACTCTGTCAAAATACTTGTTTTTGTAAGAATGGTTGTAGATCAATCTTCTTCTTTTAGCTCTTTTTTAATTCTAGACAAAGACACCGGAGTGATACCCAAATAAGAGGCAATATGATATTGTGGTGTATTCTTTATAAGTCCTGACATAGTTTTTTTAAGATGCTGATACCGCTCTTTTGCATTTTTTGTTAATAAACTGTAATAATAGCTATCCATATTTATGTAGGCTAACTCAGCCATTATACGACCTATATGCTCCCATTTTTTATATCCATTATAGAGTGAGTGGAGATTTTCTTTTGAAAAGACAAGTACTTCACTGTCTGCCAATACTTCAAAGCCACGGTTGGATGGGGTTTGCGTAAGCATACTGGTGAGATCTATAACAAATAAATTTGTAGTATGTGATTCATCAGTATTAAAATATAATTGTCGGGTAAAATCTTTTCCGTTATCCGTAATAATATACGAACGAATAAGACCGGAATTTATATAAATAATATCTGTCCAAATATTATCTTTAAAACTGATCTTTTCATCTTTTTTATAATGTTTTATTTTAATTGATGGTTTCAGTAATCCCCACTCTTCATCAGTGACTCCAATTTTTGTATCTACAAATTCTCTCAATGTTTGCATAACTTCTCTTTAAGGATAATTTTTCTTTAAGGATAATTATTTATTTTAACATATTTTGATATTTGTATCACTTATTATCATTTGTTAATGACAAAAAAGACCACTAAAGATATTATACCATTACATGAACAATCAAAATAGGATTATTTTTAATGAACACAAACAAATAACTTGATATTACAGTTAATGAGTTTAAAAGGAAGAGAATGAAAAAAATTATATTGATGCTCGCTGTAATGATTGGTGTTTTGTTTGGTGGGGATTTTGATGAGGCAGAAAAAGAAGCCGAAGCCGAGAATTATACTAAAGCTATCAAATTGTATCAGAGTGCAAGTGATCATGGGGATCCTAAAGCTTCATTTTATTTAGGAATGTTTTATTTGCTAGGGAGTATGGGGCTTGAGAAAGATAGGAAAAGGGCAATATCGCTTTGGTACAAGTCGGCAGACCTTGGCTATGTTGATGCGCAAAATGCTTTAGGTTTAATGTATCGAGATAAGTACAAAGATTATGCTAAAGCCATAGAGTTTTTTCAAAAAGGTGCTGAACAGGGCAACCCTCAATCTGAATTCTTATTGGGACATATGTATGCAGACGGTATGGGCGTGAAGCAGGATTATGCAAAAGCTGCTGAATTTTACCAGAAAGCTGCAGATCAAGGGTACGTTATGGCTCAAAATAATCTTGCTCGTATGTATAGGAATGGCCAAGGTGTGAAACAGGATAAGGTAAAATCTTATCAATTTTACACAAAAGCAGTAAAGCAGGGGAGTATCGATGCTCAAAAAAATCTTGATATTCTTTGTAAAGAAAGTCCTGAGATTTGTAAATCAATTACCCAAAAAGCTACAATTCACTCTCCTAACAAATAAATTTCTTTAGCATTTTATATGGTATTTTTTAGATTTATTATTTTTGAGTAATAATTGGTAAGATGGTTATTTGTGGAGTTTTATGGCTGAGAGGAAGGGATTCGAACCCTCGGTGAGTTACCCCACACAGACGTTCCAGGTCTGCACCTTCGACCACTCGGACACCTCTCAATCAATATTAAGTATCTTAAACGCAATCAATCATTGTTGGATTATTGTGTGAAGATATAAAAATGTAAGTACCTCTTCCCAGATTACTGCGGCACACAGTAAAGAGAGGTGGGCTGCTATGTTCCCATCCTGACCCGTTGTCCCTCAGAACCATTGCACAGGTCTGAAAAGAGGCATCGGAATTTTAGCTAAAGATTGCTTAAGATCCGGGTTATTCTTCATCATTCACAACAGTCCACTCATAGAAAGGAAGCGCCTCAAAGTCAATATCACCTATAGAAAAGCTGTAGGCATTGGTGATAGTGACCATAATGACCTTCTGTACATTGCGTTTATGGTAAAGAGTAAATTTGTTTTGTGCTTTGACCCAGAATCCTTCTTCACTGTCAAAAGGTGCGGGAATAATAAGGGTATGGTTTGGGGTAATGTATCCGTGTATGCCCATGGATTTAAAGGGAATGTCGTGTTTGATGAGTGAGAGTGCAAGCATGGTGTCGAACTGAGAGATGAAAGGTTGCTGTGATGTGAGGTATTTGGTGAAGGCGAAATCGTAGAGTACCATTTTTTTTGCCCCTTTTGCCACGGCATTCTCAATGAAGTGAATGATCCCCTCTTCTTCAAATCTTTTAATAGTGGTATAGACAAAATCTTTTGAAATACGAAAATACTCTTTTGCATATGTGTAGATCTGATGGGTGGTGAGCAGTTGTCCGTTATGCTGTGAAAGGATGAGCAGGAGGCTTTGCTCATTGGCAGTAAACTGGCGTTGAAAAAATGCTTTGTGTTCCAAGATGCTGTCTTGCCCGGGTTTGGCAACACTGGGCAGTGTACCCAGCAGCAAGAAACGGTTAAAGGTTGAGGTAGCTGTACTGTTGTGCTCAAAAGCCAGGAACTCTTCGTAGTCCAGGGGTTTCATGTCCAGAGGTATGAACCTCCCTTCATGAAGAGGCACACGGGAGATGACAATAAGACGTGATACTACAGGGTAAGACTCAAGCATGTCGGGTTCATAGTGATCCAGAATCAGTGTGTGGATCTTTTCTTCTTTAATATACGCATCCAAAGAGAGTGTCTCCAGTGCCGTAAGAATGAGATTGGGATCTTCCAGGTCTATGTAGAGGGTTGATTCTGTGTATGCATTGATGTAGTCTAGTATGAGTGCACTTTTTCCGCAACCCCTTGGACCGTAGAGATTGACATCTCCTTTCTCGGGCAGATAGGTTTTTCTTGGTACAAAGTAACTGTTTTTTGGTGTATGGCTGTGAAAATAGGATAAAAGTTCCATCTAAAAGACCTTAACTTTCCTTATTAAAAGGAAGTAATTTTATGAATTATAGCCTTTTGACCCTGAAAAGTATTGCATGTTTAAAAAATATTGGGTATAATTCGCGTTCCTAAATTTATGTTAGAGGGTCAAAACCCTGTGTTTAGGCACCTTGGCTTTGCCATGCTAACGAGTTCTTTAAAGGTAAAATATGGAAAAAATTAGATTAAAGCTTAAAGCTTACGATCACAGAGTGTTAGACAGATCAGTTGCTGCTATTGTAGATGCAGTTAAACGTACAGGTGCAGAGATTAGAGGGCCAATTCCAATGCCAACTAAATTGAAGCGTTATACGGTTCTTAAATCGCCACACGTAAACAAAGATGCACGTGAGCAGTTTGAGATCAGAATTCACGGAAGAATGATCGACATCGTTTCGGCTACTTCAGATACTATTGATTCACTTATGAAGTTGGATCTAGCACCTGAAATCGAAGTTGAAATCAGATCAATGGACAAGTAGGAGTAGAGAATGGAATTTATTGTAGAAAAAATTGGTATGAGCAGAACTGTTGATGTACCATCTGTTCCAGTTACACTTCTTAAAGTCGTTGAGACGAAAGTTTGTGAAGTGAAAGAAGACGGAAAAGCACTTGTTGCATATAACTCAAGCAAAAAACTTAATAAGAGCATTGAAGGTCAGCAGACTAAATTCGGTGTATCTAAAGAGTTTAACAAATTTATGACGATTGAAGTAGCTGAAGGTACTGAAGCGGGTGATCTTAACCCTGCGATCCTTGCTGAAACAGCTGTTGTAAAAACTTCATTAAATACTAAAGGTAGAGGTTTTGCCGGTGGTATGAAGCGTCACAACTTTGGTGGTGGACCTGGTTCACACGGACACAGATTTGGTAGAAGAATCGGTTCAATCGGTAACGCCGAGTGGCCTGGTCGTGTAATGCCTGGTAAGAAAATGCCTGGTCATTACGGTAACTCACAAGTAACTGTAAAAAATGACGTTGTGTCATTCGATGCTGAAAACGGTATCTTAGTATTAAAAGGTTCAATTCCTGGTCACAATGGTGCCAGAGGATTGGTAAGGATAGTTAAATAATGAAAACAACTCTAATTAAAACAACAGACCTTCCTCAAGCATTCTTGGAAGTTCACCCGCACAACCTTTACTTATATTGTAAAGCGTATGCGGCTGGGCTTAGAGCAAATACTGCTCAAACTAAGAACAGATCTGCGGTAAGAGGTGGTGGTAAAAAGCCATGGGCGCAGAAAGGTGGAGGACGTGCAAGAGCAGGTTCACTAAGATCTCCAATATTTGTTGGCGGTGGTGTTGCATTTGGACCAAGCACAAACAGAAACTATGATCAGAAAGTAAACAAAAAGCAAAAGAAACTTGCGCTTTACCATGCACTTGCAGAGCTTGCAGCTAACGATAGACTTTTCGTTATCGACAACATTGCAATTGAGTCTGGTAAAACAAAAGATGCTTTGGCATTTGTAAACGGTCTTGAGCAGAGAGATGTACTTGTAGTGAAAGAGATGATTGATGATAAGACTTTCTTGGCATTCAGAAATCTCCAGAACGCATACCTTATTGAATCAAATGAGCTTAACGCTTATCTTGCTGCTGCGTATCACTCAATTGTGATCGAAAAAGCAATATTTGATAAATTGACTAAAGAGGCTTAAGATGGCAGATATTACAGATATTAAATCAATTATGTATACAGAGAAGAGTTTGGCTCTTCAAGAAGAGGGTGTCATCGTAGTTCAAACAACTCCTAGAATGACTAAAAATGGTCTTAAAGAAGTTTTTAAAGAGTTCTTCGGGATCAATCCACTTAGAGTAAACTCAATGAGAGTAAACGGTAAAGTGAAGAGATTTAAAGGTATCGAAGGAAAAAGACCAGACTTGAAAAAGTTCTATGTGAAGCTTCCGGAAGATGCAAAAATCGAAAGCTTAGCGGTATAAGGATAGAAGATGGCAATTAAAACATATAAACCAACCACACCTTCCCGTCGTTATATGACTAACCTTGACAGTGGTGATATCACTGCTAAAGCAAGTGTTAGAGCTCTACTTAAGAATCTTCCAAGATCTGCAGGTAGAAACAGTAACGGTAGAATCACTTCTCGTCACAGAGAAGCAGGTGCTAAAAAACTATATAGAATCATTGATTTCAAAAGAAACAAATTTAACATCGAAGGTACTGTTGCTACTGTTGAGTACGACCCGTACAGAAACTGTAGAATTTGTCTTATCAAATATGTTGATGGTGACAGAAGATACGTACTTCAGCCAAAAGGCTTGAATGTCGGTGACAAGATTATGTCTGCAGATGCTGGTCTTGACATCAAGACAGGTAACTGTATGAAATTGAAAGCTATCCCAGTTGGTACTTTGGTACACAACATTGAAATGAGCCCAGGACACGGTGGTCAGATCGCAAGATCTGCCGGCGGTTATGCTCAGATCATGGGTAGAGACGGTAAATACGTTTCACTTAGACTTCCGTCAGGTGAAATGAGATACATCCTTGGTGAGTGTCTTGCAACGATCGGAACAGTAGGGAACGAAGACTTCTCTAACATTGTTATCGGTAAAGCAGGTAGAAGCAGACACCTTGGTAAAAGACCACAAACACGTGGTTCTGCGATGAACCCGATCGATCACCCTCACGGTGGTGGTGAAGGTAAGACAAACTCTGGTAGACATCCGGTATCTCCATGGGGTACGCCTGCTAAAGGGTTTAAGACTCGTAAGAAACAAGCTAGTGATAAGTTAATTATCTCTAAGAGAAAAAAGTAAGGGGCTAAGATATGGCAAGATCGACAAAAAAAGGTCCATTCATTGATGGTCACCTAATGAAAAAAGTATTGGCAGCGAAAGAAGCTGGTGATAAAAAACCAATTAAAACTTGGTCAAGAAGATCAGTGATCTTCCCTGAGTTCATTGGTTTGACAATTAATGTACACAATGGTAGACAATTTGTACCTGTATTCATCACAGAAAACCACGTTGGTTACAAACTGGGTGAATTCGCACCAACTAGAACATTTAAGGGCCACAAAGGTTCTGTTCAGAAGAAGGTAGGTTAATATGAGTAGAGCATTATTGAAATTTGTAAGAGTATCTCCTACAAAAGCAAGACTGATCGCTAGAGAAGTTCAGGGAATGAATGCAGAGTTGGCTTTGGCCTCTCTTGAATTTATGCCTAACAAAGCAGCAGGGATTCTTTCTAAAGTGATTGCATCAGCAGTAGCGAACGGTGACTTTGAACCTGAAGAAGTGACAATCACTTCTTGTAGAGTTGACAAAGCAGCGGTCATGAAGAGATGGAGACCAAGAGCTAGAGGTACAGCTTCTAGAATCATTAAACCAACAGCACACATTCTTGTAGAAGTTGGCGTAGCTGAAAAAACTGAGAAGGAAGCGTAATGGGCCAGAAAGTAAATCCTATAGGTCTTAGACTTGGAATTAACAGAAACTGGGAGTCAAGATGGTTCCCGGCAAAAGGAAGAACTGCTGATTTTATCGCTGAAGATTACAAGATCAGAAAATTCCTGAAAAAAGAACTTTTCTATGCGGGTGTTTCTAACATCATCATCGAGAGAACTGTTAAGAAATTAAGAATCAACATCGTGACTGCAAGACCTGGTATCATTATTGGTAAAAAAGGTGCAGATATCGAGAAATTGAAAGCAACACTTATCAAAATGCTTGGTAAAGATGTAGCGATCAATATTAAAGAAGAGAAACGTCCTCAGGCTTCAGGTCAATTGGCTGCTGAGAATGTTGCAACACAGCTTGAAAGAAGAACTGCTTTCAGACGTGCGATGAAAAAAGTAATTCAGGGTGCATT
>Ga0256834_1000759_pt1 | contig 22698 bp, 20 predicted proteins | sample 4281140metaG_FD_190536 | JGI IMG/M metagenome (GOLD analysis project Ga0256834, IMG submission 190536) | Hydrothermal vent microbial communities from East Pacific Rise, Pacific Ocean - 4281-140 | ecosystem: Environmental > Aquatic > Marine > Hydrothermal vents | place: Pacific Ocean: East...
GTAGCAGAGATATAATACTCTTCTGACTGGTCATGCGGCGTGAAAGGCTCAACAATAAAGTGTGTCAACATATCTATAGATGCCTCACCAGTAGGTGTGTCACCATCAAATGAGAAATAGACTTTCTGTTTAGAACTTGATTTTTCATCGATCCAAGATGCTGCTTTTTCTAAAGAAACATCACCTGGTTTGGCATCTTTGAAAAGAACCAATCCATTTTTACCTCTTTTACCAAACAACATATCCGGTTTTGCAACCAAAGGCTTTTCATTCAACCATGCATGTGTTGTTGCAGCCTCTTTAAGCTCTGATCCGTTTTGAACCATTATCGTTTCATATGAATAAGTAAAATCTGGGAAATACTTATCCCAATGTTTTGCTAGAATTGACTTTGCGTCATACTCTCTAATCGCCTTTTGAGCCATCGAGTTCTCCTTTAGTTAAGTTCCTATCAGTTTAGCATCAAGTACTTTTAACTTTTGTTGATGTAATTCAAACTATAAGTAGAATATAAATATTGTGTATTTTAGAAACAGTTTTTCAGGAGAATAGATTATTTATGGCAACTTGGTATCTGGTAGTACTGTAATTGATACTGTTCTCTCAGATTTCCACTGTCATAACAGCTGATATGTTTACTTTTGAGTTCTTTTGCAAGATGGTAAGGTTTGTATGCTTTATTGGCAAAATATCTTTTTGGATCTTTGTCAATATAGAACATCAACTGATGCAAGAATATGATCATCGCAGACAAGATAAGAGATCCCATAATGATCTTAAATGCCAAGTTATACCGTTTCTGAAACTCGGGAAGCCGAACCCTGAGACTGTGATTGAATATATCCAGCATTAAAACAATGGCGATCGTCACATACGGGGCAAAGTCTGATATATCAATACGCTGCCTGATGGAGAGTAGTAAGGAAAATGCCAGGGCAGTAAACGAGATATACCAAAGCAGTGTTTTTTTCTCTCTAAGTAAAATACGATACATGGTATAGAAAAAATACAAAAAAACCAGTGGAGAGAACACCGCGGCATACAGACCAAATATCTCAATAAAATGGCCTGACGGCCGTCCACCGATCTCTATACCTTTTGCCAAATAGATAAAGGCAATGAGAAATGCTGCTGAAAGGATAAAAAGTTTTTTATCTTTGTGCATCAATCCATACATCAATAATGCAATAAAAAAGATGATAGAGGCATCATGAATGAAAAAGAGTGCCAATAAGATGAATGGTAACAGTACAAAATGGTCTTTTTCATAAAGAAGAACAAAAAGTAACACTAAAGGTAACACTATGATCGCAATATTGGATAATACACTTCCCGTAATAATACCGGGCAAAAGCATAAATATGATCGTTGCCATATAGGCATCCTGCCGCAGTGGGAAATAACGTCTGCTGAATTCATAAAAGAAAAGAATGGAGAGAAATCCGAAAAGTAAGAAAAATATCCTGAAACCTAAAAAACCGGGAACCATTGTCTGTCCCAGTTTCATGAAATAGGCTACTACATCATGAGAAGTATAGAGTATTTTTGCCTCATGCGGGGTAATAGGTGTTGTCACAGCAAGATACATCATAGCAATCGCATAGACAATGGCTGCCCATATAAAATGCTGCTTCTTCATCACTCTCCTCAGTATCTTAAAGTTTTAGAAAATTGTCCAGCATCTCATGCCCATATTCACTCATAATAGATTCGGGATGGAACTGTACACCATAAATAGGTTTATCTTTAATTTGTAGAGACATGATCTCATCATCATCTTTACTGTGTGAAGTTGCAACAATGGTGTCAGGCAGATTCTCTTTGTTCACGGTCAAAGAGTGATAGCGTGTAGCCCTGAATTCATTTGGAAGATCTTTAAAAATAGGTGTATTTTCATTGACCTCAACCTGTGAAGTTTTTCCATGCATCATGTTTTTAGCTCTTATCACTTCTCCACCAAAAGCCTGTGCAATACTTTGATGTCCGAGACAGATACCAAAGATCGGTGTTGTATCAGAAAAGGCTTTAATAACATCCAGTGTTACACCTGCATCATCCGGTGTTGACGGACCGGGAGAAAGAATGATCTTTTCAGGTTCTAAAGCTTTGATCTCATCGATCGTCAGTTCATCATTACGGATCACCTTGAGATCAGCACCCAGTTCTCTGCAATATTGCACAACATTATATGTAAAACTGTCGTAGTTGTCTATCATTAATACCATACGTTTTCCTGTTTATTTGTCATCATTGAATTATTCTATCACTTTTTGAATAAAAAACGCTATTCATAAGTTTTCAACTCATGATAGAGACTGTCTCTCTCAATAGGTTGGAAACCGGAGTTTTTGATCATTGCTACAAAATCATCCAAATTCATACCATGCGAAGATGCTGCACCGGCAGCAGACTGGATGGACTCTTTTTCAATGGTACCGTCAAGGTCATCTGCACCAAATTCTTGAGCAATAAGTGCAAGGTTAATAGATGCCGTTACCCAATAAGCTTTCAGATGCGGAATATTATCCAGCATAATACGGGAGATCGCATAAGTTTTAAGGATCTCCTGACCTGTCGGAAATTCTTTTACTTTCAAAAAATTGTTGTCTCTTTGATAAACAAGCGGGATAAAAGCATTAAAGCCGCCTGTTCTGTCCTGGAGATCACGCAATCTTATCATATGGTCAATACGGTGTGCCCTTGTTTCTATATGTCCAAAAAGCATCGTAGCATTACTCTCTTTGCCTCTATTGTGCCATTTTTCATGAATTTCAAGCCACTGGTCAGAAGTCACTTTCCCTTTACAGAGGTATTCACGCACGCCTTCATCAAAGATCTCAGCACCACCGCCTGGCATGGAATCTACGCCACTCTCTATCATCATGTCGATGACCTCATCATAAGAATGACCGTATTCCCTGGTGAGGAAATCGATCTCAGCCGCAGTCATCGCTTTGACATGCACATCAGGGTAGTGTGCTTTGATCTTTCTAAAAGCGCCCATATACCATTCTACTCCGTCATTTGGGTTGTGTGCAGAGACAATATGCATCTCTTTTGCACCATTTTTAACAGAATTTTCAACGATATTGAGAATTTCATCATGACTCATCGTATATTGATTCGGATTTTTTCGACTGGCAGAATAGGCGCAGAATTTACAGATATCCGCACAAACATTAGTAGGATTGATATGACGGTTGATGTTGAAGAAACTCTTATTGCCATATTTCTCACGGCGGATATCATCAGCAAGTTCACCCAAAGTATAGAGATCCAGTTCATACAGGGATTCACCCTCTTCCTGTGTCAATCTCTCTTTATCACGTACCTTGTTGATCAGTTCATCTGCATGCATTGTGTTCATCAAACATCCATTTGGTAAATTTTTGTTATTATAGCAATAGAACCTTCTAGTTTCTAGAAGATGTTACCGTTAGGAGAAACGTTGGAGCACGTAAAATCACAAATAGAAGAACTTCTTTACAACAATGCAGCAGATTTTGAGATCGCAAAAGTACTGAAAAAAGATATCAAACACTATTTTGGAAACCTGGAAGAGACCTTTTCAAACTCCGGAGGAAAAGATTTTCTTGTCAAGCATACCAAACGCATAGACGCTGTGCTGAAACTCATCTACAAAGTAGCCCAAAGAGAGATGTTCGGGGAATATACCCCTATGAAAAACTCTATCCCTATTGCTCTGGTTGCACTAGGGTCTTATGGGAGAGAACAGCTTTGTGTCTATTCTGACATTGACCTCATGATCGTTTATAAAGAGATCCCCGGATACAACACCAAAGAGATGATAGAAAAGATCCTCTATATCCTCTGGGATACAGGGTTGAAGCTGGGACATCGGGTACATACGGTTGAAGAGTTGTATGATGTTTCAAAAACCGACATCACTATTAAAACAGCCCTCATTGAATCCCGTATGATCGAAGGCTCAAGCTTCGTCTGGACAGAGACACAAAATGCGATCGCACAGATCCGTCATGATGATCCACGTACTTTCATTAAGCTCAAACTGGAAGAGCAAAAGAGAAAACACCGTAAATTTGCATTGACCATGGAGCCAAACCTTAAAGAAGGTGTAGGCGGTTTTCGTGATGCGAACCTGGTTTTCTGGATCGGAAAAGTGTTTTACAATATCAACAGTATTAAAGATCTGCCGGCAACGATCGTAGAAGAAAAAGAGTATCGTGAATTCCGTATAGCATTGGAGTTCCTTTTCCGTGTACGCTCTGCTCTTCATTTAGCCACTAAGAAGAAGGAAGACAAATTAAGGATAGACCTCATTCCAAGCATTGCCAGACTCATGGCTTTTCCTGATACCAAACAGGGACATATGAAACTGGCCAAAAAAGTGACTGAAAGTCTAAAAATCATCAGACTCTACAGTACAATCTGGCTTGAAAAGCTTACAAAAGAATATGTTGATGAAGATAAAGAAAAAAACTATGTCTATCCAAAAGAGGGTGATTTCAATACACTTTTGAAACAACTCTGTGTAGAGGCTCAAAAACCCTTTTATGCACACCCTACTTTTTACCAGAAACTCATTACGGCAAAGAAACCGGAACGACCGGATAAAGAGCTCTATAAAACCATATCCACAATCTTTTATCAGCCCTATACCTATTCAATTTTGAGTACACTCTCCTATGCCCGTTTGCTCAAATATGCTATTCCACCTATTAAGAAAGTCGTCGATCTTCCACAGTTCGACGGATATCATAAATATGCAGTGGATATCCACTCTTTACGTTGTGTCTATTCACTTGAACATATTGAAGATGGCTTCATCAAATTCCTGTATGATGATTTGACCAAAGATGAGAAAGCCCTGCTCAAAGTTGTGACTTTCCTGCATGATGCGGGGAAAGGAAGAAAAAGAGATCACCATTTGGTCGGAGTATCACTCTTTAAGATATTTGCACAAAAACTGAATATAAAAGATGAACTCATCATTATGGGTGAGACACTCATCCTCTATCATACGCTTATGAGCAATGTCGCACAACGGGAAGACCTTTATAATGAAAAAATCATTTTGGGATTTACTTCACATTTCCCAAATAAAAAACTTTTAGATATGATCTACGTACTTACCTATGCAGACATGAACGGCGTAGGTGCCGATATTTATAATTCATTCAATGGAAGACTGATCAAAACACTTTACAGACAAGCCGTAGAAGTACTCGGTAATGAAGCTATGCTGGATGAAGCGGCTAAACGTTCTAAAAAAGAAAATGCGCTCAAGAAACATCCTAATTTTCTTGCACTCAAACGCACAGAACAGAAAAAGATCCTTGAAATGCCTTCAAATCTTCTCTTTTTACGTTACAAACCCCAAAGGATCATCGATATTTCCAAAAAAGCGTTTGAAACCAGGGGCTTTGAATATCATATTAGCAACGGAGAGTACCTGGTCATTGAGATCATTCGTGAAAAATCGTTTAATCTGAGCTATCTACTAGCTAAACTTGGTAATCTGGAAGTAGTGAATATGGATATTTGTAAACTCTTTAATGAACTCAAATATTTCAAAATAGACTTTTCTGCTAAAGTGGATGAAAGTGAAATTGAGCTGATCAAACATATTATTGAAGATTCCTTCAACAGCAGGAAAAAAAGTCTTCCGAACATACCAAGCATTAAAAAAGAAGATATTGACATTGACTGTGAACATTCTAAAACCTATGCGATCATGCATCTCAAAAGCAAAAACCAAAAAGGCCTGCTTGCCTATATTATTGACCTGTTTGACAGTATGGATATTGATATCGTCACTGCTAAAGTACATACACTGAAAAACAGGGTTAGAGATATGTTTCTCATCGAAAAGAATGGAAACTTTTGCCATAATGTCGATATGATTGTCGATAAATTGACTACAGAAAAAAGCAAGGAAGAATAATATGTGCGGAATTGTTGGTTACATAGGACCAAAAGAAAAAAAAGAAATACTCTTAGACGGTTTGCAGGAGTTGGAATACAGAGGCTATGACTCTGCAGGGATCGCTGTGATTGAGGGAAAAAAACTTTCCAACTTCAAAGCGATTGGTAAACTTAAAAACCTGAGAGAAAAAACCAAATCTTACAAGAGTGAAGGTTTTGGTATCTCCATAGGACATACCCGTTGGGCGACACACGGTAAACCCACAGAGCTGAATGCCCACCCGCATCTTGGAGCCTACTCTTATGTGGTGCATAACGGGATCATTGAGAATTATCAGAACCTTAAAGAAGAGTTACAAAAAGATGGCGTTACTTTTTTAAGCCAGACAGATACAGAGACGATTGTACATCTATTTGAAAAATTCAACAATGCGATGAATGACCCTTTCCCTGCCTTTCAGAAAACCATCGAAAAACTCGAAGGTGCCTATGCAACACTTCTCATTACCGAAGCAGCACCTGATACCATTTTCTTTGCAAAGAACGGTTCACCGATGCTTATTGGGTTTGATGGAGAAGAAGTATATTTTGCCTCTTCCGATACACCGATCATCGGAAAAGCGAATGAGGTCTATTATCTGGAAGATGGTGAGTATGGTTTTGTCAAAGAAGGGAAAGTCACACTCTTTAATGAAGAAGGTGAAAAGAATTTCACAAAACAGGCACTTACCGCTGATAAGATCTCTGCACAAAAAGACGGCTACAGATTTTTCATGGAAAAAGAGATCTATGAGCAGAGCCATGTAATGACAGATACGATGATGGGACGCGTACTGGATGACTCCATTCATTTTGAAGAATTGGATAAAGATTTTTTTGATGATATCTATGCCATTACTATTTGTGCCTGTGGAACATCGTATCATTCGGCACTTGCCAGTTCTTATTTGTTTCAGCGTCTTGGTAAAATGCGATGTGATGTGGAGATCGCATCTGAATTCAGATACAAAGAACCGTTTTTAACACGCAAAACACTTTTTATCACAATTTCACAGAGTGGGGAGACCGCAGATACACTCGAAGCACTTAAAATGGCAAAAACCGCCGGTATGAAAACCCTCAGTATCTGTAATGTGGACAACTCTTCCATTGTGCGGGAAAGTGATGTTGCTATTCTTACCCGTGCCGGAATTGAAAAAGGGGTAGCGAGTACCAAAGCATTCGCAACACAAAGTATGGTACTTTGGATGTTGTCACTCTATCTAGGGCAGGTAAGAGAAACTGTTTCTGAAGAAATACTCAAGAGAGAGATCGATGCTATGATCCACACACCAAAAGCATTAATAGTGGATGAAAAGCTGCATGCAAAACTTACCAGACTCTCAAAACGTTATCTGCATGGTCACGGTTTCTTCTTCATTGGAAGAGATATCTTCTTCCCACTGGCATTGGAAGGGGCACTCAAACTCAAGGAGATCTCCTATTTACATGCAGAGGGCTACCCGGCAGGAGAGATGAAGCATGGGCCTATCGCCTTGGCTGATTCGGAACTTTTCACCGTTGCATTGATGCCAAAAACGATGCATTACGACAAGATCAAATCCAATGTCGAAGAACTGTCTGCCAGAGATGCAACTATTCTGGCGATCTCTCCGGAACCTTTTGAACTGGCTGATGATTTCATTAAGACACAGTACGATTCTCATCCGATGCTGGAATTTTTTGAAATGATGGTGGTAACACAGCTCTTGGCACTGGAGATTTCTGTCAGATTGGGGAATGATGTGGATATGCCTCGTAACCTTGCCAAATCAGTTACTGTGGAGTAGTTTTTTGTATTCCAGAGTGTGGATGATTTGCCTTATTGGTGCGATAGCAATCGCACCCTAGGTGTTCTCTTTAAACCATTTTGTACATAAAGCTCTATAAATAATTTTATAGGCATCCAATTTCTTTTGATCCCATTTTTTATCAGTAAAATATGATCTTAACATAGTCTCTTCATTCACTGTATTAAACTGGTATTCTACACTGCATGATGCCAAATCAAAATACCGATCATTCATACCTGCAAATTCCCAGTCGATCAAATTAAGGCTATCTTTAGAAAAAATACAATTTAAAGGATTAAGATCATTATGGCATAAAACCATTTCAAGAGGTGTCGTATCAATGTAGTTAAAAGCTTCTTCAAGTTCTTGTGCCATTACAGAAAATTCTGTTTTTAGGTTTAAAGGAGATTGATCTATTTCAAGACTGTGTAATGTTTGTAATTGCTGTGCAAGTAAAATGATTTCATCTTTAGAAAGATCCATTATATGTTTTCCATCAACATACTCACACAACATAAAACCCGCTTCAATATCCAAATGTAAAGGTTTCGCTGCCAAAGCATGTTTGTATGCCAAATTCTGAACTGTATACTCCAGAGCTCTATCACGGCCTTGAAGTTTGAACTTTCGAAGTAAATATCTTTTTTTATCTGCATAAAAGCTATAGTTTTCATTGGAAAACCCCTGTTGAGACAAGAGTATAGGTTTTGTCACACTTTTCCCCCTAAAGAGAGGTAAGCTACTCAGATCTATGGACATGGTATGTTTTCCACCAAGAGAAATAAGCGTAGAATGCCAAGATCACATAAAGCATAAATAAAATGATCGTTGCCAGATAACCAGATTTCCAGTATAGTACAATTGCCGTTGAGTCGATCACCATCCAGTAAAACCAGTTCTCCAGGATTTTATTGGCCAGCATCCAAGTGGCAATAACAGAAAAGACCATGACAAAGGTATCGAGGTAGGCAAAGTTGGCATCGGTGTAGGTATCGGACAATGTTCCCAGGATCAGTGTCAAAACAGATCCTGAGAGTATTGTAATGATATTCTTTTTAATGGGCCATCTTGTTACTTCAAGTTCTTCCCCTTTTTCTCCGCCGCTCCGCCATAAAATAAAACCATAAACAGCCATTCCCATATAATAAAAATTAAGAAGTGAAGAGGAAAGTAAAGCACCTTCCCAGAAAAGAAGCGTATAAATGATGGTACTCAGAAAAGCAAAAAGCCAGCTCCATAGTGACTCTTTGGCTGCCAGAAGAATGTAAGCAATACCAAAGACCACTGCCAACACTTCCCAACCAGACATTTGTGAAAAGGCTTCAACGATCCCCTGGTATGAAAAATCCATCTTTAAAAACAGCCTTCTCTGTTGTGTCCTACGAATTTAAGGACAAAAATAGAGTCCGGGATTTCAGAAAAGACCGAATAGATCTCTTCTTCGAGAAGTTTCATGATGATTCTATAGTCTCCATGCAATTGGGTACTGAGTTCATTACAGGAAACCGTGACAGAGGGTTCTGTTTTTAAGCGTTCTATAAATGCTGAAATGGATGCTTCATACTCTTTTTGAAGTGGATACATACTGATATCTACAGATATTTCCATGTCTGTCTCCTTTTAAAAATCGTAAGCGAGGGTTAAACCGAACGTTCTCGGTGTTCCCAACTGGGTGTAAAGCTCTGTTTCATAAAATTTTGCCGGATTATTTCCAAAACTTCCAAATCCACGAACATAATAATCTTTATCTGTTATATTTCTTCCCCACAAACTTGCCGTAAAACTCCCTGTGGTATATTCAATACTACTGTTCAATAATGCATACGGATCAGATTTTTCATTGTGTCTGTTAGAGAAATAGTAACTACCTTTTCCTTCAACATTGGCTTTGAATGTCCAGGCTTCAAGGAACATATAGTCAAAGCCTACATTATATTGATACTCAGGAGAATTTGCTGGAGCACGGCCGGTTACATCTACTGCGGTAGGATTTGGATCGTTATATTCATCAAACTTTGCTTTCAGGAGTCCCAAAGAAGTGAAGAGATGTAATCCGTCCATAGGGAAATAATCGATCTGTGATTCCAAACCATAATACGTTCCCTCCGCCGCATTGGCCAAATAATCAATAAACTCGACACTGCCGTCTGTACGCTTTTGCACCACAGAACTCTTTACCTGCTGGTCTTTTCGTTTTCCGTAAAAAAGATTCAGGCGGCTTTTTACTTTATTATTGAAATGACTTGAATTCAATCCTGCATCCAGGTTCCATAGAGTTTCAGTTTCATACTGTTTTGCATTCGCACCCAAACGATAGTCCGGATTTACCCCGCCTGGTTTGTACCCTTTTGAAAGCGTCACATAATAAAGCATGTCAGGCTCAGCCTGATACTTTAAACCTAACTTACCTCCACTTAAAGTTTCATCCGTATCAATATTAACACTTTCGGAATCACTATATTCTGATTCCCATTTTTCAACTCTTAGTCCTGCAACTATAGTCAATTTATCTGTAAAATGTGTATCAATCTGACCATAAAGTGCTGTATTCTTCGTGTCATAATTACTGATGAACGGAATACCGTAAAGATAAGTATAGTTTCTTGTCATCTCTTCTGAGTAATCTTTATAATAGACACCCATGGTCCAGTCTGTACTGCCATTGAAGATACGTCCTGCTTCATCAGAAACCATTCTAACATCAATATCCAACTGTTTCCTGTCTCTTAAATATTGGTCAAATGAACTGTAAGACCATGCAGGATCAAATTCTCCGTCATATGACCAATCCTCGTCATAAGAGTATTCCAAGTCAGACTTGCTGTAACTTAAAGAAGAGAGCAAATGCATTTTTTCATTCACCTGATAAGTTGATTTCAAAGCAAACGCATCTGTTTTTTGTGTATCTTTTCCAGGCTGATCTGCATGGGAATCTCTTGTATTATCCAAAGTCCAGGCATCATAACCGTTATCCACATCAACATGCATTAAGGTCAAATCGATCGTATGGTTGTCAGAAACAAACCATTTGAACTTTGCTTTTGCAGTCAGTTCATCAATGTTATTGGTATCATCACGTCCCAGATAGGAGTTTGTCATGTACCCGTCACTGGTGTTTTTGTAAAGTGAGAAACGTGCCAGTAATTTATCTTCAACTATCGGTGCATTCAGAGCAATTCCGACTGCTTTGGTATTGTAATTACCAACTGTTGCTTCTACATGTCCGTTAGCATCATTCGTCGGATCATTACTTTCTACATTGATCACTCCTGCCATACCGTTGGCACCAAAAGTCGTTCCCTGAGGTCCTCTAAGTACTTCTATCTGCTTTAGATCGAACATAGTAATGCCCAAGGTATTTTGAGAAAAGTCGATCCCGTCTACCATGATCCCTACGGAAGGGTTGATAGGTGTGACAAACTGACTTCGTTCTCCAATACCACGTATCTGAATATATTTTGCTTTGGAAGCACCTGAAGAAAAGTTCACATTGGGTTCTTCCGCAATAATTTCAACAAAAGACTGTGCTGCTTTGTCATAAATATCTTTTTCAGAGATAATACTGACACTACCTGCAACTTGTGATAAATTTTGATCCCTGAAGTCCGCACCAACGACAATAGGGTCCAGGTTGATCTCTTCTGAGAACGCTGATGTGCTTGCAAGTGCACAGACGGTCATAAGTGATGTTGTTAAAATCTTGTTTTTCATATTTTTCCTTGTTATTTCATTAAAGGAAAAGAGGTGAGTTCTGTGAAGTATTATTTACGATCTCAACATCTCTTCCTTACGCTGGTGTTATCCAGTTCAAGTTCAACGGGTCAGGCTTTTGCCGTCTCAGCTTACACAACTGTGCTAGCTCCCCGAGAGTGGTTTGATATTTAAGTTATACAAAAAATAATATTTGATAATCCTTAAATAAGAGTCTTTCACTCTTATTTAAAAAATAGGCTCTTTTTTACCCATTTTATTTGACACATACTGCAATTTTAAAGTATCTGATGCCTGTAGTTTTTCATAAAGAAAATATTTTGCACCTTGTATACTGCTCTTTAAGTTTACTTTATGGGCAAGATGTGTTGCGATCGCAGAAGAGAGTAGACATCCTGTACCATGCGTATGGCTGGTCTCCACTCTTGGTGTAGAAAAACACGCTACCCCTGAAGGCTCGACCAGACAGTCTACCGCTTCTTCTTCTGTTGTATGCCCTCCTTTGAGCAATACCGCATCTGCACCCAGTTCAAAAAGGCCTTTACCCATGATAACACTTTCTTGTATCTTCCCTTTATAATCAGTTCCCAAAAGGGTATTGGTTTCCATCAGATTTGGTGTGATAAGTCTGCATAGAGGAAAAAGCCGGTTTACCATTACCTCTACTGCATCAGATTCTAAAAGTGGCTTGCCACTGGAACTTATTAGCACCGGATCAAGTACAATATTGGAAAGTTCATACTCTTTAAGTACATTGACCACCACTTCGATAAGTGATGCATTTGCCAACATACCTATTTTGACCGCATCCACCTTAATATCTTTGAGTAAGGTATGCAGCTGAAGGTGGAGCATTGCCGGAGAGACAGCCTCTACCCCCGCTACACCTTGAGAGTTTTGTGCGGTCATCGCTGTAGTTGCACTCAAAGCATACCCACCCAATGCATGAATAGTCTTACAGTCTATCTGTAGACCTGCTCCACCATACGGATCAAAACCGGCGATGGTCAGGACTGTAGGGGTATAGTTAACGTTTGCTTTCATTTCAGACTCTATTAAATTTATCTACAAGCATTACGGTTTTGAGATGAGACACTTCACCATTCTCTTCAAGCACACCCTGTATCATCGCTACAGCATCTGCTGAACCGGTTTTTACCACTTCTTCAATATTATTCAAGTTGATCCCGCCAATAGCGACAATAGGATAATCCACTCCCTGAGACCAACGTTTCAGATCTTCAAGCCCTACCGGGTTATAGACCATCTCTTTAGAATTTGTTTCATAGATAGGGCCTATCGCAACATAAGAAGGTTCAAAATGAATAGCAATAGCAAGTTCAGCTGTCGTATGGGTACTGATTCCCAAACGCAACCCTGCTCTGTAAATGGCATGTATATCCGCATTCTGTATATCTTCCTGTCCCAAATGTACACCGTATGCTTTGTGTTTGAGGGCAAGTGCCCAAAAGTCATTGATGAACAGTCTACAGTTGTATTCTCTAGAGATACGGATCGCCTCTTTGATTTCATTCTCAAGCACATCACCGGACATATCTTTCACCCTTAACTGTCCTGTTGTCACACCAGCTTTATATAACGCAGTCAATTTATAAGCTCTGTCTACTACGGGATAGATTCCCATGGGTCTGATCCCACAATCTAAAAATCTCATTTACACTTCCTCATTAAACTGATGCCAAAATGGTGTACCCACTGTTGGTGTTGACGCCGAAGCAAACTCTCTTTGCTGCATGGTTCCTGCTTCATACCCCAAACGTCCTGCTTCCACAGCATACTTAAAAGCATCTGCCATTTTGACCGGGTCATGTGCAAGTGCAATAGCCGAATTTAACAATACACCATCATATCCCAATTCCATAGCCTGCGTTGCATGGGAAGGTTTACCTATACCTGCATCTACAATGAGTTTAAGCTCAGGAAATTGCTTTCTTATGGCAATCAGGTTATCGGGGTTCATCAAACCTTTTCCCGAACCTATCATGGACCCCCAGGGCATAATGATCTTACACCCTACATCTGCCAAACGTTTGGCAACAACCAGGTCATCTGTTGTATAAGGAAAGACTTCAAACCCCTCTTTAATGAGTACTTCTGCTGCCTTTACTGTTTCAAAAGGATCGGGTTGAAGATTGTACTGGTCTCCGATGACCTCAAGTTTTATCCAGTTGGTGCCAAAAACCTCTCTGGCCATTTGTGCTGTAGTGACTGCCTCTTTGGCAGAGTGACACCCGGCTGTATTTGGCAATACTTCTATTCCCAGAGATTTAATAATATTCCAAAAATCCCCACCCGCCTTTACATTGGCAGACTGTCTCCTGAGTGCCACAGTCACTATCTGCGAACCAGAAGTGCGTATAGCCTCTTCCATATTGGCAGGAGAAGGATAGAGTGCTGAACCTATCAACAGTCGGGAAGAGAGTCTTTTTCCACCTATTTCCCAAGTATTTTCATTTGTTTGCATATGTTTGGTCATAATTTAATCCTTTACATCTTCCATTAAATCACACGCTAGTGTGCCTGTCTCTCTGAACACCCGTGAAAGTGGAGCGATTTGAGAAGAGAGACGATTTTTTTGCTTCGTTTTTTTCTAAAAAAAATGAAGAGAGAACAATGCCACAATCTGGATTGTTAAGGTAATTTAAAACCTTATCCACCCTGCACCGGTGCCAAAATATCAATCTCATCATTCTCTTTAATGATCGTATCAGCATACGTATCAATCGCCACAAAAGTGGTATTAATAGCTACAGCGAAACCTTTGGTTGTATATCCTAACTCTTTTATGAGTGCTAAGACATTCAAATTCTCAGAGACCTCTTTGATCTCTCCATTTACCGATACCTTTATCATCCGTAGATCCCTTCATTTAACGCTTTTTCTACAATAGCAGGGGCTAAAAGATACCCATGTCTGTACAGACCATTGATACGTGTTAACTTCTCTTCATTTTCAATACGTGGTAAATTATCTCTAAATGCCGGACGACAATTGGTCTCGGTATTGACAATACGTGCTTCTCCAAAATTTGAATTGACTGAAAAGACTGCAGAGAGCAACTCCATACTGGAACGCACAGAAAGAGGTGAAGTATCTTCACTCTCTATCTCCGTAGCACCAATAATGTAACGTTTGGAGCCGGGCTCCTGAGAAATTTTACACTCATTGCAATACGCTATATCCATACCTTCACAACCAGACCCTCGCGGTACTACATAGATCTTGTACCGTGGGTGCAAGAGTCTGGTAGGTCTGGTTATATCTATGTCGTTAGCTTCCAGCCAGATAACCTCTCCTCTTACACCACGAAGATCAGAGAAATGCTCTTTTGCACCTAAACCTCTTGCATCAAAAACCCAGTCAAATGCTTCTACCTCTTCATCTATATACACTTTACCCGATTCAATTTTGTCTACTAAAGTATTTTCTCTCCAAGTCACTTCCGAACGCATATCCAGATAATTGCCTGCAAACATCATAAAGCGTTGGGCATCTACATAACCTTCATCTTTAATATAATAGGCTCTGTTATGTTGTTCAAGATCACTCTCCAGCTTGGTTAATGCTTCTTTATCAAGTACTTCTATCTCTTCTGCTTCTGCAACTTTATGTTTTAACGTACCTATAAAATGATTCAACTCAGACATATCCTGAGGATGTGCCGTGATGATGGTACCATCCAATTTATACCCATCAAAGAGACCGATCTCTTTTAAGAGGTCTGGCCAAAGTTGGATAGAACGTTTTCCATGTTCAAAAATGATGGATTCTGCTGTCTCCAACTCAGCAAAAGGTGCCAGCATACCAGCTGCTGTGAACCCTGCTGCAGAGGTACCATCTTTACTGCTTTTATCAAAGAGTGTTAAAGTATGGCCTTGTTTTAGTAAATTGAGGGCTAAGACTCTACCGACTAAACCTGTTCCTACAATTGCTATTTTCATATTTATTTCCTGCTCTTTCCCATTAATCACGCGAATGCGTGCCTGTCTCTGTGAACGACCTTGAAAGCGAAGCGTTTCGAGAACAGAGACGCTTTTTTGCTTCGTTTTTTCTAAAAAAATGAAGAGAGAAACAACACCACGATACAATTTATAATGGTAATTTGAATCTCAAAATTTAAAAAACATTACACTTTTTCCAATTTCTCCGCTTCTACATATACTTCAGAACCCATCTCCTGAAATTTCATAGACATTTCATCCATACCCACCTGTTTTGCAGTCTCAACATCTGTATCTAGACTGTCTGCATACTCTCTTACCTCAGCAGAGATCTTCATCGAACAGAACTTTGGTCCACACATAGAACAGAAATGTGCTACTTTTGCTGCTTCCATAGGCATAGTTTCATCATGATATTCTCTGGCTCTGTCCGGGTCAAGTCCGATGTTGAACTGATCTACCCATCTAAACTCAAAACGAGCCAGTGACATAGCATCATCTCTGGCTCTTGCACCCGGATGACCTTTGGCAATATCTCCTGCATGTGCTGCGATCTTATAGGTAATAAGTCCCTCTTTTACATCATCTCTGTTAGGCAATCCCAAGTGCTCTTTGGGAGTCACGTAACATAACATTGCACATCCGTACCATGCGATCATGGCCGCACCGATACCTGATGTAAAGTGGTCATACCCCGGAGCAATATCTGTTGTTAAGGGGCCAAGTGTATAGAATGGTGCTTCATGACACCACTCCAGCTGCTTCTCCATATTTTCTTTGATCATATGCATCGGTACATGACCAGGACCTTCTATAAGTGTCTGAACATCATGTTTCCAGGCGATCTTTGTTAAATTTCCAAGCTCTTTAAGTTCAGCGAACTGTGCTTCATCATTGGCATCTGCTCCTGAACCAGGACGTAGACCATCTCCTAAAGAAAAGGTCACATCATAGGTTTTCATAATTTCACAGATCTCTTCAAAATGGGTATTGAGGAAGTTCTCTTTATGGTGATGTATCATCCATTTTGCCATGATCGCTCCACCGCGAGAGACAATACCTGTAACACGTTTTGCTGTCATTGGCACATGATGCAAAAGAAGTCCGGCATGGATCGTAAAGTAATCCACCCCCTGCTCTGCCTGCTCAATAAGCGTATCTCTAAAAACTTCCCAGGTTAAGTCTTCTGCAATTCCGTTTACTTTCTCAAGCGCCTGATAAATAGGCACCGTCCCTATAGGCACAGGAGAGTTACGCAAGATCCAGTCACGTGTTGTGTGTATGTTCTTTCCTGTAGAGAGATCCATCACCGTATCTCCACCCCATCTAATCGACCACACCATCTTTTCAACTTCTTCGGCAATAGATGATGTTGTGGCAGAATTACCAATGTTCGCATTGACTTTTACAAGGAAGTTTCTACCGATGATCATCGGCTCTACTTCAGGGTGGTTGATGTTACAAGGAATAACTGCTCTACCCTCTGCTACCTCTTTTCTTACAAACTCAGGCGTAATGACTTCCGGCAGATTTGCCCCAAAATTCTCACCTTTCAGTCTCTCTTCTCTTTCAGCATCCTGCAAATACTCTTCTGTCATGGCAATATTCTGATTTTCACGTAATGCGATGAATTCCATTTCGGGTGTGATGATCCCCTGTCTTGCATACCAAAGCTGAGAGACATTTTTTCCTTTTCCCTTTTCATCTTTCTTGGCCCTCAATGGTGTTCTCACTAAACCTTTTGCTCCAGCTGTTACAAAGTCCAGCTGTTCATCTGTAGAATATCCATTATCTTCAGGTGCCATAATGCGCCCTTCATACTCTTCTACATCCCCACGTGCAACAATCCACTCTTTACGAATGGCAGGTATACCTTCACCTACATCAATGTCAATACTTGGATCGGTATAAGGTCCTGAAGTATCATAGACGCCTAGTTTTGTATCATTTGAAAGAGCGATCTCTCTTATAGGTACACGAATATCTTTATGGATATTCCCTTTTATATATACTTTGGTAGATGCTGGAAGCGGCTCTCTGGTAAGTAACTCGTTTGAAGTAGTCAGTGTGTCTTTAAATGGTTTTGTCATGGTTTTTTCCCTTAAAATTTATGTATAAAAAAATTTGTTTGGGAAGAGGAGTAAATAAGTAGATATAAATGGTTAAAAAGATTTAACGCTTTATCATATTCATTAAGTACAAGTCTCTTCCTTACGCCGGTATTGTCCGGTTCAAGTTCAGCGGGTAGGCTATTTGCAGCCTTCTCAGTCACAATGGTGACACCCCGAGAGGTTTGAACTGTCAATATAAACTAAATAAGATAAATTTACCCTTAAATAGAATTTTTTACTTTTCATAATCTTATATTGGCTATAATTCGCACACAAAATTCAAAAAGGAGAGTGTTGATGTTACGCGGTTTTACTAAGAACTATTTTACACTGTCGGCTATACTTGCCTACAATGTTGCACATAAGCTGCAAAGCCAGGCTGCTTCCGCACAAACACTTTTCCGACTCTCCAATGAAAAAGAGAGCCTTGAAGAGGCAGAGCCTTCCGATGATCTCCTCACAGAGTCTCTGCTTCAAAATACAAAGCCCTGTCACTGTAACTGCTACTATAAACGTAAAACACGTTTGGCACTGCTGCTGAACCATTACATCCCACGCTGTCCCTATTACTGTACCTATTTTGCATTTCGCCGTACAGGTGTGCATCCTCCCCAAGCTCTTTTTTCATTTTAAACTATTATCAACATTCATCGAACCAATGAGCAAAAGGTGCGTTGGCAAGCACACCCTTCAGATTTGGTTTTCATCATTATATTTTTGTATGAAAAAAGGATACACACATGTCTAAAAATTATGTAGTAGGATTCCCTCGTATTGGGGAACAAAGAGAATTAAAAAAAATACTGGAGCTATTTTGGTCAAAAAAAGCAGATTTTTCTGAGGTAGAGAAAGTGGCTTCAGAGCTAAAATCCAGACACTGGAACTACCAAAAAGAAGCAGGCATTGACTTTATCGCTTCAAACGATTTTTCACTTTATGACAATATGCTTGATACTGCTGTGATGTTAGGAGCCATTCCAAAACGTTTTGCAGGACTGAGTGATGAAACACTCTACTTTGCTATGGCAAGAGGAAACAACAAGTCTGTGGCTATGGAGATGACCAAATGGTTCAATACCAACTACCACTACATTGTTCCTGAACTTTCAAAAGAGGACAATTTTATACTTAACAGTACAAAAGTCATGAACGAATACAAAGAAGCAAAAGCCCAAGGCATCACAACCAAGATCAACCTCATCGGGCCTATCACTTTTCTTGGACTCTCAAAAAGAGTAGACAGGGGAGATACCTATGCATTCTTTGGGAAGATCCTGCCACTGTACGAGCAACTTTTAGAAGAGATCTCAGAACTCGATGAAGAGATCACCATTCAGATAGACGAACCGATCTTTGTGAAAGGTGTAGAGCCAAAAGTACTCAGTCTCATCAAACCATGTTACGATGCACTCTGTAAAGTATCTGACAAACTCAAGATCATTGTGACCACCTATTTTGAACACTCCAATGAAGCAACAAAAGTACTGATACACACGCCGGTATGGGGCGTTGGACTTGACTTCATGTATGGCGAAAAAAATCTTGAGAGTCTGGATCTGATAAAGAATGCGAACAAAAAATTGATCGCAGGTGTGTTGGATGGACGTAATATTTGGAAAAACAACATCGAAGAAACAGTCACACTGCTTGAAAAGATCGCACAAACGGTTAAAAGAGAAAATGTGATCGTTTCAAGTTCTTCTTCCCTTTTACATACACCATTCTCACTCAAATATGAAGAAAAAATGAATCCAGAGATCAAAAACTGGCTCTCTTATGCCGTTGAGAAACTGGATGAGATCAACCTTATTTCTAAAGTCTTCCAGGGAGAAGCATTGGGAGAGAAGGAGCAAAAGGCATTTGAAGCCAATAAGTCTGCCAACAAAAGCAGAAAAAACTCTACACGCATTCATAATAAAGCCGTACAAAACAGAGTCAAAAACATTGTGAAATTTGAAAGAGAAGGTGCATATGAAGAACGTATTGCGCTTCAACACAAAGTACTGAACTATAAACCCCTGGTAACGACAACTATTGGTTCTTTCCCTCAGACACAGGAAGTCAGAAAAGCAAGACGTGATCTTAAAAACGGCAGCATTGATGATAAAACATATACCAATGAGATGTTTCAGTACATTGACGACTGTCTGGCATTCCAGGAAGAGTGTGGATTGGAAGTGCTGGTACATGGTGAACCGGAACGTAATGATATGGTCGAGTATTTTGGAGAACAGCTTCAGGGATATGGTTTCAGTCAGAACGGATGGGTGCAGAGCTACGGAAGCCGCTGCGTCAAACCACCATTCATCTATGGTGACATCAGCCGCCCGAAACCAATGACAGTCGAGTGGATCACTTATGCACAAAACCGGACAGAAAAGATCATGAAAGGAATGCTCACCGGTCCGGTCACCATTCTCAACTGGTCTTTTGTCCGTGATGATCTCGAGAGATCAAAAGTGAGCAAGCAGATCGCGGTGGCTATCTGCGATGAAGTGGATGATCTTCAGAAAGCAGGAATAAAGATCATTCAGGTAGATGAAGCTGCCTTTAAAGAGGGCTATCCACTCAGAGCCACCGACATTCCCAGGTATGAGAATTGGGCGGTCAGAGACTTTAAGATCGCGGTAAGTTCTGCATATAAAGAGACACAGATCCATACCCATATGTGTTACTCAGAGTTCAATGACATTATCCGTACCATAGAAGCAATGGATGCCGATGTCATTTCCATAGAGACAGCCCGTTCAGGCAATGAACTGCTCAAGATCTTTGCACAGGTCGGGTACAAACAGGAGGTCGGTCCGGGAGTTTACGACATTCACTCTCCGCGTATCCCGAGTGTCGAGGAGATCGTTGTGCAGATCAAAAAACTGCTTGAAGTACTTCCTCAGGAGCAACTATGGATCAATCCTGACTGCGGACTGAAAACGCGTAAATGGGAAGAGGTGAAACCCTCTTTGGAAAATATGGTGAAGGCTGTAAAAATAGTACGAGAAGAATTAGCGTAAACAGTAGTCGAACAGAAGAGGATTACTCCTCTTCTGTTTTCATATCGACCAATTCTGCCAAAAGTTCTTCGATCTCATCTTCTTCAAGCTCATTACGGCTCAACTCTTCCACAATGGCAAAACACTCTGTTCGCATTTCACGCATCTCTTCAAGGTCTTCTTTCTGCTCTTTTGAAGCTGATTTTGCTTTATCAATCGCGGCAAAAAGTTCATCTATTGCTACTTCAAGATCTGGAATAATCTCAAGCTCTAAAAGGTTTTTCAGTTTTTCTGCTGATGTCATGGGTCTTCCTAATGATAATATTCGTGTATTGTATCAAAATTGCTGTAAATACCTCTATAGCATCCTTCATATTATACAGGTGTGACGATTGCGTGACATTTCAATGTTATTATTTTACTAAAAAAGGAAGTAAGGGCGATGAGGGGAATCAGAACAAAAAAAAGAGTCAAAGAACAAAGAAACAGTTCACGTATTAAACCCTGGATATTTCTATTTCTAGAATTATCGATCTATCTCTCTATGGGTGCATTTATCATACTTTATTTTGGAAACAATACAGGACTTCCTGTCGCATTAGCATTTGTAGCCGGTATGATCTATAAAACAAAAACATTTCAAAGAATGGAAAGAATACTTGAGCGAAACCAAAAACTAAAAAAAGATGAGCTTATTGAGCAATACCATTTAAAGGACTGACTTACTTTTATTATGGCAAGTACAGGCTACAGTTCCAACAAAAAACTGCTGCCTGCAGAAGAATGCGGATTAGTTACAACCACATCCGCCTTCACCATGAGAATGACCACCTTCAGCCGGAGCTGAAGCAGCACCAGCACCGGTACTGCATGCAGATACTCCCGGAGGTGTTGTAGGCTGGATAGCCTGATTGTCAGCGCCCCCCTCTGCATTGACTTTATCGATGAATGCCAACAATTTACTTGCAGCTTCCTGGTAACGTTTTGCTGTCTCGGAATCTGCTTTATGATAAGTAACAGGCATTCCTGTATCTCCACCTATTCTGATGGCAGGTTCTATCGGTATACGTGCAATGAGTTCAGTATCGTACTCTTTTGCCACAGGCGCTGTTGTTCCCATACCGAAAATGTCTGATTCAGTATCACATGAAGGACAGATGAATCCTGACATATTTTCAATGATACCCGCAGTCGGGATATGCAGTTTCTGGAACATATCCAAAGATCTTCTACTGTCATCAAGAGAAACTTCCTGTGGTGTGGTTACCGTAATACCCGCCGTTACCGGTACAGACTGAGCCAATGTCAACTGTGCATCACCTGTTCCAGGAGGCATATCGATCACCAACACATCTAGTTCTGACCAGAGAATGTCTCTTAGGAACTGTTCGATCGCTTTCATGATCATAGAACCTCTCCAGATAAGCGACTGTCCCGGCTCCATCAATGAACCCATAGACATGATCTCAACACCATATGCTTTCAAAGGCATTACTTTATTACCCTGAATTTCAGGTTTCTGATCAGAAACACCCATCATACGAGGAATATTCGGTCCGTAAATATCAGCATCCAGAAGACCTACTTTTTTACCCTGCATCGCCATAGCGATCGCGAGATTTACTGAAGTAGTTGATTTACCAACTCCACCCTTACCGGAAGAGACCATTACAAAGTTCTTCACATGTGGTGCAATATTCTTACCAGATACAGAGTTTGACATCTGCTTAGGTGCCTGTGGCGCTTTAATGTTGATATTGATGTCTTGAAAACCAAGTTTTTGAAGCTCTTTTGTTGCTTCATCTCTGAGTTGTGCTTTGACTTCATCAGCAGATGAAGTAATATCAATAGTCAATCCTACTGTTGTACCATTCACAAGTACATCTTTCACAAAACCAAAAGTTACGATATCTTTCGTAAATCCCGGATACGTTACATTTTTCAATGCATCTAATACATTTTCTTGTGTCATATTGTTATCCTATTTTAAAATAATTTATATAGGAGTTATACCACTCAAATCTTAAATTAGATTGAAAAAACAGGCTTTTTCGGAGTATTAAGATAAAAAGAGTCTTATTTATGTTTTTTCATAGAAAAAAGCTATATATCAAAGTAAAGAAACACTAAAGCTTTCGAGGAGTATAATCCGTTACAATTTGAAACAAATAGGAGTTTTTTTGTT
>Ga0256834_1000760_pt1 | contig 22672 bp, 20 predicted proteins | sample 4281140metaG_FD_190536 | JGI IMG/M metagenome (GOLD analysis project Ga0256834, IMG submission 190536) | Hydrothermal vent microbial communities from East Pacific Rise, Pacific Ocean - 4281-140 | ecosystem: Environmental > Aquatic > Marine > Hydrothermal vents | place: Pacific Ocean: East...
GCGAAGCCTGAGGCACGAAGGCTGTGGCAGTCTCTACAAATTAGTAATAATGCTGTTTGAAAAAACCCATTGAAATAATTGACTGTATTGAAATGTTTGAGACCACCACACCCGAAAAGCGGATTCGTGGTGACAGATAGAATAATGATTTAGGTAATAAATGTTTTTCATGTCAATTTAAGTGCCCCGAAACTCATTTCGGAATGTATCGAAAACCGGACATGGTGTTGGATGTTAGATGTCAATTGTCATTCCAAAGGAGGTAACGACCGGGGAAGTTTTTGCCGAATAGAAAAAGATTTCTCAGTGCGTTCGAAATGACACCATTTATTACGTAACTATTTGATTAACTGCACATTGTAATTGAGAGGAGCGAGGCACGAGCCCCGTGGCAATCTTTGGTTTTGTGTCGGTTTATTGAATTAGATTCTTCACTTCGCTTCGACACGACACCGCCACCGCTTCGTTTTTTGACTTTGACAGAGTTTTTTTCTTAAAATCTACATTTTTTAATTACGAAATCAATAAATATGGGGAGACTTTTGTTTGTTAAATAAAACAAAACGGAGAAAAAGAACTACAATATTTCCGTTCAAAAATAGATGAAAATCAAAAATACTACAAAAATCTTTAAAAATAACGCTTCCCGATGAGGCAACATCACAAAGAGCTATAAATCAAGTGTTTATCTAAAATTGTAGTGCCTGCACGATTTTGTAATATATTACATATCAATTACTTAACTATTTATTCTGTCAAAGTCAAGAAAGTTAAGACTGCAATCCACAATAAAACGGCATAAATCAACTTTTACTTTTCAATTTATGGCTATATTTGTTTTCGAACAAAAAATAAATAATAATGTATAGCGATAAATTTAAAAAATACCTGCAAAACAGCCTTCAAGAAATTGAAACTTCGGGCTTGTTTAAACACGAACGAATTATCACCTCACCGCAAGGTGCCGAAATTACATTAAATACCGGACAAAAAGTGTTGAATTTTTGTGCCAACAATTACTTGGGACTGGCTGACAATCCCGAAGTAATTGAAGCTTCAAAAAAAATGATGGACAACAGAGGCTATGGCATGGCTTCGGTGCGTTTTATCTGCGGCACACAAGATAAACACAAAGAATTGGAACAAAAATTAGCCGATTTTTATCAAACGGATGACACTATTTTATATGCAGCTGCCTTTGATGCCAACGGCGGAGTTTTTGAACCTTTATTCGGACCCGAAGACGCTATCATTTCGGACGAACTCAACCATGCATCAATTATAGATGGGGTTCGATTGACCAAAACGGCACGTTATCGATACAAAAACAACGATATGGCTGATTTGGAAACCAAACTTAAAGAAGCCAAAGCGGCGGGACATCGCTTTAAAATCATAGTTACCGATGGTGTTTTTTCAATGGACGGTGTAGTGGCACAATTGGACAAAATAGTTGAACTAGCCGAAAAATACGATGCTCTAACCATGGTAGACGAAAGTCATGCCGTAGGTGTATTGGGAGCTACCGGTCGCGGAACCGTTGAGCTCAAAAAAGTAATGGGTAAAATTGACATCATAACCGGCACCTTAGGCAAAGCCTTAGGAGGTGCCATGGGAGGCTATACCACAGGACGAAAAGAAATTATAGAAATGCTCCGCCAACGCTCCCGTCCTTATTTATTCTCCAATTCACTCGCCCCCGAAATTGTTGGCGGCGCCTTAAAAGTTTTGGAAACAATTGAAAACGACCAAACTTTGCTTAACAAACTGCAATGGAATACCGAATATTTTAAAAACGGCATGAAAAAATTAGGTTTTGACATTGGCAACAGCGAATCGCCCATTATACCGGTTATGTTATACGATGCCAAACTTTCGCAAGACATGGCAAACGAGCTTCTCCGTGAAGATATATACGTTATCGGATTCTTTTATCCGGTTGTTCCAAAAGGAAAAGCCCGTATCCGCGTACAACTTTCCGCCGCACATACACAAGAACATTTGGATAAAGCCATTGCAGCTTTTGGTAGGGTAGGAAAAAAATTAGGTGTTATATGATAAAAAAATTGGGAATACTAAATATATTTTAGTAATTTTGCGTTAATCATAATTAAACAATAAAAGGATATGAAAAAATTAAATCAACTATTATTAGCGGTTTTGGTATTTACCACATTTGCTACCAATGCGCAAGACAGCAATAACCCTTGGTTAATCAAGTTGGGTTTAAATGCTGTGGACTTTTATCCTACGGGACAAGTGGATTACAGCTACATCAGTGACAAAATTGGTTCGGAATATTTCAATTTTGACCACTACAATGCGGCTTATGCCATTTCTGATGTTCGCGTAGGACATTACTTGGGTGACAAGTTCAGTTTAGTAGGTTCATTTAAAATAAACAAAATCACCCACTTGGGAACCATGGATGCCAATATGTCATTTATGAACGCCAATATGGACGTTAAATACAACATTTGCAAAGAAGGAAAAAAATTACAACCCTATATTTTTGCAGGTGGCGGTTACACTTGGTTAGAAAAAGAAGATGCAGGTAACTTAAACGGTGGTTTGGGATTGGAATACTGGTTTAACGACAACTTAGGTTTGTTTGTCGAATCGGCATATCATCATACATTTGATGTTAATGTTTTGCCTTATGTGCAACACGGTATCGGTCTTGCCGTTAAATTTGGCGGTGTTGATACCGATGGCGACGGTATTTTTGACAAAAATGACGCTTGTCCCGACGTCAAAGGTTTACCCGAATTTAACGGTTGCCCCGACAGCGACGGCGACGGTATCATCGATTCAAAAGATGCTTGTCCCGATGTTGCCGGTAAAGTTGAATTTAACGGTTGTCCCGACAGCGACAACGACGGTATTATCGATTCGAAAGACGCTTGTCCCGATGTTGCCGGTTTGGCTGCCTTGAACGGTTGTCCTGACAGCGACGGCGACGGTGTTGCCGACGGCAAAGACAATTGTCCCAAAGTTGCCGGTCCTGTCGAAAACAACGGTTGTCCTTACCCCGATACTGACGGCGACGGTGTATTGGACAAAGACGATGCTTGTCCTAAAGTTGCCGGTCCTGCTTCTAACAAAGGTTGTCCTGTAATTACCAAAGAAGAGCAGGCTAAATTGAACGAATACGCCAAAGTTATTTACTTTGACTCCGGTAAAGCTACTTTCAAACCCAGCACTATCAAAACCTTAGATGCCGTAATAGCTATTTTGGTTAAGTATCCTACTTCGGAATTTGATGTAGAAGGTCATACCGACAGTGTAGGTAGCGACAAATTTAACATGGCATTGTCTCAAAAAAGAGCCGAAGCTGTTGTAAATTACTTGAAAGAGCACGGCGTTAAATCAAAATTGAACGCCAAAGGTTACGGAGAAACCAAACCTATTGCTTCAAACAGAACAAGAGCCGGAAGAGCTAAAAACCGTAGAGTTGAAATCAACTTGGTAAAATAATTTTATTATAAACATCAAAAAAAGACCTGTCCGCATGGACAGGTCTTTTTTTGATGAGATAATAAATCAAGCTTTTAAAATAGCTCCTCGACGTTTTTTTCCATCAATAATTACTTTAACAGGTTGTTCAAAACGAACATGTTTAAAATATTTGGTTTCTTCAATCAATTGTGCACTATTTAATAAATCATAATTGACAGCCTCCGGATTTTTATCCAAATAAACCGAAAAATAAGCAATATTCATGGTTGTTAAATTATGAAAAAAGTGCGAACCCGATGAAGCATCTAACGGAAAACCTTCCAAACTGGTTTCTACAATCACTTTGGCATTTGAAATTTGTGTCCAATTGACCGGTATTCCTATAAACCTGTCGCGTGTACCCCAGCGTCCGGGACCTATCAATATGTATTGTTTGTTATGAAACTTTTGATTGAGTTCATCAATTTCTTCGGCTATGGCAACCGTTTCGGTTTTGTCAAAAACGAAGTTTTTGACAAAAATGAAATCCGAAATAGTATTGATAACACCGTTTCCCATACTTTTTTCGGCATAAAGAATCAAATTTTTCTTATCGAGTTCGTCAGGTTTAAAAGTATAATCTTCCGCCGGCATCAAAAGCGGTTTAACCTGCAAAATATAAAAAGTTGCATCGCCGTCTTGATCGGGTGCCAAATCTACGGCAAATTCTATTTCGACCGGTGTATCAAAAGCTTGTTTTAAGCTTTCTAAAACGGTTTGAATCATTTCGGGTAAAGGGATGTAGTCGTTTTGCAATATGCTGGCAAAATTGGTTACCAACACGGCATTTTCGTCCACTCCCGGATACATCATATCATTGTTATAATCGTAGCTTGAAACCAAATGAGTTAAGGTACCATGCGAAATAGCATCATATAAATCAACTTTTTTTATTGCCGAAAAAGGTCCGTTGAGTAAATTTATATCCGGATTTTTCATATCGACGGCATAAAAATAACTTTGGCTCTGTTTGATTTGATCTTGCATGGAAAGGACTTGTATTTTGGGATATTTGGGAGCAAACCTAAAAGCTCTTTCACCTTCGACCACATACGAGCCTAATCCGACAGCTATTACGGCAAAACCGTCACGCGGTTTCATTGATGCAAACGGATAATAATTATAAGATTGAGCCACACCACTGATATCGGGATAGTATAAACCTTCGTGCTCTCTACCTACCAGTTCTTGCAAAACTATCGACATTTTTTCGTCGCCTAACTTGTGGTCAAGTGCACGGGCATAATTGACGGCGACATTGGAAAAAGCCGAAGCATAAACCAATTTTATAGCATCTATCAGTTGTTGCAATCTTCTATTTTTATCATGGTGATTGTTGGGTATAATATAAGTTTCGAAAATACCTGCAAAGGGTTGCGTTAAACTATCTTCAAAAAGTCCCGAGGACCTGACTGCCAAAGGTTTTTTAAAACAATCGAGAAATTCGTCGAGTTTTTTTACCAAACGGTTGGATAGACGTGCTTTTAAAAAACGTTTGTTGATTTCATCATCAGACAAGTTGAGTTCTTTGATGTTTTGCAAATTGTTATCTTCGATAAAACGGTCAAATTCGTCGGCTCCTATAATGGCGGTTCGGGGCATTTTTATTTTTAAACCTTTGAGATGTGCCGCCAATTCGGTTTTATACAAAAGCGAATTGATAAAAGCCAAGCCGCGTCCTTTACCGCCGTAAGCACCTTCGGACAACAAAAAAATATTTTTGTCGTTGGTACAATCGGCATCTTCCCAAGGCACTACTTTACCTTGCGGTTTTTCGTCGCGATATGCTTTTAACATTTTTAAAATATATTCTCTTATCTCTTCGACATCTTTGAAGTGGTGGGCTTTTTTGGCTTCTAATATTTTTGCCAATTGAATTTCGGAACGTGCCATGAGCCAAAGCGAAAAATCATCGCGTTTGGCATGGTAATCTATACTCTCTTGTGGCACGCGTTTGAGTATTTTTTCAAATTCTTTGAGTGTAGCGGCACGGTCTATTTCTTCACCTTTGGCATTGCGAAAGATAAAATCGCCGAAGCCTATTTTTTGGGTTACTTGATGAATGAGTTTTTGGTATAAATCTTCATCGTTTTTGTCAATAAAAGTCAAGCATTTGTTTGCGGCAACCTGTTTTTGTTTTTTATCGGAAGACAAAACGATGATAGGCAATCGAGGTTTTTCTTTTCTTACTTCGTCAATGAGTTGAAAACCTGTATCGGGTTGTATTTTGCCATCTTTGGGAAATTGCACATCGGTAATCATAACAAAAATATTGTCTTTGAACTTATGAAACAATTTCATGGCTTCTTCGTAGTTGGTTGCCAATAAAATTTTTGGTCTTGCCCTGAGTTTCAATACTTTGTAAAGTTTATCCATCTTTACCTCGTCGATAATTTTGTTGGTTTGTTTAAAGATGATACGATAAAGTTTGTTTAAATAATTGGAATAATAAATCGGATTGTCTTCAACGACCAAAATCATTCTAACGGAAGCCAACTTACTGTCGTTTTCGGCATTCATTTTATCTTCCAAATATTTGATCATGGTAAAGAACACGCGCGATTCGCCGTCCCACACAAAAATTTTGTCGTAACCGATGTCTTCTTTTTGTTTTTCTAAAAATTTGATATGATGTGTATTGTTCAAAAGAATAAAGATGGGTAGATCGGGGTAACGTTCTTTGATTTTTTTGATGATTTTTAAGGGACGTTGTTTATTAAATCCGATAGTTATCACTACCATATCGATATTTTTTATTTCCAATTGCTCTAAGGTTTCTTCGGTTGAATACACACCGGTTATACGCGGCAAAGAAGTAAGGTTTAATTTGCCGTAATCGTAGAGCATAATTTCGGAAAAACGTCCTTCTTTATTAATTGAAAAAGCATCATACAAATTGGAAACCAGCAAAATTTCTTTGACCTTAAACTTACTCATATCGTGATAGATGTCGCGCATACGGCTGTCGCGGTTCAAATAATTTTGCAACAATTGTTTGTTTCTTTTGGGTTTCATTGGTTCGTATTTTTAGAAAGTATAAAGTTAGGTAATTATTTCGACTAAAAAAAGGGGCGAAAAGCCGCCCCTTATTTATGTTCATGATATTTGCGTGTGCTTTATACTACGCCTTGTGCCAGCATGGCATCGGCTACTTTTACAAATCCGGCTATATTGGCACCTTTTTCATAATCGACCCAACCGTCGGGTTGTTTGCCGTATTTAACGGTATTTTCGTGTATGCTTTTCATTATTTGTTTGAGTTTGGCATCGACTTCTTCGGCGGTCCAATTATATCGCATGGAATTTTGGCTCATTTCCAATCCGGATACGGCTACACCGCCGGCATTGGAAGCTTTGCCGGGCGAATACAATATTTTGGCGGCTTTAAAGATTTTGATGGCATCGGGAGTTGAAGGCATATTGGCACCTTCCACTACTGCGATTACGCCGTTTTTAACCAATTGAGTTGCATCTTCTTCTTGTAGTTCGTTTTGTGTGGCACAAGGCATGGCAATATCGACTTTTTGCTCCCAAGGTTTTTTGCCGGCATAAAAAGTAGCTTCGGGAAACTGGTCGGCATAAGGAGCCACCACATCGTTATTAGTGGCACGCAAACGCAACAAATAGTCGATTTTTTTGCCCGAAATACCTTCGGGGTCATAAATATATCCGTCCGGTCCCGAAACGGTTACCACTTTGGCGCCCAACTGATTGGCTTTGGTAATAGCCCCCCAGGCCACGTTACCGAAGCCCGAAACAGCTATTAATTTGCCTTTTAAATCCATGCCTTTGGTTGCTAACATTTGTTCGGCAAAATACACCACACCGAATCCGGTTGCTTCGGGACGTATCAGCGAACCGCCAAAAGACAAGCCTTTGCCGGTAAGTACGCCGGCAAATTGATTTTTTAATTTTTTATACTGTCCGAACAAATAGCCTATTTCGCGTCCGCCAACACCGATATCACCGGCAGGAACGTCGGTATCGGGACCTATGTGCCTAAAAAGTTCGCTCATAAAAGCTTGTGCAAATCGCATCACTTCGGCTTCCGATTTGCCTTTGGGATTAAAATCGGAACCTCCTTTGCCACCTCCCATAGGCAAAGTTGTCAAGGCATTTTTAAAAATTTGTTCAAAACCCAAAAATTTTAAAATACTTTGATTAACGGTCGGGTGAAAACGCAATCCGCCTTTGTAGGGTCCAATTGCCGAATTGAATTGAATACGATAACCGCGATTGACTTGTATTTCACCTTTGTCATCAACCCAAGGCACTCTGAACGAAATAGTTCGTTCGGGTTCGATCATACGTTCCAAAAGTTTTTTTCCTTGATATTTCGGATTTTCTTCAATATAAGGTATCACCGCTTCTGCGACTTCTTTTACGGCTTGCAAAAACTCGGGTTCGTTAGGATTACGCATTTGTGCATACTCCATAAAACGATCAATTTGTTCTTGATATTTATTGTTCATCTTGTATGTTTTGATTAATTAATTTTTTATGCGTCAAAAATATACATTTTTATCAATTTCCAAACTGTAAAGGATATATTTTTTAAGATATTTTTATTTTTTTGAAACTTGTTCGTACAAAATTGCCCCAAGTCATTTTTTATATAATACCAAATCTATTATAAATATGAAAAGGTTTGAAAAAATACGGGAAATTGCTACAACCGAGTTGGAATTTTATTTGATAATAAAATCTTAATGTTCAAATTTTTAAGTAAAAAAAATCGTAATTTTGAAGTTTGAAAAATTTTCCATATACATTATGTCAAAAAAAAACACTTCCAAACACGACAAAGCATATATGAAAATGGCACGCGAATGGGGCAATTTGTCTTATTGCAAACGCAAAAAAGTAGGTGCGCTCATTGTTAAAGAACGTCGGATTATATCGGATGGTTACAACGGCACCCCCAGTGGCTTTGAAAATGTTTGCGAAGATGAAGAAGGCAACACCAAATGGCATGTGCTACATGCCGAAGCCAATGCCATTTCGAAAGTTGCCGCTTCTACTCAAAACAGCGAAGGTGCTACCTTGTATGTAACCCTTTCGCCTTGCAAAGAGTGCAGCAAACTTATATATCAAGCCGGCATCAAAAGAGTGGTTTATTACGAAGCATACAAAGATACTACCGGATTGGATTTTTTAAAAAAAGCAGGAGTAATTGTAGAACAGATTACAGAAACAGATGAATAACAAACAAAAGGCTCTTTACAGTATATTTATAGGTATTGCAATTGTTTTGGGTATTGCAATAGGAAGCATTTTGCATTTTGATCAACAAACCGAACTCAGTTTAAAACCCACCGAAAAGGACAAAATAGACAATTTGTTGCGCTACATCAAAGAAGAATATGTCGATACGGTGCCAACCGACAGCATAGTCGATATTGTTATCAAAGACATATTGCAAAATCTCGATCCTCATTCGGTTTATATTCCCAAACAAGAAGTAGCACATGCCGACGAAGAACTCGACGGAGAATTTACCGGTATCGGTGTTTTGTTTCAAAAATACCGCGATACGTTTACCGTTATCCGTCCGCTCCCAAACAGTCCCGCACAAGCTGCCGGACTACACCGTATGGACCGCATCTTAACGGTAAACAACGATACTCTTTTCGGTCATAATGTCGATATCGACAAACTTTCGGAACAGATCAAAGGAAAAACAGGCACCGAAGTAAAACTAACCGTTTACCGAAAAACCGCTGACAGTATTTTTGAAATACGTATCAAAAGAAGCAAAATACCATTAATCAGTGTGCCGGCTCACTTTATGGTTAATGACACATTGGGATTTATCAAACTATCGACATTTTCGGCCGATACCTATGACGAATTTCACAAAGCGGTTATCAATTTAAAAAAACAAGGTATGCAAACCTTGATTTTGGATTTACGCAACAACACCGGCGGCTTGTTGCAACAAGCGGATTTGATAGCCGATGAATTTTTGCCCAACGGCAAACTGATTTTCTTTACCAAAGATCAAAAAGGCAATATCAAAAAGGTTACAGCTACGGCGCGTGGTGACTTTGAACAAGGAAATATATTTGTTCTGATCAACGAAAATTCGGCTTCTGCCAGCGAAATAGTTGCCGGTGCTTTGCAAGACAACGACATGGCAACCATAGTAGGACGTCGCAGTTACGGCAAAGGTCTGGTACAACGCGAAATTCAACTCGGCGACGGTTCCAAAGTGCGTCTGACAACCGCCCGATACTATACTCCTACGGGACGCTCCATTCAAAAACCTTATCAAAAAGGACACCGTCAAGAATATGAACAAGCTTTTAAAAACCGTCAATACAATGGCGAACTGTATTACAAAGACAGTATTCCCATCAACGACAGTCTAAAATATACTACTCCCAAAGGCAAAATCGTATATGGCGGCGGCGGTATTATTCCCGATATTTTTGTGCCGCTTAACCCCGATAAATATCTGTATGAATACGGCTACATGAACCGGTTTTTATCAAACTTTATCACCGATTATCTTGATGAACATTTGACCGAATTGGAAAATTATACCCCCGAGGGTTTTATTTCCGACAGTTTAATCGTCGATAAATTATACGAAAACTTTAAACAAAAACACAAAGGTTTCGGAACTCGCAAACCGCAACATAAAAATTCGCATGCACCGGCACAACTCAAACGCTTGATGAAAGCCCTCTTGGGACGCGATTTGTTTGGCGACAATGTTTATTATCAAATACTTATACCCGATGATCCCATGGTGCAAAAAATATTAAACACGGAAAAAGAAAAAAAGAATGAAGAATGATTTCGGTATTTTTGATATTCAAAACTCATCGGATTTTGAACGCAAGGCACTTGAAATTTTTCAATTTCAAGCCTGCAACAATCCTGTTTACAAACGCTTTATTGAATTGCTGGGTGTATCTGTTCACAAGGTTAAATCAATAGCAAACATACCGTTTTTGCCTATCGAATTTTTTAAAACTTATCAAGTGGTAAGCGCTCCGCCTCCATTTGATGTCTTGTTTAAAAGCAGTGGAACTTCGGGTATGAACCGCAGCAAACATTTTGTCAAATCTTTATATTTGTATGAACAAAGTTTTTTGCGCACTTTTCGGTATTTTTACGGCGATGTCAAAAACCTTACTATACTGGCTTTGTTGCCCTCGTATTTGGAACAAGGACAGTCTTCATTGGTATATATGGTGAACAAACTTATTGAAAAAACCGGACAACAAAACAGTGGTTTTTACCTGCACAACTATGATGATTTGGCTACAAAATTGCAAAAATTGGATGCGCAAGGCGAAAAAATTCTGCTTATCGGTGTTTCTTATGCACTATTGGATTTGACTGAAAAATATCGTTTCCGGCTTAAAAATACCATCGTAATGGAAACCGGCGGCATGAAAGGACGTCGAAAAGAGATGCTACGCGAAGAACTGCACAAACATCTTATCAAAGCTTTTGGGGTGCCACATATACATTCGGAATACGGCATGACCGAATTGCTTACGCAATCTTACTCACAAGGGAAAGGTGTTTTTTACAGTCCGCCTTGGCAAAAAATTCTTATTCGCGACACCGAAGATCCGATGAGCTATTTACCCGAAGGTAAAACAGGCGGTATTAATGTTATTGACTTGGCAAATATTTATTCCTGTTCATTTATTGCTACACAAGATTTGGGAAAAATTACTTCGTCCTCCGGTAGTTTTGAAATATTGGGACGTTTTGACCATTCGGATGTTCGCGGGTGTAATTTGTTGTTGTTTCAAAACTAATACCAATAACCACCTCAATGAATATGCAGGAGGATTAAACCCATAGAAAAGTATCAAAATGTTGCTTAATAATTCAACTATATATCAACCGAAAGTGGTCTTAATAACCTAGAGTAGTATAGTGCATAGTTTTAACTCCTTTTGAGACCAATAAAAGAATTAAAAATATTTTTTTCATATATCAAACTAATTTATTGCTATTGAATCCATAACTTGGCTATAACCGGCAAATATGCCCAAACCTCCTTGTACATTGCTGTATAATTCTACCGGTGCCGGCGAACCCCAAATTTCATCAGAGGTTTGGAAAAACTCATGGAGTGTATAAGATTTTTGATATAAATAATATTCTTTACTTGTTTTTCTTAAAATTATGATTAATTTACTGTTTTGATGATACTGAATATTATCTAAAATAAATGAACGAATAACTATATCAATTTTTTGTTGGGTAGAAGTAAATAACTCATTTGAGAAAACAATTGTGCTTGGGTGATAGTCAATGATATTTTCATTATTGATAATTTGATTTTCATTTTTAAGAGGTCCAACTCCTATAATATGATATTTTTGGTCATAATTGTCAAAATATTTTATGTAGATATCAATTTCATAGTAATTCAATTGGGTTAAATCATCTGCTATTGTGCATTCTAATTTGGAAATCGGGAAAACCGTACCGTTATCATAGGTATAGAAAGCATAATTCAAATAAAAGTTTTTGTTTAACAAAACAGGTGTGCCAGCCGGAATGGAGCTTTCTGCTGTAACTTACTCATATCCTTCTGCTTTGATTTTTAATTGATACCGATTGTTGTCAGTGGCTTTATAATTAGATTTATAAAAACCGTTTTCATAATGCAAATTTTCAATAAATTGATTGTTTTTAAATAATTCTACTTGTGCATTATCAATTATGGGGTAGCCGCTTTGTGTTACGGGTAACGTGTGAGATACCAAAATTTTAAAAACAGAATCTTTTGTAAAAAAAGAATTAACCACCAATTTGGGATTGTCATCCGGCAAATCAATATCTACTTTTTTTGAGCATGAATAACCAAATAATAGTATGATTATTATTAATGATAAACGTTTGATATTTGTTTTCATGACAATTAATATAAATACCTGTTTCGTTGTTATAACAACGAAACAGGTATGTAAATATTATTGAATCTCGGGGATAGGATCACCGTTAATATCGATTCCTCCATTACCACCGCCTCCTCCTCCGGAAGCGTCGTGACATTTTATTTCTAAAATATTTGTACTTGATGTGTTATCGTCTAAGTTGCCGGCTATAAAAAAGACTTTTAATTTATATTTGCTTAGTACTTCTTTTACCCTCCAAACATATTTTCTGTCATTACCTCCATCACTGAAATTGATGTAATTTATTTTCTCTTCTCCATCAATTTTATAATAACTATAATTATTGGACGAAGTACTCATACCAAAGTCTATATTACCTCCCCAACTGTTATTTACTCTTTTAATTTTAGCCAATAGAGAATGGTAAAACAAAGAAGATTGATATACTAACTTATATTTAATATCTTCTCCATTGGTTAAATGAAAATAATAAGGACCTTTCTTATTTCTACTACATGCTGAACTTTTTAGATTTGTAGCAATAATCCCATTTTCATCAATTCTATCATAAATAGAATAATTTTCAACTATTTTTTTGTCCAAGTTTTTTGGGGGCTAAAACAATTTTAATTATTTTTAGATTTAACCTACTTCAAAATTTTATAGTTGGCTTTTACGATTTTTAATATATTATTCGTCTTTTAATGAATATACATTTTTAAGTTTAATGAAAAATGAAATCAATAATATGGTAGGGATAATTTCAATAATAGTGGTAACTGGTAAATTTGTATCCCAATTATTAATTATTTCTAAAATTGATACAAAAAATGCAATTACACCAACAATTATTGAAATAATCCCATAAGGGCGCAACATATTGGTATTGTCTTTGTCGAAGCTTATAAATTTTACGTTCAAAATTATATCAATAATAAAAAATATCACAGCTATAACAAAAATTATTAAACCAATAATGCCGATTAAATCTTCATCTTGGCTTTTACCATTGGCATCTATTAAACCACCTATTAATAAAAAAGAATTCATAAACCAACCAATGTAAACATAAACATTTATAAGAGTAACAATGCCTTTTGCTTTATATGACTTAAAATACTTTTTCAGTATGGTAAAAGCAAGCAAAAAGAGAGCAAGGGATGCAAAGGATAAAAGAGATTCTTTGATGGCTCCTTTTTTATGGTTAGTATTGATGGATAAAGTATAGATATCTATCAAAACTGAAAATATTAAATAAGCAGCCGCAGTTCCTGCTTCCTTTTTAGTAATTACCATTTTAAACTTTTCTTTTTTCGGCTTTTCTTTTGTAACCGGATTATTGATGGCATTACCGTCAAAAAATGTTTTGTTAATCAATGATTGAATGGTTGGATGCAAAATTGAAAAATTATAATTCGGTCCTAATAAAATTTTATCATCTGCCGTAATAATTGTTTTGCCTAAAACTTGCCGATTATTTACAAATGTTCCTTTTTCTGAATTTAAATCTTCCAGAACATAGTTCAATCCGTCATAAGTTATTTTGCAATGAGTGTTACTAATTTCGTCTCTTGGATCGGTTAAAGAAATGGCTATTTCGTTGTTTGATGTTGTTGGGTTTTTTCCAACCAAAAAAATTAATGTGTTCATAGTTATAGTTTTCTAAAAATGTGAAATAAAATTTTTAAAATTACAAAGCCAATTGCCGTAACTGTAAATATTTGTTTGGATTTTTTCTTCTTATTTTCATCGTAAACAAATTTTATTAACTTGTTATTTAATGATAATTTATTGTTAAAACCCAATGTGATTTCATCGTCAAAATCCACATTGGTTTTTTCCAATATTTTTTCGCCGTTTACATAAGTACCGGTAGCACTGTTTAAATCTTCAATATAAAAATCAGTTCCTTTTAATGTGAGTTTGCAATGAGTTTCTGATACTTCATTGTATTTATCATCAATTTTGACTTTTATATCATCTCTTTTTCCTTTCGGATTGGTGCCGATTATAAATGTTTTAGTTTTCATACTTTAATTTTTATTCATTTTCTATTTCTTTAATCAATTTTCCATTGTAATAAATAGAGATAATATTACCAAATCGATTGCTAATCGTCGAATATTTAACAATGTCATTCGCATACCAAAGAATTTTACCATTTTCAAAATTTTGTGCACCTTGCATTTCATAGCTAGCACTAGAAAGCTTCCCGTTTTTTATAATAAATTCTATTGAAAGAGTTTCATCTTCATCAGAAGTCCTATAAACCGCAATATTTTTATTTTCGACAATAATTGTAGCTGTTCTTTTTAATGTTGTATGTTGAAATGCCTTATTAAGTTTGTGATAAATTTTATTGTCAATCTGTACGGTTTGTTGAGACGAGCAAGAAAATACAATAAAAAATAAGCTAATAATTAATAATATTTTTTCATATAAATTTATATAAAATTATGCCTACTCCAAAATTTTATAGTTGTTTTTTTCGGCTTGTTCCCAACTTTTTTATTACTAACCCGATGAGTATTAATAAATTATGTTAAATAATAAACAGCTAATATCCAGTTATTTTTTGTAGAATTAACACATATCGGGTTAGTAAATTACTTTAATCCCATTTGATTACCCTCCAATATTGATAAGTAAACCTGTAAGGATACCTAATCCACCGTAATCTTTGATAATTAAATATTTCACTTCTCCAATTATTTTTAAGTTTCCGGATAGACTATAAGTCAAACCACCACCAAGAGAAAAACCAAAATTGTTAAATTTGACTTTTTGAGCTTTCAAACCCAAATAGGCATTTCCGGGATAGTTTAATGAACCCATTTGGTAACGAATTCCTACAAGCGGATAATAATTTACACTTTCAAAATCACCTAAATTATAATGTGCATCTACATTAATGCCAATTAATGAGCTTGGTAATAAATCACCTGTTTCATATTTATCACTCAATCCCATATAATAATCCAATGACGGTGAGATTGAATATTGACCATCTGCCAAAGCAAATTCGGAATTAATTTCAAGTGCACTTAAACCTCCGCCGTCTAATCCGGTAAAGAAACCGGCACCTATTGATGTTTGGGCATTTATGTTTACTCCAATAATAACGATTAATAATGATAGTAATTTTTTCATAATTTTAGTTTTTTTATTAACCTACTCCAAAATTTTATAGTTGGCTTTTCGGCTTGTTCCCAACTTTTTTTAACATACAAATTGCAGTATATGAATTATTAATATTCTTAATCAATTCTTTCATAAGTTTTTTCATTTCCTTTCTCTTTTAGAATTATCATATCTTTTAAAAACATTGATATTTCTAAAATTGAGTTTCCTTCTTTGCTTGAAATGATTAGCCGATTGCCTGCTATTTTATAAGAACCGCTATCGTATTCAACACCCATTTTACTAAATGATACTTTTCCGTCTTTGAAACTGACTATATTGCCACTACTTCCTTGTAATAACCATTTACCCTTTATTTCAGTTTTATAGTCGGCTTTATTCACTTCGTCTAAATTCATTTCATCTGCACTTTTCTTTTTCACTTCAAATACGTTATCTGTATTTACACAATTAAAAGCCTTTTTCAATTTTTTTGTTCTGGAATTTGGCTTTTTAAAGTATCTTTCATATGGGTGTCCGCCAATAATTAATCTAAATCTTTGTAAATCATATTTTTGTAATTTTTCTAAATCAGTTTTAGTTATGTCGCCTTGAAAAGTAACCCTGTAACCTGTAATTGAACCTAGTAATTTAACCGGTTTTAATTGACATTCAGTTGCCGGTATTTTAATTTTTTCACCATTCAATTGTATTTCAAGAAAACTTTTTTTTAAGTTCTCTTCATTTAAAAAATTATTAATTGCATAATCATATTCTCTTTTATTTTGAACCGGCTCTTCGAGAAAAGCAATAATAAAGGTGCCTTTTTTTCCTTCATTAACTTGGGCAATGTAAAGAGAGTAAATTGATTTGTCATTTGAACCAAAACCACCACTTCTAATTCTGCCACCGTAAAGATTAACTATGTCACCATTTGCTTGTTTAGATACTTTTGTTGGTTTACAATTCTGTCCATAAAAAGAACCGGAAAGTAATAATGATAAAAAAATGATAAGTAACTTTTTCATAACATTTAATTTTTTTGATTTATAATGAACGAAAATAGAAATAAAAAAACCACTACTCAAAGAATAGTGGTATATGCTTGTATCTTGGTGTTAGTTGCTTTTATTTCAATTATTATATATCCAATTGAGTCGTTTTTGGAATTCTTTTATATAACTTCCCGTTAGATTTATTTCATGTCCGAGTACTGTTACTCTTGTACCGTTTATTCTACCTTGAAGTATTTCAGGTAAAATATTGACGATGTAATTTTCGTTAACACGAACAAAATAATGTGGCAAGGTTTCATAGACTTCTTTTAAGGATTTTTTCAGAAAGAAATAATCTTTTTTCTTGGTTAGGAACCAAATGTAATTTGCCCGTAATTTTTCTTCTTCATCATTGTCATTGATAAAAGGTTTGTTTGTAAAAAAAGCAATTTCTTCATAAGGAACAGGAACTTTTGTTATAGCGCCTTTGCTGAATTTTTTTATTTCTTCCAAATAATCTACCAATCCTATGATTCCCTTTTTTTCATAATCAATATCCTTTCTTTTGTTCAAAACAGTTTGAATGGCTCTTATAATTTCCGTTGGGTTTAATCGCGGTTTGGTCTTAACAATAAATTGTTCGTGCAGGGTTTGCAAACCTTTATAAAAAGTTTCATTATCGTCAAATTCCGTAACATATATAAACGGAATATGATATTTTTCGGATAATATTTTACCCAAATCCAAACCGGTTTTACTGCCTTGAAGGTTAATGTCGAGCAGAATTATATCCGGACGTTTTTGTTGAATGCGGGCAATGGCTTCATCATAACTCGGTGTGTATTCATCCACGTCATAATGTTCTTTTTGTAAAACTTTTCTCATTCGGTTGTAAATGATGGCTTCATCTTCTACAATTAATATGTTAGCTTTGGTTTTCATTGTTTATTGTTTTGGAAATTCAATTTCTACTTGTACGCCATTTTCTCCTTTGATAGAAAAAACGCCACCGAGTTGCTTGCTCAACAATTTCATAATTCTAATCCCAAATGAATTAAGTTGATTGACATTCAAATCGTCCGGTAAACCTTTTCCGTCATCTTTAAGCAAGAGTAAAAACGATTTGGCTTTTTCTACCAATTTGATGCTAATGGTTCCTTCTTTATCTTTGTCAAATGCATATTTGAATGAATTGGTGATAAATTCATTAATGATCAAACCGAGAGGAAATGATTTTTCTACCGGGATGGCTGTATTATCATCTATTTCGTTGTTAATTTTCACTTTTTGATTGTCAAAAGATTGTTGAATGCTTTCTGCCAAATTTTTTACATATTTTCTCAAATTGAGCTCTGTTAGTCTATTGTCCTTATACAACTGTTTGTGTACTTGGTTTATACTTTCAATTCTGTTTTGCAGGTCATTCAATCTTGTTGTAATTCCGGGTGTGTTAAAATCGTCTTTAATGTCTTCAACAAGTGAGTCGATAATGGTCAAATTGTTTTTTACCCGGTGGTGAAGTTCCTTTTGTAAATTTTCAATCAATCTTTTTTGTTTTTTATTTCTTCGGTAGTAATAAGCATAGATGCCTAAAATGAGTAACGAGAAAATTAAGCTACCGGCATAAATCGATTTTATTTTACTTTCTTTTTCCAAAGCAATGGCTTGTTCTGCTTTTTCGGCTTTGAGTTGTAAGTTCTCTTTTTCTTTTTTTTCGGTTTGGTACTTTGTTTCTATTTCTTCCATTTTACTATCTCGTTGTTTAATTAACTCTTTTTTATTGTCTTCATGATACTTTTTGTAATAAATCAATGCCTTGTCAAATTTATGTTTTTTTTCATATAAAATTGATAAGTTCTTATACAGCCTTTGTTTGTTTATCCTTTTAACTTCTTTCTTGTTATTAATGTATAATAATACTTCTAATAAATACTTTTCAGCTTCATCATATTTTTCGCTAAATAAGTAGGAAGTAGAAATGTTTACTTTTATGGCATAGATTAAATCCGTAAAAGTAATTTTGTTTTCAAGTTGTAGTGCTCTTTTTCCTGCTTCAATTGCATTTTCGTACTCTCCGAGATAATTATATGATTGAACCTGATACCTAATATCTTCAAATTCTTGGTATGCATTCCCTGTTTTATGATTAAATTCTTCTGAAATTTTTCCGTGTTTAATTGAGTTTCTATAATCTTTCATGCACCAATAATTAAAAGCTAACGCATGGTGATTAGCATTTCTCCAAGCAGGATATTTATTATGAATACTGTCTTTTAATGATTCAAGAAAGTAAGTTTTGGCTTTTTTATAATTGCCTTGTAACATATACGCTACTCCTAATTGATGTAATGCAAAATTTTTATCTTCAAATGATTTTAATTTTTCAGAATACTCTATTGCTTTAATATAATATTGAACTGCTTTTTCCAAATTTCCATTCTCTAAATATGCAATGCCTAAATTTGTATGTATAACGCAAATTGTATTTATTGAATCTTTTTCATTATAATAGTTTATTCCTTGATTTAATACTTCTATTGCTTTTTTGTTGTTTTGTGTATCAATGTAGTATGTTCCTAACAAATTTATATCGAGTAAAATACCATTAATATTATTTATGGTTTTATCAATATCCAAAGCTTGAATAATATATTTCAAGGCTAAATCATTTTTTCCAATATGTTTATGCGCTTTAAAAAGGTACCTATTTATTCTTGCTTCGAATTTAGAATCACCTGTTTTTTGTGCATTGGATAAAGCTTTTAGGTATATACTAATCGACTTATCAGGATGTGCTATTCGATTTAATTCCTTACATAGTTTCTTGTAAATTTCATTTTTTTCACTAGCGGATTGTTTTTGAGTTAATACAATTTCTAAACTGTCAATTTTAGATTCTTGTCCATTTGTGTTAAAGATGAAGAAAACAGAAATAAAAATAAGTATTGTTCTTTTCATTTTAATTTGAGTAATTTTATAAATTATTTTTTATGTTAAATGTTCATTAAAAGGTGTATTATTTATTTTTTGTGATTGCTCATAACGGCGATTTGTATGGCAAGTAGCATGATAAAATGCACTGAACATAAAATTTAGCACAAAGATAACAAAATTCTCTTGAATTTTACTATCTTGTATTTTTTTAGGAAAATTCAAAAGAATTTTCCTAAAAAAAATTCTCAAACCTTGCGGGTTTGACCGTGGCAGTTATTGGTTATACAAAATATTGGTAGCTGTTTTTCATTTATATAACTTTTTCTTTGTTTCATAGGCGTTGTTAATAAATTTTTTTTGGATAGCCATATAATTCTAAAATTTTAGTAGCATTGTTATGTTAGTTGACACAGCTCCTTTCTTAATTTTATAATTTTTATTACCTAAATAATTTATCAAATAGGGCATGTAAATAATACAGATTATTTTGCATGCCCTATTTAAATAATAAAATAAGTTTATAATTTAAGTGAAAAATTAATAGTGGTATAAAATATTTCGTCAGATACAAGGCCATCTAATCCCATCGCTATACCAATACCTATTTTTTTTATGTAATAAGTATATGAAACTATCGGCATAAAATTAAATTCAGTCCGTATTTTTTCACTAAAAAATTGAACATTATTATCAGCTAAAATATAACCGGTATTATATTCCTTAATAAAACCATACCCAATGCCAATTTTAAAATCAACTTTTGAATTTTTATTTAATAAGCTAAGTGGATATAAATTGAAATATATTCTTATACTATTACCGGTAATTATGCTACCTTTTGTTTTATCAAAATCATTATCGATTAAACCCAGATTTGAATCCCAAGTAAATTTGCCACTCTTTTTTAAATTCTTGTTATAATAAATAAAGGTTGGTGATAAACTAATGAATTTATATTTTATGTTTACCGATGAATATAGTGCAAAACCATCATAGGGTTCATTCATGGCAACTCCACCGATACCTTGATGTAAAGAAATTTCTTGAGCTTGAATTTTTATTATATTCAATAATAAAAATACAAATAATACAAATGTTTTTTTCATAGTTAAATTTTTTAAGGAAAACAAGTTTCATTAACATCTGTAGTTGAAATTTTAATCTTAAATTGTAACTGCCCGGGAAATGTTACCCAAGTAGTTTGTGGATCTGTATACCTTAAAAATCCTGTTCCAATAAGATCGTCGCGACTGTTAAGAAGGTCTTCAATTCCAACATGAATATTCCCAGATAATGTTAATGTGTTTTCAGGTGTATTGTTATTATTATTATTGTTGTTATTGTTATTGTTGTTATTATAAGTGTTTTTATGTAAAAATTTAGCATCAAAATTTAAATCAATTTTTGGTCCACCATCAATTTCTTGAACGTTGAAGCTAATAACATCTAAAAAATCTGTGGGCAACCAATTATAAACATTTATATTGTTAAAATTATTCCAAGAATGTCGTACACAAAAATCTAATTGAATATGATCAGAAATCGTAAGTTTTTCACCTTTGTGATTTGTAAGAACAGCAACAATTCTAAATTCGGGCGCTCCTTTTGGCCAAGGCTCTATATCATTAATATGATTCCAATCAAAGGAAATCTCTTCAATATAAACAGGAGTTTCTTGTGAAACATCACGATAAGGAACCTCAACAAAATCATATTTATAATTAGAGTGAGAATTTCCATTATAGATAGCTGAACGATAAATAACTTTTTTTCCTGCAATAACATTTTGGTCTAAATAGTTTAAAATATTTGAATTAAAATCACCAATCAAATTATAATTGTTAGTTTGATTAATTACCATTTTTTCTAATTTAACAAAATCAGTAGCTTGATTTGTAGGTAATCCCCATCTTACTTCAAGCAAGGAAGGATTATGTAATTGTGCTGAGAATTCAGATAGTGCTTGTGGAAAATTAGGTGCTTGGACATTAACAATGGAAGATGGATTGGAATCCCCACCAATATTAAAAGCAACAACATAATATGAATAATATTTGTTGGGTTCAACATTTAAATCATCATATACCATGTTATTTACACCATATACGTTAGATATCATAGTAAAATTATTCGATGTATTTTCTTTTCGATAAATTCTATAACCTAAAATATTTCCCGTATATCCTGAATATGTCCAATTTAACTTAATGCCGGTTGCTGTTGTCAATCCTTGTAAATTCCAGCCACTAATGTATAGTGGCGGTGTTGGATTATTAACATCATCATTTATTGGATTTATTCTTTCATTCATTCCTATAACAATGACCGGATCATTAGGTTCATTTACTGCATCAATTGTAATTTGTTCATTATAATTATAACCAGAAAGATAAGTTGTTGTTTGTTCATTATAATCACTCGCTATAAATGTAACGATAGGAATAAAATCATCAGTCCATTCTTCTGCGTGAACAGGAATGCTTATTTGTAAAGCAGGATATAATTGCGTTAAATAATCAATATAATCTTGCGCGGATGATTTTCCATTTCTGTTTTCTTTGTAATCAATATTTAGTTTTTTTGCATAATCTGATAAAAAATCACCAACATTCATATTTTTTCCTTTGCCATTAGTAATTTCTTTTTTCTTTAAGCCTGTTAATAATATATCATAATCTCCGTCAAACTTGTATAATGCTTCATTTTTTACTAATTTTCTAAATTCAGGGCTTTCATTGATAGCTACACTCACTACTTTTGCAAGATTTTTTAAATCTTCATCTTGTTTTGTTAGTTCTAACTGATATGAATTTGTAATATCAGATACTTCTTTTTTACAATTTTGAAAGACTAATACCCCTAAAATTGTTACTAATACAATAAACTTTTTTTTCATAATTTTTTTTTGATTAAACATTTTATTTTTAACCTTTTACACACTTGTGGTTATCAAGACTTCCTATTATTTTTTGCAAAATAATTTGGCTGGCTTTCTAAACTCCGTTTAACCAAAAAAAATTTGTATTTTTGTATTGTTAAACTCAGTTTAGCGTTCAACGGAAACCACTCAACTTTTTGCCGAGGCGAGTGGTTTTTTTTTATGTATCATCTGTCAAAACTATATCATAGGCTTGTTTTTATCGGTTTGTATTAGCAAATATAAAAAATAACTTTCTGCAAACGAATAAACCAATATTAATTTTCGAACAAAAACCCAATTATTGTCATATTCTTATTTTATTTTTTTTTTTT
>Ga0256834_1000761_pt1 | contig 22655 bp, 12 predicted proteins | sample 4281140metaG_FD_190536 | JGI IMG/M metagenome (GOLD analysis project Ga0256834, IMG submission 190536) | Hydrothermal vent microbial communities from East Pacific Rise, Pacific Ocean - 4281-140 | ecosystem: Environmental > Aquatic > Marine > Hydrothermal vents | place: Pacific Ocean: East...
CAAAGGTCGCAGCACCACCAGAGGACACGGTTACACCACCCGCACCTGCAGCACCTATGCTCTGCGCAAAGACACCGTCCGCATTGTCACCACCTGTTGCCACCAAGCCATCAAGGTCGACAACCACCTGACCTCCACTAGCTGTCAGGCCGTCGCTTTGGGCAAACACACCCGTCGCATTGTTACCCATGGTTACTACGTTATAACTGTTCGCAACATAGATAAATCCGCCACCATCAGGACCAACACTCTGGGCAAAGATACCAACAGAATTAACACCTTCAGTCTGGATATCTCCACCAGCTGTCACCGCCACCGCACCACCGCTACCGCTGCCCGCAGCACTCTGTGCGTAAATCCCGCCAGAGTTGGCACCAAGGGTGACAACTCCACCGGAGGAAACAGTTACATCGCTTGCCTCAGCAACACCGATGCTCTGCGCAAAAATACCGCCCGAATCATCACCGCCAGTGAACGTCTCACCGGTCACCGTGACATCAATGACGCCGCCAGCCCCGAGGCCTGCAGCGCTCTGCGCATAAATGCCGCGTGAGTTATTGCCAAAGGTGGCAACACCACCAGAAGATACGGTTACGTCGCTGGCACCAGCAGCACCGATGCTCTGTGCAAAGATGCCGTCCGAATTATCACCTCCGGTCGCCGTCAAGCCACTGATCGTGACATCCACTTGACCTCCGGTCGCCGTAAGACCATCGCTTTTAGCAAACACAGCCGTCGAGTTGTCACCCAGGGTTACCACGTTATAGCTGTTCGAGATAACCAAAGCGCCGACACCACCGGCACCTGTGCTTTGGGCATAAAGACCAATCGCATTGTCACCCGTTGTTGTAATATTTCCACAACCGGAAACGTCAATCTGACCGCCATGGCCAATACCGCCACTACTTTGTGCCACAACGCCACGGGAGTTGAGCCCTTTAGTTGTCACATCACAGACAGAGGCAGTGACATCTCCGGCACCTGTAACTCCGAGACTTTCCGCAAACACGCCGTCCGCATCATCACCCTCAGTGTAGACAGAACCAGTGACTGTGACATCCACTAGCTTACCGGCGCCTATGCCAGCATTACTCTCGGCATACACACCCCTGGCCTGGTCACCAAGAGTTGTTATGCTGCCATCATGAAGCACCGTGACATTCCCGGCACCTAGTCCCCCAATACTCTGTGCAAAGACCCCGTCTGATTCGTTGCCTGCAGTGAAGGTATCGCCAACAATTGTGACATCAACGGTATCACCAAAATCTGCAGGAGGATCACTCTGCGCATAGGCTCCACGGGAGTTATCACCCAGAGTAACCGTGTCACCGATGTGATAGACCTTGACAGGTCCACCGCCATTGTTTCCTCTTGAATAAGTAACGATGCCAGCAGAATCCTTTCCATAGGTTGTAATATCGCCAGTCAAAACAACATCAATATCATCACCTGATCCTATGCCGCCTTCACTCTGGATTAATGCTCCATGTGCCGAATCGCCATGCGTCGTGATATTCCCTGAGATATCGACGGTAATATGCCCGCCTGAGCCTTCACCGCCAACACTGCCACCAAAACCGAGCCAGGTACTGGGATAACCGACACTACCACCAATGCCGCCACCGCCACCGACACTCTGTACCAGAATGCCGATCGAGCCCTCACCGTAGGTGACAATATCCCCGGAGCTGTCTACAGTGATATCGCCACCATCACCGCCAGCTCCGCCAGTATTTCCGAAACCAAGACCAAGACCAAAGTTCACATAATCCTTCAGGGCTTGCTCAACGCTGCCACCGAGACCGCCACCGCCACCGACACTCTGGGCAAAAATACCGTAACCTGCTGAACCGTGAGTCGTAATATCCCCAGAATGATCTATATCAATATCGCCACCATCACCACCTGAACCAGCAGCACCACCAAGCCCAATCTTGCCTGTCAAGCCGATAGCGCCGACACCGCCAATTCCACCACCGCCACCTATGCTCTGCGCGAAGAGACCAAATGACCCGTCGCCAAAAACCTCAATAGTACCTGTATTGACAACATTGACCTCACCACCGTCACCGCTACTGCCACCACTGCCACCGATAACCAGAGAGAAGTCCTTGTATATTTTTGTTTGGCCAAAAATCACCCCGACACTTCCGCCAATAACTGACTCGATCATATCGGTATCTTCTCCGGCCGGAATAGCGGAGAGACCATGTTCACTGCGTCCACCAATACCGCCACCGCCACCGACACTTTGGGCAGCCAGTCCATGTGAATCTGCGCCACGGGTTATAATTTCGCCATTGTTAGTGACGTTAACCGTGCCACCGTCACTGGCACCACCACCAGACCCGCCGACAGCAAGATTCAAAGCCAGATTGCCACCTTTGTTCGTCGGGCACGTACCCGGAGGACATCCACCCAGAACAAAATTAATAGTTCCGGCGCTGCCACCGCTGCCACCACCGCCACCAATGCTCTGAGCCAGGATACCGTAAGCATCATCTGCCATGGTTTCGATCTGACCATCATTAGTGATGTTTACAGTACCACCATGGTTGCCCTCACCACCGGCACCACCAATGGCTGTTGTCAGAGCGAGGGTTTTTCCTGTAGCGGTTGCACCTGAGGCAACGACAGCTGACAGGCTGGAACCACCGGCACCACCACCACCGCCGATACTTTGGGCGAAGATAGCATTAGAACCCCGATCATATGTGGTTATGGTCGCCCGGTTGATGACTTCCACTTCACCTGCAGCATTACCGTCGCCACCGGCACCACCGATACTGATAGACAGGTTAACATTGGTACCTGTACCCGTAAGACCGAAGCTGGCAGCCGTGCTGGAGCCACCTGCGCCACCACCACCACCGATACTCTGAGCGAGAATGCCGTGCGAGTTCATTCCTGAAGTTTCAATTGTTGCGCCAACCGCATTGTCAACAAAAACCTTACCACTACTGTTACCATCACCACCACCGCCACCGATGGATACAGCCAGATTCTTGGAATCAGCAGAACCAAAAGCACCGGTAAAACTGAAACCACCATTGCCACCACCGCCGCCAATACTTTGCGCAACAATGCCTCGTGATTCTTTCTTGTTGGTGGCAATGCTACCACTGTTGGTAACACTAACATCCGCAGCTGTTCCACCATCGCCCCCTGCTCCGCCTATAGCTACCGCAAGCTGTGCACCGCTAGCAGAGACGCCCAGACTGCCAGAGGCAGCGAAACCACCATTACCGCCGCCGCCACCGATGCTCTGGGCAAGAATGCCATCTGATTTGGCGCCATCCATGGTAATTGTTCCGCTGTTAGTAACAGTGACATCACTGGCAGTGCCACCGCTGGCACCACTGCCACCAACAGCAACCGAGAGGCTGACCGACTTCGGCTGAACGCCCATCGCTGCTGCCAAACTGCCGCCACCATCACCACCACCGCCACCAATACTCTGAGCGTAAACACCATAGGAGGCCACACCAAGGGTATGCACATCACCGCTATTATCCACTGTGACAGTGGCACCATCACCGCCGCCATCACTACTGCCGCCAACGGCCACAGACAAGTTAGCTCCTGCACCACCAAATCCACCGGTAAAAGCACCACTGAAACCACCGGCACCACCGCCACCGCCAACACTCTGGGCAATCAACCCATGGGCACCATCACCCTGTGTTTCAATATAGCCACTATTATCGACTGTAACCGCATCAGAATCACCACCGCCGCCGCCAGAACCACCGAGGCTGGCATTCACTCCACCGTGAACAGAAACACCACCGGCGGCACTAAAACCACCTGAACCGCCACCACCACCGACACTCTGGGCGATGATGCCGTGAGAAATTGCTCCCTTGGTTATAACGCTACTTGAATTGTTTACATCTACCAACCCGGAATCACTGGCGGTACCGCCGCCACCGCCGAGGCCGAAGTTTACTGTGGCAATCTTGCTAGCACCTCCAGCCACACTGAAGCCACCGTCACCGCCGCCACCAGCAACACTTTGTGCCAGGATTCCGTAAGCCCGGTCACCCGCTGTCGTGATGGTACTTCCGCTGCTGTCAAGAGTGACATCACCGGCATCGCCGCCACCGGCACCTGAGCCTCCAAGGGCCACACCAACGCTAACCCCCACTGCCGAAATTCCTCCGGCAACGCTGAAACCTCCTGAGCCACCACCACCGCCAACACTTTGCGCGACCAGGCCGTGAGCATCTGCACCTTCAGTGGAAATATTACTCAAACTGGTCAAGTCAACATCTCCAGCGGCCTGGGAAGAACCGCCACTACCACCCATGCTGAAATTTATCGATGCCGCACTGCTGATACCACCAGAGACACTGAAGCCTCCAGCACCACCGCCGCCACTGACACTTTGGGCCAGAACCGCGTGGGCCCGGTCTCCTGTGGTTTTAACACTACTTCCGGTCGTCGTGATTGTGACATCGTTGGCAGCACCACCTTCGCCACCACTGCCACCAAGGCTGACTCCTATCGCAGCACTGCCAACAGACCCAGCAACACTGAAACCTCCTGAGCCACCGCCACCGCCGATACTTTGTGCGACCAGGCCGTGAGCATCTGCACCTTCAGTGGTCACCTGGCTGGCAGAGTCAAGATCAACTGTATTCCCATCACCACCCTCACCACCACTGCCACCAAAAGCATGCGAGAGAGTACCACCAATACTGATATTACCAGCGACGCTGAAGCCACCATCGCCACCACCGCCACCAATACTCTGAGCAAGGATTCCCGATGACTGGTCACCAGAGGTGTTGATCGTATCACCATTACTGGAGACATTAACTGCGCCTGTAGTACCACCGGAACCGCCGCTGCCACCGATACTTACGGACCCGGCTGCATTGCTACTGATACTTGCTGCAACACTGAAGCCTCCGGTACCGCCACCGCCACCGATACTCTGGGCAAGAATGCCATGGGAATTCTTACCCTGAGTCGTAATATTACTTTCACTCTCTACATTGACATCATCACTGGAGCCACTATCACCACCGGAGCCACCGATACCAACGCTGAACGAGCCCATAGGACCAGCAGCAAAGGCGGTCGAGAAACCTGCGCTGCCACCGCCACCACCAACACTCTGCGCCATAATCCCGTGGGAACGATCGCCTTGCGTAGAGATAGACGCACCATCACTGCTGACATCAACCAGATCACCATCACCACCAAGCCCACCAGAACCGCCGAGAGAAACATTCAGAAAAGCGCCAACCCCTATACTGCCGCCGCCATTGCCACCGCCGCCACCAATGCTCTGCGCAAAAATTCCGCTGGAATCGTTTTTTGATGTTACGAGTTGGCCACTATTTTCAACTGTAACCACACCAGCATCACCACCAGCACCACCACTGCCACCGAAGGAAAACATTCCGCCAGAGCCGCCGCCATCGCCACCACCACCGCCAATGCTCTGAGCGAAAATGGCATCTGATTTTTTCCCCGATGTCGTGATGTCGCCACTATTGTTGACCACAACATCGCCGCCGGCACCGTTACTGCTGCCACTACCGCCAATGGAGACAATGCCACCGGAAGCACCTCCGTCACCACCGTTGTTGCTGCCACCACCGCCGCCGACACTCTGGGCGAAGATCCCTTTTGACCTGTCGCCGTGAGTCACCAACGTGCTGTTGCTGGTCACCGTAACATCACCACCAGAGCCACCACCGTCGCCATCCCCCCCAAGAGAGACAATGCCGCCGGAACCACCACCGGAGCCACCACCGCCACCAATGCTCTGTGCAAAGATGGCATCAGATTCATAACCCCAGGTTGTGATATCACCCCTATTGGTTGCATCACCGTTAGTCACCATAACGGTGCCACCGTCACCACCTCCAGCGCCAGAACCGCCGAGAGAAACCAGGCCACCGGAACCGGCACCAAACCCGCCACCGCCACCAACGCTCTGTGCAAAGATGCCACGAGAAATATTGCTGTAAGTCGTAAGCGGGCCGACTGTGGTGACGCTGACGTTACCTCCCGAACTGCCGATGCCACCATCACCACCAAGAGAGATTAAGCCACCAGAGCCAGAGCCCTTGCCGCCACCGCCGCCGACACTCTGCGCAAAGATCGCATCTGACTCCTCACCTTGTGTCGGGTCAGCATTATTTCCTGTGGTAATCCTGCCATCATTAGTAACGGTGACATCACCGGCATCACCAGCACCAGCACCATCACCGCCGAGGGAGACACCTCCTCCAGAACCAGCTCCAGCACCACCACCGCCGCCGACACTCTGCGCAAAGATACCGCGGGAACGGCTTCCTGATGTGAGCAGATCACCGCTGTTATCAACCGTCACATCGCCAGACGTACCACCACCATCACCGGAGCCACCAAGAGAGACGAGACCACCGGAACCGGCACCTGAGCCACCACCGCCGCCAACGCTCTGCGCAAAAATAGCGTCGGCATCAGCACCGGCGGTTGTAATATTGCTGTTATTACTGGTGACGGTAACATTGCTGGCATTACCACCAGAGCCGCCATCACCACCAAGGGAAACAAGACCGCCAGAACCACCACCGGAACCACCGCCGCCGCCGACGCTTTGCGCAAAGATGCCGCGCGACCGATCGCCGAAGGTTTGCAGGTCTGAATCGGTATTTGTGACACTCACGGTACCTGCGTTACCACCAGCACCGGCACTGCCACCGAGAGAGACGATACCGCCGGAGCCACCACCGGAACTGTCACTGGACGCTACGCCACCACCACCGCCAACACTCTGGGCAAAGATTGCATCGGAATCATCACCATGCGTTGTAATGCCACTGGTTGTCGTTGTGCTGCCATTACTTACCGTGACATTCCCACCATGACTGGCTGTTCCAGAACTGCCGCCGAGGGAAACCAAACCGCCGGAACCAGCACCAAAACCACCACCGCCACCAACACTTTGCGCAAAAATGCCGCGCGAATGAAGCCCGGAAGTCTCCAGAATGCCACTGCTGGTAACGGTGACAGAACCGCCATCACCACCACTGGCACCACTGCCGCCAAGAGAGACCAAACCACCGGAACCAGCACCAGAACCACCACCGCCGCCAACACTCTGCGCAAAAATGGCATCGGAATATCCAATCAAGCTGGGGTCACTATTGTTGCCGGTAGTAATTTTACCCGTGATGGTAACACTGACATCAGCAGCATCAGCGGCACCAGCACCATCACCTCCGAGAGAGACCAGACCTCCAGACCCTGAGCCATCACCACCGCCACCACCGACACTTTGTGCAAAAATACCGCGTGAGCGGGTTCCTGTTGTTTTCAAGTCACCGCTGCTATCGACTGTCACCTTACCGGACGTGCCGCCGCCGTCACCATCGCCACCAAGAGAGACGAGACCACCGGAACCAGCGCCATAACCACCACCGCCGCCAACACTCTGCGCAAAAATGGTATCGGAATCAGCACCGGCGGTTGTAATATTGCTGTTGCTATTGGTAACGCTAACATCGCCAGCATCACCACCGGAACCGCCATCACCACCAAGCGAGACGAGACCACCGGAACCACCACCTGAACCACCGCCGCCACCAACACTCTGGGCAAAAATACCTTTCGAATGATCACCAAAGGTTTGCAGGCTTACATTGCTGTTTGTGACTTCAACGCTACTGCCATTGCCGCCAGCACCGCCTGTACCTCCAAGGGAAACCAAGCCACCTGAGCCACCGCCAGAGCTTTCACTGGACGCCAGGCCACCGCCACCACCGACACTCTGAGCAATGATGGCCGCAGAAGATTTAATATAGGTGGTAATATCACCACTATTGGTTACTTTGACACTGCCACCATGACTGGCCTGACCTGAGCTGCCGCCAAGAGATACCAAGCCACCAGAACCGGCACCGGAGCCACCACCGCCACCAACGCTCTGCGCAAAAACACCATCAGAGTTAAACCCTCCGGTTACTATATTGCCACTATTACTAACTTCAACAGCACCACCGTTGCCGCCACCACTACCATCACCCCCGAGTGAGACAGCGCCACCTGAGCCACCGCCATCACCGCCACCGCCACCAACACTTTGCGCAAAAACACCCTTCGAATTATCTCCTGAGCTCTGCAACGCACCACTATTGTTTACTGTAATCCTGCCGCCATCACCACCACCACTACCGGAGCCGCCAAGAGAGACCACTCCGCCGGAGCCAGCACCCGCACCACCACCGCCACCAACACTCTGCGCAAAGATGGTCGCAGAATAGCTTCCTTCTGTCGTAATAGTGCCACGGTTGGTAACCTCAACCGCGCCACCATTACCGCCACCATCACCATCTCCACCCAGAGAGACAGCACCACCGGAGCCGCCACCGGAACCGCCACCGCCACCGACACTCTGGGCAAAAATTCCTTTCGAACGATCTCCATGGGTTACAATACAACCATCGTTATCAACAGTGACCGCACCACCAGAACCACCACCACTGCCAGTGCCACCGATAGATACAGCGCCACCGGAACTGGCTCCGGAGCCACCACCGCCACCAATACTCTGCATGAAAATTGCGTCAGAATCATTTCCCCAGGTCGTGATGCATTCATTATTGGTGCAGGTAACCGTACCACCGTCACCGCCACCGTTACCGGTACCACCAAGAGCAACAGCACCACCAGAGACACCGCCACTGCCGCCGCCGCCACCAATACTCTGCGCATAGAGGCCGCGCGAACGATCACCAGAAGTTTCTATCAAGGTCGAACTGTCAATGATGACAGACCCACCATTGCCGCCGCCACCACCACTGCCACCAATTGCCACCAAGCCACCACCGGTGCCACCGGTACCACCACCACCGCCGATACTCTGAGCGAAGATCGCGTGTGCATCATCGCTCTGCGTGGTTATGGTACTGCCTGCGTCAGTGGTAATTCTGACAGTACTGCCGTGCCCACCGCCACTGCCTTCTCCCCCCAAGCCGACAATGCCGGCACCAACACCGGCATTACCACCACCGCCACCAATACTCTGGGCAAGGATGCCGCTCGAACCATTGGCAGAGGTCAGGATAGAACCATCATGATTTACTGTGACTGTCGAAGCATTACCACCACCGGAACCGCTGGCACCAAGGCCGACAATACCTGCTCCGACACCACCATTACCGCCACCGCCGCCAATACTTTGTGCCAGAATACCGTGACTGCCTATATCTTTAGTCTCTACTTGGGAATCCGTCGTCGTCGATACACTGACGGCACCGCCGTCGCCGCCCGCCGAACCGTCTCCTCCCAGCCCGACAATACCGCCGCCAGCACCACCATCCCCTCCCGTACCACCGAGGCTCTGAGCGAAGAGGCCATGACTGCCCCTGCCGTCGGTAATGGCATCACCTTCATGCGTCACATAAACACTGCCGCCGTTACCTCCGACCCGTGAACTACCACCTTCTCCGACGATGCCCCAACTGTCACCACCACTACCAGCGGCACCGCCGATACTCTGCGCAAAGACACCATAAGCGTAATCGCCTGTGGTGCCGATCAGCCCGTCTGACTGGTTGCTAACATTGACCGTACCACCATGCGCGGAACTGCCAGCAGAACCACCGCTGCTCCAGACATAGCCGGTGCCGCCGTCGCCGGCAACACCGGCACGGCTCTGGGCGAAGATCCCGGAGCCTTGATTGCCACTGGTTGAGATGGTGGTATTTGCAGTCAGAGTTACATTGCCACCATCTCCGGCATCACCGCCAGGTTTAGCATCGATATTGCCGTAGGCATCACCACCATCACCACCGTTGCCACCAATGCTGACAACTTTAATCCCGGACAAACGGGGGCTGACTGTCGAGATATCGCCAGGCGATGATGGGGATGGAATTGAGCGATTGATTGTAGGACCATTGTCACCGTCCTCACCAGAACGGGCGCTGTATTCAACCGTGACGCAGGTATCTTCTAAGGGCCACGGTAGGCAAACTTTAACACCGTAACCATCCCGGCCATCATCACCTGACCTTCCTCTGCGCACATCATAAACATTCCTGACGTCTTCCGCCGCGGTAGGAGGTGGATCCACACTCCCCCCAGGATCACCTGCGGCACCTGCAGCGGCATCCGCTTCAGCATTGGCGTCCGCCGACTTGTCTTCCACCACGGCAAGCAGTTTTGTTTCTACGATATCGTTACCATCGGCATCCTGACCGGTGACTCGGGTAAGATTCAGTTCATCGACCAACCCGGTACCTGGATCTGTATTGGTACTGACCGACTCAACAACCCAATCAGTTCCCCCGTCAGCAGCAGGCAAAGTGTCATCGACAGCAACCGTGGTGTAAATCATCAGAAAGTTATCAGTCACCACCGCGAAGGTGTTATCGGCATCGTCCTGTATTAGGGCAATAACCTCAAAATCGTCGCCGGTTTCCGGGTCGGTAACAATATCGCCAACAACAGTGTCCGGGGTCGCCTGACCTGCAGCGAAAACGGTTGGCACGGCAACCGATATCGCAACAAGAACGCCAGTGACCAACAGAGTTATTACGAGAGATACCCTTCGACAATTCATCACAACAGTAAACAGATCTTTCATTTTCATCATTCTCAATAGCCCTATATTTCAAGTGGAAGCTACAAGTACAAAAACAGAAAATGCCTGCCCTGATATTCAGGAGAGACATTCGATAATTTAAATGATGCTGTGTCATATTGGCTCTCTTCGGCAACCCGGCAGTCCAGCATAGGCTGGATCCGTGGTTTTGCGTCGCCGGGTTACCCCAGTTTTGCTCTTATCGGAGAACATCTGTTAAAACTAGTTTAGACTAGCACAAACACGACACCCTGACATATTAAAATACCGTTATAGCCAAGTAAGATAGTGCAACAAGAAGAGAATCTCATTTCTTGGCAACCTATTTCCACGCAATTCTGTGTGTTATTGATACAAATTCTTGAGAAATTTTCTTTACAGCACAGAAGCTTATCTATCATAAAAAGACAAAAGCCCTCACCAACAGGCGGGGGTTTTTGTCAAAAATCCGGGCAGGGTATTTAGCCCGACTTTTCTTGCTTTACATCGGCGGTGTCACACCTGAGAACATGTCCATCATCTTTGCTTCTGGAGGATCCTTGACAACCTCCAGCAACTCAATTTTAAAGGTGAGCGGCTTGCCGGCCAACGGATGGTTAGCATCAAGGGTAACAGTGTCTTTTGTCACCTTGATAACCATGACAGTGAGAACGCTGTCGTCCTGCCGAGTTACTTCAAGTTGAATCCCTGCTTTTAATTCAACATCCGCTGGCAACTGACTGCAATCAATAGTCTCAACCAGATCCTCGCGATGCGCACCGTAGGCATCTTCACATGGGATGACAACTGTTTTGCTCTCCCCCTGGAACAAACCTTGAATAGCTGCATCAAAACCTGGAATCACTTCGTCTCTGCCGAGAATAAAACGTAGAGGTCGGTCTTTTGGAGACTGGTCAAAAACTGTTCCGTCCTCCAGAGTCCCTGTATAATGCACTGTTACTGCATCGAGTTGATCAGCGCGAATCATGCCGTATCCTTCCTTGCAACCAGGCTATAGATAGCCCACAGACTGCTAAACAAATGTTATTGATAGCTCTTAACAACGCGGCATCGTATACCCGCACATCGATACAGGTCAATATTTATACTCGACCTCGTTTGCGTGCTCTGTCTTGGCTTGGGTATCGTCAAATTGATCCAGGCACGTGACTCTAGACCTGCTGCCACCGCATGAACCAGGATAAAAGGCCCGATTGCCAGTTCGGGCCTTTATCATTCAGTCATTTTTCCCTTACCAGTTTTCTCCCAGCAGTTCAAAGTGCGCCTGTGGGTGGATGCAGGCAGGACAAAGTTCTGGAGCACTGTTGCCGGTGTGCAGATAACCGCAATTCCGGCAACGCCAGGTGGTCTCCTCTTCACGAGCAAAAACCCGGCCATTATCGATATTAGCCAACAAATCGCGATAACGTTTTTCATGCTGCTTTTCGGCGATAGAGATCATCTCCCAGGCAGCGCAGATTACCGGGAAGCCCTCTTTTTGGGCAATTGCGGCAAAGGCCGGGTAGAGCTCAGTGTGTTCTTCATGTTCACCCGTTGCTGCGGCCAACAGATTCTCGCTAGTGCTGCCCATTTTTCCGGCAGGGTAACAAGCGGTGATCTCCAGATCTCCACCTTCAAGAAACTTAAAGAAACGCTTGGCGTGCTCTTTTTCCTGGTTGGCGGTTTCCTCGAAGATATCAGCAATTTGTACGTAACCTTCTTTTTTAGCGATACTGGCAAAATAAGTGTACCGGGTTCGCGCCTGGCTTTCACCAGCAAAGGATTTCAACAGGTTTTTCTCGGTTTCTGTTCCCTTAATACTGCCCATCAGATGTTCCTCCTTGATTATAGATGCCGCCTTGGTGCAGCCTCTGGATTTAGTATGAACTGAATGTCTTGAATAATCAGAATCTCACTCAATTTCGCTTAACGGTATACCCATTGCTTCAGCCACCCCCTTGCCGTAGGCAGGATCAGCCATCAGGCAGTTGCCAGCATGGCGCAGCTTGATCTCATGCGGTGCATCGCCCATGGCGCGGGCGGTATTGCCAAACAAAATCTTCTGCTGCTCGGCAGTCATTAACCGAAACAACTCTCCGGCCTGCTCATAGTAGTCATCATCTTCACGATGGTTCCAGTGATCTGCGGCCCCCTCGATACTCAGTGGCGGCTCGGCGAAGTCAGGTTGCTCCTGCCACTCGTCGTAGCTGTTCGGTTCGTAACCTAAAGTCCCACCATGATTGCCGTCAACCCGCATGGCGCCGTCCCGGTGAAAACTGTGAAAAGGGCATCGTGAGGCGTTGACCGGAATCTGTTGATGGTTGACGCCAAGACGATACCTTTGGGCATCGCCGTAGGAAAACAACCGTCCCTGCAGCATTTTGTCGGGGGAGAATCCAATGCCCGGAACGACGTTGGCCGGATTAAAGGCCGCCTGCTCGACATCGGCAAAATAGTTTTCCGGATTGCGATTGAGCTCCATCACACCTACGTCGATCAGCGGGTAGTCACCATGGGGCCAGACCTTGGTCAGATCAAAGGGATTAAAAGGGCATTTAGCAGCATCTTTTTCTGGCATTATCTGAATTTTCATCTTCCAGCGTGGAAAGTCTCCAGCTTCGATGCTGTCATAAAGATCTCGCTGATGGCTCTCTCGATCCTTGCCGACCAGAGCTTCCGCTTGCGCGTCGGTCAGGCACTTGATTCCCTGCTCGGTTTTGAAATGGAATTTGACCCAATAGCGCTCATCTGCGGCACTGAGCAAACTGAAGGTGTGACTGCCGTAGCCGTTCATGTGACGATAGGAGAGAGGAATACCCCGCTCACTCATGGTGATGGTCACCTGGTGCAGTGCCTCAGGCAGCAGCGTCCAGAAATCCCAGTTGTTTTGGGCGCTACGCATATTGGTACGCGGATCACGTTTAACCGCATGATTGAGGTCAGGGAACTTAAGTGGATCTTTCAGAAAGAAGACCGGCGTATTGTTGCCGACCAGGTCCCAGTTACCTTCATCGGTGTAAAATTTCATGGCAAAGCCACGGATATCCCGCTCGGCATCAGCCGCACCACGCTCACCAGCAACGGTGGAAAAACGCACAAACAGATCTGTTTTTTTACCAACCTTGGAGAAAATCTTTGCCTTGGTGTACTTGCTGATATCATGGGTGACGGTAAAGCTGCCGAATGCCCCGGAGCCCTTAGCATGCATGCGCCGCTCGGGGATCACCTCACGGTCGAAGCTGGCCATTTTTTCCAAAAACCAGACATCCTGCATTAACAGTGGCCCACGCGGCCCGGCGGTCATGACATTTTGGTTATCGACAACCGGTGCTCCAGCATTGTTGGTCAATTTTTTCTTCATGCTTTTCCTCCCTTTCCGTTTTGAGTTCAATTACCAGACTTATTGACTCGTCACAACAGCTTTAATTGTAACGAATCAGACTCCTGCTGCAACTCACTAAGAGCTTTTTGGAATACTTACTAAATAATAACTATTCTTATCAAAGTCGCAAAAAAAATGACTGCCTGCTTCAATCATGACCTACGCCAGACATTTCTGGCAGGTTCCGTAAGCCACGACATTCTTCCGCTCGATCCGCCCCCAGGATTTCACCTCTGCCGGAAGCGAGGCCTCATCAATAAACTGCCAGTGAAAATCAATGATCTCCTTACACTTACTACAGATCAAGTGATGATGCAAAAGCTGCGCAACCTCAAAACGAGCCTGACTTTCCACGGTTTCAACCTTGTTGATCAAGCCGTGGCGGGCAAAAGTACCAAGGGTGCGATAAACTGTATCGAGCGAGAGAGGCGGCATCCTTTTAACCAGGCGCTGATGGAGAGTTTCAGCCGAAGGGTGATCAGTCGCTTTGGCCAACTCACGAAAGATCTCTAGCCGTTGCGGAGTCAAACGAAGTCCCGCCTTGCGGCAGGCGTCCCCAAAAACCGTCAACTGTTGCTTAAATGTATGCTCCATAGTGCTCACCACAAGTTAAGAATAGTTCCTACCTAATAAAATACTTCATGACTTCCTCAATGTCAAGTAGCAACAAGAGAACCTTTTCATCTTATTCCATCAAGCATGGAAATATCGATGGACCTGCTCGGCGATACTCGCAGGCAAACCCGGCATCGCTCGCAGGTCATCCAGACTGGCTACCTTGATTTTTTTCAGGCTACCGAAATGCTTCAAGAGCGCCCTCTGTCGTTTCTGACCAACTCCGGGGATATCACTCAACGAAGATTTTAATTGAGCCTTACCCCTCAGCTTACGATGGTGGGTAATGGCAAAACGATGAGCTTCATCACGCAGCCGCTCAAGCAGAAAAAGGGCGGCAGAGCCACGCCTTAAGATTACTGGATTTTTGCGACCTGGCAAGAAAAACCGTTCTTCACTCCGCTCGACAGCGCGCCCGCGAACGTTCGCTTTGACACGGGCTTTGGCAATACCGGCAATATTGATTGTATCGGTGAGATTCAACTCATCAAGCACCATACTCAGAACGCTCAACTGCCCTTTACCACCATCTATGAGAATAAAGTCGGGAAGATTGTTCTCAATTTGGCCCCGTTGCAGACGTCTCTGCAAAACCTCATACAGGGCGGCGTAATCGTCAGTTCCAATAACAGTTTTCACCCGATAATGCCGGTATTCAGACGATGCCGGCTCGCCATCCAACACAACCGCCATACTGGCAACGGTAGCCTGGCCCTGGATTGTTGAGACATCAAAACACTCAATACGTCGTGGAACCTTCCGCAGGTGCAGACGCAGCTTGATCTCTTGCAACACCAAACGACAAGCCTCATCGCGGCTGCCGCGTTCCTGCCAGGCCTCCTCGGCATTGCGGTTTGCCAATTCAAGCAACTGTCGACGTTCACCACGTTGCGGCACAACCACACAAACCTTGCGGCCACGTCGTTCCGTAAGCCATTCCGAGAGTGGGGAAGCCCCTTCTATCTCAAGAGGTAGAACAATCTCGTCCGGGATCGGCACACCACGACCATAAAAACGGGTCAGAAATTCCGTCAGGAGCTGATCTTCATCCAGGTGCCAATTAAGATTGTAGCTGCGCCGTGCCGTCAATTTCCCCTGACGATAGAAGAGCATGGCGACTTCGACCTCACCACCCTGTCGGAAAATTCCGACTACATCCTGATCAACCGCGCCATAACGAACCGCCTTCTGTTGCTCAGTAGTTTTTTCTATGGCCTGGATCTGGTCACGCAGAATCCCCGCAGCTTCGTAACGCTGCTCATCTGCAGCAACCGCCATTCGCTGTCGCAACATCGTCACAACCTCACCCGAACGCCCTTCCAGCAGAGCCAGTACACCATTAACCAGTTGCCGGTAGTCTGCAGACGAGATCAGGCCATGACAAGGGGCACTGCACTGACCAATCTGGTGAAACAGGCAAGGCCGCCCGCGTTGCCGACATTTGGCTGCTGGATAATGCCGCAAAGGGAAAATTCGATAGATCTCCTTGAGAGTCTGACGCAGAGCAGATGACGAGGCAAAGGGCCCGAAGTAGCTGGCACCATCCTGACGCACTTGGCGAACAACTTCCAGCAGGGGGAAATCTTCACGCAGATCAAAGCGCAAGGAGACGAAAGTTTTGTCGTCGCGCAGGTGGATATTGTAGCGTGGGCGATACTTTTTAATCAGGGTGTTTTCAAGAATCAGGGCTTCTTTTTCCGTATCGGTAACAATTGTTTCGATAACTGTCGCTCGTTCCATCAGAAACTTGATCTGCGGCCGGGTGTCACGCTCGGCCTTAATATAACTGCGCAGGCGTGCCCGCAGATTTTTTGCCTTGCCGACATAAAGAATTTCACCAGAAGCATCCTTCATCAGGTATACACCGGTGGACGTCGGTTGTCGGCGCAAATCAAAACTTGTCACAGAAGCTCCTTGCAACTACCTAAACAATCGATTATCTTCATAATATGCTGATTTTAACATCGCATTTTCAAGTTAACAATGCTCAAAAAGGCCAGCCTCTCCCCTTATCTTTTAAAGTAACAGGAACCAGCAGCCATCCTCTGGAGATAATATTTCATGTTTCGATCCTCTCTCGCTGCCTTGATCTTATTCAGTCTGATCGTACCGTCACTCCTCTTGGCCAGTAACAACCTGGCGGTTCTTGAGGCGGTTGTCAAAGCTAATGGAGAAGTCCAACCAACCCTGAAAAACTACCTGGCAACTCTAGAGACATCACGGATTGAAGAGATGATGGCCAGCCTGACCAGTGGCCTGCCAGCAGACGTCAAACCACCTCCACCTCCAGTTATCACCAAGTTCTGGCAACGCAACGGTGAGAGCCTTGTCTTTGCCAGGAAGACCAAACTGAATCCATATGTCAAGAAGATGGTCAAACAGTTATCACGCAGCATGGCTGTTGAGCTTAACCAGATGCTACTACCGTCCACCCACACTGAACAGCGCCGCGAACTTGCGAAAGGTGCTAACATCAAGTTGAGCGAGGTCGCCCTGGCAGACAATCTTATGTACCAACTGGAGATCGCTTTTAAAAAACCGACGGATCTCAATGAAGCCTTTTATGTGAGAGGCATGCGCCTGCCACAGAAGCAGATCAAATCTTTGACCTTTGATATCGACAGCGGTACAAATACCATCAACGAACTAACTATTGTTACCGACAATGAACTACAGTTGAGCGTGGAAATCCGTTATCTGAAAGTGACTGGCGGATATATCCCGGAGCGCTTCCAGGTCACCAGCCCGGACGGCAAAGTCGATGACCTTTTTGAAGTCAAATTTATCGAAATAGACGGCTATCTCCTGCCAGCAAGCATGTTGCGTATTATCAGACGACCGGACCTTCAGGAGAACCTCGAAGTCTTTTTCAAAGACTACCAGGTAAACCAACCGATACCCGAGGACATCCAGACCCTACTTAACAGCCCCCAGAATCAGTAAGTTCATGGTGGACAAAGTGACAGGAGAAACCGATGGATCCCCTCTGGAACAACATTTTCCGCAAGAAGCTTGACGAAGACTCCCTGGCCTATTTCCTCAAACACCTGCCGGTTTTTCTGGAACTATCGCCGCGTGCGCTGTCAATTCTTGAGGCTGCTGTGCATGTTCGCAACTATAAAGCGAATGAGACGGTTTTCGAAGAGGGCGACCCCGGTTCCGGCATGTACATGATTCGTAGCGGCACGGTAAAGATTTACGCCAAAGATCAACATGGCTCCGAAAAAGAACTGGCCAGCCTCAATCCTGGCGATTTTTTTGGTGAAACCACCCTGACCGCACCCGCACCACGCAGCGCTTCAGCGCAAACCACTGAAACCACGGAGTTGATCGGCCTGTTCCGCGCCGACCTCCTCGAACTTGCCGAAAGGCACCCTGCCGTTTCCAGCAGCATCCTTTTGGGTTTGACCAAGGTTGTCAGCGAGCGGCTTCAGGCTTGCAGCCTGGAAATCCGCAGACTGCAGAACCAGAGCGGCGAGCACATCTCCCCTGAGAATGTCGAAATATGAGTAGCCCCGTCCAAAACTATCATGGCTGGACTCGAGCCCGAGTTGCCACGGCGTTCTTTGTACTCACGGCTGCAATAGCCTGCGGTCTGTCAATTTACTCATCAGCATCGTCTCTGACTGGCCTTTCACGCGCGGGCTTTTCCGTGCTCTTTCTGCCCTTGTTGCTTTCGCTGGTTCTGGCATTTCTTCTCGACCCGGTAGTGACACATATTGAAAAGATTTTCACTCGAACCAGCAGCATATTCATTGTCTATGTTCTGACCATGGGGCTGGCCTTTCTGTCAATCCTCTGGATCACTCCGCACTGGCATGAATTCTGGAGCAACATGGGAACCGACTTCCCGCGTTATATCTCGCAGCTGACAGAATCAGTACAAAATGTCATCTCCACCCTGCACAGCCGTTTCCCGGTGATAGAAAACTATAACCTGCCAACAAAGATTCGCGGGTGGGCAGAGCAGTTAATGGCGACAACCCTTGCACAGACACCGCAATCTGCTCTAAAAATTGGTGGATTGATGGTTATAGTACCGCTTTTCACCTTCTTTTTTCTACGCGACGGTCGCAAAATTCTACGCGGTTGTGTGGCGCTTGCCCCAAACCGGCACTTCGAGATGATTCGTGATTTATCTTACCTGATCAGTCGCCAGTTAGCACACTTCGTGCGCGGCAGGGTTCTCGAAGCGCTGATTGTTGGGATGGTCATCACCGCGGGGCTTTCGCTTACCGATATCCGCTATGCACCAATGCTCGGCATTTTCGCCGGTGTCACCAACTTGATCCCCTATATCGGCCCGATCATCGGCATGGTTCCGGGGATCTTGATTGCCTTTGTTGATCTCGGAGTCGGCGGGCAGTTCTGGTGGATTGTCATTCTCTACATCCTGATCGCCCAGGTATTGATCGACAACTTTATCCTGATTCCGGTGCTTATCTCCAGGGTGTCCAACCTCCACCCGTTGCTGGTCTTTTTTGCTATCATAGTCGGTGGCAAACTCTATGGTGTCATCGGTATGATTATCGGCGTACCAATCGTCAGCGTAATCAAGATCACCATGCTGGCGGTCCGTACCTACCGCCATAACTTCCGCCTGCCAGACTCCACACTCGAAGGCGACAGACCACATTAACCACTGCCCAAACAGGCCAAAAATGGATTTTTTTGCAACAGCAGCAAAGGGACTGGAAGAAGTCCTTGCTACAGAATTGACAGCCTTTGGTGCCCGTAAAGTTGTGCCCGGCAAAGGTGGTGTCAATTTTAGCGGCACCCCGAGAGATGGCTACCGAGCCTGCCTCTGGCTACGCACCGCCAGCCGCGTGCTACAGACAATCACCAGCTTCCCCTGTCCCTCCCAAGAAGCTCTTTACGAGGGCGTTTACGTACTCAACTGGGAAGAGCTCCTGATCCCGAGCATGACCCTGGCTGTGGACGCCAACGTGCGTGATTCAGAGATTACCCACTCGCATTTTGCCGCCTTGAAAACCAAAGACGCCATTGTCGATAAAATCAGGGATCATTGTGGCCAAAGACCAAACGTTGACTCTAAAGATCCAGACATGCGCATCAACATGCATCTGGCCAGGAATCACTGCACCATAAGCCTCGACCTGGCCGGAACCAGCCTGCATCGACGCGGTTATCGCCGCGCCCCAACCATCGCGCCGCTCAAGGAAACGTTGGCTGCAGGGCTAGTAGCCTTAACTGGTTGGGATCAGGAAAGCCCTTTTGTCGATCCCATGTGCGGCTCCGGCAGCCTACCCCTTGAAGCCGCCCTGCTCGCCAGCAACACAGCCCCAGGCCTGCGCTCTCCAAACTTTGGATTCCAACGCTGGCTCGACTTCGATGCCTCTACCTGGCAAGAATTGCTCGAGGAGGCTGAACAGGCTCAAAAACCGCTCCCGACCAACCTGATTTTCGGCAGCGATCGGGATCAACTCGCCGTTGACCTGGCACGACGCAATGCCGAAACCTCCGGCATCGGCTCAAGAGTTCGCTGGTCTTACAATGACTTTGCCAAACTCGAACCACCAGCCGATCACGGCACATTGATCTGCAACCCACCCTATGGAGAGAGACTCGGTGAAGTGGAAAATCTCGAAGCCTTCTACCGCAAGATCGGCGACACCCTCAAACAGAACTGGAAAGGCTGGACCGCCTGGGTCTTTACCGGCAATCTGGCACTCGCCAAACGTGTCGGGCTTAAACCCTCCCGCCGGATTGTGCTCTTTAATGGGCCGATTGAATGTCGGTTGTTGAAGTTTGAACTCTATTGAAGACAAATCCCCCTCCGCCCCCCTTTGCTAAAGGGGGAAGCAAAAAGCACCTCCCACCAAACTTTTCGACACGATTCAACTGATCATTTTTAGTAGCTCTGGATTTCTGATTTTTTGCATATACAGGTCAAACATAAACCCGTTTAATTGCTTCATCCAACGTCTAATCCGTACCAATTCACGGCCCCCCTGAGAGACTGTTCGCAGATATTCCGCATAGCGCAGAAGATTGAACCACAATCGCGGCACAGACAAGACTCCGTCTGGTCCGGTCTCTTCAAGATAAGCACGAAAGATCTCTGGAGCAACAGCAATCTCGTTTATCCGTAAACCAAATTCCCCGCCGAACCAGCCCCAAACTGGCATCCAGGCAAGCAGGTCCATCTCATCGCTCTCATCATTTGCACTCTCTAAGGAAAATAGTAGATCGTGAATCATCGGGCTTCGCAGCCCCTCCATGTCAATCTCATGTGGACCTTCAAGAAAAGCTTCGCAATAGACATTCCTTGCCCGTATGGTTTCACCGAGCATCGTTAAAGCATCGCCTTGCCAAGCCAGGAATCTAGCCCGCACATTAATTCCTTCTTTGAGTGCCATCGCAAAACATTGCTCCGCTTCGGCAAAGTTGCTGGCAGCCATCATAATCGTGCCAAGATGAAATCGAGGGGGTATATAAATCATTTCCGGCGACGGGAGTTTCGACAGTCGTTCAATCAGCAACTCATGCAGGGCAGACGCCAAAGGGGGAGGGGTCACCGGCAGCAAATTTTGCCAGAGATCGGCAAGTTCGTTGATTCCGGCAGGCTCAGCATGGAAACGCGATAACCTGTCGTGCCATGATGCAACCGTATTTATCAGTACGAGAAGACTGGCATCGTCGGGAGCATCGTTCAACAATCCCTCGTACAAGAGAAGAGCCTGCTTCAGCTCCAAAGTACAGAGCATTTTATCAGCATCATTCAGCAGTATGATACGATAGTTGTCACTGAACAGATCAAGCTGCATAACAATTTCCCGCTCATTATAAATTTATTGTCAGACAAAAGCCGAGGGTAGGCTCTAATTAGAGGTCCCACGCCGCTGTGCCGTGTAGGGGTAAAGCAAACGTTTCTCCTGCTTTGTCCTTATTTCAGATTGGACGAAGCAGATGAACCTTGCTCCACCCTACGATTATTGTGACTACTATATCCCCCAATACGAATCAAATGACAACAGTAGACTTCTTTTTATGAACCGTTCTCCTCCGCGCTGCCCTCCAACCAGGAAGCCTGGCGGGTTTTCGTTGCAATCCACGCCCCCGCACGGGAGGCGACAGCCAAACCTTGACGGCGAAAGCCAGGACGCTCTTGTTTCAATCCACGCCCCCGCACGGGAGGCGACTGAAGACTTACCATACGTTTTCAACCCGCTGATTGTTTCAATCCACGCCCCCGCACGGGAGGCGACAAATCAGGTGTTATTTCGTTAGCCCAAAAGTTCTGTTTCAATCCACGCCCCCGCACGGGAGGCGACGTACATCCTCATGGGAGCAGATGGTGATACAAAAGTTTCAATCCACGCCCCCGCACGGGAGGCGACAGCAAGCCAACCCTCACCAAGGGTTAATGTCTGTGTTTCAATCCACGCCCCCGCACGGGAGGCGACGAGCAGGTGTCAGGATGGGCAAACGCCGGAGTGCTCGTTTCAATCCACGCCCCCGCACGGGAGGCGACGCGTTAAAAATCCGTTATAGGCAGGCAGACGGTCTTGTTTCAATCCACGCCCCCGCACGGGAGGCGACGGGGCGGGGGGCGGGGGGTAAAGCAGGCCGAATAGTTTCAATCCACGCCCCCGCACGGGAGGCGACACGCGGAAAAGAGATTAGCGGCAAAGCACGAACGAGTTTCAATCCACGCCCCCGCACGGGAGGCGACGTCACATTCTCCGTTGGTATACGCAGGCATGTTATGTTTCAATCCACGCCCCCGCACGGGAGGCGACACCACGAGTTGAGAGAAGTCTGCCGGTCTTTGTATGTTTCAATCCACGCCCCCGCACGGGAGGCGACCCGCTGTCTTCGGTCACGTCTGGTTCGGATTACTATGTTTCAATCCACGCCCCCGCACGGGAGGCGACTCGGGATTGAAGACCATGACAGCCGTTTTATCTATGTTTCAATCCACGCCCCCGCACGGGAGGCGACCTGCTTCTAAGCTACGGAACTGGGCTAACAAGCTTGAAACCGCAGCAGCTAAGGCGCTTGGTGAGACCCCCTCTTGCGTGTCAGGAGAGCACTGTAAGTATTGCTCCGCCCTACACGCCTGCGCCG
>Ga0256834_1000763_pt1 | contig 22639 bp, 28 predicted proteins | sample 4281140metaG_FD_190536 | JGI IMG/M metagenome (GOLD analysis project Ga0256834, IMG submission 190536) | Hydrothermal vent microbial communities from East Pacific Rise, Pacific Ocean - 4281-140 | ecosystem: Environmental > Aquatic > Marine > Hydrothermal vents | place: Pacific Ocean: East...
ATGGTTCATCGAGGGGATCACTCCACTGCGTTCCGTTCCTTCCCCTCCACTGGAGCAAATCATCTTCCAGATGATTCGCGCTGTTTGAATTCAGGGGGTAACGCCAGGTAGCTGGCCGGCGCGGGGATCTGTTACTCATTCAGGAGTGTAGAGGCCGGTAGTCTGACGGTGCAGGTCATAGATATACTAAAATGTACATTGTAGTTTTATTGTTTCAATGTTTCTGTTACTATGTACATACCCTTTAATTACTATTTGGAGTTTTCATGGCAAAAACAAAATCTGGAATAAAGGAATTACCGGCGGCTTCTGATCTAGTCCGGGTGGGTGCGGTGGTTCCCAGGGAAAAGAGGACGGCGTTCAAAATCGCTACTGCGAGGCGGGGTGAAACTATTCAGGATGCCATTTCTCAGTTCATTGATAGATATATCAGGAGCGCAAAATGAAAATCGTAGCCGTATCGAATCAAAAGGGCGGCGTGGGAAAATCGACATTCGCTGTTCACATGGCTTTTGATCTGCGAGATAAAGGCAGGTCTGTATTGTTTGTCGATGTTGACCCCCAGGCCAACAGTTCTAAAACCTTGGCTGAATATGGTGTCGATGTATCCGCGAGCGAGCTGTTCTTGCGGAAGACAAGTCCATCTGATTTTCCAGTTCGTGATGGCATTACGCTGATAGGCGCTGACCCAGCTCTGACCGATATTGAAAGGGCTGAGCCCGCTGTGATCAAGGCGTTTCAGGTGAATCTTCGGGATTTATCGGAGCAGTATGATTACTGCATCATCGATACCCCCCCCACCCTCGGCCTTCGCATGTCCGCCGCGATAATGTCGGCAGATTTTGTGTTGTCGCCGATTGAGCTGGAACAGTATAGCCTCGATGGCATCCAAAAGATGCTTCAAACCATCTTCGGGATCAAACAGAAATACAACAATGATCTGGTTTTTCTCGGCATGCTGCCCAACCGCTTTAATCCACGCTCAAAAGATCAGAAGGCTACATTCCTGGAGCTGGTGAAAAGCCATGCTGACCTGATCATTCAAGCTAAAATCGGTATTCGCTCATCTATTCCGGAGGCGTTATCCGAACATAAACCGGTTTGGGAGATCAAAAAGACTGCTGCACGCGAAGCTGCTAAAGAGTTTCGCGCAGCGTTGGAAATCATCTATGAAAAAATGGAGGCTGCATAATGGCTGCTGCTGATCTGTCCGGACTGGACGATTTCAATCCGGGCGACCTTATCACTCCCGGAGTTGACGATGCTACCAGTTCAGGTTCGCCACTTTATATCCCTATCGACAACATTGATGAAGACCCCGATCAGCCACGGCAGGAGTTCGATGAAAAGAGCCTGAAGGAACTATCGGATTCAATGGCATTTGTTCTTCCGAACGGGAAACCTAGAGGGGTTTTGTCTCCCATTTCCGTGAAGAAACAAGACGATGGTAGGTATGTGATCAATCACGGCGCTCGGCGCTATCGTGCCGCTGTCATGGCAGGGTTGACGGAAATTCCGGCATTCGTTGATGATGACCATGACGCTGCTGCCCAGGTCATTGAGAACATACAGCGTGATAATTTATCCCCGCTGGAAATCGCCCGGTATGTTTGTTCACAAATCGATGCGGGCCGGAAGAAGAAGGACATCGCATCAGAATTGGGGAAACCTGCTTCGTTCATTACCGAGCACTCTGTTTTCTTTGATTTTCCCGATTCCATCCGGTCTCTGTATGACCTGGGCAAGTGCAGGAACATCCAATCGCTGTACGCATTATATCGCCAATATCGAAATCACCCTGAAGCTGTGGACGAATTTTGCCAGCGCGAAGGCGTAGAGTTCTCAAAAGCATTCATCTCTTCTTTCGTTGATGAATTGGCGGGGAAGGGTGCCGCTGACGCAAAAAACAAAGATCCTGTTAAAACGGAATCCAACGCGCCTGCTGGTGGCCTGAATACCCCACCCTCTGAAGATGGAAAGGAATCTGGTGGGGTTAATGAAGGACGTGAACCCGGAAGTAACGAAGAAAATAACGGTGAAAATAATAGCGGTACCGCCACTCAACCGAAAAAATCCAAGTTGGTCATTGTGGTGTCTGTGTCCGGGGTTCAGGGGCATTTGGTCACGAACCGCCCCGGCGGGGATGGTACCGTATGGGTGACGCTGGATGGCAAGGCGGAAGAAGTACCTATTTCAAGTGTTCAGTTGCTTGCCGTTACAGGAGAGTAACACCAGGTATCAGAGCTCTGCGGGGATCTGTTACTCAAATGCCGGGGTAGTTTTATGCTACTCCGGTTTTTTCATGGCCTGATGACAATCTCCACATTCGATATTCATGCCCGGCTTTCCCCAGACATTATTCCCGCAGGATGGGCATGAATATTTTTCGCGGTTTGATCTATTCTCATTGGAGATAGTTTCAAGCTCCGCCATATCTATTCCCAGCGTAGCCGTATCGACACCTTCCAGTTCATAGTCACCACTTAAAAGCTGTATCGCTATTTGACGGTCGATTCGCTTATCTACCCATGGGATGATGAATCTATTGTCCAGTAGCGTCTTGCATGCCGCCTCAAATTTTCCGCCAGAAGCAATGTAATCGCTCATCTTCTGTCCGGTGCGTTTCCCTCCGGGTTTGCCTGTGGAGCTAGGCATCAATCCGATGGATTCCATTTTTTCCGCCCATTCTTTGTTGTGATACCCAGACCTGCTGGGTTTCCCGTAGTGGTATTGCCATTGGTGCACCATCTCGTGAACGATAGTTTGAAGTATTTCCTCTATCGGCACGGTAGCGAAGTACGTTGGATTCAGCGCAATCTCATCTACGGATTCTCGTGATTTACGGTGGACAAAGCGCCCAGGCACGAAATAACCGAAAGTGCTCTTTTTTCGTTGGAGAGTAATCAGGCAAGGCGGAAGCAGACCATCGAATAATTCATGATTGAAATAGTCAAGGGCTGATTGAAGTACGGAATAATTTTCTTCTGTTGGGTTCATGGCCTATATTTTGTATTGCACAATACAATTTCATTATACGCTTTTCTGTTCTTTTAGTTGAGTGTCAAGCTGAATCGCGGAGGCTCCGCCCTGGAGCAGGGCGGAAGGGTGGATACCGCTATTCTGCTTTACACGATTTCTTGAATACCCTGAATAGCAGAGGGACAGAGCGTAGCGTAGCGGAGAGCTGTACCCTCTGCCTCCCGGCGAGGGGCGGGGTCTGGGGCGGCAGCCCCAGGTATAGAGGCATTTTCTTCGTCCAGACGAAGTTTTTTAGGGGGTGGGGGACTAGGGCAGGATTCGCGTTCCGCTTGTAATTACCGGGCTCCGCCGGTAATATGTCCCCCACCCCCCTATTTTTTGTTGAATCGATGCCTAGAGTTGAAGCAGTTTTATCAGATGAAGACAAAGCGGCATTTTCTGTCTTCTGCCGCAACCAGGGAATAACTGAAGCAGAGCTTTTACGGCGCATGATCCGTCAGGTAGTTGGTCATAAGCCGGGTGAACCAGAACAATCTAAAGAGCCTGAGCGGGAGGGCAGTCAAAATTTCACATTGCGCCTCGATGCTTCAGAGATTCGAGCCGTCGAGCAGCGAGCGCAGGCTGAGGGATTCGATTTTCGAACAACCTGGGCGACCGCTGTAATCCGGAATGCCCTGGCCGGTGCTCCTGCTCTCACGGCAGAAGACGCGCGGGCATTGCGGGAATCCAATCGAGAATTGGCGGCCATCGGCCGCAACCTGAACCAGATAGCCAGGGCAATCAATATCGAACCGGAGAATGCCCAGCATTTGGATATGCAGTTAATCGAGACACTCGGGGATATTATTTCCGCCCATCGAGACACCGTATCTGTTTTTCTGGATCGGGCGCAAAATAGGTTCGGAGGTACTAAGTCATGAATGAGAGAGATACGAGAAAGGGGCGGGATTTTTCGCTTTTCGTTGCCGAGAAGATTCACGCGAGCCTTGTTTACAATATGGCTGCCCTGGAGGGAAACCCATTCACTTTTCCGGAGGTAAAAACACTCTTGGAAGGGGTAACTGTTGGTGGCCATAAGGTATCTGAGCAAGAGCAGGTATTGCGAATTTCTGATGGCTGGAAGCGTCTGCTGTCTCTTGTCAAAACGAATCAGTTTGAGCTGACTAAAGACGTGGCTGTGGATTTGAATGAGCGTGTGGCGAAGAACGAGGCGCTAGAGGTGGGGGGATTCCGGACGGGTAACGTAGGAATTGAAGGAACGGACTATAAGCCGCCTTCCCCGGCCGTGTTGGATGATGTTTTTGCCAAACTGGTATCTCAAACGACCAATGACAATCTTCCAGATAGTGCGTACCGATTTTTTCTGAAATCTGCGGCGGCTCAGTTTTTCTGGGATGGAAACAAGCGTACTGGACAGCTGATGATGAATGGCATGTTGTTGAAAGAGGGGTATTTGCCGGTTTCTATCCCTTCCAAGCGCAGACTGGAATATAACGAAAAGATGATTCGGTTTTACGATACCGGGAAAATGAAAGAAATGTCGTCGTTCCTATCGGAGTGTGCGCTTGAAGTGGCCGAGCCTTTTCTTGATGCTGACCGGGATTTGTAATGGCGAAGTCGGCCTTTGACACTATCGGCGGAATATTCGATGGGGATGTTCGTATCCGGCGGAGCCGCCCAAAGGACTTGGCAGCGGTCAAGGCTCGTGCCCGGCGTGTCGTTCGGCGGGCTCCAGAGGTCATGGTCAAGATTTCTGGCTTCGGGAAGGGTTCTGCCCATGTGGGGGCGCATTTGTCCTATATTGGGCGAGAGGGCAACCTGACCCTGGAAAATGAGCGGGGTGAGCTGATAAGTGGCAAAGAGGCTATCCAGGAGTTACGCGATGAGTGGATGGCTGATCGTGGCCGGGTGAACCAGAACACTAGGGACACAACGCATATCGTTCTGTCCATGCCTCCAGGGACAAACCGGAAGGCGGTCACAGCCGCCTCGCGCGAATTTGCAAAAGAACAGTTCGGGAAAAATCATCAGTATGTCTTTGTCGCCCATGAGGATGAAAAACACCCTCATGTTCACCTGACCGTCAAGAACCTGGGATATGACGGTACCCGGCTTCATGTGAAACGGGGAGACCCCCAGAAGTGGCGGGAACTGTTCGCAGAAAAATTACGGAATCAGGGGGTTGATGCGGAAGCTACGGCGAGACTTACTCGCGGCGTAGTGCGGAAGCCAGTGAAGCAATCCGTTTTGCACATGCGGAAACGGGGTGTAACCCCGAATACCGACAAGGCGAAGATGCTGGAGGCCATGGCGGAAATCAAGGCCAAGAAGCCGCCTGAGCAGCCGTGGAAGCAGAAAATCCAACAGAGGCATACCGATGTACGCCGTGGCTGGGTAGAAGCGGCCCAGGCGCTTACAGGCGAAGACAATGCCCTGGCGGGTGACATTCTGCGATTTGTGAAATCGATGCCCGCAGTATCAACCCTTCGGGATGATATTAAGCGAAAGCTGGAGCAGGATAAAAACGCCGGCATCGATGTTGATGCGGAAATTCAACGCTGAATGTCATCCCGCTGACGCGCCTGCATTTTTACTTCGGGTACCTTTTTCCCTTTCTCCACATTTTCAGCAAAACGCTCCACGGCTTGATTAACGAATGCCGCTCTGGTTCTTTTGTTGCCTAAGTGTTCTTCAGCAAATTGGCGAGCTGCTTGTTTGGTGGCTATGGCATTAAATATCACGGGATCGTGAGGATATTTTTTGAGCAGCTGGCTGTCAGTCATCTTCCGTATGTCATCGGCCTTTGCTTGATCACCGTTTTTTCTATCTTGGTCGGTCATACAAAGTACCTATGTTCGTTTTATGGGTAACAATTCTTGACTGTATATCGTTGCCTGGCGTTACCCGTTTCTATTCTGCGGTAAGTATATACGGCAGTAAACATTTTGTTGTTCATAATCTGCCCCCTTTTTTCCTATTGTAATCTGCCGCATTCCGTTGTAGTATTTCCAATATTGCATATATTGGCCGCCAAAATGGTATATATAGGATTTTTCAAATCATGGACTTGCTAACTATTATCCTTGCTTGTGCTCCCAATGTTCAGCCAGTTCTCATTGAGAACATCATAGCGCACGAAAGCGAAGGGATACCGTTCGCTGTAAATGTGAACGGCGTCAAAGTCGGACCCGACCAGCCTGCGTCATTCGATGAAGCCATTAAGCTTGCGTCTCACTACATCAGCCTTGGGTATTCAGTAGACATGGGGTTGGGTCAGATCAACAGCAAAAATCTTGGTTGGTTGGGGTTGTCTGTAGAACAAGTGTTTGACCCTTGCAACAATGTTTCCGCCACTGAAACTGTGTTTCTTGAGGCGTATGACCGTTCAAGAATGATCTTTTCGGGTGACATGGCTGTCGCCGCCGCTTTGTCCGCGTACAACACTGGAAATTTTCATGATGGTTTTCGAAATGGATACGTCGCTTCTATCCTTGAAAAATTTTCTCCTCATAAACTCAACGCCCCTATTTTCGTTCAAAGCCCTGCGCCCACGGAATTCAATCAATGGGGGGCATTTTTTTCAGAAGAGGTTAAATTCTAGGCTGTTTTTCGTGTTCATTTATAATGAGCCTTTTTCACCAGCAGGGCCGACTTACGATGAACACAATTATTGAAGAAACCTTGAAAGAAAATTTGGAAAAAGGCTCAGTAACAATGATCACTCTTACCCAAGAACCTGATGGACGCTATAGCATAACCGTGTGCTTGTCCTGGTCATCTGAAGAATATCAACTGGTGACGACCAAGAAAAAACAGCCGAAATACTGGTCATCATTGGACCGCCTTGTCCGGCATTTCAACCGTCATTATGACGGCCTCTTACCTATCATTACACTCAACCTGAAAGGAGCTATCTATGAATAAAAAGCGCGTTTTCCTGACCCTTCTTCTTTTTCTTCTTCTGCCAAGTCTGGCCTGGGCGGGCCCGATTGAAGATGGTATCGACTGGCTGCTGGAGCTGCTGACCAGCGGTATCGCCCGTTCGGTGGCCATCATTGCCATCACAGTTCTCGGCTACATGGCGTGGGCAGGAAAGCTAACCTGGGAGAAGGCTCTGCAATGGATGTTGGGTATCGTTCTGGTATTCGGCGGAGCCGCTATCGTCGATGCGTTCACGGGTAGCATTGGTTCTGGTACCTGATTCATGTCATCGATAAAACCTGATCCTCTATTTGCAGGACTGACGCGCCCCACAATGATGTGGGGTGTGTCTCTGGAGGCATTCCTATTCGAATTTATGACCACCATGATTATTTTCATTGCAACAAATAGCCTGTATTCGTTGTTGCTGTTTGTTCCTCTTCATGGTGTGGCATATCTCGTTTGCCTTAAAGACCCGCGAGCGTTTCGATTCCTATATTTGGCGTTGGTCACAAAAGGAAAATCGGTTTCTCGCTCATTCTGGGGTGCATCATCCGCGACGCCGTTCAACAACACCAGGAAGAAAAATGGGAACAGGGCAAAGTAAGGCATCAAAACAACGCGCCGAAATATGGGCACGGGAGAATTCCGTTGCCGATTATCTACCGTACTCAACTCACCTTGATGAAAATACCATCAAGACTGAATCGGGTGACTACCTTCAGATAATTAAGGTGGTTGGGATTGCTCACGAATCAGCTGATGAAGAAGATATTGCGGTACGAGTAAAGCAGCTCAACGCGCTTTATCGAAACATTGCTTCACCTGATTTGGCTTTGTATTCCCACCTGATCCGCCGCTACCAGAACGCTTACCCCGACGGCGATTACCCCGACGGTTTTTCATCTGAACTGAACAACAAATACCGTAATCATCTATCGAGAGATAATATGATGATTACCGAACTTTATATTACCGTCGTCTATCGTCCTGAAGGTAAGGTTTCCAAACTGTTTGGGGTTTTCGACAAGGTTTCTGTAGACGATCTGCGCGAACTTACAAAATTACACCTGGAGCATATACACGACATTACAACAACCCTGATCGGGAGCTTGGTGCCATACGAGCCCGAGCTACTTTCCACTTATCAATACAAGGGCTTGTTGTTTTCTCGTCCTATGGAGTTTCTGGGATATTTGATCAATGGTGAGTGGCAACGCTTTCCAGTTACACGATCACCTATCAAAGAAGTAATTAGTATATCCAGACCTTTTTTTGGTCATGAAACCATAGAAATCCGTGGCCCGGATAGTCGTGTATATGCTGCCATTCTGGGCATCAAGGAATATCCCGAAACGACTGAGCCGGGCATGTTAAATGAATTGCTATCGTCTTCATTTCCTCTTGTGATTTCGCAATCCTTTGTTTTCAAATCTCGGCCCGTTGCGCTGGAGTTAATGCGTCGCCAGCGCGACCGAATGATTAACGCGGGTGATTTTGCACAATCACAAATTGAATCCCTGGATGATGCCCTGGACGACCTTTCATCCGGACGCTTCGTGATGGGCGATCATCACCTGTCATTATTAGTATTGGGGAAATCTCTTGACGCTCTCAAGCGCCATATCTCTACTGCTCGGAGCGCATTAGCCGATACGGGAATGGTAGTGGCTCGGGAGGATTTGGCGCTTGAGGCGGCCTTCTGGGCCCAGCTACCCGCAAATTTCAAATATCGTCCCAGACCGGCGCCAATCACCTCATACAATTTCGCTGGATTGGCATCATTGCATAATTATCCGTCTGGGCGCATCGATGGGAACCAGTGGGGTCCGGCTGTCACTTTGCTCAAAACATCATCTGGCACACCATACTATTTCAACTTCCATGAGCCGGTAGAACGACCGAAAACGGGTTCCGGTACTAGCGAACAAAAAGCTCTTGGCAACACAACCATTATCGGCCCTTCCGGTTCTGGTAAAACAGTGATCCAAGGATTTCTCCTGTCACAGCTGATCAAGTTCGGCCCGACTACGGTGGTTTTCGACAAAGATCGTGGTTTGGATATTCTGATTCGTGCGCTTGGCGGTACATATCTTCCGTTGAAAAAAGGTGAGCCGACGGGATTCAATCCGTTTTCGCGCTTAGAGAATACTCCAGGGAATATTCTTTTCCTGGAGGACTTGGTTAAGAAGCTCTGCGAATCAACGACCAAACCCTTTACGGTTCGTGAGCTCGATGAAATCTCAGAGGGTGTGCGGGCCACTATGTCAATGCCAGTCGAACACCGCCGCCTTTCGTCTGTACTCGCCTATATGGATAAGACAAAAGAGGATGGTGCGGGCGCTCGCCTGCGACGCTGGTGCGCGCTCACAGAAACCGGATCACCGGGGCCGCTATCATGGGTATTCGATAACGAAACCGATGATCTCGATTTCAGTGGCAAACAATTATTCGGTTTCGACGTTACCGAATTTTTGGATGACCCGACAGTGCGTACCCCGGTGGTGATGTATCTGTTTCACCGTATGGATGAGCTTATTGGTCGTGGTCGGTTTGTCTGCTTCATGGATGAATTCTGGAAAATGCTCCAGGATGACTACTTCGAAGATTTCGCTAACAACAAACTGAAAACGATCCGAAAACAAGATGGTTTTCTGGTTCTCGGCACACAGAGCCCCAGGGATGTACTGCTTTCCCCTATATCCCATTCCATCATTGAACAAAGCGCTACCCTGATTTTCCTCCCAAACCCCAAGGCTCAAGAGGAAGACTATATCGATGGCTTCAAGCTATCCCGCAGGGAATACATGATCGTTAAAGAGGAAATGCCAGAGGGAAGTCGGCGCTTTCTTGTAAAACAGGGTTCTCATTCTGTAGTCGCGGAATTGAACTTGAAAGGCTTCAATGATGAACTTGCAGTAATTTCCGGAAACAGCGACAGCGTGGCTCTGTTGCAACACCTCATCGACAAATATGGTGACGACCCCAACGATTGGCTGCCTGAATTTCAAAAAGCAAGACGGCCCTAACATGGAGAGAATTAAAATGAAATACCGATTCTTTTTTGCGATCTTTTTCTTGAATCTTGCTGCTTTCAACAGCGCTCGGGCAGGCGGTATTCCCGTCATCGATGTTACAAATCTCGCCCAAAACGTCATGCAGGTCACGCACATGGTCGAGCAAATCGCAACGCTGAAGGATCAGCTGGATAACATGGTCGAACAGCTGCAAACCGCAAAGGATACCCTGGAAAGCATGTCTGACCCCAGGGGGTACGCTGGTATCATCAGTTCCACCTACTCTCGGGATACGGATGTGGACGTGGACAACATCCTGGATCAATTCGATATTCGAGATGCCACTGAATGGAATTTGCCGCCTGCCATCGAAGATATGTACAACGCTAGCAACGAAAATGCAGCGTGGTATTACGGAAATTCTGAAACCACTTTGGGGTCTGCTAAAAGCAGGCTTTTGAGCTTGGCGAGACTGGTAGGGGCTGTTGATGGCACGGATGACCAAAAGGATGTGCTGGATCTTCAGGCCCGTACAGAAGGTGAAGTTACTCTTCTTCAAAATGAGCAAGTGAAACTCAACGCCATGAAAGCTCGGGCCGAGGCATACAATGCTATGCGTGAGCGTCAGGTGCAGCAAATCGTTTTCGATGCCACCAAGCCCGCTCGCCCAATCAACTGGTGATTATATGCGTAATGTTCTGCTGACAATTTTCATTTCCATCTTATTGGCGGCTTGTGATAGTGAGACAACATATGATGTTGAATATTATGTTTCTCATGATAATGAGCGCCAACAAAAGCTACAAGAATGTGCAAATAACCCTGGTGAATTAGCGGATACGCCAAATTGCCAGAATGCGGCGGCTGCCTTAAACAAGTTGGCAACACGCAAATCACGAATTACTTGGTAAGCATCATGGATCTTTTCGCTTCATTCGGATCGAAGATAGATGGTTTCCTTGCTGGCTGGATAACCTGGAATGCTATCGCAATCATCCAGTGGCTAAAGCCTATTTTCAACAATTTGTTGATTATATATGTCGCTCTTTGGGGTTTTGCCCACATGATGGGAAAAATCGATGAGCTTCTTATTGATGGATTGATACGAATAATCAAAATATCGATCGTGATAACCTTTGCACTCAATATTCTTATCTATGCTCCATGGGTTATACGACTTTTTTACTATGGCCCTCAAGAAATCTCTGACCAAATTGGATTGGTCAACGGTGTTACTGGTACCAGCATATCCGGCCTGGATTTGCTGGATCAAGTTCTCTCGAAGATATTCGAGATTGGTAACAAGGCATGGCAACTAGGAGGTGTAACCAATCTTGGTTTCTCAATACTCGCTATTTTAATATATGCTGGTGGGGTTGCTGTTACTGCCTATGCCGCTGCATTGATAATTATGTCAAAGGTTGCCATTGGGCTTCTTCTGTCCATTGGTCCCATTTTCATAGTTCTTTCACTATTCGAGACCACTAAAAAATTTCTTGACGCATGGCTTATTCAGCTTGTCAATTACTCATTTCTGATTATCCTCATCCTTACGACAGTAAATCTGTTCCTGGGCATAACCCTTTTCTATATAAATCAGCTCGTCGGATACGACGACCTTCGATTAGCTGAAACATTTTCCTTTCTCGCCCTGTGCCTTATTTCACTATTGATTTTCCTGCAAATTCCTCAAATATCCCAGGCCCTTGCTGGTGGGGTTGCACTTAGCACACTAGGGGGTATTCGGGCTGGCTGGAACCGGTTGCAGGGAGGGATGGGACGCATTGGACATAATGCCAGACCTACGACCTGGAGTCGGCGGTTCGATATTGCCAAGCGCGAATATCAAGCGACCACACGTTATCCTCGATACTTGAATTCGTTACGTTCAAGAAACCAAATATCCAAATAAATTTTTTTGCAAAGGATTCGCCACAATGCACAACTATGACGCCCTAAATCACACATTTCGGACAGCACTTATTCTGTCGCTTCTGTTTGTTGGTGGCTGCTCCACTTTTCAGCCGCCGCCGCCGCCCTCCTGCGAGGATAATGGCGAGGGAATGAGAATGGTAAACACGCCAGATAAGTATCCCACAGGAGCGTCCTACCATGCAGATAACACCGACCAACATTCCATCGGTATAACCATTACCCCGTCCTCTATCGAGGAGCTGGAAAATGAATAAAGAAATATTCGAAGAAGCAAAAACCTGGGAAACGGAAATGCTGGTCGAGCTTCGGCGATCACGGCGTAATGCGTGGATTATCGCCATTGTTAGTGTTCTGCTGGCTATCGGTGGGGTTTTCTCTGTTGCTGCGCTCGCCCCGTTGAAAACTGTCGAGCCATTTGTCATCCGGGTGGACAACACAACGGGAATTGTCGATGTTGTTGCTGGTCTGGATCAAGCAGAGAATAGAAATTACTCCGAGGTAGTTGACAAGTTTTTCCTTGCGAAATACATCCGCTATCGTGAAGCCTACCTGCTTCCGACACTAAAGCACGACCGTTACGCCGTGGGTTTAATGTCCTCGGACAAAGTAGCTCAAGCTTACGCGGAATACACCGACCCAACCCGAAATGCTAATGCGCCAGTGCGGCTCTACGGTAATAGCGCCTCAGCATCTATCGAGATTCGATACATCACGTTTCTTTCCGATGACGTTGCTGTGGTTCGTTTCATCAAGCGTGTTGAGCGAACTGGCCAGCGGCCTGAAAAATCTTATTGGGCGGCTACGATCAAATTCCACTACACGAATGCCAAGATGGAACCGAAGGATCGTCTGATCAATCCCCTGGGTTTCATTGTTGATGAATACCGCCTGGACCCGGAATATGATGGAGACAACCAATAATGAAAGTCATCATTACACTACTCATTTTCTTTACTTCATCTATTGCGATAGGTGAGGAAATTCCGAAAGGCGGTGCCAATGACTATCGTATCGCGTTCGTGAATTACAACCCATCCGAGGTTGTTCTTCTGAACACACATTATGGGTTCTCAACCCATATCGAATTTTCTCCTGATGAGTTAGTCGGTCGTATCGCTGTTGGCGACAGCGCCGCATGGCATATCGCAAAAGAACGTAATCATATTTTCATCAAACCCAAAGACTTGATGGCCGATACCAATATGACAGTTCTCACCAATCGGCACACCTACAACTTTGTGTTGATTGCTAACAATGCCAAAAGCCCGAAAGCGGAAAACATGCTGTTCCAGGTCAAATACCGCTATCCTGACGAGAAGAAGCGACAAGCTGAAAGTGAAAGAAAAGTCGCTCTTCTTGAAGAGCGCATGACCGATGACGACCCGATCATTCCACAGAACTGGAACTATTGGATCAAAGGCAGCGAATCTGTGTCTCCTATATCTGCATACGACGACGGGCGCTTCACCTATCTGGAATTCCCCCCTGGTATGGACATACCGGCAATCTTCTACGAAGAGAATAATGAAGAAAGCCTCATCAATGTTCATGTGAATGGCAATACCGTGATCGTCCATAAGATAGCTCCGAAGCTTATCTTGCGTAAAGGCTCACAGGTGGCATGTCTATTCAATAATTCCTGGAAACGTGCATCCATTGGTACGCCCACTGGCAGTACCGATCCGGATGTACGTCGAGTGATCAAGAAAGCGGAGAAGAAATAATGTCCGACCAACCTAACGCAAGCAGCCTTGATGACCACGATATCGATGCAGAGCGTGGTATTCCCTCCGTAAATCGCTCCGGTTCCAAGGGCTCGAAATCCAATCTGGTAATGATTCTTTTTGCGATTGTCGCCGCAGTGGCGCTGGTGGCAGTCAACGGCGGCTTTTCAAGCAAAGAAGAGCAGGTCGAAAAATCCAAGCGCATGATTCGGAGCAGCCTTCCACCACTTATTCCACCGGCTCCGCCTGCTCCAAAGAAGGAAAAGCCAGCCCCTTCACCGGCTCCGGCACCAGTGCCTATCGTCGCAGTGAAAAAGAATGAACCGGTACCCATTCCGACCATGCCCCCGCGCAACGAAAGGCGAGGAAAGAAAAAAAAGACCCTGACCCCAGAGGAACGCCGCCGGCTCGCGCCCATTTTCTCCGACAAAAATGGAAAAGGTTCTGGCGGCTCATCCTCTTCTGCACAGGTTGCGTCTGTGGATACTTCTTCTGGGCGCACACTGCTTGGCGGGGGTGACAAGGCAGATGGCATAAAGGCTCGCTTATCGGCTTCCAGGTTATCTGGTGCAAGGGCTTCTTTAATCACCGCACCATCGTTCATGGTCACAAAAGGAACATTTCTTGACTGTGTACTGGAAACCGCCCTTTCAAGTGATGTACCTGGAATGACAGCTTGCAGACTTACACGAGACGTATATTCCACTAACGGAAAGCTCCTACTGATTGAGCGTGGATCACGAATCGTAGGTGAATACCGATCCAATCTGATGCGTGGTCACGCACGGCTCTTTGTTATCTGGTCGCGCATCGAGACCCCCAATGGTGTAATCGTAAACCTGAATTCCCCTGGAACGGGACCGCTGGGTCGATCCGGTCTATCCGGATTCATCGACCGACACTTCTGGGAGCGATTCGGTGCGGCCATGCTGCTGTCATTGATCGATGATGTAGGCACTTACGCCGCATCAAAATCCAACGATTCCAATGGCGACAACATTCAATTCAATTCTACAACTGAAACCACGGAAGATATGGCCTCTATCGTCCTCAAGGATTCAGTAAAGATAAAGCCGACCCTGGTCAAAAATCAGGGCGATCACATCAATATTTTCGTAGCAAGGGATCTGGACTTTCGAGGAGTATATGACGTTGAACTCACCGACTAGCAATGCCGGGCCTCTACGCGAATATCTGAGGCCACTGGCGCCCTTTCTGAATGATGAAAAAAATACGGAAATTGTCATCAATCGGCCGGGGTATGTATTTACTGAATCTTCTGAAGGATGGACGCATACGCCAGTCCCGGAGCTGACACTGGAAAACTGCCAGCATCTTGCCAAATACATTGCCACCTATTCCGGGCAAGCCCTTAACGAATCCACACCAATCGTGTCCGCGACGTTGCCGGATGGTGAACGTGTTCAGATTGTTATCCCACCTGCGGTGCGAAGTGGCACAGTATCTATTACGATCCGTAAACCATCGAATGTCTCCCTGACCCTCGATGACTACGAGCGATCAGGGGCTTTCGATGCCTGTGTCGATTCTTCTTCTGATCTCTCAGATGATGAGGAAAAACTTACCCAATTGAAGGCTCAACGGCGATACCGCGAGTTCTTGGAATTGGCTGTTCGCTCTCGACAAAACATCATCGTCTCTGGCTCCACTGGATCAGGTAAAACCACTCTGATGAAGACCCTGGTTGATCTGGTGCCAGATGAAGAACGTCTGCTGTCCATCGAAAATGTCGATGAACTACAGCTCTACAACACTCACTCGAATACGGTATCTCTGTTTTATTCAGCGACCGGTCAATCTGTTTCCAACATCGATCAGCAGCAACTTCTCGAAAGTGCCCTGCGCATGAAGCCGGATCGAGTTTTTCTTGCCGAGCTTATCAGGGGCGATGAAGCTTTTTACTACTTGCGGAATGTCAATTCCGGCCATCCTGGTTCGATTACCTCGATGCACGCAAACAGCGCCAAGCTCGCTATCGAGCAATTAGTTCTGTTTCTCAAAGAATCGTCCAGTGGATCAACCATGAGCCGCCACGACATAAAGCAACTGCTCTTTATGTGTGTCGATGTGATCGTACAAATGAAGGTTGTTAATCGTCGTCGAATGATCACTGAAATCTACTATGACCCGGTGCACAAGCGTGAACAAATGGCTTAAATCTCTTTTATTGGTAACAGCCGTCATATTGTGTAGCGTTATCGCAATATGGCTGGCAGGCGCCATTTTTCTGAAAATGGTTCACCTCGATCCCTCCGCCGCGTCCCCCTCTACGATATGGCGCTATTACCGTGCATACGGTAACGACGAGCAACTGATGAATCAGCTTGGGGTTTCCGTGTTTCTGGCCGCCCTGGTCTTTATTGTTCCCCTGGCCATCATTTTTCGTCCAAAGAAGCGCTCCCTTCATGGAGACGCTACATTTGCCACACCCGGCGAGATCAAAAAAGCGGGGTTGTTTTCCGACAACGGGATTATCGTGGGCAAGAAAGGTTCCCGTTATCTCATTTTTAAGGGAAGTGAGCATGTCCTTATGGACGCGCCCACCCGTTCCGGAAAAGGCGTGGGCATTGTTATCCCGAACCTCCTAAGCTGGCCTGATTCCGTAGTATGTCTTGACATAAAACAAGAAAATTGGAACATCACCTCTGGTTTTCGTCAGCAGCACGGCCAGCAATGCTACATGCTAAATCTTGCTCCAAGAGATTATCGTTCTCATACTTGGAACGCCCTTCACTACATCAGTGATGACCCGAATTTCCGGGTCAACGACATTCAGAAGATTTCCTACATGCTATTTCCGGACGTTGATGGTACCGATCCGATTTGGTCGGCAAGTTGTCGTTCCCTATTTCTTGGTATAGTCCTATATCTCCTCGATACCGATGGTCTCCCGGTAACGCTTGGCGAGGTTTATCGACAAGCCGCCTCTGGTGATCCAAAACGATTTGCCGGAATAATCGAACAGCGTAACGATGATGGCAATCCGCTTCCTCCGGAATGTGTCACGGCGCTGAATGATTATCTGGACACATCTTCCAATACTCGGAGTTCCATTCGGAAGACCTTTACTTCCCGCCTGGAACTGTTTTCAAACCCAGTCATTGATGCGGTGACTTCCTCTAACGATTTCGACTTGCGCGATCTTCGTTCAAAGCGCATGTCAATCTACGTGGGCATCACCCCGGATGATCTCGACCGACTTGGCCCGCTTATCAATCTCTTTTTTCAGCAGGTCATTGACCTCAACACAAGAGAGTTACCATATTCAGAAGCAAACCCAGGCGGTAATCCTGATTTCCGCTATCAGTGTCTACTTCTGATGGACGAATTTGCAGCCATTGGGCGCGTAAATATATTGTCCAAGGGTATTTCCTACATTGCCGGATACGGACTGCGGATGCTCCCAATCATTCAGTCCCCTGCTCAATTACGGGACATATATGGCGCGGAGCAAGCGAAGACATTCATAACGAACCATGCCCTTCGGGTTATCTTTCCCCCGAAGGACGTAGAGACGTCCGAAGAAATCTCTCGAAGCTTGGGTGATACGACCGTAAAAAGTCGTTCAAAGACGAAGCAACTGTCCGGCCAGGGCGGGCGCTCTTATTCGGAATCCGATCAGCGCCGGGCGCTGTTGTTGCCGCAAGAAATTCGGCAACTCGGACAAGATAGGGAAATTATCATCCTTGAGAACTGCCCCCCTATTCAAGCAGACAAAATCCGGTACTACCAAGACAGAACCTTTACCGACCGGCTCTTGCCTGCTGCCGAGGTTCCCACGGTCGTTCTCAACGAATACGAACAACCAGAAATTATTGATCTGGCGGCCCGAGAAGTTATTACCCGCCCTGTCACCGCTGATGACATGAACAATATCGAAGACAAGACCCTGGACGATTTTTCATGTGACTTCTCTGATTTTGTCGTCCCAGAAGGCGACATATCGGACGATGAAATGTCGTCCTTGGTCTCTCAATTTTTTGACAAACTGGATGATGCAGCATGAGTGATGAGCAGAACAAACAACCCATAGGAACCCCTCGCTTCGAGCAAACGCTGGATGCCGCACAACAGCAAGACGATCCTTTTCAAGACCCATTTGCGTCACCGCCTCAACAAAAAGACGAGTATCGAGCTCTTCATGAAAAACTCGAAGCGATGACACGCGGCGGCGAGCGATTGACCGAAGACGAAGCTACCCGTCTAGCGGCGTTGGCTGATGAACGGGCCGATCCCAATGCAGAAATCAATCGCACTACCGGTGGTGCGCATTCCCAAACACTGAATAAACTTTCTCCAGCTCGTCAGGAAGCCCTATGGGATGCGGGTGCATTGGCCGGATACGGCTACCAGGTAAAATATAACAACCTGGAGCTACAGCGCATCAATGAGCGCGAACAAAAAGCGTTCATTGAGCGCTCTGATGCCGATCTTGACTTCGAGCAACTGAACCGGGAGCAAAATGGCGATGATCTTTATACTGCCCAGGCAAAGCAGGAACTTCGTGAACGTGAAGCGGAAGAAGCCGAAGAAGAAGCTCTTGCTGACCGGGACTATCAGATTGAAAATTTAGATGCTTTCCCAGAGCAACGGCAACACAAGCCTGTTTTGCCGCCACACATCCAAAAAAAATACCAGATGGTCAATGGCCGTTTCTATTTCGACCGTCAGCCTGACGTGGTTGCCTTCGAGGATGCTGGCGACAAGCTTAAAACGAAGCTCGATAGCCAATCTGTTGCCAAAGACATGGTTGATCTGGCCGACGCAAGAGGGTGGCAGGATCTTCGCGTCAAAGGAAGTGAATCATTCCGCCGTAGCGTCTGGATTGAATCCCAGGCCAGAGGCATTGAGGTAACAGGATACCACCCTACTGAAGCCGACTACGCTGCGCTTCAGAAACGTCAAAAAGAGCTTGGCAACGACGATCCTTCAAAGTCTCCTCAGCATGATCAGGCGGAGGATGTACGAAACCTGCCCCCCAAAGACCTGACCAAGAAACACCCCAACCTTGCTTCCACGGCTGCCGCCATTGCTATTGCCGAGAAGGTATCGGAACGTTTTCATCGTGAAGAAGACAGACAACAGTTCCTTTCCAATATCCGCGATGACCTTGCCAAGCGTGTTGAAAGAAATGCCGATCAGCCTGCTGTGAAAATACGCGAACCAATCAAAGAACAGGATCAGGATCAAACCCAGGAGCGTTAATCATGAGAGCCTTAATTATCCCATTACTCACCCTTCTTTCCCTCACGGCTCACGCCTATGACGTTACATTCGTTTTCGCGGATAACACGGAACTGGTGTGTACCGATCTCAGCTCCATGCGATATGAAAACTCAACCATTGAGCTGGTTTTCCCAGGCGACTGCATCCCCGATAACACAACCCCTATCCCGAATGAGAACCACGTCATCGACGTCGTTGGTGGTCAGGATTCTGACCCGTACAGCCTCGCCGATGGTTCTGTGGTTACTTCCCCGGTTCCCGATCCCTGGATTCAAATCACCGAACAGGGCTTATATGGCACTGCGACAATGGTGGATACAGAGCATGTCGTCTATTCTGCCGCCCCAACAGCAACCGCAATCACCGATACCTTCAAGTACAGGTTGCGGGATTCTACCAATGATTACGCCCGTCCCTGGTCTCGGGAAGTCTCTGTCACGGTAAACATTTCTCCCGGAGGTAACTGATGAAATATCTACCGCTCCTTCTTTCATTCTGTGTCTCATCCGTATCCGCATTTCCGGTAACGGTGACTGATCCGGACGTTCGTTCGCACACCATCACCGCTGATGTACTCAGTTTCTCCAATACTGGCGAAGCCACCTTCTCGGTACCGGACACCTCAATGCTCGGTGCCGGTTCAGGCAACACGCTTTTTCTCAATGTGAGCACCTTCCAGGTTGCGGCCTGCCAGTACGAGCGCATTAAAATCAATGCTGCTGGGGAAGTGACGGTCATCGGTGCCAATTCCGACTGCCTCGCTGGCCCCGATGAATATGACTGGCCTCTGTTCGACGATGTTCGCCCAGGGCATTGGGCATACACCGAAATCGCCAGCATTTCCGATGTTGGGATAACATCCGGATGCGGCCTTTCCATCTATTGCCCTGACGATACCGTTACGCGCTCCCAGATGGCTGTATTCCTCCTTCGGGCAATGTATGGCGGCGACCATGCCCCGCCCACCGCTTCAGGCACCATATTCTCCGATATTCCTTCTACCTATTGGGCGGCGGCCTGGATCGAGGAGCTGGCGGCCAGCGGTGTGACTGGCGGCTGTGGCGGCGGTAACTACTGCCCTGATGACACCGTTACCCGCTCCCAAATGGCCATCTTCCTTCTCCGCGCACTTCATGGAGCCGATTACACCCCAACGGCTGCGTCCGGCACCGTTTTCACCGATGTTCCTGCTAATTACTGGGCGGCGGCCTGGATCGAGGAGCTGGCGGCCAGCGGTGTGACTGGCGGCTGTGGTGGTGGTAACTACTGCCCTGAAGAGCCAGTAACCCGTGCCCAGATGGCTGTATTCCTTACTCGCAATTTCAACCTTTAGGAGACACCCCATGTCCACCAGCAACAACCCCGACGACCTGCTTACCCCCGGTACTGAAATTGAGGTATCCCCTGATACGGCGGAAGAACTTGGCGCTTTCGAAGAACAGGCGCTCACCGAACAAGAAGCCAAGGACAGCGTTCCGCCCCATCCCTCGGTGCAGGAGAGCCCCTGATGCAACAACAAAAGCAGCGCCCGTACTACGAGCAAATTGCCGACAAGCTGATTGATCAGCTGAAGAAAGGCACCGCGCCTTTTCAGCGCCCCTGGGAACCGGGTGAACTTTCCATGCCACACAACCCGGTATCTGGCGCTCGCTACCGTGGTGCCAATGCGCTTTGGCTTCAGATGCAAGGCCGTTCTGATCCTCGATGGATGACATACAAGCAAGCCCAATCTATCGGCGCTCAAGTCCGCAAAGGTGAAAAATCCACTTTCATCCAATACTGGAAATTTCACGATGAACGCGCGGTCAAGGGCTCGGATGGCAAGCCGCTCAAGGACGCGGACGGCAAAACCATTACTCAACGTGTTGAGCTGGATAAACCGCGTGCTTTTTCCGCTCGCGTCTTCAATGCCGAACAGATAGACGGCCTGCCCCCCCTTGAGAAGAAAGAACCATCATGGGATCGTCATGACCGCGCAGAAACCATCCTCAAAAACTCCGGTGCGGACATTCGTCACGACCAGGGCGACCGCGCTTTCTACCGTCCTTCAACGGATTCTATTCACCTTCCGCGACCGGCCCAGTTTGATGCCCAGGACAAATACTACGCTACCGCGTTGCATGAATTGGGCCATTGGACGGGCCATCCAAGCCGTCTCGACCGTGACCTTACCGGCGCTTTCGGCTCCGAATCCTATGCGAAGGAAGAACTGAGAGCTGAAATATCTTCGCTCATGCTCAATGACGAGCTGAATATTGGCCACGACCCCGGCCAACATGCCGCCTATGTCAAAAGCTGGATCAAGGTACTCGAAGATGATCCGAAAGAGATTCTGAGGGCCGCCAGAGACGCGGAGAAGATCAAAGAGCACGTCATGGAATACGAACGTACTGCTTCGACGGAAAAAGCGCCAGCACAGGCTTCTGGCGGCCCTGTGACGCCTCCCCCGAAAGAGCTTTCCGTCGAACAACTGGCCGAAATGGTGGCCCAGCGGTTCCCCAATCCGGAGGATGCCAAGCGCTTTGTTAATCAGGTTGCCGAAAAAACCATTTCCAAACCCCGAGAACCCGAACCCGAGTTAGAGAGATAACCATGAATACCAGAATTCTTGCCGCTACTACTTCCATTTTTCTTTTTGCCGGCCCCATCACCGATGCCTATTCAGCCTCTACTGATGAGTGCGCGATCTGGCTTTGCCTTCCAGGTGGATTCCCTTCTGGTTGCGCGGCCGCTCATGCGGCCATGGTCAAGCGCCTTCACAAACTGAAGCCGCCATTGCCTGCTTTCGGCTCCTGTACTGATGACGGGAGCGGTGACTTTACATCGAGCTTTAATGTAGCTGCCTACATACCACCCCATGAAGAATGTGTGGAATACGGTATTACCGAAGACGGTTTTGGTTGCGTCCGGACTGAATGGGTTGGTGAATCCTGGGTGTCCGGCGTGATCTGCGGGCTGAGTAATGATGAAGACGAGGCCGAGGGCTGTACTCGGACCGACTACGAAGTTCACATCTATGAGAACGGCAGGCCGTTTCAAGGTTCACCGTATCACTTCTCCATAGGCAAGGACTGACAATGAACCTCGCTCTTGTCGCCGACGATCTTTCCGTAGTCCGAAATATCGTTGCCCTTTTGCTTCGTCAGAAAGGCTTTGTTGTCGTCGAAGCCTCTGATGGTACAGAAGCGCTTGAATTCGTCCGAAAATTACCGCTTCGGTTAGCAATACTTGACTACCAAATGCCTGGGTATGATGGCGTTGAAGTAGCCCGTTCCCTTCGTGATCGTGACAGCTCCATTCCTATCCTGATTTACACATCGTCACCAAAAGAATTGCCGCATGATGTGTCCGAAATCGCCGATATAGTCGAAAAGGATTCTGACGGTATCGACAAGCTGGCAAAATGGCTTGCGACGTTGAATCAAGGGTAACGCCAGGCAGCTGGCCGGCGCGGGGATCTGTTACTCCTCTGCATCCCCTACCGGGCCGGGCTGCTCCGGGTTCCGCTATCGCTCCATTCCTTCCGCCACGCTCCAGGAACAAGCCCTGCATATCCCTGATGCCTCCGCTCCTTCCGTCGCTCCGCGCTCCGCTTGAAAGGTTCTGAGTGATAGATGCTAACGCAACAATCACAAGTTTTCCTCGATCCCTGCAACAGACTTTATCAAGACTGTTGCAGGGGTCTTATGGTGGTCGCCGCTGGCTCCCACAACCATCAAAACGCATTCACCTTCCGGTTCATGCAAAACAGGTTCAGCAATGAAGGTGTCCGGCCCGGATGCGGCTGCAGGACGATGACGGGCAATGGCATACCCT
>Ga0256834_1000765_pt1 | contig 22616 bp, 17 predicted proteins | sample 4281140metaG_FD_190536 | JGI IMG/M metagenome (GOLD analysis project Ga0256834, IMG submission 190536) | Hydrothermal vent microbial communities from East Pacific Rise, Pacific Ocean - 4281-140 | ecosystem: Environmental > Aquatic > Marine > Hydrothermal vents | place: Pacific Ocean: East...
AGTTTGAGACCGGGCTGCATTTTGGGGGCGATTCACGGCATTCGATGCGTCTCTGTTGCACCCACCATCGCGCAAGCCCCCGTTATCACGCGGGAAATACACGCCAAATCCACATGGGAAATCGAGACACGGGTGGGTGGCGGAGACGAAGTCCGCCGCTACACTCAAGGATAACTCATAACTATTTGTTTTTATTATGTATGTATTTTTCCTGTATAACAATTTGTATAGCAAAATGTATAGCAAATTTTCGACCTGTTAGCTCCTCTAAATACCTCATACGGTCGGCCAATGCTCCCCTTTTTTGCCTTGCCGCTATGATTCCTAAATTTCAGAAAGATTATAAATCTTAGGGGAGGTGTGGGATCGAACCCATTATAGCACTGGCAATACCTATCACCGCCATTCTATTGGCATGTGGGTCGAAAGGGATAATAATAGCAATGCACATTTCATCTCTATTTCAAAAATCCAGCGCCAAGCATGTATTACATTAACAGAAAATAGCTTGGGTTGCTTAAGGTCACCGTCTAAATACGCAGATTAAGATGGATTAATGCGCTTATGATAGAGGATACTTAGGGACGCGTCAGGGTGGTGAAGCGTTAGAAAAACGTTGGAGATCTGAAGAACAGAAACAATCAGTTTTTTTCATATGACAGCAGCTGGTGTTTTGGTGAACGAATTGGTTCTATCCCGCTTTTGCCACAATACGCGCCCAGTTTTTGATTTCATGCTTGCTATCGATAAACCACTTTCTTAGGGCATCCACTTGCTGCATGCCTTCTATGATGGCATCGCGTTGGTTATCAAACTCTGAAAACTGATCAATCCTTGGCGTGTTGGCTATCACCATCAGCCCAGAGCGCCCCCCTTTGCGCTTGTTCTGAGTGGGAACTAGTTTGAAACCAGTTCCTGCAAGAGACGATGCCATGGGTTGAGCCAGTTCTGTGAAGTGATCTCCCCACCCGTAGAAATTGATGTTGGCATTGCCTTCACGCAATTGATGCACGATCCGTGTTTGCGGCAGGAATGACCACTTTAGCAAGGTTGTGGGTGCAAAAATCATTGTAACACTTTCGGCGGCGCTTTCGCGCAGCATGCTGGGTCCCGGGATGAGATTTGGCGCTATCTTTTTGAGCAAATCTACATATTGCTTGCTGAAACGCCGTTTTGCCGGGTGGATGACTTGCGTATAGCCTCGGCGTTCTTTTTCAACAGCCTGATGCATAAGGCTGGCTCGATGTTGAAACCGAGCGGTGAGCTCGCCAGTTTCATTTTGAGAACGTGTTTCAAAGTGCCCGATAATCATTTCGTAAGTGACGAGAAAGTCAAACTTCTCTGCAAATATCTGTTTTTTAGCTGCATACGCTTTCGGGCAGATCAGTCCGATATATACCTGAAAATACTTGCTAGCCAGTGTTTGAGCTTCTTCCCTGTAAGATTCTGCCTGGTAAGGCTGTTCATCTGTATCCAGCTTGTTTTCCAAGAGTAACAGGACCTTGCCCTCGGCGAACGTCAGCACAACAGAGAGATCGATTTCGCGGCGGTTATGCATGCGCCGGACTGAATGAAGAACTTCAGTGTTCAGTATTTGGTGTGGCGTATTGTGTTCCCGAGTAAATAGGCGCGGTTTGGACTTAAGAGAATTGCTATGAATTGCTTGGCCTCCTGTATGAGAAAAAAACCAAGATGCAAACGTGGGTGAACAGGCGAATTCTTCAACAAGCAACAAGTCGATGTCGCGTTCGGTTGCATGGGTTAACGTCGGTATGGTTTTCAATTCTTCGCTCCTGTAAATGACCTCAAAATCATGGCATTCCTTACAACAGGTTGATTGTCTCCTTTACCTAAGGATGCTCAGGTAATCGATTTAGACGATAAGCATCCGCGACCAACGCCTCGAAATTATAATTCCACGGCAATAACTCGTTGAGCATGTTGATCTTGATATCGCCGTTGTGCACCACCCCCCCAAGTGTTCACCATCGGTAGTGAACACTAACACACCTCCCAAAAGGCTGTTAAGCGTTGGCATCGGGCATCTGTGGTTTATTAGCTCCTATTCAGCCAAAAGTGACGTCCATTTGTCGAAAATTCCACCTCACGACTGTTTTCCCAACGTATTCCAAACCAATCAACTGGCTAACAAACACTGGTGGATATGAAAATTAGATGGAAATCGAAATCTTTTCATCGACTGCGCTCTAATAACTGTGGAACACATAATCATATACCTATATACTGTTTACTATACACATATAGATATTACATCTTCTCTTTATACATAACTCATCACCTAACATATGCATTTATCACCTGATATTTAGGTTTAAAAACGAGGGCAAAAAACGGCTCTTTCTAGCGCAATTGCCAAGGAAGCGTGACACACAGCAAATATTAAAATATTAGACACCATGATATTCCGCATATTATCTGCCCTACTTCCTACCACATTAAAAACTTAAACTCTATGTGGCCCGCCGGATATTTTTCCAACGTTTCTCCAAACTGTCCAACGCATCGCCAACAATCACATTCATCTCATTCCAGGCAACAAGGCCCAAACCTTCCCTATCCTTACACCTCGGCAACTTACCATCTGTTTGTTTCTGTTTCCTTCTTTCTTGTTGATGCTTTGCGCGTTCTTTTAGCTCCAAACCATACACACCTCGGCTCCTCATCTGTTGAATAGCATCAACCAGTAGATGCTGTTGTGGAGCACATGTGCCAAGGTTGAAATTCAGCAGAGATTTCCGCATCTTTCTAAAAGATATTACGGCAAGATCATCAATCTTCTCCAGCCCTAGGTTCTTCAGATTTTCCAGCCCAGTAATCGTTACTTCTATTCGCGCCCTGCGTTCCTTCTGCGGAAGAGATTTTAGCGTGTTCCGGCTTGGATTTCTCTGGTCTGCAATCTTGTGCTGGATACTGATTAGAAATCCGGAATGACGAACACCTTTATAAACCGTTGCATCCAGATAAATATCATTCCCTGATTTACCCTGCATAATTCGCGCCCTAACTGATGACCTTTTAACTTCAGAATCTGTATTTACTCTGTCACTTTTATCTCGCGAAAAAAGGTAACGCGTGTTCCCTCCTATCCCGTAAACCTGCCGAGCATCTGCATGCACCGGCTTTCCAGGCGCATTTTCTAATAATAGCTTATGGGAAGCCCAATGATGCCGCTGCAATAGTCCTACTATTTGCTCACGAAGCAGAATTGCCTCTTCCGGTGTGTTGGTTTCGATTGCCCTGAAATCAATAGACAACTCCAAAAGGTAAGGAACAACCGCACCGTCAATACCCCATTCGCCATTAATCACTTTCAATATTGCAGCTATCTTATCTGGGTCTGGTTCTTGAACCATAATCGCAAAATGCTGCCCAGCCTTTTTTGACAAATCCAATTTCGGAAGCTGATCACACCAACCGGTTTCTCCACCTGTTTGGTTAATAGCCCGGTCATATACGAAAAGGTCGGCGCCAGTCCTCAGTTTGATCGCCTTCTTTATCCTCTCTCTTGAGGCAATACTGTGTGTATCAATCAATATTGCCATCCTGTCGATCAACGCCTGAACCTTGAAATTCTTCCGGATAGGTAATTCGGGCTGCAAGACCAACCGGCCTTGTAAGTCCTTGCGTATTTTTCCACTTGGAGATTTAGAGCTAGCTTTATCTATCCGATAGGAAAGTTTTGGCAGTTCGAGCTTGCCTGCTGGCAAATTACGGTATGCGGCCTCCTGCTCTACAGACGAATAGCAAAGGTCTATCTTGAAAGGTTTGACTGTCGCGCGCGCAATCTTTGGGGCACTTACAATCGGTGGTTTACCGGATTGTATCTCCGGCTTTTCATGCTTTAAGCCAGTTCCGGATATTGCCTCTAAAAGCTGCTCTAACTGGGGAGACTTTTTGATCGGCTTTCCTTTATAAAGGGATACTCCGGCTTTCAGGTCATCAAGATAAGCAGGTAAGAGCCGCTGCATTGTTCTTAATCGCGCATCAAAAACAGACGGCTTTGTATTTTCCTGAAACAAATCGTCCCATCTGCGGGCTAATACATTTTTTGTGATACGTAGAGGATCGCCGATTTTTACGTCGCCAATAGATTGGTCCTTTGACCATTTTCGGATTTCAAGCATTCCAGCGGCAACACTTTTCATTGTTAGCCGAAAATCGGGTTTCCTTCCCCGCGTTTTTGACATGCCAAAGTTACGAAGCCATTTGCCAAACACAACCAGTTCGGCATGTTCAGAAAGTTTACTTTTACTCAAAATTGCTGATTCCAGATCTTTGGGTGGGCGAACTTGCAGTTTGTAGGCACGAGCTGCGATCAGTGCATTCAGACGAAGAACAAAGTTTTCATTCGATGCATCCTTAAGCATACCCCGCTCAAATAGCGTGGATTTTGATGCGAGCGAATTGGTAAAATGAATATCTGTGTAATGGTTTTTCACAGTTCGCATGATATTAGACTTTCCGTTTTCTGAACGAATGGCATTTATGTGAATTCGCGGAACTACAGGGTCAACAGATGTTTGGAGTTATTTCAAGAAAAACAGCCAAAATTTGCTAGCGTTGACCACATGCGATCAGTATTGCCGCAGTTTCTCATCTGGCAAGCAAAACACACAGCTTCAACCCGGCTGCATCATGCCTTGGCATTGCGAGAACCATAGGACCTTTTGTAGCCATCAAAATCTCCCACGCGTCAAACCGGATAACAACACACCAGTAACAGTCGAGGACGTTTTGCTAATGTTAGCCCAGAATGGCGACCAGGAGCGACAGGACGCCCTCTGAGCGCGCAAGTCGCACTTAGAGTCCCTTTCTGCTGCATAAGCGAAACGGCCGCCAGGGGCGCTCTGAGGACCTCTGGCGCATCCGCGGCTCCAATGCATTTTGTATGATGGGTAATTAGAATACACGCATACTTATACAATAGTTAGCCAGTAGCAGATTTATTAAAACCATCGGTAACAATAACAACAATGCTTCCCGCCGCGCATCCCCAACATCACGGCCTCTATAATAGAAATACAATGCACAATCTGTGCGCTATTTCAGAGGATCAAGATGACCAAAAGACCTTACGAGAATTCCCGCCTTGCCAAATATATCGAACGGCGCGTGCTGGAATTGAAACCTGTCAAATCACAATTCCAAATCGCGCGAGATGCCGGATTTCCAAACCCCAATATGGTCACAATGATCAAAAACGGCACGAGCAAACTTGCACTTGATCGTGTTCCTTCAATGGCAAACGCGCTGGAATGCGATCCGGCATTTCTTATGCGGTTAAGTATGGAACAGGCATTCGGCAGCATAGCAGCCAAAGCAATGATCGAGATATTCGGCCAGCCCGTCACCAAAAACGAACAGGGATGGATGCAGGAAATACGGGAAGCTTCGGATCATACCGATCCGCGCATAACCAACCGTTCGCGTGCGGCTATCAGGGCAATCTTTGGGAAGTAAGAAAATGAAAGAACAGCAAGACATACTGACAGAAAACGAACGCGCCTGGCTAAGGTTTCTGCGTGATATAACCGAAGGAAAGGATCCCGGCCCCACACTGCGCCAAGTGCAATTGCTACGCCGCATTTGCAAACGCCAGTAGCAGGCAGGCACCGGCAGGGAAAACAGGCGGCAAGGAATGGCTCGGACATCCTCCTTCGCTAGATCCCTTGGCAAAGGTTTCCCTTAAGTTGACAAAGGTTTACATGCACGATTTCGAAGGGAAACCTTTTCACCTGAAATCAACGCCAAAACCCGCAAAAATGACCAAAAAGGTTTCCCTTAAGTTTACATTAAGTTGACAAATCCAACCCCGATTTTGCATTTTTCGTAAATAGCAAAAATGGTCACATCCGAAACACCCTTAAAAACATAAGAGATCAAGCATTAAGGGTTCAGATAATGATACGCATTTTGAAATACTGCTTTCAGAAAACCGAAGCTTTTCTCATCCAGTCACACGGAACAACTTAATTTGCGCATATTGACTGCCAAGACGACAACCATGCGTCCATCAACACTAAGAAGAGACCGCTGTTTATTGGATCGCAGATGGGTTGATACAAAGCCGCAAGCCAACAAAATGTTCGCGTGCCAAAGTTTCAGGTAAACTCCCCGATCTGTCTTTTGTGCCCAACAGAAATACAGCAAAAGCTAAATACGCGTTCAGCTAGATAGCTGTTGCATGAAGTCATTTTCAATCAGCAGCCCAGGAAATCATTAAGACAATTGCAAACGTATCCGGCACCGAGTTTCGCATTTACATCACCAATGGATACCTTGCTTGTGACAACAGAGAAGTCAGCCGTTCGCAATTTACTGAATACGCCCTTTTTGCACTCGGTTGTATGATTTAGCGACCAATGTGCCGGTAAGGAATGAATCTATATTCCTACATTGCCCAAAGCATACAGCCCAGAAAAGCGAAGTCCTAGAAAACCAGCATGGGTGCTATGGGGATGTATTCTGCTGCCGCGACATCCGGCGCTCTATTTTCCCGTAATGACACATCAAGCTTGTGTTATTCATGCCGAATAGCAGTTCATTCATATTTCATGCCACACCAAGGCCGCGTCAAAACGAAGGCATACCCAATTGAAAAGGCTCAACGCAATACGCCTATATCCTCAATACCCTGCCTAAACGGCTATCATAGCCACATAACCCCTTATCCCAGACAGGTCTGGGGAGGTCGCTAGACTCGGCTGTTACGCAGCTGTATCCAACCATAAGTTTCTATCCCAGACAGGTCTGAGGAGGTCGCTAGACCCCTTGAACAACGGCTGAACGCCGATTTTGTGTTTCTATCCCAGACAGGTCTGGGGAGGTCGCTAGACTTATCATTACATGATTTGGGGAAACTGGATCTCGTTTCTATCCCAGACAGGTCTGGGGAGGTCGCTAGACGCGATGACACTCCGTCTTATGACGCACCTGCCGAGTTTCTATCCCAGACAGGTCTGGGGAGGTCGCTAGACTTAGCCCCCTTATCAGTGTTACCAGCTTCACGTTTCTATCCCAGACAGGTCTGGGGAGGTCGCTAGACCCAAGGCTTTCTTCGCTATCAGGATGTATACGTTTCTATCCCAGACAGGTCTGGGGAGGTCGCTAGACTGGCCCCCTTATAATATCCTGATCAAGGCTGTCAATTGGAAACAATTTCCAAGGCAAAGTGTAATAAGGGAGGTGCAAAAAGAACATTTAGAGAACTAGTGGTTACTATTAGTGATATGTGGTAATAATAACATGTGGTTATGCTATTTCCAAGGCAAAAGGTGTTTTTTACGACACATTTCGCTATATTTACGACCGTTTAAAACCCGCCGAACACATGGGTTTGCGTATCAGCGCACCTCAACCTTATGGAGAGCGCCGGAAAATAATTAACGCTTGCATAGAGGAGTGAATTAAGTAGGCTGTCAGATGTTAATACGTTAAGTGACATTGGAAACATTGGAATGACACCCCCTCGCAAGATTTCAGCCCATTTCGAAATCGTAACGCCGATGTTTTTGGGGGACGCCAACCAAAAAGCCACCCGTATCAGCGAAGCCAGCATCAAGGGCGCATTGGTGTTTTGGTGGCGGGCCTTGAACTATGCTGTATTTGTGAAAGAGGCGGCTGGTGATCAGGCCAAAGCCCTAGCCGCTCTGTATGAACGCGAAGTGTTCTTGTTTGGGGGCGGTGGCAGTGGGCAAAGCCGTGTTTTACTGAAGGTTCGGACCCAGACAATTTCAGGATCGGCTGCGCCTGAGAGTCTCTTACCGGGGGTGAAAGACGGCGACGGTATCGCGTATCTGGGTTACGGATTGATGGATTATAAAGGGAAACTAACGCGTTCATGTTTTAATGGTGGGAATTTCTCGATTGATCTGATCATTCGTCAAGGCGCTTTAACCGATGATGATATTGGCAAAAGCATCTTGCCGGCGATAAAGCTGTTTGGATTGATTGGCGGCCTTGGCTCCCGTGTTCGGCGCGGGTGGGGATCTGTTGCTTTGTCCGAGTTGTCTGTGGATGGCGAGGCATCGTGGGTCCAACCAGACAGTTTAGGTGCCTACGAATTAGCTCTTAAAGACATTCTTGGTGAGCGTTTTCGATCGGTTTCAGGGAAGACATTTCCAATAACCGCATTTGCACATGAAACAGATATTCGATGTGGATCGCAGCTTGGAACCACCCCATTAGCGTGCATGAGTAATGTAAGCAAAGGTTTACAGCGCTATCGCTCTTGGGGGCAAACGGGGGATGACGGGATTGCCAAGGTAAATGGCCAGCCAAGTGAAATGAATTTCAGGGCGGATCATGATTGGTTCAAAGATAAAAACCGCTCTATGACAGGTAAATTTGCAGATACAGCGGGAAACACCCATTCAACTGATGCCCTCCCCAAGCGTGCTGCGTTCGGGTTGCCCCATAATTATTTTTCAAGAGGCTTTGGTAAGATGGATGTTTCTGCAGCCAAAACTGACAGGCGTGCCAGCCCATTGATGTTTCATGTTCACAAATTGGCCACAGGGCAGTGTTTTACCGTTGCCAGTTTCTTTCCAACCAAGTTTTTGGCAGATGGAAAAATAACTGCTGGCGGCAGGAGTAAGACATTCGAATTTGATTCGGCCACCATTTTGAGCTTCCTGGACAACAAGCGCCCCAATGGAACAAACCCGCCAAACGGCCCTTACTTCCCCAACACCAAGGTATTTCCATGACGAACCGCATCCTGCATTTCACACTTGGCCCTGTGCAGGGATTTATCAGTGATGCGCGTCGGACGCGGGATTTATGGGCCGGGTCGTTTTTGCTGTCGTGGTTGTCGGGGCAAGCAATGGTTGCGTTGGAGGATGCGGGTGGGTTGGATGATCAGGGAGGGAAGATAATATTCCCTTCTGTTGAAAATGATGAGCTACTTGCAGCTATTCGGGCGGCTAACGCAAAAAAATCAGTTCCGTCAAATCCATACATCGGTTCAATCCCTAACCGGTTCAAGGCTGACGTTAGCAATGTCAAAGGCAATGCGGGCGAGATTTGCCAGCAGGCGATAAGGGACAGTTGGCTTCGGTTAAGCGATGATGTCTGGGAAACCTATGTGGCCGATGTTGCGAGGCATGGGGATGGCACCAAGAATATCTGGGACCGGCAAGTCCAGCATTTCTGGGAAATGAACTGGGTTGTCGGTGATGATGATGGCGATGACGGCCAATGGCTGGATATGCGCAAGAACTGGCGCAATAGTATTGCACCGGATGAGCCAGGGGATTTGTGCCGCCTTATGGGGCGCTATCAGGAACTGTCGGGCTATCACCGGATTGGCAGCCGTGACAAACAATCCGGTTTTTGGAGTGCTCTTTCAGAGGTTGACGGGATTGGCCTGCTTGATTTGCAAAAGGATGAACGTCTTTGTGCCATCGCATTGATCAAGCGGCTTTTCCCTTTGCGTGCCTCTGAAATCCTTGGTTGGACCCCTCGTGGCGATGTGATGCGCATTCGCAACTGGCCTTCGGTTAGCTATGTGGCAGCGGTGCCTTGGTTGAAGGCGGCTGCTGTTAAAATGGAAACAAAAGGCCATAGTGGGTATTGGGAAACGGCACACGAGAATATTTCTGACAGTATTATGGGCGAGTATCACACTGAGCTGTTTGATCTGCCAAAGAATGGGTTTTTCAAACTGGATGGGCATTTGTTCTTTAAAGACGGCATCGATGCATGGCCAGAGGACGGCTTGAAGGGGAATAAAAACGAGGCTCGCAAAGCCTTGAAAGACGGGCTTGCGGATGTTGAAAAAACTATTGGTGAGCATGCAAGTGAGTTTTATGCGATCTTGCTTATGGACGGGGATAGTATTGGTTCAAGGATTAGGGATCATGCGAATATCATTAGCCCCGCCCTTTCGGCTTTCACCAGTAACGTTCACAATTACTTTCACCCTGACCAAAAACCGAACAACCCATCAAATGGTGTTTTGATCTATGCAGGGGGCGATGATGTTCTTGCCTTGGTGCCTGTTGATACAGCAATTGATGCAGCCTCTGCGCTTCAGGCAATGTATCGTTCTGCCTTTATAAAAGCAGGTGAACCCAAGGACGCTAAGCCGTTTACGCTTTCTGGAGCGATTGTGTTCGCGCAATATAAAATTCCGCTGCAATCGGTATTAAGGACTGCACATCATTATCTGGATGACATTGCCAAGGATCAAAATGGCAGAAACAGCTTGGCTCTTGCTGTTATGAAGCCGGGAGGAATATCGTCTGACTGGGTGTCTTCATGGGATATACCTGATGCAATCACCTCGATGATTGATGTCGCACAACGCAAGTCTGAATATTCTTCCAGTTTTTTTTACAATCTGCGTGACCGTTATGCACCATTGTTTGACCAAACATACAGAGTGGATGCCGCCGAAAATGCAAATCCAGTTTTAGAAACAGATGGAAACCTGTTCAAAACGCTGATCAGGGCAGAATACATGAAGGGTAAAAATAGAGATCAACTTACCGATTTAGATATAAGCTCTGCAGTGGATAAAATTTACGGAATTGCAACAGCACCGAAAGCAACTAAAGGGGCTTTTGATTTTAACGCAGCACTGGTTGCAAGATTTATGTCAGTCGAAGGTCGATGGGGTTTGATGAGCGCTGACAAAGAGAAAGTCCAGGAATGAGCGAAGTTCGGTTTGAAATATGCGCTGTAGATACGCTGATGTTTCGCGATGGTCGGCCTTTCAATCAAGGGGATGCTGGTGCGAGTGTCGCAAGTAGTGTCTTTCCTCCCTATCCACCAACAATTGTTGGCGCACTGCGGGCGATGTTCTGGAATGCGATAGGGGATTGGAATGCCGCTTTGTTGGGCACAGGCACAAACTGGCAAGTCGAAAATAAGCATAACACCTTAAAACCGCTCAAGTTTGGGCCACCAATTTTAACTAAAGCAGGTATGCCTGTTTTCCCCGTTCCATTACATGTGGTCGAAGGGGGGAAGCCTTCTGATAATTTAAGCGGGGACCCGGTGATAACCTTCCTGACCCCAGATGCATCATATGAAACCGACCTTGGCTCCGATACATGGCTTCCAGCGCCCGAGCAGAAGGATTTGGAAGGGATTAAAACAATTTCAGATCATTGGGTGACATTGGATGGAATGAAACGCATCCTTTCTGGTCAATCACCTGAAAAGAAGCACTTTGTAAAAATCTCAGAGCTTTGGGAAACTGAACCCCGCGTGGGTATCGGGATCAATAGGAAAAGTCGTAACACAACAGATGGAAAGCTATATATGGCCAGCCATATTCGCATGGCGGACGATGTGTCTCTGACTGTTGGTGTATCGGGTCTGTCCGATGATATTATTAGACTGTCGGAAAAAGGTAGTTTGCGTCCTGTCGCAGGTGAGCATCGGATGGCAAACATAACGCAAGTCAGTGCGCTCGATCTTCCGCCAAGAGAAATTTCTGCAAATGGTGATCGTGTGTGTGTGATTGCGATTTCCCCAATTGTGCCACTCTTTGATAAGGAAACTAAAGAATATAACATCCCAGGTATTTCTGTCGATGACATCGTCAGCGCCTGTTTGGGAAAACCGATTTCGATTGGTGGTTGGAATTCACAAAGAAAACAGCCGATCCCCCTTAAAAACTGCATCCCCACAGGATCGGTTTGGTTTCTAAAAGAGGGATCAGAAATTCCAAATACAATAGGCGCTTCAACAGACTGGGGTTTCGGGCAAATTTTGATCGGAAAATGGTAGATGGGTGATGAGATGAACAATGAACAAACGCTAGCAACGGCACTGATATCACTTACCGCCGAAACGCATATTCATTCTGGAATTGGGCAATCCTCAGGGGCGCTGGATTTACCGGTGGCAAGGGAGAGAACCACTCACTACCCGTTTGTGCCGGGATCCGGGGTCAAAGGGGCATTTCGAGTGTGGTCAAAAGAAAGAGCCACGGGTTTGAAAACTGATAACCTTTTCGGGAAAGCCGAAGAAGCCGGTGATGAAGGGAGTGATGCGTTCGCAGGGACACTCCTTTGTTCCGATGCACGACTATTGCTATTGCCCGTGCGATGTTTGTCGGATGCCTATAAATGGGTAACTTGCCCCGCAATCTTGAAGCGACTGAAACGCGATATTGATCGGAATGGCCATACTGGAGCCAACCTAACCACTACTTGTCCAAATCAGGGGGAATATCTAGGTCCTAAAGCTGGTTCAGATTGGTTGGGGCTGGAAGAACGCGAGTTTGAACATTCAGGCGATATCGACCCGTCCGTTTACACGACGCTCAAAGCATTCATAGGGCCGGACATGGCTGATGTCCTGGAGCAACGCCTGATCGTTCTGTCTGACAAAGATTTCACATGGTTTGCCCAATATGCCTTGCCTGTTGCCGCACGTAACGCACTGACTGAATACAAAATCAGTGAAGCGCTTTGGTATGAAGAAACCCTTGCGCCGGATACGATCATGTATTGCCTGTTCGGGGAACGCAAACGCGGGGCGGTTAAACAATTCACTGACGCCATTAAACCGGCCCCCTATGTGCAGATTGGCGGCAATGAAACCATAGGCCAAGGTTGGTTCAAGATGCATCTATTCCAAGGGGCAGGCTCATGACACAAAGTCTTGCCCAACAGAGAGCCAAAGACGCGCTGAGCAAGATTGAAAAACTCGTGCAGGATAATGACTATGGAAACTACAAATCCTACGTCAGTGGTTTGCCCGCAGAAATTATCATGAGCGGGCTGGGGCAAGCGATGGCATTGGTTCGGTCCAAATCAGGTAAAAACGGCAACCCGCAATTATATGAACACCTTAACTCCTGGCTCTGCTCTGACCGCCCTAATTCGCCCTATCCAAAAGGCGACTTAATACGTCAGATTGTGAACGGTGACGAAGCCCATTTCATCCATGCCCAGGAGGAGGCGATGGCCTATCTGGAATGGTTGAAGAAATTTGCGGTGGCTTTGTTGGCGGATGGGAAGGAATAGCCATGCAACCGTTACCCAAAGACCGATACGCCGAAAGAACAAATGGCCGAAACGCAGGGTTGATCTTTAACAAGTTCGTTGATGAGTGGCCTGCCGAGGCGTTGAATGGCATAGGGGACAGAAAAAAGGACTGGTTGGAGAAATTTTCGGGTCCAGGTGTCAATACTGCCAAATATGCAAAGCGGATTAAGAACCTGGTTGAAAACACCCAGGGGGCTGTCGAAAACTTCACCACCACGGGTCCCTTTACAACGGGTATGGGGCTGCCGCACGGGGTTGAAAACGGGTTCTTGTGGCATCACACACTGGGATGCCCCTATTTGCCGGCCTCGTCCATCAAAGGGATGGTCCGGGCCTGGGTCGAGCACTGGCAGGGCGATAGCACACGAGCAGGCGAGCTGTTCGGCCGCGACAGCACCGATAATCCGACCGTGGGGCGCGTTATTATCCATGATGCGATCCCGACAAAGACAGTGGAGCTTTATACCGAGATCATCACACCCCACGCAGGGGACTGGCGGCTAAATGGGCAAACCCCACCCTCCGATTGGCTCAGCCCGACCCCGATACCGTTTTTAGCCGTGAAAGAGGGGGCGGAATTCCAGTTTGCCATATCCCCACGGTCAAACGCCGAAAAGGATGACCTGAAAGACGCATTTGAATACCTGAAAGAAGCACTGGAATGGATCGGTGCCGGGGCCAAGACCGCGATCGGGTTCGGGCGGTTCAAAAGCGACAGTGAGAAACAGGATGAGGAAAGTGCTTGGAGGATCGGGCTTCAAGTTGGAGACACGGCCAATTTCTATCGGCAACATGTGGTAATCGTTGATCTAAAAGATGGTAAAGCCCAAGTGAAGAACATCAAAAAGGACAGGGGGCTTGGCTGGAAAGAGCTATCAAAACTCAAGCCTTGGACGGGTGTCACGTGACAACCTACTTCGTTTCCCGCCATGCAGGGGCGGTGGAATGGGTGCGGGGCCAGGGGTATGATGCGGTGGTGCATGTGACCCACTTGCAGACGGACAGGGTGAAGGCAGGTGATATTGTGCTGGGCACATTGCCGGTTTCATTGATTGCCGAAATTTGCACAAAAGGGGCACGGTATTACCATCTTACCCTAAACACCCCGCCCGATATGCGCGGCGAGGAGCTGACGCCGGAACAAATGGATCAATTCGGCGCCGGCTTGGTTGAATATACAGCAAGGAGGGTTAATGATGACGGCTAAAACAGGGACCGACGGCTTTTTCACCAAAACAATCGATTCACTGATCGATCCAACGTGGTGGGGAGATAACCTTGCGGGTTTTTTGGTGTTCTCGATACTGGTTGGGGTGATGTCGGCTTTTATTCGCTGGAGCTGGGCCAAATATGCGCGCCGCAAATATGTTGGCTGGCGTTTGGTTGTCATTCCCAAAGTGGATGACCGCAAGAGGGGGGGATACAAAAGCACATTGTTATGGGACGAAGTGCGCAAGTTCGAGGAAAGCCCGTTTGAGGATCGCAAATTTATCCAGTCGGTTTGCACCTCGGAAAATGTGCGCATAAAATCCGGACAGATTGATACAAGCCATCATAACAGTTGGGTCTACAAAGATATGGAATGCAAAAGGTATAGATTTAATTTCAATCAGGTCCCCGACGATATTCTGATCGAGAACCAACCGCCTATGGAATGTGGCTATTACGCTGCCAAGTGAACGATAAATACCCAATCGAAATGACAAAAGGGCGTGGGTTTTTCCGCGCCCTTTTCTCCGTTTAGATGGGTCTGAGGGAGGTCGTTAGACCGGCCCATCGTTTGCCGGCACATCCGAAATGGGGTTTCTATCCCAGACAGGTCTGGGGAGGTCGTTAGACCTGGTATTCTTTGCTTGCGCAGGTATTGCATGTTTCTATCCCAGACAGGTCTGGGGAGGTCGTTAGACTTAAACGAAGCCTTACAATCGATTGCACAGGGTTTCTATCCCAGACAGGTCTGGGGAGGTCGTTAGACAAAGTCTGATGATGATCTTCGCCGTGAGCTTGTTTCTATCCCAGACAGGTCTGGGGAGGTCGTTAGACTCATGGGAGAATCAACACATTGAGCAATTGGTTTCTATCCCAGACAGGTCTGGGGAGGTCGTTAGACAGTCCTGTTAGAGTGACTGCTTGTCAGCCAGAGTTTCTATCCCAGACAGGTCTGGGGAGGTCGTTAGACAAGAGGCGCAGGCGATTGTCGACAAATATATGTTTCTATCCCAGACAGGTCTGGGGAGGTCGTTAGACACTGGTTCAAGGTATTGTAGGGGTTAGCCCCCGTTTCTATCCCAGACAGGTCTGGGGAGGTCGTTAGACAAAGGAGACAACTGAATGAATAAAGAAAAAGTTTCTATCCCAGACAGGTCTGGGGAGGTCGTTAGACCGGTGGTAATCGTCTTTATTACACTATCTGCGTTTCTATCCCAGACAGGTCTGGGGAGGTCGTTAGACTAAATGGACCGGCTATGACACCCCGACGCAGTTTCTATCCCAGACAGGTCTGGGGAGGTCGTTAGACATCTTCATGACGCCACTTGCGGTGACTTTGAGTTTCTATCCCAGACAGGTCTGGGGAGGTCGTTAGACGAAGAGAAAAAAAAATATATCTAGAACAAGAGTTTCTATCCCAGACAGGTCTGGGGAGGTCGTTAGACTGGCCCCCTTATAATATCCTGATCAAGGCTGTCAATTGGAAACAATTTCCAAGGCAAAGTGTAATTTTCACGTTTAAAAAAGAACATTTTAGGAACTACCCAATTGTTATCTTTATTATTTTAATAATATCAGTTATTTAGTAAATATCCAAGCCAAAAGGCTATTATTATGACCCGATTCAAGAACAAATCTACTGTTGGCCCACGCGAGGTTTTGCTGAATGATCGCGCGCTTTTCGAGCAGATCACTTCGCACCAGCAACTGATGCAGGCATGGAAAAGGGTATGGCGTAACGGCGGGGCTTCGGGGGCCGATAATGTGACGGTGCAGAAGTTTTCGGTGAATGTGGTGGGGCACATTTCCGCTCTGCGGCGTGAATTGCGTGCCGGCTCATACCAGCCCGGCTTGATGCGCCATGTTGATATCCCCAAACGCGCCGGTTCCGGTCTGCGGCGGCTTTCGATCCCTTGTGTGCGGGATAGGATCATTCAAACGTCTGCCGCCATCAGTCTGACCCCTTTGCTGGATGCAGAATTCGAGGAGGGCAGCTACGGGTATCGGCCCAACCGGTCGGTCAATCAGGCGGTTGCGCGGATTTCCCTGTTGCAGCGGCAGGGGTTCAACTGGGTGGTCGATGCGGACATCGAAGATTACTTTGACAGTATCCCCCATGACGGGCTGATGGAACGCTGGGCACAATCGGTGACGGATGGCCCGCTGAGCGAGCTGATGTGGACATGGTTAAGCCACGGTGCTCCTCTGGGGCGGGGAGTGGCTCAAGGCTCGCCACTGTCGCCATTGCTGTCGAACCTGTATCTGGACCGCATGGACGAGGTCTTTGACGCGCGTGGTGTGCGGTTGATCCGGTTTGCCGATGATTTTGTGGTTTTGTGCCGATCTGGCAAAGGTGCGGATGCCGCCATGGAGAAGGTCTCCAAGGTTCTGGGGGAACACGGCCTTTGCTTGAACCGTGAGAAAAGCCAGATAACAGATTTTGACAAGGGATTTCGGTTTCTGGGGCATTTGTTTGTGCGCTCTATGGCAATGAAGGTAGATCCGGTCACGGCCGAAGATTCCGATATTGAAAAGCTGTTGCAGCGTGTGGCCAAAGAGGATTCGATTGCCAAGCAAGACGCATTGATCGAGGCCGAGCATATGCGCCTGATGGAGGATCGCGGCTATTCGCCAGGCTTGCGCAATCTGTATATCAATGCGCCGGACCGCCGGTTAAGTCTGCGCAATCAAGCATTTGTTGTAGAGCAAGGGCATGGTGGGCCAACCCAGGAAACGCTCTGGAGTGAATTGATTGCGATACCCCATCAGGATATTGACCGCATCGACATTGGCCCCAAGGCAATAGCGACGGATGAAGCAATACGGCACGGGTTTGCCACAGACACACCTATTGCTTATGTGAACGGTCATGGCGAAACTCTTGGATGGGTGAGTGATACATTGGCCCCGCGAGCCGGACGCCATTTGGCGCAAGCCAGGATCACTCTGGATGAAGGCGAGCGGCTAAGGTTGGCCCGAATTCTGGTTGAGGGGCGGTTGAGAAACCAAAGAGCCGTTTTGCGCCGGTTATTGGCGGATCGGGAAACCCCGCCAGATGTGGTAATTGATGCCATAGCGGGTATTGGCAAAGTCCTTGGCCGTGGTGACACCAGCCGCATTCGGCATGCGCCTTCTGTTGAGGCCTTAATGGGTTATGAAGGAAATGCCACCAAAGGCTGGTGGGTGGCAATTGGGTCACTGTTGGATCGGGATTTCACATTCAAGAAGCGCATAAGAGACCGTATTTCGAACCCTTCAAATATTGCGCTCAATTTTCTGTCGTGGTTGCTGCATCGGGATATATCAGTTGCGGTCAATCGGGCTGGATTGCACCCAGGATTTGGGGCGCTACACAGTGTTTCAGATCGAAAGGATGCCTGTGTTTATGATTTGATGGAAGAATTCAGGGCACATCTTATTGGCGGTTTGTTTGTATATATTGCCAACCGAAATATTATCAGGATTGATATGTTTTCAAAAACGAGTGACGGATATCGACTGAAGTCAAGAGGAGCCAATGCCTTGATCAAGGCATATGAAAACAGAGTAGGTGGAAAAATTAAAAGCCCAACGACAGGGAACCGCGTCACATGGCGGCGACTAATGGTTGAGCAGGCATTTTCATTGGCTGCACATGCCGAAGAAACGCGCATCTACTCACCATATGAAATGGCGTATTGAAATGGCCTCTAGGCATGTTGTGGTAGCAATCTGTTACGATATCTCGCGATCAAAGGTTCGCAGACGTGTTGCTGCTTATTTAGAGGATCGAATGGTTCGGGTTCAAATGAGTGTTTTTGAGGCAAGGATTTCAAAGGCTGTGGCCGATAGTATTTTTTCTACAGTTAAAGCGATGATCGAAGATGGAGATTCAGCGCGTATGTATGTTCTTTCACGAACGGGGATTGAACAAAGTAAAACAGCAGGGGGTGCACCATTTCCTGAAGAGGGAGGGTATTGGTTGTTATGAGCGGATATGCCCTTAATAGCCGCCTGTTGCACCCTTCTAAATCCGCAACCTTGGCCGAATTGGCCGACTTATGGGAAAGTCACATCATAACGGTCAGGGTTGTGGGGATGGGGACGTTTATTCAGTGCCCGAGTTTATTGAATAAAATACGCGGAAGTTTAGGGCATGTCCTGATTCAATCTGGGTCAAGTGTATTGAAAGATCGCAAACCGTGTGACTGGACGCGGGTCTGTGCAGCGGAGCCATTGTTTGCAAAAAAACCAAAAATTAATGTTGGACCATATCTAATGGAAATCGCAAAGCCTTACCGATTGGCTGCGCAAAAGGATGGTCAGGATTTGCTTGTTTCAATCAGCTTGTTCGGATTTTCAAAAATGTGGATAGATGAGGTGAAATGGGCATTGATCCTGGCATTGCGGGAGTTTGTTGCTTGGAATGTTCTTGCCCGAGATGGTTATTATTTTGTTCCTCGCAATATTCAGGTTTTGGAACCGAAACTGGAAAATTCCACTCTGAAGGTGATTGATAGAAAAGTAGAAAATGTAATGATTGTGTTTATAACTCCGTTGGATGCGGAACGGGGCAATATTCATGACAGACCCCAAACATTATTTGAAAGGCTACTTCTTCGTATAACGATGCTGGCAAGATGGCATGATGTTTGCCTTGTTGATCAGTGGGGTCATATGGAGGATCTTTGGAAAAGTTTAACTTACGAGTTCAATTGTTTTGAAGGCACTTCAGGGCCTGTGGTGGGAGGGCACAAGTATATAAACAATCTTAACACACCAAGTGAATTGAACATAACTGGCAAAATGTCTAAATGTATTGATCTTTTACGTATTGGTGAAAGTATCGGCTTTGGGCGTGGTGCTGTCATCGGTCTTGGGGAATTTGCTGTGCGCCAGTAAAATAAGCATGAGGAATTTGGGCTATAACTAGGTGTTTAGCCGCAAGGTTTGATGGGTTGGGTCGAGAGTGAACCTTTCAGCCTTGGAGAAAAGTGCCCTCAGCCAAACTGGGGGTAATGCACGGCTATTTATGGAGGCAGTTTTACCATTGTATGACGGTCAGCGACAATGGGGCTTTACCTCGAATACCATCCTCAAGTGCAGGGAGATCGTCAGGTCGAGTGGCACTGCATTGCCCCCAGCAAGCCTACGCAAAACGGGCTGGTCGAGTCATTTAATAGCCGGATTCGAGACGAATGTCTGAACGAGCACCTATTCGATGCCTCTCTTTTGAAACAATATTTTTTGACGTCAAACACACACAGAGGAAAGCTCCCATCCCGAGGATCATAAATGGCGCTTGCTCTTGCGGCGTGATTGTGATATTTATATTCACGATTTATTTCACAATTAGGAACCGACATGGCACTTTCAGCAAAAGAACGCAAACAGCGGCAACTTGAACGGGAGCGGCAAGAACTCGTCAAAATTCAGGATGCAACATACCCGTATCTTGCAACGCCTTTCTATGAACACCTGGAGCAAAACGGAAACTGGAGTTCTGTTGAACTGTGTTTTGACCTGTTAGGTATCGACCCGCCATCCTTTAACGATGATCGCGGCCCCGAAACATATGCCAATGATATATGCTTTTCTTCGGATCAGGAAAAAGTGGAAACCTTCCAGAGTTCGGAAAAATCGATCGGTCGCGCGGAAGTCATGGTTGATATGCTGATTGGTGCCGCAATGGAGATGGCAAGCATCATCAACAATTTCAAAGCTGATGAGTTGCAAAAGCAACGGCTAGAGTTGGAAAACCGCGACCTAAGCACACCGGAAAGTCGCAAAGATGCGCTGGAAAAGGCGGCTGAAATAGCAAAACTGCAAGATGAACTGAGCAAAAACGTGCGTTACACCTTCCCGCGCTGGCGAGTGAAGTTGAAGTCATAAGTCGTGGGGGGGGTTATCCAACTATCCCGTCTACTTACAAACACCTTTGGGAAGACCACTCTTTGCCGGCAGACAGAATGATATTTTCGGCAATCGATTTCGTGTGAGCTTTACCAAGACAGAACTGAACAAACTTACAGAATGGGAGGCCATCCAGGCCCCTTTTGTAAGAACAACAGCAAAAAACCATGCCTGATTGAGAAAACAGTCAGGCTTCATATGCGTTCACGATGCGGCTCTTTAGCAAAATGTGGACAACTCACAACCAGACCGGGGCTTTGACAGGCGCATTACGAAAATGAGTGTTGATCTGAAAAGACTAGAGACAGCCCTGGCCAAGGCAGCCATGATATGTAGGGAAAATCCGAACTACCTGCCTATTTTCATACGGATCGAAAAGGAAATTTCTCGTTTCAAAAAACGGGATGATACATTTAAGCGCATCGAAACCTTAGCTTCCAACGACAAAGTCGAGGCCTTCGTTTCACCCTACAAAGCGGTGGCCTGAATTAGATTCCGGAGATGCACAAGGCTTGCCCCTTTGCCATAACGCTCCCGTTCAAGAGCATGGCCCATAAGGTCACGCCTGATACGTTCGTCAATACCAGCGGCAAGCATCCGGTCCTCAAAGCTGTGGCGCAAGCCATACAGCGTATGCTGTGGGGTCTCCATTAGACCATGATTGCGCATATATTTGTTTACAGTTGCAGATAGGCTAGCCGAACTGTCCCGGTAACGGGAAAAGCCATCAGGCGAAATACGTATGGCCTTGAGGCTAATCCCGCAGAGCGGAATAATGCGTTTGGCGTTTACACTTTTTAACTGACGCACGACAGGCTCGATCGAAATATGCGGCACATTACCCTCTAGATGTATCTGCTGTCTGGTAAGCGCCGCCAGTTCGCTTGGTCGAGCACCCGTGTTGATCATCGCCAGCAATATACATCGTGCATCCTTGTTAAGCCCTGCCAATGCTTCCGATGCCATAATCTTGCTCCGGATCCAGTCATCCGAAAATGGCGGGCGTTGTTCCTGTTCACCCTCCTTGAAACTGAGATCTGAAAGCGGCAGGACAAGATTCAGGCGCTTCATCTTGTTCACTGTCTTCAGAACGTCCCCCAGATGGATCAGGTCCTTGTTGGCGCTACTTGGCTTCAACCCTTCGTTTTCAATCCGGTCCAACCACCATGCTCGGAAATCAAGCATGTCGTCACCAGTGATCGCGGCAATATCTTTGTCCCCGACCACTTCAATGAACGCCCGAACCGCTTTTATGCGCGGGTTCTTCCATTTCCGGAGCTGATCCGCGCTTTTCCCGAATGTCTTTTCACGGGCAAGCTCCCAATATAAATCCAGAGCACGGGAAACCGTTATCTTTGGCTTCTCGACCCCGCCAAGCAATGCCGCTGCCTCGATCATGTCAGGGCGCCCATTGCGCACAGGCACCGCCTCTACCCGGTCAAGCAATTCGTCAATTTTCATCTTGGCGACTGTGTCAACAGGCTGATAGCGAAAGCCACGCACAGCGGCAAGTTCCCGAGCAGATTCAAACCTTTTCTCGGCATCCGAGGTGTCTCCGGACAGTTTTGCTTCCCAGCCGGCGACGAGTTGCTGCCACGCAGGGCCAGCCTTACTTTCGGCTTCAGACATGCTGTCGGTGCGAAGCGAGAGCCATATATGCCTTCGCGCCTCTACCGACTCATATCTTTTAGGCACCCTTTTATAGAGATATACTCCCTTGCCTCTACGCCTCAACATCGCCTTTACCTCACTGAACCTACGGCCAATGTATTGCAAAATGTATAGCAGTTTGTATAGCAAAATTGCTATACAGGGCAACGCTATCCGAGCGAAAGCCTATATTTTCCGTTTAATAACAGCCGGATAGAAACATACTTAAAAATGAAAAGTGGCGGAGACGAAGGGATTCGAACCCTCGAGACGATTCCTCGCCTACTCCCTTAGCAGGGGAGCGCCTTCGACCACTCGGCCACGTCTCCGCCGACGGGTTTAGCGGGGCTTGACGGTGGGGACAAGTGCAATATCGAACCCTTGGACATCTTTTTACAGCGCTTTACGTTTCATTTGATACAAGCATCGGCATGACCGCCGAGGCAGCGATTGCCAGAGCAATGGCGTTCGGCGGTCATGCCGATTCAGATCAAACGCAAAGCGCTTTAGGGCTGATTGCATCCTTCACACCTTGCCTAGCCAAATAAGACCTCGGGTTCCCCAATAGGCAGGGGGCGTATAGAATTTCGGGAGTATGGTGTGCCAAAACAGATGGCTACAAACGCCGGAGGCTCTCGGTGTTTTTGCAAAACACCTGCCGCCCATTACTATTACAGAAACCTTGCTGGTCCTTGCTGTTCCAGAAGAACCGGTGGTGCGGTTGAGAAGACTCGAACTTCCACGGGTGTTACCCCACAGCGACCTCAACGCTGCGCGTCTACCATTCCGCCACAACCGCATGTGATCTGGTAAGATGTGCGGCATATACCGAAACGCCGG
>Ga0256834_1000766_pt1 | contig 22616 bp, 18 predicted proteins | sample 4281140metaG_FD_190536 | JGI IMG/M metagenome (GOLD analysis project Ga0256834, IMG submission 190536) | Hydrothermal vent microbial communities from East Pacific Rise, Pacific Ocean - 4281-140 | ecosystem: Environmental > Aquatic > Marine > Hydrothermal vents | place: Pacific Ocean: East...
CTGTACCTGGCACTGTGCCTGCCATAGTTGTGCCAGTTATATCTGTAGTACCTTGCTGGTCTATGCTAATAGTTGGAGCACTTGATACACTCTCGTCGTATGTAGCAGTAACCGTCGTAGAGCCAGCCATAGCCGGGTCTACAGAGTAACTAAGCGCCACGTTTGGTGCTGTTGTGTCTACTGTAAATGGTGTCACATTTATAGCTGGAGCTATATTACCAGCAAGATCTGAAACCGTTATAGTACAATCACTATATATACCTTCTGGAGCATTAAATACTATTGGATTATTCCCAGATGTCACAGTAAGTGGAGAAGTTGTATTACAACTACCACCAAGTACAAATGTGCCATCTTCTGAAGATGAGAATGTATAAGCTGGAGACGCATTCATGCTTGGTGTAGGTACTGCAGTTACCTCTGCCACTACAGGGTTAACGCCATCGCTTGGTGTTATAACAGCAGAGGTAATTATCTCACTGCCTGTACTTGCGGTGCTTGTTATTGTAGAGATGATAGATACCTCTGGAGTAGCAGCACTGTCTATTGCTCCAGACTCATCTAATATTATATGCACTACACCTGGAGATACCTCTGATGCAGATGCTATGGTATATCCAATAACACTAAAGTCTGTACCTGTAGGATTAACCGTAGACCCATTAAGGTCCATATTAAAGTTAACGGCTACAGCATCTATCTGCCCGTCATTATCTGTGTCACCAGTAATAGCAGATATTATCGATAGGTCTATATTGTTAACCGTTATTGTGAGATTTTCTTCAAATTCTAATCCGGCAGTATCTGTTGTTTTTACACAAATGTCGTAAGAATCTTTCGTTTCGTAATCAAACATCTCATCTGATTGCAATTCTGTACCAGAAATCTGGAATGAATCATCATTAGTACCTGGGATAGCGCAAGTAAATGCGTAGGTATGGGTCTCACTAGTATTAGCATCTGTTGTAGACAAGTTACCAACTAATGTGCCTGCTGGCTGTGCTTCATCTACATCTTGTGAGTCAAGTGTTATAGCAGTTGGTGCTACAGGAGTATAAAGCCCTGCATCAATATAATTAAGAGATTCTACAACTCCAAGAGTTACTGTGTCTGTAGTATATACTACTTGGTCAAAGTCAGAGTTATTATCTGTGCTCAATGTAGATGATTGTGGTGTCAAATGCTTACCTGAGGGTGGTACGATACGTACCTTATAGTCACCCGGCATAAGCCTATAAAAGTGGTAATAACCGTGTAAGCCGTTGCCTCCAATTGCTGGGTCTGCATAGTACGACGTAGTTGTATCCAATACAGTTGCACCAGTAGAATCTAACAATTCAACAGTTATTCCATCTAGCCCAGCTTCACCCAAGTCTGTACTACTATTTGTACCGTCTTCTAATAACCCGTTTTCATTAGTGTCAATCCAGACCCTATTGCCAATGTCTGAGAGATAAAGGCTGCTGAAGAATACGAGGCCTGCCAGTACATCTGTTGCATGTGGTGCTGATAGTGTATCTACCAAAGCTGTTAGACCTGCGTAATTAAGTAATACTAATCCCCATACAGACTCTCCAAGAGTTACCATGTTTGAGTCTGAAAGAGTTGCAAATGTAAAAAGTCTGAAAGCTGCATCTGCAATATCTGCCTCATCTGCGAAACTTACTGTTCCTATTATGGTAGGTAAGCCTACTGCTACTTCTGCCTCTGTATCTATCAGCTCTAATAATCCTATTACTGTAGCTGTGTCAGTAGGATCTAATCCCAAGCTAGGCACAAGCGCCAAGCCAGCAACAGCCATCTCGGCCACTTGAGCATCTGATAGATATAAAGTAGTTAAACCTAAGAGCTCAAGAACCTTCGCCTTAACTTCTAAATCAGTCATTGTTGCTTCGGCTGCAGTTACAGCAGTTCTGTATCGAGCAACAACCTCTAGCTTATCACTAGCATCCATCATGCCTGCGACTGTCACCATTTTTGCTATCTCAGCGTCTATTAGAGGATATGTCCCTGCCTCAGCAATATTTAAATGTATATTAGTAATAGGTGAAAATGCTAAAAGTAGCATTATTACTCCTCCGACAAACCTCTGTAAATGACTCATAAAATAGTGGTTAATTTATTAAAACTACCTTCAGGTATACCCCTTATATGGCAGAATGTCAAGTCTATAAAGGACATTTTAGTGTCCTTTATAATGTCCAATAGGATGCCTAGCTATTACTCAGTATCTGAGCTAGCCTCAACCGCAGCCTTGCCAGCCACTTGCCCGGTAGTCCAGCAGAGTTGTAGACTATAACCACCACTTGGGCGCACTATGTTTAGTAAATCTCCAACTATATGCACATTATTATGTAATTTAGAACTCATAGTTTTAAAGTCGACCTCAGTAAGCTCTACTCCGCCATCTGCAACTATTGCCCTGTCCATACCCATAGTATCTACTATTGGTACTACTAGGTCTTTAAGTGTGTGTACTAACTTTTTACGTTGCTCTTTTGTAATCTCATTTACACTCTCTTCAAGTTTAATACCAGCTAACTTTAATATCTCTATGGCGAGCTTGTCCTCAATGATATCGGTGAACACGTTCTTAATCTGCTTATTTTTATTAGCATCAAATAGTTTAAGTAGACGCTTATCTAACATTACGTGGTCTGTATCAGGGAATAAGTCTATAGCGGCAACCACTGGAGCGTATTGTAAGAATTGTTTAACCTCATATGAAGAGTTGATGATGAGCGGACCTGAAAGTCCAAAGTGTGTAAAGAGTACCTTACCTGTCTTAGTTAAAAATACTTTGCCGTCTTGCTTAAAGCGGACGGTCATAAAGCTCGGTGCAATGCCAGAAAGTGCATGCACCCATTTAGCATTACTCTTAAGTGGCACAAGGTTAGGACTTGCCTTATGCACTGTGTGCCCAATCTCAGAGAGCATCTTAAAGCCTAAGCCCTTAGTCTTGTCTGCCCTACCTGATACGCCACCAGTAGCTAGTATAAATTGCTTAGCATGTACCTTACCAAGACTAGTCTCCACAGCTGTAATCTCTCCCGTTCTCTGTTCTTCCTCACCTGCTATATAAAAACGCTTAACACTAACACCTGTCTGTAACTCTGCGCCACTACTCTCGGCGAACTTTACCAGCACATCTACCACATCGCTAGCTTGCTGACTCTTAGGGAAGGCTCGCTTACGTGCCTCTACTACTAACGGTAATCCTTTTTTCTCAAAAAAGGTAAAGGTGTCTTGCACGGCAAATTGTGCAAACGGAGTATGTAGGAATTTGGCGGCTTCACCATAATGTTTAAGTAGCTCACGAGTGTCGTACTCGGCATTAGTAATATTACATCGACCGCCACCTGTGATGCTGAGCTTTTCACTTGGGGTGTCGCTTTGCTCAAGTATAAGAACCTTAGCACCACCCTTAGCTGCTACACCTCCAGCCATAAGCCCTGACGGCCCGCCGCCTATTACTACAATATCGTAATCCATAATGGTGCAACTCTAGCATGTTATGTATAAAAAGACAGTGGTTAAAAGGCGTACTATACTACAAACAAAAAACCCGCACAATTGTGCGGGTTTTTTGTTTTAAGATTGTTCCGAGTTATTTACGGAAACAGTCACGACACTTTAAGTTGCTAGTGTCTCGTGGCTCAAATGGTAACTTATCGATGTTACCTCCACAGTCAGCACATGGCCAACCTTGTCCGTCGTTATCAAACATCTCGCGGTCGTCACGGCGTGGTGCTGCTGGAGCACTTGCCTTCTTACACTCGAAACATAGGAGTCCGTCAGCGCTGCGTGGCTCAAATGGGAGCTTGTCTATATGCCCACCATGTTGACAGTCTGGGTTGCTACAATCCCAACCTTGACCATCATTATCGTACATTTGTCTATCGTCCATACTATTTTTGTTAATTTACTTACCCCGTCCAACCACCTTACAAATGCAACAAATGTAATAATAATTACCGACAGGCCTATTAATAGCATAATTATGCACATAATAACCGACATGTCTAGTGGGTTGTGCTATACTGGCACACATGAGAGACAGGTATAAACTATTGTTACTGGCAGTAGCAGGCACAGCATTTGCTGGCTATCTTGCTGCAGACAAGTTCTTTACTGGTAATTGCACCCTTACAGAGTCATGCTCTTACTTCCTTGGGCACCCAACATGCTACTACGGCTTCACTATGTTTGCCGCCATATTGCTACTTGCGATAGGTTATATAACTACCAATAATAAAATACATACTAAAATAATGTCTATAGTTGCACTTGCAGGTATAATCTTCTCTGGTTACTTCTCTGCAATTGAGATCGTGCCAATGTTTACCTCGGGCGCAAGCTATACTCTATTACTACCATCTTGTACATATGGCCTAGTATTCTACGGCATAGTACTTTATATAAGCTACAAAAACTATAACAACTAAAAAAGAAGTGTACCAGATTGATACACTTCTTTTTTAATGCAACTAGGATAGTTAATCTACTCTCCCTTAGGCAATGCCTCGCAGGCTATACCGTCATTGTCTCCGTCTAGGTTGTTTATGTCTTTACCTGCACCTCCACAACGCTCCATAACATCTTGTGCCTGTGCTTGGTAGGTAAAGTCTGTACAGTTGTATTCATTACTCTCACAGCTGACCACAAGTGGTGACACACCATCAAAGTTAATGTTACCGTCTGCATCACGGATTACCTTACTACCGGCCAAGCCCTCACCGCCTAGTAATGCACCCATGTCGAAGTCGTTATTAGTCGTCTCCATACCAAGTGCACCTAGTAGTAATACTATGACTACTCCTAAGATGCCCTTAGACACCTTTTTACTTGTTGACATGTTTTTAAAGTCAAACGCTTTTGTAACCAATTGCTTTATTAGATCCATAATAATTTTATTACATTGTTAAGAATAATCCAACTGCTAGGATTAATAACACAACTATAACCGCTATGCGCACCTTCTTGTTGCCTCTTAGTTTATCCATATCTACTTTATTAAGTTTATAATTATTACCTTAGATTACTTAATGTATGCGCTCTTAGCACCTAACTCCTCTATAAGTAAATAGTAAAATGTTACTCGACTCTTTGTCCTGTCTTCTTTCATCTTCTCTGCTACTACTGCTATAGCCTCGTCTGCCTTGGTGTCATCTGTAACGTTTAGGTTCTTGTTTACAAAACCCTCTCGTACACGTGCTAGCTCCTCAGGGTCACTGGCTGCCACATAACGTGCGTCTGCTTTGGCCATGGTACCTGCTAGGCGTCCTGCTAGCTCCTCTACCACCTCCATATCTACACTGTCTGTATACTTTTTAATATCGTCTGCATATGCTTGTATATCACTCATATTGTTTTTATTATCTACCTCGAGCTTACCGAGGGGTTATTAATTTAATACATTATCTCAAGAAAAAGCAGTCCACGCAAGCGGATTGTACAAAAAGCACATAAATACTGGCTACTTTATAACCTCCTGACCATTCATATACTTTTGTAATACCTCCGGAATCTTTATAGTACCGTCAGCTTGTTGGTATACCTCCATGATGGCGATAAGTGGCCTACCGGCAAACGCCGTAGCATCGTTAGTATGTAATAGCTTACGCTCACCAGCTTCTGTCTTGTAGTATGAATTTATGCCTCTTGTCTGGTAATCTGTCATGTAATCAGTGGTGTGCGTCTCTCTATAAGCATCCTGCCCTGGCAGCCAACACTCAATATCAAACTGCTGGTAATCTGGTGCACCTGTGTCTCCTGTACAGATCTGGACCACCCTATATGGCAACCCGAGTTGTTTAACCATATACTCTTGTAAGCCTAATATCAGCTTCTGCTCGTCTGCCCCACTCTCTGCAGTAGTAAAGCTCTCCATCTCAGACTTATCAAACTGGTGCCCTCTTAACATACCCTTCATATCTTTACCGTATGTACCAGCCTCACGCCTAAATGCTGTGGAATAACCTATATAACGCTTAGGTAGCTCGCTCTCGCTCAGAGTCTCATTCATGTGGTATACAGCTAGAGTATGTTCAGCGCTGGCCACTAAGTTTAGCTCCTCGTCTTCTATCTTATATGTCTGGTCACCGAATACTCTGTGTATAGCCTTCTGCACACTGTCACGTATCATTACAGGAGGCAACATGGGTATAAATGGCTTGGCAGATAAGTGCCCTAGCCCAAGACTGTCTCGCACCTCTCTTATTACATCTTCGTTTGTTAGTGTATCAAAAGCAAATTGGTGCATAGCAAATTGCATACGCACCAAATCTCCCTTGAGGTACCAAAAGCGTGCACCACTGACCTCGGCCGCCTTCTCCACGTCTAGTATGTCTAGCTCCTTTCCCAGCTCCCAATGCTCCTTAGGCTCAAATGCAAAACTTGGCTTCTCACCCTCATCACGCAATATAACGTTGTCTTCCTCGCCTTTACCTACCGGCATCTCTGGGTCTGTAATATTTGGGACTATATATAATATCTCGCCAAACTCTTTTAACACTGGTGCTAACTCTGCCTCCAACTTTTTTACTGCGTCCTTAAGAGTTGCCACTGCTTTTATCATATCTTCTCTCTCTGACTCGCTGGCAACAGCTATCTCTGCACTCGCCTTGTTTTGCTCAGCCCGAGCGCCATCTAATTGCATCTGCAATAGCTTACGAGCATCATCTAACTCTAAAAGTCGGTTTATATCTACGTCTTTATTTTTATCCCTTACTGAGTCTTTAACCCTCTGCACGTTTTCCCTTATAAATTTTATATCTAACATAATGGTATAATACTACACCTATGGCTACGAAAGTACAAATCCGAAAGCTAAGCAAGAACGAACACCCACTAATGCTAAGTGAGATACCTAAACCACCTAAGGAGCTCTACTGTGAGGGGGAACTTCCAGACTTTAATAACTATAAATTCCTCGCTGTAGTTGGTTCACGTAAATTCTCTCGCTATGGTCGTGACGTATGCGAATCACTCATCTCAGAACTCAAGGGTTATCCTGTAGTGATAGTAAGCGGGTTAGCACTGGGTATAGACGCCATCGCTCATACAGCAGCATTAAAAGCTGGACTAAAGACACTGGCAATACCAGGCTCTGGCTTAGACAGGCAGGTGCTCCACCCACGTAGTAACCACAAGCTTGCTAATGAGATAGTTAAGCAAGGTGGTGCATTATTAAGTGAGTATGAGCCACTTATGCCAGCAGGTCTACACACATTCCCTGAGCGCAACAGGATAATGGTGGGTATGAGCCATGCCGTACTACTTATAGAGGCTGCTGAGCGCAGCGGCACACTCATAACGGCGAGACTCACCACAGAGTACAATAGGGATCTTTTAGCAGTGCCCCATGACATCACCCGTATAACGGCAAAGGGTGTAAACCAATTTTTAAAACTCGGTGCCACTCCAGTAACAGAGAGTGCAGACATACTACTAGCGCTAGGCATAGAGCCTGGTGTAAGTACTGATCAGGGTCAGCTACAACTAAACGACCTTAGTAAAGACGAGCAGAAAGTAGTAGAAATATTAAGTGCAGACCCACTACCAAGAGACCAGCTAGTAGCTAAACTTGGTTTAGAAATCAGCAAGGTAAATATATTACTATCTGCAATGGAGCTTAAAGATATTATTAAAGAGGAGTATGGGGATATCCGACTTGCTGTGCTGTAGAGACATGGTATAAATACTGTCCGTTGCATAAATACTTGCAGCGGACAGATCGGTGAATTCTACAGAATCGCCATCCTTCCCAACTAACAGGGAGGTGGGGATGTGCTGAGTCGAGAATTCGCCGATCGAACCAACTGCCTTGACCCCTCCGTGGGCTGGGCAGTTATTTTTATATAACACACCCTGCTAACTCATTTGCCTTCTTGCGAGTAGTCTTATACCAGTAACCTGTTGGCTCTGTCTCACCCCACGGCTCTAATATATCTGCGGCGTACTTAAGTTGGAAGCCTCTTATACCCTTGTCTGTTATCGGGCCATAATAGCCAGTTGCCGTATGATAATCGAATAGGCCTTCAGTCATCAAGAACTCTTGTATCTTCTTTAATTCTCCTTGGTTATTGTCACCCTCTTTATAAAACTTTGTAAAAACAGGACACTCTTGCTCTGTTAGTTCTGATTTTTTGATAGTGGTTATAACCTCATCTCCTGCTATCATTTTTTGCACTCTTTTTGTTAATTCTGCTATCTGTGCTCGCAACGAATCTAAGAATGATATCTCTGCCTGAGACACTACGTTAACATCTCTCTTATTAGGATCCGTACCGTTCTTAATCTCTTCGACATCGGAGACTCCGTCTCCATCAGAGTCTAATAGCCCACCAGATGCCCCCAGCAGGCCGGCGATAGTACCACCGCCGCCTTCTCCTAAGTCGTTTATTGTGATTGTAAGTGCTCTGGCATACAGACCACCATTACCATCATCTGTCTGAACTCTAATAGAGTAGCTGGTCTTCGTCTCATAATCTGGTATAAAATCAATCTGCAGATTTGTACCATTTACTGAGAAGTTTCCATTATCTGTATCTCCAGTACCAGCGACAAGTGAGTATGTATGGACATCTGCCACATCAGCATCTGTGGTAGAAAAGGCAGATATAATTGTTCCGCTTGCGATGTTCTCATCTACGCTATCTGTACTTGCACTATCTATTTGTATATCCGTTGGATCCAGATTAACCGCAAATGTCACGTCTACCTGGTCTAGTTGCACTAGTTGAGAACCATCGGAACTTAGAAAGGCCTTAAACAGAAAGTTCCCATCTCCTACTGGGAATGTACCAATATTTGTATTTATATCTGTAGCAATATTTGTTTGTGAGTACGTACCATTTGCAGTAGCCCATCCTGAATTATAATACTGCCAAGAGGCTCCGTCATCATTACTTATAATGTACTTAATTTCACCTCCGTTTTTTGTGGCAGATTCAGTAAAACCTGAAAGGGATGTAAAAGTAAGAGACTCCGAGGCTTTTGGTTGTACTGTTGGCACAGCTGTTGAGTAAAGTACTTGCTGAGTACCAACAGAGTAGAACGTTGCTGGAGAGTTCTGGTTGTAGTACTGTGTACTTATAGCATCAGCTGATGCGACTATGTCAGACACTTTAACCTCGTCTATGATTCCTATGAACCCTAACGTGTCAGTTTTCCTCATGCCTATTACCATATTGTCATTAATTGACGGCACTCTTGTATTGGCACCAGAGGCTACCTGAACCCCGTTTTTATACAACTTAACTGTAGACCCATCGTAAGTTGAAACTAAGTGATACCAGGTATTGTTAACAACCTCACCAGCGGCGGAGTTTGTAGCAGTAGACAAGTAAGTTGAAATAACTCCAGTACTACGTATAAAAAAACCAAACAACATTGTTGATCCTAGATACTCTGCAATAACTTGAGCACCTTTTGCATTTGTGACATCAGTTGGGTAAATCCATGCCGACACTGTAAAGCTGTCAAATGAAGAGAATCTATCTATACCAGCCAATTTATTATATTGCCATGTCCTGTTACCATTAGGAACAGCTGAGTGAAATAGTGTGTCATGGTTTATATACACGGTATTGTCTGTAGGGTCCAATGCTATATGCTCAATGTTACCCTTCTCTGTAGTAAAATTGCTTACTACTGCCCCAGTAGTGGTGTTAATATTATAAACATTGTCATTATCCTGAGTAACCCAAATCGTGTCATCTGAGCTATCGTATGCAATACCATCAAAGGCTGCACCGGCAGCAGATATGTCTAGTGACTCAATCTCTGCACCCGTTGATGCACTGTAGCGTTTTATAATAGCATCTGTTGGCCCTAATACCCATAGACTGTCTGTAGCCGCCTCATAAGCAACACCATTACCGCCGCCGGTAACAGATACTGTAATTGTACCCAATGCGGTTCCTGACTTATTTATATGATAAATAGTTGAAGACCCATAGTCAGCATACCAAAGCGTATCGTCTGAGGTATCTAAAGCAACACCTTGAATACCAGTGGCGGTAAACACAGCTATAGAGCTTAGTAATGCGCCATCTTTTGTCATCTTAACAATTGAGCTATCAGTAAAGTTACCACTCCACAACACATCTTCGCCAGCATCATAGACTAAGCCCGTATTGGTGAATCCCCCAGGCACTTCGAAATCCTTTAGGGATGCTGAGCCAGTACTTACATCCTCTACGTCCACTTGGTCATCAGTACCGTCAAAATCTGTACCCTTACCTATCTTGGCACTCACTAAATCAGCTGAGCTCATGGACCCAGATGAGGTACCATCTTGGTTGTTAGTTGTACTGTCTACCATCTGGGGTGCCGCCCCAGAAGGATCCTCATTCATATGTTGTACTGCTCTATAATCACTAGTCCATACAGATTCTGTATCTGATTGGTCGGTAGCAGCAGAATTGCCGTAATACATATACAATACAGTGTCTGTTGCAGAGGCCAGAGTAGGTATCTTTACCCAGGAGATTAACTCGCCAGTAGCTGTAGTATAGCTCTCAATCTCATGACTAAGCTTAGTGGTACCGTCTGCTGAGGTAAACAATATATCGTCACCATCGCTCTGGGCACCAGACGACAAGTTAGCATCTGTTAAAGATACCAGTACAGCAAAATTACTTAGGTCACTATCAACCTTTGTACTGTCTATAGTTATTGCTTTTCTGTACTCCCAACCAGAATTATACCAAGACGGAGAACTTGTAGCCTTCAGTTGTGCCACTCCGGCAGCAAACTCAATGTCACTAGAGCTAACTGTGTAGTCGGAGGAACTTGTAAAACCCCAAGTATTAGTAGCAGCATAAGCAACGTCTACCCCAAATTGTATAACCCCCGTAAGTAACAACACCAAGACAGCACTGCTCAGCTGCACACCCTTACGCACAATCTTTGATGATTCCATACTATATTATTAATTTATTTTTGAATATTATAACATGAGTATTCAGAACTAATTTAGTTTATATTGGAGCCAAGGAGAGGGATTGAACCTCCGACCTATGCGTTACGAGTGCATTGCTCTACCAACTGAGCTACCTTGGCTGGAGCCATCTCGCGGGATCGAACCGCGGACCTCACCCTTACCATGGGTGTGCTCTACCGACTGAGCTAAGATGGCTTGCGCGCAATTTTACAGTGTTTTATGGCTTTGGCAAACCACATTGCAAAAAGTCTCTATTATTGTACAATACTTGGCACAACCTGCGGTCGTAGCTCAACTGGTTAGAGCACTCGCCTGTCACGCGAGAGGTTGAGGGTTCAAGTCCCTTCGATCGCGCAGATAGTAAAACACCATCTTATCAAGATGGTGTTTTACTTTGGTACTGTGCCGAGGGCGAGACTTGAACTCACGACCTAGCGCGTATGAGACGCTCGCTCTAACCAGCTGAGCTACCTCGACATTAGCAGATAGAATAACACATTCTATCTGCTGAGCAAGATACTTATTTATCGCCCTTATCCTTAGCCTCCTCTTTAGCCTCGTCTGTTTTATCATCAGATTTATCTTCGGTTTCTGACTTGGCTTTGTCATCTTTCTCCTCCTCCTTTGCTGGCTTATCGGCTTCTGAGTTTTCCTTCATTGCTTTTTGTAAGTCTTCTTGTATTGCCTGCATTGCGTCTGTAAGCTCTTTAGTAGCTGCCTCTAGGCTCTCTTTGGTAGCGCTTGTATTCGCCACCTCTAACTTGAGTGCCTCTGCCTTCTCCTCCACTGGTTTTTTCTTCTCTTTATCTAGCTTATCTCCTGCATCTGTTAAAGCCTTGCTTGTACTGTATGCCAATGTCTCTGCCATATTTCGTACCTCTACTAGCTCCTTTTTTTCTTTGTCTGCATCTGCGTTGTCCTCTGCGTCTTTCTTCATTTTTTCTACCTCCTCGTCTGAAAGACCTGATGAACCCTCTATCTTTATACTCTGCTCTTTACCGCTAGCCTTATCAGTAGCTGATACATTTAAGATACCGTCTGCATCAATGTCAAATTTAACTTCTATCTGAGTAGTACCTCGTGGTGCAGGTGCTATACCATCAAGCACAAACCTACCAAGGGTCTTGTTGTCTGCCACCATCTCACGCTCACCTTGGGTTACTACTATGTCTACGCTTGGCTGATTGTCAGCAGCTGTAGAGAATATCTGGCTCTTACTTGTTGGTATTGTAGTATTACGCTCTATTAGCTTTGTACTAATGCCTCCCATGGTCTCGATTCCTAGTGAAAGAGGTATAACATCTAGCAGAAGTACATCTTTAACATCCCCCTGCAAGATACCTCCCTGCAGCGCAGCACCTAGTGCCACTACCTCATCAGGATTTATACTCTTATTTGGGTCTTTACCAAAGTACGCCTTAACAGCCTCGGCTATGGCTGGCATACGTGTCTGCCCTCCTACTAGGATAACCTCGTCGATATCCTTAGCCTCAAATGGGCTTGCCTCTATAGCCCTTTTTGTAATCTCCATTGCCTTCTCTATATATGGCTTAGCTAGCTCCTCTAGTTTTGCCCGAGTAAGTTTAAGCATAAGGTGCTTAGGTCCGTCATCTCCTTGAGTAATAAACGGTATATTTATCTCTGCCTCGCTAGCTGTAGATAGCTCTATCTTTGCCTTCTCTGCGGCCTCATCTAACCTCTGCACAGCTAGTGGGTCTCCCATTATGTCTACTCCACTGTCTTTTTTAAACTCTGCAGCTATCCACTCTATTATACGCTGGTCTATGTCTCGGCCGCCCATGTTTGAGTCTCCGTCAGTACTCTTAACTTCTATTACATCATCTGCTACCTCTAGCACTGACACATCGAAGGTACCTCCACCGAAGTCGAATACAGCTATCTGCTCATCTTTCTTAGTGTTAAAACCATACGCAAATGCGGCAGCTGTGGGCTCATTAATAATTCTCTTAACGTCTAGTCCTGCTATCTTTCCTGCATCTTTAGTAGCCTTACGCTGGTCATCATTGAAGTAGGCAGGGACAGTTATCACAGCCTCAGTTATCTTCTCTCCTGTCTTTGCTTCAGCATCTGCCTTTAGCTTTTGTAAAATCATGGCACTAAGCTCCTCTGGGCGATACTCAGTGTCTCCCAGCTTTATCATCACTCCCTTATCCTTGCCAGCAGCTAGGCCGTATGCAACATTCTTAATATCTGACTGTACAGACTTATCTGTAAATTTGTGGCCCATATAGCGCTTTACTCCGTATGCAGTGCCGGTAGGGTTTGTTACTCCTTGGCGCTTGGCTAATACTCCTACAAGCTTTTCTCCGCTCTTGCTAACAGCTACCACACTTGGTGTAGTACGTGCACCCTCGGCATTCTCTAATATCTCTGGCTCGCCGGCATTTACTATTGCCATGGCGGAGTTTGTTGTACCTAAGTCTATTCCTAATATTTTACTCATATTGTTTTTATTATTATTTGTAATTTATAATACTATATTCATTCCTAACTGTTATATCTTAGTAGCGCTGTGCTCTTAATCATCTTAAGTATCTAGCACCTTATCTCTAAGATAAGCAGACATATTATTGTAGCCAGCCTCTATGGCCGCTTGCATTATATACTCCTTCTCTGCAGGAGTAACACGGAAGCGTAACGCCTCACTTTGTACTCCTGCAGATTGCTCAGCAAGGCTTATAATTATATTAGGTAAGTTAGCAAGTATAGCTGGTATCTCCTCATTTGAGTATTTTTGCTCTATGCCAGCCCCTTCACACACCAAGTTGGTGCGGTTACGACTCGTCTCAAGCATGTACTCATACTTACGATTCCCCACTATTATGTAATGCTTCATCACCATGTGGTACATTATAGCAGACTGTACCACACACTGCAAATTTTATGAAAAAACTGTTTAAATATCAAGTGTTGCCTCCTTGGCGTGGCTCTGTATGAAGGTTTTACGGCCTGATACGTCTGTACCCATTAGCATATCAAATACTCTATCGGCCTCCCTACTATCATCTATAGTTACCTGCTTAAGTATCCTGTGCTCTGGGTCCATAGTCGTCTCCCACAATTCTTCGGCATTCATCTCTCCAAGACCCTTATAGCGCTGTATATTTGCACCTCCCTCACTTACTCCGTTGATCTTTTCATACTCTACCTTCTCTGTCTCTGTGTAGAAGTACTGTATCTTCTTACCTTTCTTTATTTTATATAACGGTGGCTGAGCAATATAAAGGAATCCTCCATCTATAAGCTCACGGAAGTAACGGTAAAATAGTGTAAGCATAAGTGTCTGTATATGCTCACCATCTACGTCGGCATCGGTTGCTATAATTATCTTATGATAACGGAGTTTACTAATGTCAAAAGTATCACCAATAGCTGTGCCAAGTGCTACCACTACATTCTTAATCTGCTCACTACCTAGCATCCTGTCTAGCCTTGCCCTCTCTACGTTAAGTATCTTACCTCGCAGTGGTAATATGGCCTGGGTCTTTCTGTCTCTACCACTTTTGGCGGTACCTCCAGCGGAGTCTCCCTCTACTATAAATAGCTCTGTGTCTTCTGCGCTGTTGCTCTGACAATCTGAGAGCTTACCTGGCAGCGTCATGCCATCTAGTGCCCCCTTGCGGAGCACAGAGTCTTTGGCTGCCTTGGCTGCCTTACGCGCGCGCATGGCAAGTACTGATTTATTTATGATTTGCTTGGCTTCATTAGGATTCTCCTCTAAAAATTCTGAAAAGGCCGCAGAAAAGACAGCCTCCACAGCACCACGTGCCTCCACACTACCTAGCTTGGCTTTTGTCTGTCCCTCAAATTGTATCTCTTGTAGCTTAACTGAAACTACTACTGTAAGCCCCTCTAGCACATCATCACCAGTGAAAGCACCGTCTACGCCTTTTATGTTGGCCTTTTTTACATAGTTGTTTACTGTTCTTGTTAGCGCTGTCTTAAAGCCTGTTATGTGCATACCTCCCTCTGGGTTGTATATATTGTTGGCATAAGCCACAACCCTACTAGAGATATCGTCTACATATTGTAGTGCGACCTCTACTTGCACATCTTGTTGCCCTGAGCCCTCTGGGGCTGTATGCTCTTTCTCTATATGAAATATACGCTTGTGCACAGGCTTTTGGTGCCTGTTCTCAAATGCTACAAGACTCTTAAGCCCACCGTCAAAGTAAAAGGTCTTACTAGGTGTCTCTAGTTTAAGCTCTCTTAAGTAAAATGTCTCTGTATCAGTTATTGTACCCTCGTACTCTCGTGCATCTATAATAGTAATACGCATACCGCTCACAAGGTACGCCTGTTGGCGCAAGTGGTCTACTATAGTCTTAAAGTTATATTCTATCTCTGGGAAGATTAGCGGGTCGGCCTCAAATGTTATTATCGTACCGTGTTTCTTAGAGGCACCGAGTTTCTTAACCTTAGCAAGTGGCTTACCTCCCTCTTTATACTCTTGTAAATGGTATGCTCCGTCTCTGTGCACCTCGGCGCGCACCTTTACAGAGAGCGCATTCATAACCGATATACCAACTCCATGTAGACCTCCAGAGAATTTGTATCCATCTCCTCCAAATTTACCACCTGCATGCAGGGTAGTCATTATGGTCTCAAGTGCAGATACCTTTGTTTTAGCGTGTATGTCTACCGGGATACCGCGACCGTTGTCTACTACTCGTATCCTATTACCAGGCAATAGTGCTACTTCTATATCATCAGCAAAACCACCCATGGCCTCATCACGTGAGTTATCAAAAATCTCCCATATAAGGTGGTGTAAGCCCTCAAGGCCTGTAGTACCTATGTACATACCTGGGCGCTTGCGCACTGGGTCTAAGCCCTCGAGCACTTGTATACTCTCTGCTCCGTAGCTTATTTTACCTTTTTTTGCTTCTTTTTTAGTAGCCATAATTATTATTTCTTACCCTTTTTAGCCTTTTCCTCTGTTGTCTCTCCACCACTCTTTTCTTCAACTTCATTACCTTTAAGCACCACGAGGCTCGCTACAGAGTCTCCGCTGCGGAGCTTCATAACTCGCACACCTTGTGTGGCACGACTTAGTACGGATACCTCCTCTACGCCAGAGCGTATTACTTGCCCATTCTTAGAGATAGCAACAAACTCCTCTTCGAGTGCAGCTGGGTCTGGCCCCACTACCTTGGCCCCTATTAGCTCTTTTGTCTTGTCTGTTATAGCAAGAGTCTTTATACCACTACCTCCTCTGCCTTGTATTTTATACTCCTTGAGCATGGTCTGCTTGCCATACCCAGTGCTGGTAAGCACAAACAATGCCTGGGCCTTTACACCATTACGAGATACTCCAGTACCTACTATGTAGTCACCCTTACCTATCTTCATGCCCTTTACTCCACCCGCTGTGCGACCCATGGCACGTACATCACTTTCCTTAAAGCGTATCGCTTGGCCTTTGTTAGTTGTCATTATTATACTGTCCCCCTCTCCTACGAAGTGTGCGGCTATTAGCTTGTCTGCCCCGGCAAGCTTAATTGCTATAAGACCGTTAGAGCGCACTTCATGGAATTGCTCTGCAAGAGTCTTCTTAACTACCCCGCCTTTGGTGACCATAAGTAGTGACAAACCTTTAGTGTCTTTAACAGAGCGAGGCATAGGCAATACAGATGTAACGCTCTCGTCTCTCTCGAGTGCTATAAAGTTCATTATACTCTTACCTTTTGTAGCGCGCTTGCCCTCGGGTATGTCAAACATCTTGATGCGATACACCTTACCCTTATCTGAGAAGAAGAGTAGGTCTGAGTGGGTGCTAGCAGAGAGAAAAGTTGTTACCACATCTTCCTCCTTCGTATTCATATCTATAACACCTACTCCGCCGCGTTTTTGTTTTTTATACTCTATTGGGTTGGTACGCTTTACATAGCCTCCTTTAGTTAGCACGAGCATAGCCTCCTCATCAGGTATCAAGTCTCTTACTGATATGTTTTTAACACCACCCTTTACTATTTTGGTACGCCTGTCGTCTCCATATTTCTCTCTTATCTCTAGTAACTCTTTCTTTATTAAATTTCTAAGCTTAGTTTTACTTGCAAGTATAGCCTTAAGCCCTGCTATTAGCTTCGCTAGCTCTGCTAACTCATCTTCTATCTTTTTACGTTCTAGGTTGGCTAGCTTTTGCAATCGCATTTCAAGTATGGCTGTTGCTTGCAGCTCACTAAACTTCCACTTCTTCATTAAGCCAGCATGTGCAGTAGGCACATCTTTACTTGCTCTTATTAGTTTTATAACTTCATCTATATGGTCTAATGCCTTTTTAAGACCTAAGAGTATGTGTTCACGCGCCTCGGCTATACGTAGCTCATACTGTAGTCGTCGTGTCACCACCTCTATGCGGTGCTTTATAAATACCTCCAGCATCTCTTTAAGTCCCAGTGTCTTGGGTACTCCATCTACAAGTGCCACACAGTTATAGTGAAAAGCCTCCTCGAGTTGCGTATTCTTATATATATAATTAAGTACTGTCTGCGGATGCGCCGTACCCTTTAAGTCTATAGCTATCCTTATATCTGTCGTAGACTCATCTCTTAGACCTTTTATACCTTCTAGCTTTTTTGCTCGTACTAGGTCTGCTATACGCTCTATTAATTTAGATTTGTTAACCCTAAATGGTATTGAGGTTATTATGATTTGCATTGCGCCTTTCTTGCCCTCCACTATCTCTGCCTCTCCGCGGCATATTACTCCACCACGGCCATGTGCATAAGCGTGGGCGATGTCTTTTTGGTTGAAGGCTATACCTCCTATTGGGAAGTCTGGCCCTTTTACAAATTCTAATAAATCATCAGTGGTTGCCTTTGGCTCATCTATAAGATGCACTGTTGCGTCTACTACCTCACGTAGGTTGTGTGGTGGTATGTTAGTGGCCATACCTACAGCGATACCTAGACCACCATTAAGTAGCAAGTTTGGCACTGCGGCTGGCATTACTACAGGCTCTACCTCAGAGCCGTCGTAGTTATCACGAAAGTTTACTGTATCCTTATCTAGACCATTCAACATCTCTCCAGAGAGCTTACTCATCTTGGCCTCGGTATACCTCATGGCAGCCGCGTTGTCACCGTCTATAGAGCCGAAGTTACCTTGACCTATTACTAGTAAGTACCTAGTAGCGAAGTCTTGTGCCAAGTGCACCATAGACTCATATACGGCAGTATCTCCATGTGGGTGGTACTTACCTATTACATCTCCTACTATCCTGGCACTCTTACGTGTCTTGCTAGTAGCTGTTACACCACCTTTATGCATTGCATATAGTATACGCCTGTGCACAGGCTTGAGGCCGTCACGTGCATCAGGCAAGGCGCGTGAGGTGATTACGCTCATGGCATAGTTAAGGTATGCGTTGCGCATCTCTGTAGAAATCGGTGCAGCGATTATACCTTTTTGTGGCACATCTGCCTCGTTGGGCTGAGAGTCATCTTGGTTATTTGTGTTGTCTTTATTATCTTCCTTACTTGTCATACAGTATTACAAATCAAAATTTAAGTGTTTCTATTATAGCATAATCCAATATAAAAATCATCTTGAAGCATACAAGATACGTACATAATAAAAACCAAAAAGGCAAAAGAAAACCGCCGAGCAAGTACCGGGCGATTCTCACTATCGCTAGTACCCACTTGGACGGTTAATTACGGAACTTATGATTCTCTTGTCTTAAAAGTTGCATCCAAGATTACAAAAGTCCTGGCAGCAGACCTTTCAGGCATACTGCCAGACAACAGATATTTATCAATCTTGTCCCTTCCACCTAAAAGATCCTCCATAACTTTTTTAACTCGGAGATTATCCGAACGGAGCAGTGAAATCAATTTGTCTGTCCTGTTAAGCATAATCAAGATAGCCACCGCTTTCTCAAACATGGCATTATCTTCTTCCTTACCACAATGACACTTGATACCAAGTGTCTGCCTGGTAATATAGTTCAGACAAAACTTTTCCAAGAAGTCCTTAGTCCAATACATAGTATTGTCGTTGGACGACTCTTTGCGATTACTTAGATTGTTTCCACTGTAAAAGCTAGGTAAGTTGTACCGACACACATATGGATCAAAAAACCAAAGGACTTTTTTTGCCATCGCTATTTCCTTATCTGGATTGCCTCTATTTTCAAAGAACTCCTGCATGCCCGATTTGCTAAGTGGCATAAACATATATAAGGCCAGTGTGCGAAAGGCATACTTGGTTACATACAATCTATCTGCACATACCCAAGTAGAGTTTTTATTTTTTGAGTTAAGAAATACATCCTCAGGAAGATACTCATTGCTCGTCCTGTCACCATGAGCAGAGTATCCATTTGCTAAATCAAACAGAAAATGAATTTCATCTCTGCAGTAAAACCCTCCTGAGGTAATAGCATTCTTTAGCCCACCCTTGAACCCGGTGCGGAGCATCTCAGTTAATGCTTCCACTGACGCCGGGCGGCGTTTCACTTCCTTGTCCCAGCACCTCTTCCACTCTGCCCAATTGGTCACACGGCCAAAATGGACACCCATTAAGGGGTTATCAATCCCACCGACTCCTATGGTTGGTGTTTTTTTATCAAATAACGATTCATATTCAGACATTTTACTGTCCTCTCTTTTTATAATGACCCAACAATTTAGGGCCTAAATGTGCAACATTAAGTTGCACGCCAAATACACCATACGCTTAAAGCTTAGCTTGGTCAATAGGTTTTAGTACAACTCGTCTGCTGCGTTATCTCCGTATTGCTCTGTGCTCTCTGGCATATTATCAGGAGTGGCAAATACATTTACTTGCCTGCTGCCTACACTGCTTGTCTCTGAACTTTTACCATCTACACTAACTGCTGGTACCTGCTCTGCGTCTGTTATATTACTGTCACTTATCTGGCGTAGTTGTTCTAGAGTGTTACTAAAGTTCTTACTCAGCTCAAACTCTCCGGCGCTCTGTGCCACGCCAGCTACGCCACTGGCCATATTAGTAATATTACCACTGTGCGCTAAGTTGTAACCCCACGTACCAAACAGTAATGCCGTAACAATAAGAGCCATAGAGACAGCATAAAATGCTTTCTGTGCATCGCTCTTATATTGTAATGACTCTATAAATTTATACATGTTCTATATAATATGGTTATTTTAAATTTAAGTCTAGCTTGTTGCCTACTTGTATACCATTGGCTGAGGTATAGCCAACTATTACCTCTAGTATATAACGTGCCTCACTCTTAGGCTCAAATACGTCTGGGTAAGAGTCTGGGTATACGTACTCACGGATGTCTAATATTTTACCATCCTTATCTAACCATAGTATGTCTATGCCAAATTTCATATCCTTCATCCACACTCGCCATTTTGCATCCTCTTCAAATGTAAATAGCATGCCCTCACCTGCGGCTATTACGCTTCTACTAGCTAGCCCTACTTGCCTCTTGGCATCAGTATCGGCAATGTCTACACGTATAGGCATATCACCATGTGCATATATAGTATGCTGGCCAAAGACTCTGTCTGCAAAAGGTATTATAGATGCATTAAGCAACAGAGCCATCACACCAAAAAATGCAACTAGCAAGAATCCAAATAACAGTACAGCTGAGAGTGGTCTTTCCATAATGAAATTATAGCACGGCACTGTAAATAATGTATACTCTCAATATGTACCCAAACAATACTAATAACACAAACAGCAGCGCAACCATAGAATACCCAGTGCGCATAAACAGATATCTATACCTCACAGGGTTATGCTCACGCCGTGCTGCAGACAAGCTCATAGATAAAGGAGAGGTGCGCATAAATGATAAGCTCGCTGTACTAGGTCAAAAGGTGCAAGAAGGAGACACAGTAACCCTTGGTAAGGACGCTAAAGCAATGCCGGGTACATACAAGTACTATCTATACAACAAGCCAGTAGGAGTAGTAAGCCACAACCCACAACTTGGTGAAAAAAGTGCAACGGTAGACGCTAGGCTAGCAAAAGAGTTTGCCCCTGTGGGACGACTAGACAAGGCATCAGAGGGCTTGATGCTACTAACCAATGACGGCCGTATAGTAAACAAACTTCTACACCCAGACTTTGCCCACGAGCGTGAGTACCAAGTAAAACTTGATAAGCCTATAAAAAACCACGATATAAAACTACTCTCACAAGGCGTAGATATAGAAGGTTACAGGACCTTGCCTGCAGAGGTAACAAAGATAACAGATTATGAAATAGTATTAATACTAACTGAGGGTAAAAAGCACCAGATAAGGCGCATGTGTGCAGCACTCGGGTACCAAGTTATGTCATTAAAGCGTATCAGTATAATGCACCTCACTCTTGAGGGCCTAAGTGATAGCCAAGCAAGAGAGCTTACCCAGTCTGAAAAAGACAAGCTATTCAAAAAGATTGGCATGGTATCTTGTTAACAGACAGCACCTAGGTAAATCAACTAACAACATAAACATGATCTTCAAAAATAAAGAAAGTAAACATAAGGAGCCTTTATACATAAAAAATACTCTCTCTGGAGAGAAAGAGGAGTTTAAACCACTCGTACCAGGCAAGGTGCGTATGTATAACTGTGGGCCTACTGTGTACAGCGAGCCTCATATAGGCAACCTACGCTCATACGTATTCGCAGACATATTACGTAGAGTATTTGAGTACAACGACTACGAAGTACAACAGGTAATAAACATCACCGATGTTGGACACCTTGTGGCAGACTCTGAAGACGGCGAAGACAAGATGGAAAAAAAGGCAAAAGAGACGGGAGAGACTGCACAAGACATCGCTAAAGAAAATACGGACATATTCTTAGACAACCTAACAAGTTTAGGCATAAATACAGAGCCTATAGAGTTCCCCAGGGCTACTGACTACATAGTGGCACAGATAGAGATGACTAAGGCATTAATAGAGAAGGGCTACGCATATGTAGTAGACAACGGGGTAGCATTTGACACCTCAAAGTTTAAGACCTATGGGCAGCTTGGTAATATAAACTTAGATGAGCAGCAAGCCGGTGCAAGGGTTGAGTCAGACTCACAAAAGCACAGCCCTACAGACTTCTGGCTATGGAAGTTTAATAAAGGTACAGAGAAACGCCAACAAGAGTGGGACTCTCCGTGGGGTGTTGGCTTCCCAGGGTGGCACCTTGAGTGCTCTGCTATGAGCCGTGCCCTACTTGGCCGCCAGCTAGACATACATACCGGTGGCATAGACCATATACCAGTACACCATAACAATGAGATAGCCCAAAGCGAGGCAACAAGCGGTAAAAAGTTTGTAAACTATTGGCTACACAATGCTCACCTCTCGTTTGATGGTAAAAGGTTTGAGAAGTCTACTGGGCATGTACTCTATTTAAGGCAAATAATAGACAGGGGCTACAACCCTCTCGCACTACGCTACCTACTATTAACTACTAAGTATAATACCGAGCAGAACTTTACTTGGGAGTCACTAGAGGCCGCCAGTAAGGCACTTACCAAGCTGCGCAAGTACTACGCAGACAACTTGCTAACTGAAGCTGACAGTGTCATAAATAAAAAATATAAAAGAGACTTCACAAAGGCTATTAATGACAATCTTGGCACACCTAAAGCTCTGGCAATAGTATGGGATCTAGTAAAAGACGCAGATGTGACCAACGCAGATAAAA
>Ga0256834_1000767_pt1 | contig 22589 bp, 23 predicted proteins | sample 4281140metaG_FD_190536 | JGI IMG/M metagenome (GOLD analysis project Ga0256834, IMG submission 190536) | Hydrothermal vent microbial communities from East Pacific Rise, Pacific Ocean - 4281-140 | ecosystem: Environmental > Aquatic > Marine > Hydrothermal vents | place: Pacific Ocean: East...
TTCATATTCGAGCACCATTTCACGAAAAAAACAATTTTAAGCACGATATTATTATCGAACCAAAAATGAGTTTCGGTACAGGTCATCATCAAACCACACACATGATGGTCAAGCATTTATTAAATTTAGATTTAAAAGATAAAACAGTTCTCGATATGGGTTGCGGAACAGGTGTTTTAGCCATTTTAGCAGAAATGTTAGGTGCAAAGAAACTAGATGCAATTGACATTGATAATTGGTGCTATTTAAATTCCATTGAAAATATAGAACGAAATAATTGTACCAAAATTAGTGTTTACGAAGGAGACGCTTCCCTTTTGATTAATAAAAAATACGATGTAATTATTGCAAATATCAATCGGAATATATTATTAAACGATATTAAAACTTATTGCAATTGTTTGGAAGAAAATGGTACGTTATTACTTAGCGGCTTCTACCAAGAAGATATACCAATTATAGATAAAGAAGTTTCAAAATATAATTTAAAATTAGGAACTATTCAAGAAATGAAAAATTGGGTTGCTTTGCGATATGAGTAAATTAAAGTTACCATATAAGGAATTTAAGGCATATATGAAAAAAGACTAAACATATAAGAGCATAAACTTATATGATCTTAAATTCCTTATATGGTCAAACCCTAAAAAATCCGTATATTTACACCGTAATAAATACAGAATGAGTACAAAAGAAAAATATCAAGAAGAAGTAGACGTCTTAGAGCAAGAAACAAAGCAACACGAAATCATTTTATGGAACGACGAAGTAAATACCTTCGATTTTGTGATTGATGCCTTGATAGATGTTTGTGAACATTCACTTTTACAAGCAGAACAATGCACTGTTTTAGTACATTATAAAGGTAAATGTGCCGTAAAAACTGGTGAATACGATGAATTAAAATCAAAATGTTCTAAATTATTACAAATGGGACTTTCCGCTGAGATAGTATAATTCCATCTTCCGTTTTCTAAAATGAATAAGCCAAAAGATAGCCTGTTAAGTTTTAAACCTAGCAGGTATTTTTATTAAAAAAACTCTGTGTATCTTTGTGTTAATACAAAATTGTAAAACACAGAAAAAATCCGTGTAATCTGTGAAATCCGTGTCTAAAAACAACCAAAAATGAAAACACTAAAAATCCTAATCCTCTTAATAACAATAAATCTAACAGCACAACAAGGTGGCATGTGGATTCCTTCACAATTAGAAGGCGCAAGAGAAAAAGAAATGAAATCGTTGGGTTCAAATTTATCTGCCGCAGCAATTTATGCAATTGATAAACCAAGTATTAAAGATGCCATTGTTCATTTTAATGGCGGTTGTACTGCTGAGGTAATTTCAAAAAAAGGACTTTTACTAACTAATCATCATTGTGGTTATGGCGCAATTCAAAGTCATTCAACTACAGAACATGATTATTTAGAAGACGGATTTTGGGCATACAAACAAAAACAAGAATTAGAAAATAAAGGCATGTTCGTTACTTTTATTAAACGAATTGATGATGTAACTGTACAAATATTAACAGGAGCATCAGAAAATAATTCCGATAAAGAAAACCAAGATATTATATCCCAAAACATTAAAACAGCAATTAAAAATGTTAAAAAAGAAGCATGGCAAGACGCTAATGTAAAAGCATTTTATAAAGGCAATCAGTACTTTTTATTTGTAACCGAAAAATATAAAGACATCAGATTAGTTGGCGCGCCGCCAAGTTCTATTGGTAAATTTGGAGCAGATACCGATAATTGGATGTGGCCAAGACATTCAGGTGATTTTTCATTATTTAGAATTTATGCCGATAAAAATAATCGTCCAGCGGAATATTCCAAAGATAACAAACCTTATAAACCAGTACATTATCTGCCAGTTTCGGTAGATGGCGTTGCAGAAGAAGATTTTACGTTAGTATATGGTTTTCCGGGTCGAACAAACGAGTATTTGCCTTCGGTTGCTTTAAATCAGATTGTATATAAATTGAATCCTGTAAAGATTGATATTCGTGATAAAGCCTTAAAAATAGTCGATAAACATATGCGTTCGGATAATGAAATCAAAATAAAATACGCATCTAAATTTGCAAGTATTGCTAATTATTGGAAAAAATGGATTGGCGAAAACCAAGGTATCGAAAAGTCAAAAGCCATCCAGAAAAAACAAGAATTAGAAAACGCTTTCGCGGAAAAAGTGAAAGGTTCTACAAATGAAAGTTTATTAAACGACTTTAATAAATTATACAAAGAAGTAGAAGAGGCTTCACTAGCAAGAGAAATTTGGATTGAAACTGTTTACCGAAATGTAGAATTATTAAATGCAACTTTTAGAATGTATCAGTTAGAATTGTCTGCTGCAAAAGGTAAAGAAGCATTTAACAAACAAAAAGAAAGTACCTTAAAACGTTACAAAGGTTTTTACAAAAACTATAGTGCTAAAGTAGATCAAGAAGTTTTTGAGACTTTAGTTTCTAATTATTTTAAAGTAAACCCTAAAAAATATACGCCAAAAGAAATCTTAAATACCAATGTTTCAGAACTGACAAAAGAGATTTATAACAATTCTAGTTTTATTAGTTACGATGCTATTTCTAAATTATTGGAAGGCGATATGAAAACGGTTTTAGAAAAAATAAATACCGATAAAGCATATCAATTTGGTAAAGAATTGGCAGCGAGTTTTTATAATGTTATCAATGCCGATTTTAACGCGATACAACCAAAAATAGCCGTTGTACAAAAGAAATACATGAAAGCACTAATGGATCATTTTCCTGAAGAACGTTTCTTCCCTGATGCAAATAGTACGTTACGTGTAACTTACGGTCAAGTAAAAGGTTACGAACCAAAAGATGCGGTTTATTACAGACCAGTTTCTAATTTAAAAGGTATTATTGAAAAATATGTACCAGGTGATTATGAGTTCGATGTATCGGAAAAATTATTAGATTTATATAAATCAAAAGATTTTGGAGATTATGCCAAAGATGGAAAAATGCCAGTCAATTTTTTAGGAACAAATCATACTACAGGTGGAAATTCAGGTTCGCCAGTTATTGATAAAAACGGAAATTTAATAGGTCTTAATTTCGATAGAGTTTGGGAAGGAACAATGAGTGATTATAATTACGATCCAGAAATTTGTAGAAATATAATGGTTGATGTACGTTATATTTTATTTATAATTGATAAATATGCAGGAACAAAAAGACTAATTAAAGAAATGGATTTGGTGCATGGAAAAAAGTAATTTTTTAAAATTAGCGAAAAAGCAAAAAAAATTAGTGAAAATTAGTGCAATTCGTGGCATAAAGCAATACTAATAGAGCAATACTAATAGAGCAATACTAATAGAGCAATAATAAAAAAAGCAATATAATTCTGCATCTTTTTAGTTAATTTAGAGTCTTAAAGATATATTAATCTAAAATTAAAATATCATGAAAAATTCAAATTGTAATTGTAACTGCGAATCTTGTAATAATAGTGAATGTAAAAATTGCACTTGCGAGAATTGTACTTGTACTAATTGTAACTGTTAGGTAATTTAGCAAACAAATTTTCGTAGATTAATTACACTATCTGCGAAAATTTGTATGCGAAAAAAAAGGTATTATGCAAAACACATCTCAAATATGGAATGATTTTTCAGAATCTTTAAATAGATATATTTATAGTTATGTAAAAGATACTAGTATCGCAGATGATTTATTGCAGGAAACCTTTATAAAAATCCATTTGAATTTAGATAAAATTAAAAATGTAAAAAGTCTAAAATCTTGGATTTATAGAATCGCTCATAATATTGTAATGGATTACTTTAAAAAGCAATCCAAAATAAAAGATGATTTTATTATCGAAAATTATTCCGAAGTAGAAGAAGAGAATACCGAGCATTCTCATAAAGATTGTTTGAAACCGTTAATAAACAATTTGCTAGATATTTATAAAGAAGCGCTTATGTTAAGTGAAATAAATGGCTTAAAACAAAACGAAGTTGCAAAAAAATTAAATATTTCGCTTTCAGGAGCAAAGTCAAGAATACAACGTGGGCGAAAATTATTAAAAAACGGCTTTATAGATTGCTGTAATTTTAAATTGAATGAATCTGGTTATTTATACGGTTCGGAAACAACAAAAGACGAATGTAAGGTTTGTAATCATTAAATTTTAATGGTTATTAACACTCTCAAAATGAATAACACTAAACTTCTAACAATTGCTTAGCATGATTCACAGCAGAATCCGTTAAAGTTTTTCCGCCTAACATTTCAGCAATTTCATTTACTCTTTCTCGAGGATTTAATTGTTTAATATTAGTTTCAATAATACTATCAACTTCTTGTTTGAATACTTTATAATGTGTTTCGCCTTTCGATGCAATTTGAGGTAAATGCGTAATGGTAATAATTTGCATATTACTACTCATGTCTTGCATTACTTTAGCAATTTTTGTGGAAACTTCACCTGAAACGCCAGTATCAATTTCATCAAAAATAATAGTTGGTAGTTTGGTATGTTTGGATAAAACGGTCTTAATTGCTAACATAATTCTAGACATTTCTCCGCCAGAGGGTCCTTTTTTAATTGGTATAAAATCGGTTCCTTTATTAACAGAAATTAAAAAATTAATTTCATCTTTTCCGTTAGTATAATAAGTTTTTTGTTGATTTAATTCAATTTTAAAAGTGACATGAGGCATTTCTAAATTACTTAAAATATTTTCTAAACTTTTAATTAAGTTTGGTATTTTATCTTTACGCTTTGTGTGAATTGTAGTTGCTAATTTGTCTAACTCTTTTTCTATAGTAGCAACTTCGTTTTGTTTTTTAATTAAAATTTCATCTGCTTGATCTGCTTGTTGTACTTTTTCGTCTAAGTCATTTTTTACAACTAGTAAATCTGTGATTGATTCTACTTTATGTTTTTTAAATAAATCATATAATAACTGTAAACGATCGTTTGTTTTTTCAATTAATAACGGATTGTATTCTACTTGCTCATTCTCGTTTTCAACTTCTTTTGAAATGTCTTCTAGTTCTATTTTAAGACTTTGTAAACGATTATTTAATTGCTGGTAATTGTTACTGTAACCAGAAATGGATTGCATATTATTTGCAATTAAATTTAATGCGTTTAACAAACCTTGTTCTTCATTTTGTAAGGTAGAAAAAACGGCATTTAATTGTAATTTAATTTCTTCGGCATGATTTAATTTTTCTAATTCTTGCTCTAAAGATTTTTGTTCATCTGCTTTAAAATCGGCTTGTTCTAACTCTTCAAAAAGGTGTAGATTATATTCGTATTGTTCTTTTTGTTTCTCTAGGTTGTTTTTAATTTCGGTTAATTCCTTTTCCGATTTTTTATAAAGAATCAAACCTCTTTTGTACGAAGCTAAATATTTTCCGCTTTTAGCGAGAGCATCTAATAATTGAAACTGAAAAGAAGTATTTGCTAACAATAATGTTTGATGCTGCGAATGAATATCAATCAGCTTACTACTTAATTCTTGAAGAATATTTAGCGTAACTGGCGTATCGTTTAGAAAAGCACGCGATTTGCCTGACGGAAGAATTTCGCGTCTAATAATAGTGGTTGCTTCGTAATCTAAATCGTTTTGCTTAAAAAATGTCTTTAGCGGATAATTTTGAATATCAAAAGATACTTCGATAATACATTTTTGCTCTTTGTTTTTTAAACTATTTAAATCGGCACGTTTGCCTAAAACCAAACCTAAAGCACCTAATAAAATGGATTTACCAGCACCAGTTTCACCTGTAATAGTAGACAAACCAGTAGTAAAGTCTACTTGTAGACTTTCTATTAAAGCGTAGTTTTTTACGGTTAAACTTTTAAGCATTTTAATTTCAAAATATTAAGGTGCTAAAGTACGAATTTGTAAAATAATAGATACTAAATATGAAGTTGTTTTACAATCTTATTTACTGAATTTTATTCCAACTATTACTTCTTGCTCCATAAACACGTGCAAGCATTTCTTTTAAACCTCTTGTATCTGTCTTTGGACCATCTTTATAGATAGAAACAATTTCTTCTTCTTTAGTGTCTAAAAATATTCGTAATAAATAGGCGCGTGGTCTTTTAGAATATATTCGTTGTAAGTTGGTAATTGCTTCAGCAATATTGTTTTTTGCTTTTATTTTATCATCTAACATAGTGTCTAGGCCAGCAATATGATAGCGATACATCGCAAAACGATAATCTTTATAAAGGTTATTTAAAATATTGTCAATAAATTCATATCTAGTATTATTACCATCAATTTTTTTCCAACCTACAAAACCACTTTGTTGTGCAAGAAGCATTGCATTTTCTGCTTTTTTGAAATATTCTTCACCGCCTTTATATTCAAAAGTATCGGCGTCAATACCTAAAATAACATTTGCATAATAGTGTAGTAATGAAATTAAATTAGATTGAAAACTGTTATCATTATAGATAAATGGTTGGTATTCTTCGTATTTAAATGATAAATCATCATCGTTAAAATTAAAGATAGGCGATAAGTAAGTAGAATTATAAACTGGTCTTAATACCTGTATTTGTACCGAACCTTTAAAACGATCGTTATCAGGTTGTTCGGTAATATTAAATGTAATAGCACATTGAATTTTTTCTTGCTTTTTAAAACGTCTATTTGTCCATTTTGTATTATTCATATAATCATGAACTGCTTTTTCTAAAGTTTGAAAAATTTGATTGTTAGAAGTTCTAATTCGATCATGATTTATAGTTATGGTACAATCTAATTCTTGTGCTTTTAGGTTGCTAAAAGAAAAAATCAATACTAAAAGGAAAATAATTTTACGCATTTTTATCTATATTATAGTGTGCAATATACAAAAAACGAATTTAATTTGTGCTTAGTATGTTTTTATTCGTTTAATCTTAGGTAATCATTAAGCCAATCAAAATATTGAGATATGGGTTTCACATATCGTACTGATTATTAAACGGTTAAATTTTCACAGATTAATCCCGAATTTTCGGGAGCATAGCAAATTAACAATCGATGAAATATTTAAGATGTCAAATTCCGTTAAATCCGTATCTTTTAACTTTTATCTGAATAGTTACAATCTTCTCAAGATTTCAACAAAAATATCTTTAGCAACTTCGGTTTTAGATTTTAAAGGAAACTCTGTAGTTTTTTCTTGCTTATCAATAATGGTGATTTTGTTAGTGGTTGTGGCAAAACCAGCACCTTTATCTTGTAAAGAATTTAAAACAATTAAGTCTAAATTTTTACGCTGTAATTTACCGATAGCATTCTGTAGTTCGTTATCGGTTTCTAAAGCAAAACCAACTAAAAATTGTTGTTTTTTTAGTTTGCTCATAGAGGCCAAAATGTCTTTAGTTGGTACTAAATCGATTTGTAATTTTGCGTCTTTTTTCTTTATTTTTTTATCTTGTACAGTTGCTGGTGTGTAATCTGCTACAGCAGCCGCAGCAATAACAATAGTTGCGTCGGTATAATTTTGATGTACAATATCATACATTTCGCTTGCACTTTTTACGTCTATTCTTTCTATGAATGAATGTGTAATTTTTTCGTTTGAAGGTCCAGAAACTAAAATCACTTTAGCGCCCAAATTTGCCGCTTGATGTGCTAATCTATAACCCATTTTGCCAGTAGATCTGTTGCCTATATATCTTACAGGATCTATTGCCTCGTGTGTTGGTCCAGCAGTTATTAAAACAGTTTTGTTTCGTAATGGTAATGTTGCTAAAATATCTTTTTCAATAAATTGTACAATATCTTCTGGTTCTGCCATTCTGCCTTCGCCAACTAAACCACTTGCTAATTCGCCACTAGTTGCAGGAATTAAAATATTATCGAAACGTTGTAATTTTTCAATACTATTTTTTGTGCTTTGGTGTTTGTACATATCCAAATCCATTGCAGGAGCAAAATAAATTTTACATTTAGCGGATAAGTAACAAGCTAATAAAAAATTATCGCTTGCGCCATTAGACATTTTAGAAAGTGTATTAGCAGTTGCAGGAGCAATAAGCATTAAATCTGCCCAAAGACCTAAATCTACATGATTGTTCCATAACTCATTCTCATTTTCTGTATCAAAAAATGCTGAATGAACTGGGTTTTTAGAAAGTGTAGAAAGTGTTAATGGTGTTATAAAATCTTTGGCAGCAGTTGTCATTACAACTTTAACTTCTGCGCCCGATTTAATAAATAATCTTACTAAACTTGCTGTTTTAAATGCAGCAATTCCGCCACTTACTCCTAAGAGTATTTTTTTACCATTTAAAACAGACATATTTATTTAGTTTTCTTCTTTTACCGCTTCTCCGTCTATAACTTCAGGAGTTCTGTGATAAATTTGACCATTTAACCATTCCTCAACAGCAAGAGCAGTTGGTTTTGGTAAACGCTCATAAAATTTTGAAACTTCGATTTGTTCTTTGTTTTCAAAAATTTCTTCTAAACTATCATTATGTGTAGCAAATTCATCTAATTTTTCAACTAGTTCTTGTTTTAAATCTACATTAATTTGTGAAGCTCTTTTAGCGATAATCGAAATTGCTTCGTAAATATTTTGTGTAGGCGCTTCTATCTTATCTTTATCGTAAGTAATTGTAGATTGTGCTGCATTGGTATTTTTATAATCTTGCATAATAATTATTTGCTATTTGTTGGATTGAATTTTTCTAATTCACTATTAATTTTTGCTACCATATCTTCCGATTCACTTAAGTATTCAGATTTCGGGTAGTATTTTAAAAATCGTTTATAATATTTTAAAGCATCGTTTAAACGTTGTTCTTTTTTTGAATAAACACTTTTAATACTTAAATCATAACCTGATTTAAATATATAAAATAATGCTTCTTCTTTATATTTTGTACCTAAGTATTCAGAAATAAAAATATCTAAAGCTTTAATAGCAGAATTAAAATGTTCTGTTTTGTAATATTGTTTTGCTATTTCGAATGCCTTTTTTTCTAGTTTTACAGTTAGCTCTTGGTATTGATTGTTTATTAAAGCATTATTTTCAGATTCAGGATAACGATCTAAATATGCTTGTAATGATGTTAATGCTTTCTGACTATCTTTTTGATCTAAACTATATACAGGCGAAGCTTTGTAGTAACTTTGCGAAACTAAAAAATTTGCTTCTTCTAATTTAGTACTATTAGGATAGTTATTTATAAAACGATTAAAGTAGTACGACGATAATTCATAACTTTTAGTCTGATAATTTGCATTAGCAACCATAAACTGAATACGTTGTAATTGCGGTTTACCTCTAAATGCTGGTGTAACTTTTTCGAACAAGGTTAAAGCTTTGGAATATTTCTTTGCTTCGTAAAGACTTTCCGCCATTTTATATTGCTCAGGAATTGTACCTTTATTCAATACTTTTTGATATTCACTACAACTAGCAAACGTTAGGACTAACAGTAATAAGAAAACTAAATTTTTCATCTTGCAAAAGTAATATTATTTAATGAATTATAAACTATAAAAAACAAAAGTAATTTTATGTTGTAAACGGAATGTTTTTTTTGTGCTAAATGTTTGTTAATTTTATTGAAGATAGTTTTAAATTAACAATCGAATCGGATCTTCTTGGATTTTCTTTTAAATCTTGATTTTGTCAATAATTTCCACTAACTTCGTCGTTCGCTTATATATAAAACATTAAAACGATTTTATATATAACCGTTAGCGGTAATTAAAAACAAACTTATAAACATAATTTTTAATAAGTTTTTTTATTGTACTTTTGCAAAGTGAAAAATGCGTTATACATAAAACTATCAGAAGACCAGATAAATAAAGTTGGAAACACAATGATTTATCTTAGTGAAAAGATAGGAAACCTTTCAAAAACAAAAATTTTAAAACTTATCTATATATTAGATGAGTTATCAATTAAAAAAAGTGGAATTCCTTTTTTTAATTTAAAATATAAAGTTTGGAAATTTGGACCAGTATCTGAAGAAATTTATATTGATTTATCATCAGAGACAACAATATTGAAAGATTATATTGAGCGACATAATGAAAACGGAAGCACTATTATTAAAGCAAAAACATCCTTTAATGATGAAGAGTTTTCTGATAATGATATTCGTTTATTGAATTTTGTAATACACGAATTTGGTAAAAAATCAGCAAAAGAATTAATTTACTATACTCACAGAGAGAAATCCCCTTGGCATACTACTGCTATTAATTTTTCTGTTCTTGAACTATTAGAAAAAGAAGAAATCAACAATACTGAATTATTAGTTGATATGTCTATTTTAATAAATCACGATATTAGGAAAAAATCTATTTATCAAGATTTTATTGAATTTAGTCATTAATGCTTGAAGAAGGTAATATATTATACTTTGATCCTTTTTATTTTAAAAATGGAAATCCTGCAAAACCTAAATATTTTGTAGTACTTAAAAATATAGATAATAATAGTATCCTTGCATCGCTACCAACAAGTAAAGATAGTATTCCAGAAAAAGAAGAAATTGAAAATGGTTGTGTAGAACTTCCGAATATCAATTTTAACTGTTTTGTTATTTCAAATAGTATTAAAGTAACTAATTGTGGAAAAATGTTTGATGTTCAAACTCATTTATACGGTCATCAGTTAGATATATACGAAAATGAGAAACTAAAAGAATTGTATCCATTACAAGATAATGATTATTTCATTTGGGGAAAAATGAAAGTAGAAATCTATACTGACTTAATTAATTGTCTGAAAAACTCAGGAACAGTTAAGCAAAAACACAAAAGAATATTAGAATAAATACCGCTAACAAAGATCAGTATAAGCAATAATGGCTAATTGCTTAACTCGAAGTTGATTTTGTAAAACGAAGTCCGCAAAATTTTTCAAATTTTGCCATATTATTTTTGAATTGAAAAAAATCAAAAAATTGTGCTACTTTTACAACACGAAGTAAGAGCATTTTAAACCATTACTGCTCATACTGTAACGAAAAACGCAATTACACAATACAGGTTAATTATGTCTTTACAGTAATGTGAGAAATATCTAAAAATTTTGCGACTTTGCGAGAAAATCAAGAAAACTAAAAACCTATAATTCACCAATAATCAGTCCTTTCAATTCCTCAGAAACAGAAATTAAAGGTAAACGCACATTAGTTTCCATAATATTTTTATGATTTAAGATGCATTTAATTCCTGCAGGATTTCCTTCGGCAAAAATCAGATTGGTGAGATTATCTAATTCAAATTGAATTTCATATGCTTTTTTCGCTTCGTTATTTAAACCGTAATTAATCATTTTAGTGAATTCGGTTGGCATTCCTTGACCGATAACGCTAATAACACCAGATCCGCCAGCAAGAACCGAAGTTAGTCCTAAACCATCATCGCCAGAAATTACATGAAAATCGGTTGGTTTATTTTTAAGAATTTCAAAAGTTTGAGAAATATCACTTGCCGCATCTTTTACAGCAACAATATTTTTACAATCGTTTGCTAAACGAATTATGGTTTCTGGTTCTACATTTTTACCAGTTCTATGCGGTACATTGTATAGAATTATTGCTTTTTCGGTTGCATTTGCAATTGCTTTAAAATGCTGATAAATACCTTCTTGAGTTGGTTTGTTATAATAAGGTGAAACGGATAAAATAGCACAAAAATCATCTAAATCAGTATTTGTAATTTCGTCAATTATTTGTTGCGTAGCGTTTCCGCCAATTCCTAAAACTAAAGGTAATCGTTTATTATTTGTAGCAACAATTTTAGCAATAACTTTTTGTTTTTCTTCCTTAGTAAGTGTTGCAGGTTCACCAGTTGTACCTAATAGTACTAAATAATCAATATTATTTTCTATTTGAAAGTTAACTAATTTTTCTAAAGCATTATAATCGACTTCATTTTCATTTGTGAATGGTGTTACTAATGCAACGCCAGTACCTATTAATTCTTTCATTATAATTTGTTTAGTATTTTTAGATATTTAATTAATTCTTTATTAAAAGAGATGATTTCTTCGTTTTCAACTGCAATCATAAAGTCATACAATCTGTCATCAACTTCAGTATAACCAACTTTAAATGAGGCTTTCGATTTAGCAACAATGTGTTTTTTAAATACGGTATTCGCTTTGGTGTAGTCAATTAGCATATCAAAATTTTGATCTAAAAACTGTGTTAAATCAGTTGATTTTATAGAACCATTCCACGAAAAATCTTTTTCAAAAAACAAAATACCTCTAAATTCATTAAAACTATCGTTAGTATTTTTACAAGTTAGTACATGAAAGTTATTAGAACCCGAAGCGATTTCTTTTTGTATTTTTTTTAATAATTCAAAATTAAAGTTAGATCCTTCGTCAACAATAATGCCAACAGAATTAATAGTAGAAGAAATTTTTAAAGAACCTTTTTTGTTATTCCTTAAAAGTCTTTCGGTTTTGTTATTTATTATTTTCGCTTTAATTATAGTAAATATTTAATTAATTATTTTAGTTTCTGTTTCAAGGTCTATTAAATGGGTTATTGATTTAACAATTCTGTTATGTTTGGTAACAAACGGATTTGTTTTATCCCAAACATAACCTGCTAAAACTGCACAAATTTGTTTTTTAATCTCTTTGTTTTCAGGTTCATGAAAAAACAGTTTTTGTAAATTGCCAGTATACCATTCGTTTACGTAGGTTGTAAAAACGTTTACGCCTTCCGAGATATAGTCTACATATTCTTTGTTCCAATTTACTTTTTTATTGTTTAATTCTTTTAAAATTAACTTAGAAGCTAATAGTCCAGATTCTGTAGCAAAGGTAACTCCAGATGAAAATACGGGGTCTAAAAACTCAGAACTATTCCCTGTTAATACAAATCGGTCACCATATAATTTTGTGACAGATTTAGAGAAATTACGAATAATTTTTGGTTCAAATAAGTATTCTAAATTTTCAAATCTTGATTTGAAATAGGGCGAAGTTTTAATCATTTCATTAATTCTTTCTTCAGGAGTACCGGAGTATGAGTTAATAAAATCTGTTGGCCCTACAAAACCAATACTTGTGTTTCCGTTAGAAAAAGGAATGACCCAAAACCATACTTGAGTTTCTAATATATCAAAAGTAATTAAGGTACCTTCTAATCCTACAGGTCTATTAATATCTTTAACTTGGGTGAAAATAGAAGAGTGTTTTGGTAAAGTTGATGGTTTGTCAAGATTTAGTAATCTAGGTAAAACTCTACCAAATCCGCTAGAATCAATAACGTATTTAGATTTTATTTGTATTGTTTTTCCGTCTTTTCCTTTAACAGAAGTAAGAACATAAAGATCGTGAAATTCTACATCAGTTACTTCTGTTTCAAAATCTATTAGAACTCCTTTTTTTTGAACTTCATTTGCTAATGTATTGTCAAAATCTGCTCTTGGTACTTGCCAAGTCCAATTCCAGCCTTCTGTATGTTTTAAACTAAAATCAAAATTACAAACCTTTTCTTTTTTTAAAAATCTTGCGCCATGTTTCTTTTCAAAACCTTGTTTTTTCAAACTTTCTAAAAGACCAACTTCTTCAAAATGATCCATACATCTTGGTAGCAAACTTTCACCAATAACATATCTCGGAAATTTAGATTTTTCAATTATTTTTACATTAACGTTATTATTCGCTAAGTAAGCTGCTGAAACACAACCCGATGGACCAGCGCCTATAATTAACACATCAACTTCTTCAATTTTCATTTATCATTTTTTTATTGTTAAATAAAGCATTAAATTTGCACAGTAAAATTAATGAATATATTTTAGTTAATCTAAAATATATTGTAAAATTATGTTTTTTAATGCTTAGTATAAATAATGATTTAGAGTTAGAGGATTTTTACGCAATTCTTTTTAAAAATGAGAGTGTTGGTTTAAGTGAAAAAAAAACTAAAAAAGTTAAAGAAAGTTTTACTTTTCTGAAGGATTTTTCTAAAAACAAAATCATATATGGTGTCAATACAGGTTTTGGACCTATGGCACAATATAAAATTGATGATAAAGATAGAATTCAATTACAATACAATTTAATTAGAAGTCACGCCTCAGGTACAGGAGAACCGTTAGATGCTATAGTCGTAAAATCGGCGATGTTAGCAAGGTTGAACACGTTGTCTTTAGGTAATTCTGGCGTTCACTATTCTGTAATAGAATTAATGACAGAACTAATTAATAGGGATATTACTCCTTTGATTTATTCTCATGGTGGCGTTGGTGCAAGTGGTGATTTAGTGCAGTTAGCACATTTAGCTTTAGTGTTAATTGGTGAAGGAGAAGTTTTCTATAAAGGCAAACGAATGCCAACAGAAATTGTTTTTAAAACGGAGAGTTTAAAACCTATTAATGTAGAATTACGTGAAGGTTTGGCACTAATGAATGGTACTTCTGTAATGACTGGTATTGGTATTGTAAATGCAATTTATTCACAAAAGCTATTAGTTTGTGTTTTAGACTGTTCAGTTGCAATTAACGAAATAGTTTGTGCATATGATGATCATTTGTCCGAAGAATTAAATAGCACCAAAAAACATCAAGGACAAAGAAAAATTGCTGAAATAATGCGTGAAGCATTAAAAGATAGTAAATTAACAAGAAATAGAGAAGAGCATTTGTATAATGCAAATGCAAATGATGAAATTTTTAAAGAAAAAGTACAAGAATATTATTCTTTAAGATGTGTACCTCAGATTTTAGGACCAGTTTTGGATACTTTAAATAATGTAGAAAAAACTCTAATCGAAGAAGTGAATTCTGCAAATGATAATCCTATTATTGATGCAGAAAATAAGCATGTTTACCATGGCGGAAATTTTCATGGAGATTATATTTCTTTAGAAATGGATAAATTGAAGATTGTTATTACAAAAATGACAATGCTTTCTGAACGACAATTAAATTATTTATTAAACCATAAACTAAATGATATTCTGCCTCCATTTGTAAATTTAGGTAGATTAGGTTTGAATTTCGGAATGCAAGGTGCGCAATTTACAGCAACTTCTACAACTGCCGAGAGTCAAACTCTATCAAACCCAATGTATGTACATAGCATACCTAACAATAATGATAATCAGGATATTGTAAGTATGGGGACAAATGCAGCGCTAATGACAAAAAAAGTCATTGAAAATGGTTTTGAGGTTGTTGCCATAGAAATGATAACGATTGTTCAAGCAATTGAATATTTGGGTTATCAAGATAAAATTTCTTCTAATACAAGTAAAATGTTTAATAAAATTAGAAAGATAGTGCCACCATTTAAAGAAGATTTAGTAATGTATCCTTATATTAATAAAGTGAAAGAATTGTTAATGGATATAAATTAATTAAAAATAAAATTAATATGAGAAAAATAATACTAATTTGCATATTTATCTATTTTAAACCAATTTATTCTCAGACATATACACAAGTAAATAGCGTAAATGTACTGCAAAATAATTATTATGCAAATAATAATGCTGGCTATTTTAGTATTGCAAATTCAATAAACAATTTTATTAACGCTTGGAGAAACAATAAAAAAAAAGAGAGGACTTTAGTAAAAACCAAAATGCAATTGGATTTTGTAAAAAACAGATTTAAGGAAATTAAAAATTTTCCAACTAAAATTACTGATGGATGGCATTTAGTTTTAGTAACCGATAATTTTAACTACTGCAAAGAAGCACAGGTTTTTATTAAGGATAATAAAATAAAACAGTTTATAATTAATAATTACGTTGAAAACTCTATTAATTTTAAAATGATTTCTAAAATAAAAAAAGCAAAATGTTTAATTAGCCTTGAAATCACAAATGAAAATTTTGAAAACGCCGAAGTATATTTTGTTTATGACCTAGATGAATCTTTAACAATAGACAGACCTTTAAATGCTGGTTATATTTGTATTTGGTCTGATATAAAAAAGGCAAAAAATATAAAATTATGGATAGATAAGCATAGTTTTGGAAATATTTCAAAAAGAATAAAAACAGAGCCTACATATTACGACAAAGGAACGATTACTATAAAGTTAAAGCCAGGAACTTATGATTTAAGAGCTGAAGGTAGAGGTTCTATTAGTTGGAAAAAACAAATCATAATTAAAGAAAATAAAGGCTTTATAATAAACCTGAATAAAAAAAATAAATTATAAATGAAGTGTGCATTAATTACTGGTGGTTCTAGAGGTATCGGACGAGCAATTTGTATAAAATTAGCAGAAGAATCAGATTATCATATTATAATAAATTATAGAAGTAATCTAGAAGCAGCGAAAGAAACATTAGCACAAGTTGTTGCTTTAGGTAATACAGGTGAAATATTAAAATTTGATGTAGCAAATTTCGATGATGTAAACCAAAGTTTAGATACTTGGTTTGATTCTAATAAAGAAAGTGTTATTGAAGTAATTGTAAATAATGCAGGAATTACAAAAGATGGTCTATTTATGTGGATGCCAAAAGAAGATTGGGACGCTGTAATTAACATTAGTTTAAATGGTTTTTTTAATGTAACAAACTATCTAATGAAAAAAATGTTGCGTAATAGATACGGTAGAATAATAAATATGGTTTCGGTATCAGGTGTAAAAGGCACGCCAGGTCAAACTAATTATTCAGCTGCTAAAGGAGCAGTAATTGCAGCGACTAAAGCTTTAGCGCAAGAAATCGGAAAACGTAAAATTACAGTTAATGCCGTTGCTCCAGGTTTTATTAAGTCAGATATGACAGCAGATTTAGATGAAAAAGAATTAAAAAAATTAATACCAATTAATAGATTTGGTGAAGCGGAAGAAGTCGCAAACCTAGTGTCATTTTTAGCATCTAAAAAAGCATCTTATATTACAGGTGAAGTCATTAATATTAACGGAGGCATTTATTCATAGTTATGAGAAGAGTTGTGGTAACCGGTATGGGAATCTATTCTTGTTTAGGAAAAAATCTAGAAGAAGTAAAAGATTCTTTATATAAAGGTAAATCAGGAATTGTATATGACAAAGAACGAAAAGAATTTGGTTATCGTTCCTCATTAACTGGTAAAATTGAATTACCGAATTTAAAAAAACTGCTAAGTCGTCGTGAACGAATTAGTATGGGGGAAGAGACAAAATATGCTTACGTAGCAACTATTGAAGCATTAAAAAATGCAAATATTGATTTAGATTTTTTAATAAATAATGAAGTGGGGATCATTTACGGTAACGATAGTACTGCAAAATCCATAATAGAATCTATAGATATTGTAAGAACTAAAAAAGATACGACATTGGTTGGTTCTGGAGCTATTTTTAAAAGCATGAACTCTACCGTAACAATGAATTTATCTACAATATTTAAATTAAAAGGAATAAACCTAACCATTAGTGCAGCTTGTGCAAGTGGTTCTCATTCTGTTGGTTTAGGATATCACCTTATTAAAAGCGGTTTACAAGATTATGTTATCTGCGGTGGCGCTCAAGAAGTAAATAAATTTGCAATGGGTAGTTTTGATGGTTTAGGTGTTTTTTCTATGAAAGAAAATGAACCAACCAAAGCTTCTAGACCATTCGATAAAAATAGAGACGGATTAGTGCCAAGTGGTGGCGGAGCAACATTGTTTTTAGAAGAATATGAATCCGCAATAAAAAGAGGAGCAACTATTTTAGGAGAAGTAATAGGTTATGGATTTTCTTCTAATGGCGAGCATATTTCAACGCCAAATGTAGATGGTCCTTCAAGAGCTATGAATAAAGCTTTAAGTCAAGCAAACGTGAAACCTGAAGAGGTAGATTATGTAAATGCACATGCTACATCAACACCTGTAGGTGATAAAAATGAAGCAAAAGCTATATATGAAGTTTTTAAAGAAACTAGACCATACGTAAGTTCTACAAAATCTATGACAGGTCATGAATGTTGGATGGCTGGAGCAAGCGAGATTGTCTATTCATTATTAATGATGAAACATTCTTTTATAGCACCAAATATTAATTTAGAAGAAGTTGATGAAGATGCTGCTAAATTAAATTTAGTACGAAAAACTTTAAATAAAAAAATTGATGTATTTTTGTCGAACTCTTTTGGATTTGGAGGAACAAATTCAGCAATAGTAATAAAAAAAGTATAAATAAAGTAAAATGAATATAACAGAGATAATTTCTAAAACAAATGATTTTTTAGTAGATGAATTTGAAGCAGAAATAGATGAATTGCAACCAGATGCAAATTTAAAAGATACTTTAGAATTAGATAGTCTAGATTTTGTAGATTTAGTAGTTTCTGTAGAAACAGAATTTGGCGTTAAATTAGTTGCTGAAGATTTTGTTGGTGTTGAGACGCTTCAGCAATTTTACAACTTAATCGAGGCAAAGCTTAATTAATAAAAAACTCTCATGACTAAATGGGATGGAAAGTCTAAAGGGTCACCTTTAGGTTATAAAATATATTTATATTTAATAAAAAAAATTGGAATAAGATTTGCATATTTTATTCTCTATTTTTTGGCGTTTTATTATTTGCTTTTTTCAAGAGAAGGTACACGAGCAAGCATGTGTTACTTTAATAAAAGATTAGGTTATTCTAAGTTTAGAAGTTTTTTTAAGAGCTACAAAAACAACTATGTATTTGGACAAACAATAATCGATAAATTTGTCATAAAATCGGGTTTCAGAAATAAATATACTTATGATTTTGATGGTGGCAGTTTAATAACCGATTTATTAAAAGAAAAAAAAGGAGGAATTCTAATAAGTGCCCATGTTGGTAATTTTGAAATTGCAGAATATTTTTTTAATGAGATAGATGATTTTTCACAAATAAATTTAGTTACAACCGATAACGAGCATCAGGCGATAAAAGAACAATTAGATAAATTTAATACCTCTACAAACATTAAATTTATATTGATAAAAAATGATCTTTCACATATTTTTGAAATAAATAATGCGCTGAAAAGAAATGAATTAATCTGCTTTACAGGTGATCGTTATTTTGAAGGAACAAAAACATTAAAAGGTAATTTACTTGGTAAGGAAGCATCTTTTCCTGCTGGACCATTTTTGTTAGGTTCTAGGTTGAAAGTACCTGTGCTTTTTGTTTATGTTATGAAAGAAACAGCAAAGCATTATCATCTGTATTCTAGGCGAGCAATTTTTAAGAACAGAGATGCAAATGATTTGTTAAATAATTATATTAAAAGTATGGAAACTGTTTTGAAAAAATACCCATATCAATGGTTTAATTTTTTTGATTTTTGGAACGATGAAAAAGAAATATAATGATATTGTTTTCTTTTAAAAGTTGTATCTTCACAAATTAAATCAAACCAAACATCCAGCCAATCTAAACTTGAAAAAAGTATTAGTAATATATTATTCCCAATCGGGTCAACTATTAGATATTGTAAAAAATATTACTAAAGATATTGGTAATAATGAAGATGTTAATTTAGATTTTTATGAAATCAAATTAAAGAATGCATTTAATTTTCCTTGGAAAAAAAAAGATTTTTTTGATGCCTTTCCAGAATCATTCTTACAAATACCAAGTGAGTTGGATGATGTGGAGAATCCGCTTTTAAAAACCAAATACGATTTAATAATTTTAGGATATCAAGTTTGGTATTTAACGCCATCAATACCAGTAAATTCTTTTTTAAAATCCGATAAATTCAAAACTCTTTTTGAAAACACACCAATAATAACAGTAATTGGTTGTAGAAATATGTGGCTAATGGCACAAGAGAAAATGAAAAAATTATTAGTCCAAAATAAAGCAAATTTAGTTGGTAACATTGCTTTGGTAGATAGGCATATAAATCATATTAGCGTCATAACTATTGTACAATGGATGTTTACAGGAGTCAAAAAAAAATATCTAGGTATTTTTCCTAAACCTGGTGTTTCACAAAAAGATATTGATGAATCTGTTAAATTTGGTGCACCAATATTAAAATCATTACTTAGTAATGATTATTCAAAATTACAAGATAATTTACTCGAAAAAAAAGCAGTTCTGATTAAACCATTCTTAATAAATGTAGATAAAAGAGCTAACATAATTTTCAGTAAATGGTCTAATTTAATTTATAAAAAAGGAAAAGCAAACGATCCCAAAAGAAGTATTTGGTTAAAAGTGTTTAATTATTACTTAATATTTGCAATTTGGTTTATTGCACCTATACTTTTTGTAGTATATTTGCTGACTTTTCCTATAATGTTTGCGAAAATTAAAAGGAATAAAAAGTATTATTCGTCCATAAAATTAAAAGATTAAAAATGAGTGAAGTTTATATAACCAAAATATCAAAATTTCTACCTAACAAACCTGTTAGTAATGATGAAATGGAAAATAAATTAGGTTTGATTGACGGAAGGAAATCCAAAGCAAAAGGTATTGTTTTAAGAAATAACAAAATTAAAACAAGATATTATGCTATAGATGAAGAGGGAAATGTGACACATAACAATGCACAATTAACAAAAGAAGCAATAGAGTTACTATGTGATGAGAATTTTGAGAGTAATGAAATTGAATTATTGTCTTGTGGAACTTCGAGTCCAGATCAAACATTGCCTTCACATGCAGCGATGGTTCATGGTTTTTTAAAAAATGGTAATGTTGAATTAAATTCTCCATCTGGAGCATGTTGTTCTGGTATGAATGCTTTGAAATATGGTTATATGTCAGTTAAATCTAACTTAACAAAAAACGCAGTTTGTACAGGTTCAGAACGACCTTCTACTTGGTTGAGTTCCGATATTTTTGAAGATGAAGTTGTGAAATTGAAAGAACTAAATGAAAAACCAATATTGGCTTTTAATAAAGATTTTTTAAGATGGATGTTATCTGATGGCGCAGGGGCAATATTGTTAGAAAACAAACCTAACGGAGATTATCCGCTTAAAATTGAATGGATGGAAGGTTATTCTTACGCCAATGAATTAGATGCATGTATGTATGCTGGTAGTGAAAAGTTAGAAGATGGTTTTTTAAAACCTTGGAGCGAATATTCTTCTGATGTATGGAGCGAAATGTCTCTTTTTGCAATTAAGCAAGACACAAGATTATTAGGTGAGAATATTTTGGTGAAAGGTGTGGATTGTTTGAAAAAAGCAATGCAAAAGCACGATTTTAACGAAGAAGATATAACGCATTACTTACCACACATTTCTTCGTACTATTTCAAAGACAAATTGTTTAATGAAATGGTTAAGCAAGGCGTAAATATTCCTTTAGAAAAATGGTTTATGAATCTTGATAAAGTAGGTAATGTTGGTTCTGCTTCTATATATATTATGTTAGAAGAACTAGTAAAATCTGGAAATTTAAAAAAAGGCGAAAAAATATTTCTTACCATTCCAGAAAGTTCGAGATTTAGTTATGTGCAAGTATTATTAACAGTTTGTTAATTAATGATTATGATTGCTGATAAAGAAAAAGTAAGAGATTTAATTCCACAAAAATTTCCATTTGTAATGGTAGATAATTTATTGAATTATTCTGAAGAATTTGTGCTTTCAAATCTTACAGTTACTAAAGATAATATCTTTTATGATAATTCAAATTTTAACGAATCAGGTATTATCGAAAACATGGCGCAAACAGTAGCTTTACATACAGGTTATCAATTTTTTTTGAAAAAAATGCCTGCTCCAACAGGTTATATAGGTTCTATTAAAAATGTAGTAATTAATAGATTGCCAGAATTAAAGGAAACATTAGAGACTTCGGTTAAAATAATTCAAGAATTTATGGGAGTTACTTTAGTAGAAATTGAAGTAAAAATAAATAATGAGTTAATTGCGCATGGTCAAATGAAAACTGTATTAGCTTCGTAATTGTGGATTTATTTGATGAAAATATTGATGTAAAAAAATTCTTGCCACATAGAGGTTCTATGTTAATGGTAGATAAACATACAGAGTTAAGTGAAAAAATAGTAAGAACAAAATATAAAGTGACAGAAGACTCACTTTTTAATGAAAACGATTACATTTCAGAATTTGGTTTAATTGAAAACATAGCCCAAACTTGTTCTGTAATAGTTGGTAGTTCTTACTTTATTAATAGTAAAAAAGAAGAGAATAATTCGGATGTAATAGGTTATATAAGTACCATTAAATCCATAAATATTTACAGTTTAGCAAAAGTAAATAGTGTTTTATTCTCAAAAGGAGAATTAATATCAAGATTTGATGGCGAAGGTTATACTATTTGTAATATGAAAGGAGAGATAAAATGTAATGATAAAATAATTTTAGATTGTCAATTAAATCTATTCATTAAAAAAAACGGTTATGAAGGTTAATGAAGTTCCGCAAGATATTGGCGGTTTAGCAAGTGTTGATTTAAAAGAATTGTGTTATGCAGTAGATAAAGATGGTAATTACACCACAAAATTAAGTGATGGTTGGAATGTTAAAACAATTGCTTTAAATAAATCTTTAGAATTAATAGAAGAAAGAGTTCAAGAGTTTAAGCAACAATATTTTGATGGTTTAATTAGTCCGATACCATATTATATGGAATTAAATAGAATGGATGTAGCGGTTTTGGCAGACTACATGAATAAATGGAAATGGCAAATAAAAAGAC
>Ga0256834_1000768_pt1 | contig 22569 bp, 24 predicted proteins | sample 4281140metaG_FD_190536 | JGI IMG/M metagenome (GOLD analysis project Ga0256834, IMG submission 190536) | Hydrothermal vent microbial communities from East Pacific Rise, Pacific Ocean - 4281-140 | ecosystem: Environmental > Aquatic > Marine > Hydrothermal vents | place: Pacific Ocean: East...
GCTGGCGAGCGGACGGTAAATGAGCTTAAATATCCTTGGAAGAATAATATCGAATCTATAAAATTAATTGATGGTGCTTTTGTAAGGATTTACAACCAAACTAACCGCAATGGAGATGACGATATTATTGAAAAAAACATCCGAAATCTTGAAGATAATTTTAACAATAAAGTGAGATCTTACCGCACTGGTGCTCCAGCGAAAAAAGAAGCTACTTGCATTGATAGTGATTTTTAAAAATTACTCTTATGTAAGACTAAAATAGGGTGGGATTATATTTATCCTACCCTGTTCCCCTTTGGTTCTCTTTGTGCTATAAGATTTTGAATCAAACAACGTTTTGTAAAAAAATATGCCGTCAGAAAAAAAACCGCCCCTATCGCCGAAACCTATCGAGTTCTCTATTGATGATTTTTTGGGGGATATTGAAAAAGCTGAAGAGATTGAGGCAAGTAAACGCTTGCCGCAAGAGCGGCTTAAGAATAAACGTCGGCTTGATCGTGAACAACAACAGATGCGCAAGGCTGAGGTTGAGAAAGCTCGTCGATCTACCACAAAAACTTCATTTCCAGATACACCAACTGGCATGTCGCCAAAAGCTCCAAAATCAATGGCTAATGCGGTTGAGCGACCAAAAAACCTTGATGGTTTTGGTGAAGATCCTCAGGCTGGCTTTGAGCATATCAGTGCAAAACAGTCTGCTAAAAACCCCACTCCAACTGAAGGCATAACCGCAACCGTTGCTGCTTTACAAAGTCTGATTGAGCATGGGCGAGATGAGGTTGAGGGCGTGGCGGCATGGACACCGCATCGCCCAGAGCGGCCAGAAAAACTTCAGGGTGGGGTTAAGTTTGATTTGCAAACAGAGTTTACTCCGCAAGGCGATCAGCCAAAAGCAATCAAGCAATTGGTTGAGGGCATCAACAATGGTGAAACCGATCAGGTTCTTTTGGGCGTAACAGGCTCTGGTAAGACTTTTACCGCCGCACAAATTATTGCAAAAACTCAACGTCCTGCAATAATTTTAGCACCCAATAAGACTTTAGCAGCGCAGCTTTATGGCGAGTTTAAAAGTTTTTTTCCCAATAATTCAGTAGAATATTTTGTATCATTTTATGACTATTATCAACCCGAGGCCTATGTGCCACGCACCGATACTTTTATTGAAAAAGATAGCCAGGTTAACGAGCAGATTGATCGCATGCGTCACTCGGCTACTCGTGCTTTGCTTGAGCGTGATGATACGATAATTGTTGCCTCAGTCAGTTGCATTTATGGCATTGGTTCGGTTGAAACTTATACGGCGATGATTTTTGATCTTAAGATCGGGCAGGTTATTGACCAACGTCAATTGCTTAAAGACCTCGTGTCGCTACAATATAAACGAGCTGATGCTGGATTTGCTCGTGGTGCTTTTAGGGTACGGGGTGACACAGTAGAAATTTTCCCTGCTCACCATGATAAAGCCGCTTGGCGGATAACTTTATTTGGCAATGAAATTGACAGCATAACTGAATTTGATCCGCTGACAGGTAAGAAAATTCAGACTTTAAAGACAGTTCGAATTTATGCCAATTCGCACTATGTAACCCCTCGCCCTACGCTTTTATCTGCGATGAAGTCTATAAAAAACGAGTTGAAATTTCGACTTGATGAGCTGAATAATGCAGGGCGGTTGCTTGAAGCGCAACGGCTTGAGCAACGCACAATGTTTGATCTTGAGATGATTGAAGCAACGGGTGTTTGCGCTGGGATTGAAAATTACTCTCGCTATTTAACTGGCCGAAACCCAGGTGAGCCTCCGCCTACTTTGTTTGAATATCTACCCGATAACGCATTGATTTTTGTTGATGAAAGTCATGTAACAATTGGGCAGCTTGGAGCAATGTATCGTGGGGATTTTCGCCGTAAGGCAACTTTAGCAGAATATGGTTTTCGCCTGCCAAGCTGTATGGATAACCGTCCGCTTCGTTTTGAAGAATGGAACGCTATGCGTCCGCAATCTGTTTATATTTCAGCAACTCCAGGTAAGTGGGAAATGGCGCAAACAGAGGGTGAATTTGTTGAGCAAATTATTCGCCCAACTGGCCTAATCGATCCACCAGTAGAAATCCGCCCTGCTGGTTCACAGGTTGATGATGTGATTGACGAAGTGCGCAAAACTGCCAAGGCAGGCTATCGCACACTTGTCACTACTTTGACTAAAAAAATGGCGGAGGATCTCACCGAATATATGCATGAGCAGGGAATAAGAGTGCGCTATATGCACTCTGACATTGACACATTAGAGCGTATTGAAATTATAAGGGACTTACGGCTTGGAGCTTTTGATGTGCTAATCGGCATCAATTTATTGCGTGAAGGTTTGGACATTCCCGAATGTGCGTTAGTGGCAATTTTGGACGCAGACAAAGAGGGCTTTTTACGCTCAGAAACCTCACTAATTCAAACCATAGGAAGAGCTGCGAGAAATGCTGAAAGCAATGTAATTTTATATGCTGATAAAATAACTGGTTCAATGGAGCGAGCATTAGCAGAAACAGACCGCCGCCGAGAAATCCAAGCCGCCCATAATGAAGAACATGGTATCACCCCAAAAAGCATAAAATCTGGCATAAAAGACATAGTGTCATCAGTATATGATGGCGACCACGTAACCGTTTCAACAGGGGTTGATGCGGACGGAAAACAACGAGTGCATGTTGGCGCAAACCTTGCTGCAACTATCAAAGGACTAGAAGCAGATATGCGTGATGCGGCAAGTAATCTAGAGTTTGAGAGAGCGGCAAGACTGCGTGATGAAGTTAAGCGGTTGAGGGAGCTGGAGTTGGATATATTGTGATAAGCTAACCTTCTTCCGCCTTCGTAATTATAAAGACTACTTAATTTAGTAACTGTTACTCTATATACTTTCTAGGAGTGTATCAGACCCCGCAAAACTATTGCGAGGCTGTATCAATAAATCGTTTAAAAATATGACAAAATATCAATCTAAGATATAGTGCATACTCTTCAAATTTATTTTTTTATGACTTTTTCGTCTTTCATTGATTTCCAAAATTCATCATGTTCTTTTCCACCTTTTTCATAAGCATCAGCGGCTCTATCAGAATATGGATCATCAGAATTTCTAAAGTTCTCAAGAACACGTTCATCTACTCCACCCACTTTAGCATCCTCATACCATGAGTCAGCTTCTTTCCCTTTTTTTACCAAATCCTCATATATTTCATTCTCTTCCTCAAGTTTTTTGTCCAAGTCAGCCTGTGCAGCAGCAGCCTCTCGATCGTTATTATCCAAACGTTCAAGAAGCTCTTTCTCCTCACTTCCACAGCTTTTCATTACTGGTGCTACACCAGCAGTAGCAAGAGCAGGAAAAATCAAACGTTGGCCAGCATTAATAATTTGAGGTGCAGATCTTGCGCCCATGGCTACTAAACCAGGAACTGCTAGCAAAACAGGACCAAGTGCTAAGTGGGTATTTTCGCCATTTGATTCAAAATTCTCAGGTTGATTATTCTCATACAGAGCAGTCAAAAATTCTCTCTCATTATCAGGTAGATTTGTTGAATTATTAATTTGTGGTAATTGTGAGCCTGTTATATTTAAATTAGACATTATCTATCTCCAGTTTAGTTTAAAATTTCTTGTGTGATTGATAAAAGACACTTTGCTCAGATGCTATCCGTATTAAATACTTACAAAAGAGCTTAAGAAATTACATACTCACGCTAACAGATACCAAATTACAATCTTGTAATCTAAATTTTTTATTCAACTATAAAGATGAACGACTTGTAATTACAGTAATGGTATGGACGCCCCGCTCGGCTTCTAAATGAGCGATGATAGAAGCGTTATAATAATGATTCTATTAACAGGAGGCATTCAAATTATTCTTGCTACTGCTGTTTTTCAATTTTTGCCAATGCTGTCAATACTCCCACCAACGTCATTCCTGCCTTCGCTGAAATGACGAGAGGAGCAGGAAAGCAAAAATTATTGCGAGAAATACTTGAGGAAGTGCAGAATATGGTGGAAGCATAAACAATTTTGATGGGCTATCAGCTTTGTCATTCTGAGGCAAAGCTGAAGAATCTTTATTTGCTGCTTAAGATCCTTCACTCCGTTCAGGATGACACAGGGCGTTCCTCTCGCTCTGCCCCCTTCCACCTTGCCTCCTAGCTCCACCCCCTCATCTGCCGCTTATCCGTCACGCTTTTGCGTGCCTCCTTCTCCCACTAGGCTCAAAGGAAGAAAAACACCACTCACCCCAATAACTTTACTATCCCAACCAACCCTCTATATATAGATAAACACCAACCAACAGGCTTCATAACTTGCGCTTCACTCTCCTTGCTCTCTTTGTTCTTTTCTTCACCCTGCTTGGCATCAGCACCATTGTTGAAAAATCAAGTGGTGACTATGTCGTCATTTTGTATGGCATTGCTCGCTCTAGTGATAATATGCGCTCGATGGCTGATTTTCTTGAAACGCAGGGTTATGACACTATAAATCTTGATTATCCATCGACCAAATATGGACTTAAAGATCTTGCTAAAATTATGCATAATGAGCTTGCTGTTCGGCTTGTGGAGGATAAGCCCATTCATTTTGTTTCTCACTCTATGGGCGGGTTACTTGTTCGGGTTTATCTTAATAAATATCGCCCAAAAAACTTGGGTAAAACTATTATGCTTGCGCCACCCAATAATGGCAGCGAGATTGCCGATTTTCTCAAGAATAACCAGATATATAGAACCTATTATGGCCCTGCAGCTGAGGAACTTATTACTAACCAAGATCTGGTTAAAAACCTATTTGGGGAGGTGGATTATCCGCTTGGGATAATTGCTGGAAACAGGACAATTGATCCGCTTTCATCGGCTATTATTCCTAATGAAGATGACGGAAAAGTTTCTATAAATAGCACTAAATTAGAGGGTATGAGCGATCATATTGTGATTGAGGCTACGCATACATTTATCGCTAATAATAAATTGGCACAAAAGCAAACGGCTTATTTTTTACAATATGGGCATTTTCTAAAAGAACTGACAAATGAATAATAGCTAAGAATTGCAGAAAATTAAATTGTTTAGCAAAAACATTTTACCTTTCAGACCAAAATAAAACTCTCGCACCAGTTAAGGAGCAAGAGTTTTATATGTTCAAGGAATTAATATTAGCTCATGAATTTATTTTTAACAATGCCAACAACTAAGGTTAGCAGACCACCGCCAACTAAACCAGTTGCGCCTTGAGATGCTAATGCGCCAATATCAATGCCACTAACTGCTTCACTTGCGCCACCTGCCATTTCTGCACCTTTTCCAATAAGGCCATCAAGCCCTGGAATCATGCCAGCAATTGCTGTACCGCCGAGGCCGCCAACTGCGCCTGAGATCATATTTCCCATGCCGCCCATGTTTGCGCCTTTAACAAGTTTGCCCATAATGCCGCCACCTGCGCCACCGCCAACAAGTTGCATAATAAGAGGAAGAATTGCTTCCATTTTCTTTTTCCCTAAATAATTTAATAAGAAAACCACTCCCAGTTTTCCCTTCAAATATCAATTTAGACTGATTTTTGCCTTTTTGAAAGAAAAAGGTTAACATCTGTTAACAATTGACCTTTTTGTGATTTATTCTAAAGGTGAAATTAAGATTAAATCATCTAGGAGATAACAAAATGCCAAGGAATAAAAAGAGAGTAATTTCCTCAATAATTGCCTTATTTTCTTTAGTTTTTAGCAGTGCATCATTTGCTCAGACAACAATAAAAACCGCTTTTAAGGACTGGCAAGTAAATTGCGATCAATATAATACTTGTATAGCAAGCACCTCAAGTGATTTAAAAAACAGCTATACCCTCTCTTTCACTCGAGGTAAGTATCAGGGTTCTTGGGAAATATCACTTATTGCAAACGGAGCTGACCCCAAACAAAATCAAGTGATAAAAGTTGATATTGAAGGCAATGAAATTTCATTTTTAGCCAATAAAGAGTTCGCAGCTTATGGTTCGCTAAATCAATATTATTTTCTAGGTGAAAAGGCACAAAAACTATTTGATGCTCTTACACCTGCTAATGAAGCAAAAATTAGCTTTATTGACTTAGATAGCAATTCACAAACTGTGGGCTTTTCACTTAATGGCATGTCTGCCTCACTATTATTCATTGACGATAAGCATAATAGAGTAGGCTCAAAGCACAATGCAGGCGATCCGCCAAGCTACAAAACTCTGGTTACTTCACGAGAGCCTGATCCGTTTCCCGATATGTTAAAACGCGAGCATGAAAAGCCAACAATCTCTGGTTGCGAACCCATGAGTGAGCTTGTGCATGGTGGTGATTTGCAAAGCTATAGACTTGATGCCGAAAATACGCTTTATTTAGTTCCCTGCACTGCTGGGGCTTATAATTTTAGCTATATTGCTTATACCAAAGATGGCTATGAAACAAGAATGCAGCTTTTTGCTTCCTTTTGGGAGGGATATGGCTGGAGCGGAACGCAATATCTAGTTAATCCATGGTTTAATGAAAAACAAAATATATTAACAGATTTTGCCAAAGGGCGAGGTCTTGGAGATTGCGGGGCAACTGGAGTTTGGCAATGGGGGGGATATTCTTTCAAACTACTTCAATATACTGCTAAATCAAGCTGTGATGGAAGTTTTGAGGAAATGGAAGAAATTGGTGATTTTCCTGTGATATATCAAGATAAAAATTATTCCCCGCCAAAAGAATAAAAGCATTTTTGCGCTTGGCATTCTCCCCTGTTTGCCCCATATACGTTAGAGAATAAAATTAAGAGTGGAATGATTATAGCGTGGATTATATGACAATTATATTTTTAGTTGCTGGACTTGCACTTTTGGCAATTTCAGGCGACGCCTTGGTGCGTGGCTCAATATCTGCCGCACAAAGAATGCATATTCCGCCCATTATAACAGGTTTGACAATTGTTGCTTTTGGCACTTCTGCCCCCGAGTTAATTGTTTCAATTGAAGCGGCATTAAATGGTGCGTCTGGGCTAGCGATTGGAAATGTGGTTGGCTCTAACGTTGCAAACACATTATTGGTTCTTGGTGTTCCTGCCATAATTGCTGCATTCACCTTATCTGAGGGTGGCATTAGACGCTCTGTTGTGTTTTTACTTGGCATTAGTGCGGAACTTTTTTTAATTATTTTTGATGGTGAAATATCTCGCTTAGAGGGTCTATTATTATTCACATTATTGATAGTTTATCTTACATATTCTGGCCTTGAGGCAACTAAAGCAAGAAAAGAAAAATTAAACGGCAATGATGGCGAAGTTGATGAGGATGCAGAAAAACCACTAACAACCATTTGGATTTTAGGATTTATTGCTTTTGGTATTATTGGACTTGGCATAGGGGGCAAACTTACCATCTCGGGCGCAATTGGTGTTTCAAAAATGCTTGGAATAGCCGACACCGCAGTTGGTCTTAGCATCGTTGCGCTCGGCACCAGCCTGCCTGAGCTTGCAGCTTCTGTTTCTGCAGCTCTAAGGCGGCAAGCTGGCATGATGATAGGCAATGTTATTGGCTCGTCTATATTTAATATTCTTGGCATTCTTGGAATAACCGCTATGCTCATTCCGCTTAGTGTTCCTGCTAGCATTATTAACTTTGATATTTGGTTTATGATTGCTGTATTTTTATTGCTAGTGCCATTGGCTTTTGTAACCAGAGGCATTGGCCGTGTGCAGGGCTGGATAATGAGCATAACCTATATTGCTTATATCGTTATGGTTTTTCACAAGGGTGGATAAGGGTCATAAATGACCATAGATTCAAAAGACACACCTAATAATTCAGCACAAGAAACTTCTGGCTTAGATATAATTGCGGCTTTTGTAAAAACGCTACCCTCCTCCCCCGGTGTTTATCGCATGATAGATGCACAAGGTGCAGTTCTTTATGTTGGCAAAGCTAATAGCCTAAAGGATCGGGTGAGTAATTATACTCGTTATGAGGGCAATCCAAATCGTATTTGCCGCATGATTTCTGCTACTGCTACGATGGAATTTGTCACCACAAAAACCGAGAGTGAGGCTTTATTACTTGAGGCCAATCTTATCAAGCGGCTTAAGCCTTGGTATAATGTGTTGATGCGTGATGATAAGAGCTTTCCGTTTATTTTGCTTGCAACCGATCATGAGGCAGCGCAATTAGTTAAACACCGAGGCAAACGTCGACGAGAGGGGCATTATTTTGGCCCATTTGCTTCTGGGCAATCGGTTGATCGAACTATAGCAACTTTACAAAAAGCATTTTTAATTCGCAATTGCTCAAATAGCTATTATGCCAATCGTAATCGCCCCTGTTTACAGCATCAAATAAAACGCTGCGCTGCGCCCTGCACTGGTGAAATATCGTTAGATAAATACCAAAAGTTAGTTGATAGTGCCCGTGCATTTTTATCTGGAAAGTCAAAAATAATTCAAGAACGGCTATCGAGTGAGATGAATAAAGCGGCAGAAAAAGAAGATTTTGAAAATGCTGCAATTTTGCGAGATCGATTAACCGCTCTAACCTATATTGTTGGGCAGAATGATGTAAGTGCTAACAGTTTTGAAGAGGCCGATATTTTTGCAATATATCAGATTGCTGGGCAGTTTTGTGTACAGGTTTTCTTTTTTCGGGCGTTTCAAAATTGGGGCAATCATGCCTTTTATCCAAGGGCTGATGCTTCGCTTGATGAGGGTGAAGTTTTACAGGCCTTTATATCGCAATTTTATGAGGGGCGTGTGCCTCCCAAATTAATTCTTGTTTCAAATGAGCTAAAAGAAAATGATTTATTAGAGCTGGCATTAAGTGAAAAACTTAATTCAAGAGTTAATATTTCAAACCCCAAAAGGGGCGAAAAATTTGAGATTGTTAACAATGCGCTTAATAATGCAAAAGAGGCACTGGGTCGGCAATTAGCGCAAACATCGGCACAAAAATCCTTGCTAAAAAAAATGGTTGATGTGTTTGACCTTAAACAAACCCCAAAGAGAATTGAGGTTTATGACAACTCGCATATTTCGGGCAGTAACGCAGTTGGAGCAATGATTGTTGCGAGTGAAAATGGGTTTGAAAAAAAACACTATCGCACCTTTAATATCAAATCTAGCACCATTACCCCCGGCGATGATTTTGGTATGATGGAGGAAGTTTTGGGCAGACGGTTTGCTAGGTTGATGAAAGAAAATCCGCTTGAGAAAAAGACAGATGAAAATGAAGAGAAAAAAGATGATGGGCAGCTGCCAGATTGGCCAGATGTAATTTTAATTGATGGTGGCAAGGGGCAGCTTAGTGCGGTGCAGAAAAGTTTTACAAGTCTTGGTCTTGGTGATGAGGTCACATTAATTGCTATTGCAAAAGGGCAAGAGCGCAACGCTGGGCGAGAAACTTTTTTCATGCAAGGCAAAAAATCATTTATGCTACCTGCCCGTGATCCGGTGCTATATTATGTTCAAAGATTACGTGATGAAGCACATAGGTTTGCAATTGGCACGCATAGGGCAAAACGAAAAAAAGACATAGTAAAAAACCCACTTGATGAAATTGAGGGCATTGGCGCAAGTCGCAAACGTGCCTTGCTTAATCATTTTGGTTCAGCCAAAGCCGTTTCTCGTGCTGCACTGGTTGACCTTATTAAGGTGAGCGGAATTTCTAAGGCTATGGCTGAAATTATTTACGATCATTTTAATAGTGAATGAGTATCCTCTTTTTCACTACAGATAGGATATAGCATCTTTTTGCCTTGCCAAAAAAAATAAATGATTGTGATTTTAAAAGAAATTATCGTGTTCTTACTCTAATTTTCTTGACCTTTTTATGCCAATCTTAAATGATGGTGCTATGAGTAAAACTAACCACACATTTTCTTTGCCTAACCTTTTAACCTATGCTCGCATATTGGCAATTCCGTTTATCATTATACTGGCATTATCTGGCAATGATGCTTTGCGTTGGGTGGCACTTATATTATTCGCTATTGCTGCAATCACTGATTTTTTTGATGGATATTTAGCGCGCAAGTGGAATTTAGTTTCTCCAATTGGGCGCATGCTTGACCCTATTGCTGATAAACTTTTGGTTGGAGCATTATTGATTGCATTTGCTTATGATAAGACTTTTTCTGCGCTTGATTTAATCCCTGCTATAATCATCTTAATGCGTGAGATTTTAGTTTCTGGCATGCGTGAATATTTAGGAAATGAAAAAGTAGCTCTGCCTGTTACTATGTTGGCAAAATATAAAACAACTGTTCAGCTTGTTGCACTTGGCATCTTGTTTGCAGAGCCTGTAATGGGTGGATTAGCATTAATTAGTAATATTTTCTTATGGCTGGCAGCTATTCTTACCATGATAACTGGCTGGGATTATTGGCGAGTTACTATTAAGTATATGAGCGGAGCGAAAAAATGAAAGTATTGTATTTTGCTTGGTTGCGAGAACGTTTAAACAGAGGTGAAGATGAGTTTGATCTTCCACAAAATGTTACAAATGTTGATGAATTAATCGATTGGATTAGCGCAAATGATGAAGCGGCAGAGCTTGCCTTTGCCGATAAAAATCTAATCAGGGCTGCAGTCGATGAGCAGCTTGTTGAGCATGACTTTAATATTGTTGGGGCGAAGACTGTTGCATTTTTCCCACCCATGACAGGTGGCTAGAATGGGTAATATATTATCGCCCAAAAACGCTATCGTTGTAAAATTACAATCAGAAATTTTTAACCCCGGTGATGAGAGCAATCAATTTATTAAGCAAGCTGATGGCGGCGGGGCGGCTGTTACTTTTACTGGGCTTGTGCGTTCACTTGCTGATAATCCTATCAAAAAAATGACGCTTGAGCATTATCCTGCCTTGGCGCAAAAGCAGCTTGAAAATATGGCGCAGACTGCCCTTGAGCGATTTGGTTTAATTAAAGTAAAAGTCATTCATCGCTATGGCGCAATGTATCCCAATGAGCCAATTGTTCAGGTGATGTCGCTTTCAGCGCACCGCCAAGCAGCTTTTGATGGGGCAAATTTTATTATGGATTGGCTAAAAACCGATGCACCATTTTGGAAATTCGAAGAAGGAGAAAATGGCGCAGAATGGGTGGCAGCAAAGACTGTTGATGATAATGCCAAAGATAAGTGGAAATAATAGGCTTTTATTTTAGGGTCTTTATTATTTTACATAATTTTTTAATCTCTAACTCCACTTATCTTTAAGAGACGGGGTTTTAGAGATATATCAGTGTTCCAGATCATGCATAATATATGCTATCTGAGCCAATCTCATAAACGTATTTTTTTTAAAATGGTTTTTTGAAAGTTTACTTATAATTTCTTATTAGTCTTCCATAAACAAGCTCAGAATAGCATATTATTTGGTCAAAATATTTATTCTAATCATGGATAAATAAAACATTAGTTAGCAAGGAGAATTCATCAACTTTGCTGCAAATTTATTAAGCTGATTTACTTGTTACTAAATGTTTATTTCCTTGGCTGAACTTCTTTCATATAAGCATCAATTAATGTCTGGCAGGCGATGGCTGGTTTATATTTAAACTCACCAATTTCAGAAACTGGGGTAACTTCTGCTGCTGATCCTGTTAAGAAACATTCATCAAAATCACCAATTTCATCTGGCATGATATGACGCTCAACAATTTTATAGCCAGCTTTTTTAGCTAATTCAATTACCGTTCTGCGAGTAATGCCATCGAGAAAACAATCTGGCAAAGGAGTATGGATTTCTTTGTCCTTTACAAAGAAAACATTTGCGCCCGTAGCTTCGGCGACATAACCACGATAATCAAGCATTAGAGCGTCGGTATAGCCCTCTTTCATTGCTGCGTGTTTTGAATTTGTGCAAATCATATAAAGACCAGCAGCTTTTGAAAAACATGGTATCATTTCAGGTGATGGTCTTTTCCATTTTGACCAAGTTAGACGAATGCCTTTTAGTCGCTCTTCACGGGTGAAATAGCTTGGCCATTTCCATGCAGCAATTGCAAGATGAACAGTGTTGGCAGTGGCGGCAATTCCCATTTCTTCTGATCCACACCACGCAACGGGACGCATATATGCATCGATTAAATTATTTTTTTCTAACGCTTGATTGCAAGCATGATTTATTTCTTCCTCACTATATGGAATTTCAAAATCAAGATATTTAGCAGACTTAATTAAACGCTTTGTATGCTCTTCAAGTTTAAAAATCTCACCGCCATAAGCACGCTGCCCCTCAAAAACCGAGCTGGCATAGTGCAAACCATGAGTTAAGACGTGTAACTTTGCATCCTTCCAAGGAACAAATGCTCCATCATACCAAATCCAACCTTCTCTTTGATCCATTGGCACTGACATATTTTTATCCTTTAAAAAATCCTAGTTTAAAATGCTTCATAACCCAGAAAACTAACTTTGCTCAACAAAAATATTTTCCCTTATCTCTTTTAGAAAATTCTGTTAACAAGAAATTACCAAAATCTACTTGAGAAAAAACATGACAGAAAATAAAAACAATGTCAATAATACTGACTTATTATCTCAAGTGAGCGATATGCCGCTTGACATTATGGGGCTATTTTTCTTTGCGTATCGTGATTTTGTTAGCGATGCTGATGCACTATTAAAAACTAAAAATTTTGGACGAGCGCATCATAGGGTGCTATATTTTGTCAATATTCGCCCCGGCATGTCTGTTGCAACTTTGCTTTCTATATTAAAAATTACCAAACAAAGTCTAGCGCGAGTTTTGCGTCAACTTATTGACAGTGGTTATATAGAACAAAAAACTGATGATATTGATAGGCGAAAGCGACTCTTATTTGCTACCAAAAAGGGGGAAAGTTTTTTTAAAACTCTCTCTCTTTCACAAACTAAGAGAATTAAAAATGCCTTGCAAAAATTGCCTGAGGAAAATCGGGATATTATTGCTAAATTTTTAAAACTGATGGTGAATGAAGATGAGCAAGCAACATTGGAGAAGCTAAAATTAAAACCCTAAGATCGACATGGTAATTGGTCAGTATCTTTAGCAAATATGAATAAATTTGGCTATTTTAATAATATTGACATAAAAAATCTTCTGTGATTATCTGATGATAATAAAAGAAAAATTATTTTGGCTAGAGGTGTTCAGTATGAAATTATTTTCTTTCTCATTTTTGTTGAGTTTATTATTCTTATTACCAGTTAATGCACAAAATATCAGCTTAGCAGGAGATATGCCTGAATCTGCGTGTGAATGTTATGATAGTGCATTTTTACATGGTAGCTACAATTATACCCCAAATAACAGCCCTCAAACAGAAACTATACGCTTTAAGTGCGGGCTAAAAGGGTGGCAACAGGCCTTTGATGAAGGACATTGGGAAGGTCAAAAAGACTATAAATTTTCTAATGGGGATTATAGTCAAGGTACTGGCAATGGTATTTGCCCCTATCCAAATTATTAAGAATAGAGTTAAAGTAATTTTCTGCCATTTGGCACTTTACTTTGTGGCTGGACTAAAACAATCTCACCCTTTTCATCTTCAAAACCAAGGGTAAGCACCTCTGATTTTATTGGGCCAATTTGTCTTGGAGGAAAGTTCACTACTGCCATGACTTGCTTTCCAACTAAAGCATCAAGGCTATAATTAATCGTAATTTGAGCAGATGATTTTTTAATTCCTATTTCAGCACCAAAATCTATCATAAGAATAAAAGCAGGCTTTCGTGCCTTAGGGAATTCATGCGCTTGAACAATTGTGCCGACACGAATATCAACTTTTTCAAAATCTTCCCAATTTATCATCTAACTAGCAAGTTCCTCATTACGCTTTTTTGCCTTTTTAAATGCTTTTGAAAAAAGCGAGAAAAATCCATCTTTCGCCATTAAAACCGACAAAGCCGCCTCAGTAATCCCGCCCTTGGAGGTTACATTTTTTCGCAAAGTTTTAACATCACTATCATCACTTTGCATTAAAGTTGCTGTGCCAATTACTGTTTGGCGAGCAAGTGCCATCGCCTGATCTTCTTTTAAACCCTGCTCAACCCCAGCCTTGGCCATGGCCTCAATCAACAAAAACACATATGCCGGCCCGCAACCAGAAACAAATGCCAAAGCATCAAGATCACTTTCATCATCAAGCCATTGCACCATACCAGAAGCAGCCATTAACGCCTGAGCTGTCTGTTTGTTCTTTTCATTCACGCTTTTTGCTGCAACAACCCCAGTTACCCCCTGCCCAACTTGTGATGGTGTATTTGGCATTGTTCGAATAATATTTTTTGAGCCTAGTCCATCTGATAAAGCGTTAATACTTGTGCTAGCAATAATAGAAAGCACCAAAACATCTGGACTAATTTTTTGCTTAAGAGAACTCATCACTGCAGAAATAATTTGCGGCTTAACTGCTAGAATTAACACATTCACATCAATATTTGGCATTTCGCTAAATAAAGAAACTCCATGAAATTTTGCAAATTCAACAACAGATTTTTGCGGATTAGGATCAACCAAAATTAGGCTATCAGGCATAAGACCAAATTTGAGCCAGCCTTTTGCCATTGCCATGCCCATTTTACCAGCACCAACAAGCACAACTTTTCCTAAATGAGAAAGATCCATTCCCAACCCCTTGTTTGGCGGGCTTTAGGCCTCGCCTTGAGTTTCAAACATAACTGAAGATAGGGCAAATTTTGCATCTTTGCCAGCCCAAAGGACAAATTGAAATGCTTGATAATATGTATCACATGCATCAGTTGCTGTTCGCAATAAAACCTCGCACTGAAGAGGCGAAATATCTGCCCCACCTGAGAGCATATGTGAATGGCGAAATATTATACGCCCCTCGTTTTTATGATAATCAAAATGACCAATCCATAACTGGGCATTAATTTTTGAAATAAGTTTTTGCAATTCAACATATCGCTGTTCTGAAACTTTTAGATCAAACGAAGCGGCAATATGCAAATTTTCTAAATCATCCATCCAATTAAACGATATAAAATAGTCGCTCCAACCACCACGCACAGAAATTGAAATTTCATCAGCTTCTTGTCGCTCAAAAGCATAATCGTTAATCGAGGCAATATGCTCGATTATATCCACTGGATGTAGAGCGTTCTGGGGTTCAACTTCTAATAATAAAGACATAAAACAACCTAATTAAGAAATAAATTCATGACGAATCAGCACATTAAACTTACACCAAACGAATAAGAGGGGCATAGCCACCTTACCTCTTGAAATAAATCTATGCTGTGGATATTCAGCCCAAGGTTGTTAATAAGCCGTTAACCATAAACTTTCTTAACAGGTTTTAAGTTTTTTTAGAGGTTTTTGGTTTTTTTAGAGCGTCTACATCTTGACGCAAGGTTTTTAATTCTTCTTCTTGAATTTGCACCATTTCACGTAAAACATCATAATCTTCACGTTTAACAAGATCTAGATTAGCTACAAACCGCTCAACCTGTGATTTTACTGCTGTTTCAATTTCACGACGAACACCATCGGCAACACCCGCTGCATTATCTATTAGTTTTCCTAGGTCATCAAAAAAATTATCCTTAGACATGAGTAAATTCCTTTTTTTAAAAATGGTGTTATAAAAATTACGTTATCTAGTATGTAGGGATCAAACTTGCTCTTGACCAGAGCAGATAAAAAAAAGCATGCTTGAGTGATAAGTTTTTAACAATTTAAGAAAATAAAACAATGCCTTTTCCTGATATTGACCCAATCATATTCTCCATTGGCCCTATTGTTATCCGTTGGTATTCTTTGGCCTATTTGGTTGGTGTACTTTTGGCTATTATTTATGGCATCTCATTAATCAAGAATAAAAACCTATGGGTAAAAAACAAAGCCCCTCTTGATAAGGAGCAATGGATTGATTTTGGTTTTTGGGCGGTGCTGGGTATAATTGTTGGCGGCAGGCTTGGCTATGTTATTTTTTATAACCCCCTGCACTATTTAGCAAATCCACTAGAAATTGTGCAAACTTGGACTGGCGGCATGTCTTTTCATGGCGGATTGATTGGCGTTACAATCGCCATGATGATATTTGTTGCAAAAAAAGGCAACAATATCCTCTCAGGTCTAGACCTTGTAGCAGTTGGTGCGCCTTTAGGCTTGTTTTTAGGTCGAATTGCCAATTTCATCAATGGCGAATTATATGGGCGAGAAACTGGCCTGCCTTGGGGTGTGGTTTTTCCAAATGGAGGCGAAATGGCTCGCCACCCCAGCCAGCTTTATGAAGCTGTACTTGAGGGAATAGTTTTATTTTTGATAATTCGCTATTTCACCCATATTGTTTATGCCTTAAGAAAACCCGGATATGTAGCTGGGGTTTTTGGGCTTGGTTATGCCATTGCTCGAATTTTGGTAGAAACAGTAAGGTTGCCAGATGCAGATAAGGGCTATCTTTATGGTGGCTGGTTAACTTATGGAATGGTATTAAGTTTGCCTATATTAATCGCCAGCATTGCATTAATCATTTATGCCAATAGAAAGAAAAAACGTGTCAGAGGATAGTTTAGAAAAAGTAATAAAAGCACAAATTACGCTTGAAGGGCCAATTTCACTTTCAACATATATGGGGCTGTGCCTAACTCACCCAAAATATGGCTATTATAAAAATACTGATGTTTTGGGCAAAGATGGCGATTTTATTACTGCGCCAGAAATTAGCCAAATGTTTGGAGAGTTTATTGGGCTTTATATTGCCCAAGCATGGATAGACCTTGGCTCGCCAGAAAAATTTAACTTGGTTGAACTTGGGCCAGGGCGAGGCACTTTGCTTGAAGATGCTTTTAGGGTGTTTAACAAGGTTGAGGGTTTATCAGATGCGTTGCAGTTAAACTTACTTGAAACAAATGAAGTGTTTGTAAAACTTCAGGCAAAAAAACTAGGTCAATATAAGCCAAATTGGATAAAAGATATTAATCAATTACAAGGCGATGAAATTCCCCTTTTAATCATTGCCAATGAATTTTTTGATGCTTTGCCAATTAAGCAATTTCAAAAACAAGATGACAAATGGTTTGAAAGAGCAATTGGCATAAAAGAAGATAAACTAGCTTGGGGGCTTGAGCCAAAACCAGTTCCAAGCGAAAGCCTGCCAGCAAATATTAATGATGCACTTAACGGCTCAATTTGGGAAGTTGGGTTTGCAAGTTTGCGTTTAATGAGTGAGATTAGCGCACTGATTGCAAAAAATGGAGGAGCAATTTTGGCAATTGATTATGGCTATGCTCAGACTCAAACTGGAGATAGTTTTCAAGCATTAAAAAACCATGAACCTGTTAATGTGCTTGAGCATATCGGTAAGGCCGACCTAAGCTCACATGTAGATTTTGAAGCCTTAGCCAAAGCGGCTTCAAATGCTGGTGCAATAGCTCAGCCACTAAAAACTCAAGCCGAGTTTTTATCCCTTTTGGGAATTGAGCAGCGAAGCGAGCAGTTAATAAAGGCTAATCCTTCACTTGAAGAAGAAATTACATCAGCAAAAAAACGTCTTGTTTCAACCGATCAAATGGGATCTTTGTTCAAGGTTTTAAGCATCTCATCAAGAGATTTTAATCCCTTTCCTTTTAACTCTGATTGATAGTCAAATACCAACAAATAGAAATTGTTAAATGATCCCTGCCCCATTTGAACAAGCAAAAAACCTTTCTAAAAAAGCCAACAAAGCAGCTCAAATTAATCATGGATTTTTTGGACGCATTGGCATTGGGAAAAGTAATGACTTTAACTGCTCGCTGATTGTTGGCGGGCAAAAAGAACAAGCAGAAATAAATCGCAATATTGCCAAAAATACTATTGCTGGCGATGATGCGATTTTAGCAAGTTTGCATCAAACTCATTCATGTGATGTGGTAACCATTAGCTCTAAAATCCCAACCACTTTACAAAATGCTGATGCATTGGTTACAAAAAACAACGGCATTGCCCTATCAATTTTAACCGCAGATTGCTGCCCAATTTTATTTGCTGATATGTCTGCTGGTGTAATAGGGGCGGCGCATGCTGGCTGGCAAGGGGCAGTTGGAGGAATAATTTTAAACACCATAAACGCAATGATTGTACTTGGAGCTAAAACAGAAAATATTGTTGCTGCAATTGGACCAACAATTAGCGGGGCTTCTTATGAAATTGGCTCTGAGCGAGCAAAAGACATTAGCAAAATGAATAAAAATGCAGAAAATTTTATCTATCTACCTGATGGCTCAACACGTGAGCATTTTGATTTACCTAATTTTATAATGAGTGAATTAAAAACTGCTGGAATAAGAAATGTTGAAAAAACTGGCACCTGCACCGCAAATAATCCGCAAAAATATTACTCTCATCGTTATAGCGTTAACAATGATTGTAATGAGGGACGGCAAATTTCAATTATTGCGTTAAAATAATCATATTGATGGTTGCGCCAATCAGCATCAATCGTTAACAAGGCCTTAATTATTGCGTTTTTATGACAAGCAAAAAGCATAGGGATAAGTTTGATGAAAATTGTAGCAGGAAATTCAAACAAAGGCCTTGCAGTAGCAATTTCCAAATATCTCAATTTACCGTTAGCAAATTGCACGATAAAACGTTTTGCTGATGATGAAGTATATGTAGAAATTCATGAGAATGTTCGTGGTGAAGATGTGTTTGTAATTCAGCCAACTGCTTACCCAGTTAATGACCATTTAATGGAGCTTTTGGTTATTATTGATGCACTAAAACGATCATCTGCAAGGCGTATAACCGCAGTTATTCCTTACTTTGGCTATGCCAGACAAGATAGGAAATCAGCCCCTCGCTCACCAATTTCTGCAAAATTAGTAGCAAACCTTATCACTATATCTGGGGCTAACCGTGTTCTTACACTTGATTTACACGCAGGCCAAATTCAGGGGTTTTTTGATATTCCAACAGATAACCTAACCGCTGCCCCTGTTATGGTGCGAGATATAAAAAACCATTATGATATTGGTAAAGTCACAATTGTTTCGCCAGATGCTGGCGGTGTGGTGCGGGCAAGAAATGTTGCAGGACGCTTGGGTGCGCCGCTTGCTATTGTTGATAAACGCCGTCCAAAAGCTGGCGTTTCAGAGGTGATGAATATCATTGGTGATGTAAAAGGGCAGAGCTGTATATTAATTGATGATATGGTTGATAGTGGTGGCACTTTGGTAAATGCTGCAGATGCCATTTTAAAAGCAGGGGCAAAAGAAGTTTCCGCCTATATTACGCATGGGGTTTTATCTAAAGGTGCTGCGGAGCGGATTGCTAGCTCAAACCTAAAAGAGCTTGTTGTCACCGATTCTATTGAAGAAACCAATGCGGTAAAGGCTGCCAAGAATATCCGCATCATGACAATCGCAAACCTTATTGGCGAGGCAATTGCTCGTACTTCTACCGAGCAATCAGTTTCTAGCCTGTTTGATTAATATTTCTACAATAATTGGCTTGCTCTTAAACTAGCTTTACACTAGAAAGTTTTTCATGAAGCCCCCTCACCCTTGGAGGATGGGGCAAACCTTAATTGGTTTACTAACAAATTGGAGATACCAATGGCACAAGCTGAGCTTAATGCAGTGGCACGTGAACGGGTAGGCAAGGGGGCCGCTCGTGAACTACGTCGCAACAATCAAATTCCAGCCGTTATATATGGCGATAAACAACCCCCTTTAGCAATTGCGATTACTTATAAAGATGCAATGAAAAAAATCCACTCTGGTGGCTTTTTGTCTTCTGTTATTACAATTGATGTTGATGGCAAACCACATAAAGTTATTCCACGTGATTACCAGCTAAACCCTGTTAGTGACAAAGCCGAACATGTGGACTTTTTACGCATTGGCAAAAACACTCGCCTCAACATTGAAGTGCCTGTGCATTTTATCAATGAAGAAGAAAGTGATGGCCTAAAACGTGGTGCGGTGCTTAACATCGTTCGCCACACTGTTGAAGTTTCTTGTCTTGCTTCAGCAATTCCTGAAGGTTTTGATATTGACCTTACAGGAACTGACGTTGGCGATGCGCTACATGCTTCAATGATTAAAATGCCTGAAGGCGTTAACCCAGTTATCACTGATCGTGATTTCACTATCGCTACTATCGCTGCTCCATCTGCTCTTCGCTCTGAAGGTTCAGATGACGAAGCGCAAAGTGAAGGTGAAGAAGGAGAAGAAGGTGCTGAGGGCGAAGATGGTGCTGAGGGCGAAACTTCTGAAGAATAATATTTCAATTATTTTTCAAATAAATTATAAAGGGGTGAGCAAAATTAGCTCGCCCCTTTTGCATTATATTGCCCTATTGTGGAGAAAGCCTTATGTATCTCATTGTTGGCCTTGGAAATCCGGGATTAAAATATAAAAACAACCGACATAATGTTGGCTTTATGGCAATTGATAAAATTGCAAGCGAGCATAACTTTGCGCCCTTCAAGCAAAAATATAAAGGTCATTTTGCTGATGGTAAAATTGGGGATGAGCGGGTTTTACTTTTAAAGCCGCAAACTTTTATGAATCGCTCAGGTGCTTCTGTTGGGGCAGTTGCGAGTTTTTATAAAATCGCACCTAAAGATATTATTATTTTTTATGATGAATTAGACTTGATGGCGGGCAAGGTTCGAGTGAAAATTGGCGGCGGAAACGGCGGGCATAACGGCTTGCGATCTATCGACCCTGTGATTGGCAAAGATTATAAAAGAGTGCGAATTGGCATTGGCCGACCAACCCATAAAGAGCAAGTTACACACCATGTGCTTGGAGATTTTGCAAAAAGTGACGAAGAGTGGCTGGGGAAATTAATTGAAGCAGGCTCTAAAAATGTTGAGCTACTTCTTGACGGGCAGGACGCACAATTTATGAATAAAATGGCCTTGGCGGTGAATGGTGAGAAAGAGGAGAAGAATTCTAAAAAAGGGAAATTGCCTGCCACTATAGAGAATGTTTCTGCAAAATCAAAAACGCTAAAAAAGAGTAATAGCGAAAAAGAATCACCAAACCAAATGGCAAAAATATTAAAAAACTTCTTGAACTAGATTAAAATTAGAAGAATTCTAAAAGAAAATTATTTTTTCATTTCAATGAATTTCTCTAGAAAACCAATCTTTTCCTCATTTTTTTATGAAAAAAACACCCTCACCCCCTATATGTATAACTACTGTAGATGCTTTACTTATTATTTTTTACTAAATAGCATTTCATAATCTAAACAGCTATTTTGATGGGGAGTGAAAAATGCTATGCAAGTTTAAAACTGCACAAGATGTAATTGAGCAATTAGAGCTTGAGAAGTTTCCCGGTAAAGCAGGTTGGTTCAAATTAGTTTATCATGATGTTCAAGAAGAGTGCTCCGATTGTGAGAAAATATGCGATCAAGCTAATTCAACTACAGTTTTACATTTATTTGAAAAAAATACCATTAGCAGATGGTGTCGCATTAACTCCACACTGATCTGGAGTTTTCTTGCTGGCTCTCCTTTGGAAATTTTAATTGACTGCACTGAGAGGATTGAAAAAATAAATATTCTAGGAACTGATTTTTTTGCCGATGAACATCCTATTATTATAATTCCAAAAGGTTGTTGGGCAAAAATATCAACTATTGGCGAATGGTCACTTGCCAGCTTTCTTTGCACTCCTGGTTTTGAATTTGATAAACTCGAAATTGCTGAAGAAGGTTGGTCACCATAATAATAATACTCATAAATGAGAGAGTTTTATTTTCTGCATAGTTGTGCCAACGCTTAATCTAAATATATATTAGTAAATTATTAAAGCCTAAAAGCAAATTTGCTCAGGCTAAACACTTGACCTTAGCTAGTTTCAAATCTATCTCATCTAGTAGATTATTATACCCTCAATAATGGGTGGTTTTTGGAGAATTGTTATGGGTTTTAAATGTGGTATTGTTGGCTTGCCGAACGTGGGTAAATCTACGCTTTTTAATGCATTGACTAAGACGGCGGCGGCGCAAGCTGCTAATTTTCCTTTTTGTACTATTGAGCCTAATGTTGGTGAGGTTTCTGTTCCCGATGTGCGGCTTGATAAAATTGCTGCTATTGCGCAATCTAAAGAAATTCTGCCCACTCGTCTTAATTTTGTTGATATAGCAGGTTTGGTAAAAGGTGCTTCTAAGGGCGAAGGTTTGGGCAATCAGTTTTTGGCAAATATTCGTGAAACTGATGCAATTGCCTATGTGCTTCGTTGTTTTGAAGATGCTGATATTGTGCATGTTAGTGGTGAGATTGACCCGATAATTGATGCGCAAATTGTTGAAACTGAACTTATGATTGCTGATCTTGAGAGCTTGCAAAAACGCATTGTGGGCTTAGAAAAAAAATTGCGTGGTAATGATAAAGAAGCCCAACTTACGCTTGATTTAGTTCATCGTGCAATAAAAGTGCTTGAGGATGATAGACCAGCTCGTTTTGTTGAGAGGAGTGAGGACGAAGAAAAAGCCTTTCTTGAGTTGCAATTACTCACCTCAAAACCTGTACTTTATGTTTGTAATGTTGATGAAGATAGTGCCGCCAACGGCAATGAAATGACAAAGCAGGTAGAA
>Ga0256834_1000770_pt1 | contig 22542 bp, 17 predicted proteins | sample 4281140metaG_FD_190536 | JGI IMG/M metagenome (GOLD analysis project Ga0256834, IMG submission 190536) | Hydrothermal vent microbial communities from East Pacific Rise, Pacific Ocean - 4281-140 | ecosystem: Environmental > Aquatic > Marine > Hydrothermal vents | place: Pacific Ocean: East...
TTTTTACTCTACCAATACCCATTCCCCTTTATCAATTAATGGGATGGCCTGTTTGTATTTCACTTCTTTACTTTTACCAGTCATCACATTTTTAATGGTAACACGCTCATTTCTACCAATTTTACGCTCTGAGCGTATTATAGTTTCAGTAACTTCTTGTTCTTGTGTTTGATGATTTGTACTGGTTTCTTGAGTAGGACTATTAAAATCAGCCTTACTCACTTGAACTTTTTCACGTTTTTGCTCAGTTGCTTGAGAAATTTGTTGTGAATTTTGATTTGGCAACTCTCCTTTGAATAAGAAAGAAAGGACTTCTTTATTTACTTTAGTCAGCATCTTTTTAAACAATTTAAAAGCTTCAAACTTATAAATTAACAAAGGATCTTTTTGTTCATAAGTGGCGTTTTGAACAGACTGTTTCAATTCGTCCATTTGACGTAAATGATTTTTCCATGTATCGTCAATAATAGCTAAAGAAATATTTTTCTCAAAATCAGTAACTAATCCTTTTCCTTCAGATTCATAGGCGTTTTTTAAATTGGTAACTACATTTAATGTTTTTACACCATCTGTAAACGGAACAGAAATACGTTCAAACTGATTGCCTTGTTTTTCATAAACATCTTTAATTACTGGATAAACAGCCTCAGCATTCCGTTCTACTTTTTCTTGATAATGTTTGTAGACTATATCAAATAGGTTGTCAATAAGTTCTCGCTCAGGTTTACTTTCAAATTCACCTTTATTAAATGGTGAAGAAGTAGAAGAAAATCTAATCAATTCAAATTCAAAGTTGGCGTAATCGTTATTTGCTTTATTCTCAAGAACAATGGTTTCGCAAGTGTCATAGATCATATTTACGATATCTACCTGTAAACGCTCACCATATAAGGCATGACGACGACGTTTATAAACCACTTCACGTTGAGCATTCATAATATCATCATATTCTAATAAACGTTTACGAATACCAAAGTTATTCTCTTCAACTTTCTTTTGAGCTCTTTCAATAGATTTTGAAATCATAGAATGTTGAATCATTTCACCTTCTTTTAATCCCATTCTATCCATCATCTTTGCTACACGTTCTGAGCCAAATAAACGCATCAAATTATCTTCTAATGACACATAAAATTGAGATGAACCAGGGTCTCCTTGACGACCTGCTCTACCACGTAATTGTCTGTCTACACGTCGAGAATCATGGCGTTCTGTACCAATTATAGCTAGACCTCCATTCTCTTTAACTTCATTTGATAATTTAATATCTGTACCACGGCCTGCCATGTTAGTAGCGATAGTTACTACGCCAGGATCACCAGCTTGAGCAACAATGTCAGCTTCTTTTTTATGTAATTTTGCATTTAATACATTATGAGGTATTTTACGAATAGATAACATTCTACCTAATAATTCTGAAATTTCAACAGAAGTTGTACCTACTAAAACAGGTCGCTTGTCAGCAACTAGTGCTACGATTTCATCAATAACAGCATTGTATTTTTCACGTTTTGTTTTGTAAATTAAATCCTCTTTATCCTTACGTATTAACGGCATATTGGTGGGTATTTCTACAACATCTAATTTGTAGATTTCCCAAAATTCACCTGCTTCAGTTACAGCAGTACCAGTCATTCCAGATAGCTTATTGTACATTCTAAAATAATTCTGTAGGGTAACTGTAGCGTAAGTTTGTGTAGCATCTTCAATTTTCACATTCTCTTTGGCTTCGATAGCTTGATGCAATCCGTCAGAATAACGTCTACCATCCATAATACGGCCTGTCTGTTCATCAACAATTTTAATCTTATCATCCATCAATACATATTCAACATCTTTTTCAAATAATGTATAAGCTTTTAAAAGTTGATTTAATGTATGGATACGCTCACTTTTAATACTAAAATCTCTAAATAATTCTTCTTTGGCTTTTGCTTTTTCCTCAGGCTTGTTGTCTATGTTTTCAATTTTAGCAATTTCCATTCCGATGTCTGGTAATACAAAAAAGTCATCTTCAGCCTCATTGCCTCCTGAGAGGTGTTGTATGCCCTTGTCGGTTAGTTCAATAGAATTGTTTTTTTCATCAATCACAAAATACAAAGCCTCATCAATTTTTGGCATTTCACGATTGTTATCTTGCATGTAAAAGTTCTCAGTCTTTTGTAGTAACTGTTTGATACCTTCTTGACTTAAGAATTTTATTAATGCTTTATTTTTTGGCAAACCTCTATAAACTCTTAATAAATGAAATGCACCATCTTTTGTGTCTCCTTCAGCAATCATTTTTTTTGCATCTGCCAAAACGCCTGTTAAAAATGTACGTTGTTTGTTAACGATACTATCAACTTTGGGTTTTAATTCATTGAATTCATGTCTGTCTCCTTGTGGAGTAGCTCCTGAAATTATTAATGGAGTTCTTGCGTCATCAATTAAAACGGAATCGACTTCATCAATAATTGCAAAATTATGTGGTCGTTGTACTAAGTCTTTAGGAGAGTGTGACATATTATCACGTAAGTAATCAAAACCAAATTCATTATTGGTTCCGTATGTGATATCTGCATTGTATGCTTTTCTACGAGCATCTGAATTTGAGGGGTGATAGTCTACACAATCAATACTTAATCCGTGAAATTCAAAAATTGGACCCATCCAAGCCGCATCACGTTTAGCTAAATAATCATTTACAGTAACAACATGCACGCCATTGCCAGTCAGTGCGTTAAGGTATATTGGTAATGTTGCTACTAAAGTTTTACCTTCACCAGTCATCATTTCAGCAATACTACCTTGGTGTAATACAGAGCCTCCAATTAATTGTACATCATAATGTACCATATCCCAAGTAATTGGTTTTCCTGCGGCATCCCAAGAATTATTCCATATGGCATATTCACCTTCTAGAATTACATTGTCTTTAGTCGCAGAAATTTCTCTATCAAAAGGAGTCGCTTTTACTTTTAAACTGGTATTGTTGGTAAATCGTTTAGCTGTTTCTTTAACCACAGCAAAAGCTTCAGGTTGAATTTCAACCAATGTAGCCTCTGATGCTTTATAAGCATCTTCTTTAAGAATGTCAATCTCTTTATAGATTTCTTCTTTACGGTCTATATGTGCAGTTTCAATTTCAATAGTTAACTCAGAGATGGTGTCATCAAATGATTTTCTAGCATCAGTAATTTTCTGTTTGAACTCTACAGTTTTATTTCTTAACTGATCTAAAGATAAGCTCTCCATTTCAGAGTCAAAAGCTCTAACGCTATCTATAATGGGTTGTAATTTTTTTAAGTCCTTTTTACTTTTGTCACCAACAAAGACTTTTAGTACTGAATTTAATATACTCATAATAATTTTTAAACTTGATATAAAATAACATACAAATATACAAAATATGTATGTTTAGGGTTTGTTAAATTTTAATAAAAAGATGAGTAGAAGCCAAAAAAAAAGTCTCTGAAGAGACTTTTAATTTTTTAATATTCATCCTCATTCCAAAGGAAATCTTCATCCGTCGGATAGTCGGGCCAAATTTCCTGAATAGAGTCGTATGAATCTCCTTCATCTTCAATTGCTTGTAAATTTTCTACAACTTCTAGTGGTGCACCAGTTCTGATAGCATAATCTACTAATTCATCTTTGGTGGCTGGCCAAGGAGCATCACTTAAATGCGATGCTAATTCTAATGTCCAATACATAGTATTTTAATAATTTTGTGATTTTGCAAAAGTAATTTTTTTAATCAAAAAAGCAAATTTTTTTTTCATGTATTTTTTAGATATAAAAGAACGTGTTTTTTTTACTTTTTCTTAAGTTGTCTTCATTGACTATTTTTTCTCATTAGGTAGCCAAGGAATTTCTTTCGCTTTGTTATCAATAGTCAACTTTCGTGCCAACACAAAAAGATAGTCAGAAAGTCTATTTAAATAGCTAATTATGATTTCATTTATAGGTTCTTTTTGATTTAAATTGACGGTCAATCGCTCTGCACGCCTACAAACACATCTGGTAATATGACAGAATGACACAATTTGATGTCCGCCTGGCAATATGAAATGAGTCATTGCGGGTAATTTTTTTTCAATAGTATCAATTTCTTGTTCTAAATATTGAACATCAGCCTCAGATATTTTAGTAATGATCAATCGCTCTTTACCATTTTTCAACCTTTCTTTTTCTGGAGGAGTGGCTAACATGGCACCAATAGTAAACAATTTATTTTGTATTTTTAATAGTATCTCTGTAGTAGAGCTGTCATTTTTTTGATCTCTAAGGAGGCCAATATTAGCATTTAGTTCATCAATTGTTCCGTAGGTTTCAATTCGCAAATCATTTTTGAGTACTCTAGTCCCTCCATAGAGAGAGGTTTGCCCTTTGTCACCTGTTTTGGTATATATTTTCATTTTTTTTAAATAAGCTAGTGTTCAAATTTACAAATTATAGTGTTAGTTTTCTTTACGCTATTGATAAATCTAATTGTGTAGATAATTTAAGGAAAGTTTTTGTCAATGGTAGAATAGTTTATATATATTTGTAAGCCTAACTAGATAAAATTTATGGAGTATTTAGATTTTGAAAAGCCAATACAAGAATTAGAAGAGCAACTCACAAAATGTGTGATTATAGGTAAAGAGAGTGATGTAGATGTTACGGAAACTTGTGAGCAAATTGAAAAAAAGTTAAAAATTACACGAACTGATATTTATAAGAATTTAACAGCATGGCAAAGAGTACAGCTGTCAAGACATCCTTCAAGACCTTATACTTTAGATTATATAAACGCCTTTTCAAAAGATACGTTTATGGAATTGCATGGAGATAGAAACGTAAAAGATGATAAAGCCATGATTGGTGGTCTGGGTAAAATAGGAGATCAATCTTTTATGTTTATTGGTCAACAAAAAGGATTCAATACCAAAACGAGACAATACAGAAATTTTGGTATGGCAAATCCAGAAGGTTACAGAAAAGCATTACGATTGATGAAGATGGCTGAAAAATTTGGAATTCCTGTAGTTACATTAATAGACACTCCTGGTGCTTATCCTGGTTTAGAAGCAGAGGAGCGTGGACAAGGAGAGGCTATTGCTAGAAATATTTTTGAAATGATTAAATTAAAGACACCAATTATTACAGTTATTATTGGTGAAGGAGCTTCAGGAGGAGCTTTAGGTATTGCAGTTGGTGATAGAGTATATATGATGGAAAACACTTGGTATACTGTAATTTCGCCTGAATCATGCTCGTCAATCTTATGGCGTAGTTGGGAGCATAAAGAAGCTGCTGCTGAGGCGTTGAAGTTAACAGCTAAGGATATGAAAAAGTTTAAATTGATAGATGCTATTATTAAAGAGCCTTTCGGAGGTGCTCATAGTAATAGAGATGAAGCTTTTACAATTGTTGAAAAATATATCTTAAAGGCGTATAATGAGCTTAAAGATTTGACTCCTGCAAAGTTGGTTAAAGCACGCATGGAGAAATATGAAGATATGGGAGTTTATAATGGATAAATATCATTTTTATAAATATAATATTGAATATTTATGCTTGTTTTTTTCTTACAATAAACAGCGATAACAAAAGGTAGAATATTCTGGTTTGGTCGTTAATCGAAAAAAATTCCTCTAGGCTCAGCCTCGGAGATAGTTGGTTTCAAGAATTTTTTTATTATCAGTATCAGAAGAACTGTTGGTGATAAGGATTGTTGTCGGACAGGGAGTCTAAATGGAAATATTCCTATTTTTATTCATTACCAAATTGATGGAAACATTGCTGTAAGAGAGCTTGCTACAAAATATAACGTTTTTGCTACTATCCTTAAACTGCAAAAAAAAGTGTATTTTATAAAATACAGTAGCCCCCATTTTCTGGGGTGTCATTTTTACGGTTAACCCTGTTTTCTACTCACTATAAACCGTGTACATTTGCCTTATATTTAAACATTATAAATTTATTTAACATGAAAAAATTAATTCTATTAACCATTGCTTTTATAACTATAGCAACAGTAACAGTAAAAGCACAAGAAGATAAATCTTTTATTGAGGTAGTTGGTGTTACGGCCTATAAAAGAACTGTAGAAAAGTATAAGGTAACAATAATTATAAGTGAAGATATGTTATACAATAATGGAAGTGAAGATTTTTCCGAATTAAAAGAGACGTACCTTGCTAAAGTTAAAGCGAGTGGTATTGACATTTCTAAACTTAAAGAAAGTGAATTTCAATACTTAACAACAGGATATAATAAAAAAGGTACTGTCTTTAATTTTGTTACAAAAGATAAAGAAGAGTTGATTAAGGTTTTAAGAATAAAATCGTTGGGAGTCATTATCTATAACAGATATGTTACTTATAAACCAATAAATATAGAACTGTTGTCTAAGAAAGCAATTGAAAATGCAAGGCAGAAAGCTGATAAAATAGCGAAGAACACAAATAAAAAGATAGGAACTATTATTGCAATTGAAGATAGTAATGTTAATGAGATTAGAGAAGCTATATATGAAGATAGCATTGAAATGTCAGTAAATTATCAAATGACTATTCGTTTCGAATTGTTAAAATAAAATAGTAAAATTTAATAATTTTGAGTGTAAGGCTTATTCTTACACTCATTTTTTTTTAAGTTTAAGAGCAAATCATAAGATTAAAACTTTCCATTTCACACCTTTTCAAAATCTACAGCAACTACTTTATATTCAGGTGTCATCGTTTCTTTGTCACCAACATCGCCAGTAATGATATTAATAAAAACGTCAGGTTGATGAAAAGTGGTTCGCACCACACCTGGTTTTACCGTATAATTTAATTTTACAGGAATGTTTACACTTCCTCTATCAGAAAATATACGTACAGAATCTCCAGCAGCAATACCTTTATTACTGGCATCTAGTGGATTTATTTCTAAATAATCTTGTGGTGAAAGCTTTTGGTTGTCTGTTCTACGGGTCATAGTACCCGAATTGTAATGTTCTAATTGTCTCGCTGTAGTTAGAATAAAAGGATATTTTGCTCTATGCTCAACCAATTCAGGGGTTTCTTCAAAATCGAAATTATGAAACTTTCCTTTTCCACGTTTAAAAGCTCCGTCTATATGTAGCATTTGAGTGCCTGTCCCATCTTTTGATACAGGCCATTGCAGGCCATTTTTACCCAAACCATCCCAAGTAACACCATTCATAAACGGAATTACATCAGCTATTTCTGCTAAAATTTTGGTTGCATCATAGATGCGTCCTGTAGGCTGCTCGTAACCCATTTTGTACATCATGTCAATGATTATTTGCCCGTCTGGTTTAGAGTTTCCTATCGGTTCAACCACTTTATTTACACGTTGTACACGACGTTCTCCATTGGTAAATGTTCCGTTTTTTTCAAAGTAGGAAGAAGCGGGGAGTACCACATCTGCCATTTCTGCTGTAGCACTCATAAATAATTCTTGTACAATTAAAAGGTCTAGTTTTTCAAATGCTTTACGGATATGATTCGAGTTAGGGTCGGTCATCAAGGTGTCTTCACCAACAATCCATAAGGCTTTAAAATCACCATCCATAGTGGCTGTCAGCATTTCAGGGATTTTTAATCCTTCTTCGGTTGGCATTTTAACGCCATATTTATCTGTAAAATAGTTTTGGACTTCAATACTGTTCACATCCATATAGCCAGCAGTTTGATGAGGTTGTACGCCCATATCTGCTGCTCCTTGTACATTGTTTTGTCCACGTAGCGGATTTAGTCCTACACCTTTCCTACCAATATTACCTGTCATCATGGCTATATTAGACAATAGCATCACGGTTTTACTACCTTGAAAATGCTCGGTGACACCTAAACCATGAAATTCCATGGCATTATCCGCTTTAGCGTAAGCAATTGCAGCATCACGTACCAATACTTTAGAAACGCCAGTTAGTTTTTCTAGTTCATCCATATCTAAATCGGAAACATGTGCTTTAAAATTGGCATAATATTCCGTGTATTTTGTGATAAACTCAGGATTTACCAAGTCTGCTGCAATGATATAATGAGCCATCATATTTAAAATAGCAACATTAGTACCTGGTCGTAATTGCAGATGATAAGTAGCTAGTTTTGCCAATTTGGTTTGTACAGGGTCAACCACAATACTGGTGACACCTTTCATAAATAACTGTTTTATTTTTGCTCCTGTTACTGGATGGGCTTCTGTAGGATTAGCACCAAATAAGAAAATAGCATCTGTTTTATCTAAATCTTCAATCGAGTTTGTTGCAGCACCAGTCCCGAAAGCTTGTTGCATTCCGTAAGCGGTAGGTGCATGACATACTCTAGCACAACCATCTATATTATTGGTATTTATGACTGTTCTTATAAACTTTTGCATTAAGTAGTTTTCTTCGTTGGTTGCTCTCGAAGAAGAGATGCCTCCAATGCTATTTGGGCCGAAATCAGCTTTTATTTGTGTGAGTTTGTTCGCAATAAAAGTATAGGCTTCGTCCCAAGAAACCTCTTCAAATTTTCCATTTCGTTTGATGAGTGGTTCTTTTAATCGGTCAGGGTGGTTGTAAAACTGAAAGGCAAAACGTCCTTTTAAGCAGGTATGCCCTAAGTTTACTTCGGCAGTTTCTGGTGCTTGAATACCTTTAATTTCTCCATTAATTTTTGATACGTCTAACTGACAGCCTACACCGCAATATGTACAGGTAGTACGAATTACCTCATCTGCAACCAATGTTTTGGTTTCAAACTTATCAGTTAAAGCTTCTGTTGGGCAGGTTTGTACACAGGCTCCACAAGAAACACAGGCAGATTCATCAAAAGAAGTATCAAAACCTTTGATGATACTTGTTGTAAAACCACGTCCAGACATGCCTAAAACCATTTCGCCTTGAATTTCTTCACAAGCACGAACACAACGGTAGCAGTTGATACATTGCGATAAATCGGATTTTATATACGGATGAGCTCTGTCAGGCTGAATATCTAAATGATGTTCCCCTTCTGGATAGCGTACATCTGGAATGCCAATTTGAGCGATTGTTTTTTGAAACTCAGTAGGGTTTTTACCTTCAGGAGCAAATACTTTATCGGAAGGATAATCGGTTAAGACCAATTCTACAATATTTTTACGAAGACGTTTTATTTTCTCGGTTTGTGGATAGATATATAAACCTTTGGTTACTGGGGTATGACAAGAGGCAACAACTTTAGAATCGCCATCTTTTTCTCGTGCAATTTCAACAGAACAGATACGGCAAGAGCCAAAATTATCCAATCTATCGTCTTGACACATGGTAGGAATTTCTTCTTGCTCTATACGGCGGACAAATTCTAAAATGGTTTCACCTAGGTTGTATTGGTGTTGTGTATTGTTTATGTATGCTTTCATAAGTTTATTTAACCGCAAAGTACGCAAAGATTTACGCAAGGTTCGCTATGTTTTTCTTTCTAACGAAAGAAATTATAATTTGTTGACTACTCTTCTTATTCCGTTTTTAATTAAGGCTACATTGAAATTGATTAACATTCCTAACTTGCAGTCGGATAATTTTAAATAAGTTAGTAGTTGAGCTAAATGTACATCATTTAATGCCTCAACAGCTTTTAATTCTATAATAACCTTATTTTCAACTATTAAATCAATCCGGTATCCAATATCTAATTTAACCTCCTCATATATTAGTGGTAAAGTCTTTTGTTTTACCACATTTACTTCAGATTTTTTTAATTCATAAAACAAGCATTCTTCATAAGCACTTTCTAATAAGCCTGGACCGAGAGCTTTATGTACTTTTAAAGCAGAATCAAATATTATTTTTGATATTTCATTTTCTGTCATAATTCTTTTTTTTAACCACAAGGTCACAAAGGTTTACGCAAGGTTTGCTATGTTTTTTTCTTTAGAAGCTCTTTATGTCAATTTATTATATTCTTGGCGTCCTTAGCGAAAATACTTTGCGCCCCTTGCGGTTAGAGGATCAAGAAAAATACCCTTTCAATTCATCCTCAAAATATTCCAATCCATTTTTAATGGGTAGGGGAATTCCACCACCCAAAGCACATAAAGAGCCTAGCTCTAAAGTTTCTATCAAATCATCAAATAACTGTCTGTCAATTTTATAAGTTGAATGCTGAGCTTTTTTTAGCATTTCATAGCCACGGTGTGATCCAATTCGACATGGATAACATTTTCCACAAGATTCATCAGCTGTAAATTCTAATAAATGTTCTAAAAATTGAATCATCGGAAAGTCTTTAGGAATTGACACCACACTAGCATGACCTAATAAAAAACCGTGATTACCAAGTGATTCAAAATCTAAGGTTAAGTCTGTAATTTTATGGAGCGGAATAATTCCACCTAAAGGGCCACCAATTTGTACCGCTTTTATATCCGCTTTAAACCCTTTACCAAAGTTATCAAAGACGGACTGTAAGGGTGTTCCCATTTCTATTTCATAAATACCCGGTTGGTTAAAAAAACTATCTAGCGAAACTAATTTTGTTCCTGTTGATTTGCTGTTTCCTAGCTTGGCATAAGCCGCTCCGCCATTGTCTAAAATCCAATGAATATTGGCAAAGGTTTCTACATTGCTCAATACTGTTGGTTTACCATACAAACCGTATTGTGCAGGGTAGGGTGGACGTACACGAACTTCTGGGCGTAAACCCTCAATAGAGTTCAGTAAAGCGGTTTCTTCACCACAGACATATGAACCTTGTCCGCGTATAATTTTAAAACGGAATCCGTTTAATAAGTTTAAAGTCTTTAATTCTTCAATAGCTACAGTTATTTTCCGAACAGAATCTGGATATTCTCTACGGATATATAAAACACCTGTATCTGCTCCAACAGCATGACCCGCCATCAACATTCCGAACAATACCTTATGCGGTTGATGTTCCATCAAATACATGTCGGAATAGGCACCAGGATCACCTTCATCGGCATTGCAAACGATATATTTCTGCTCTGAGGTTTCTTTACTTACTGCATCTAGTTTAAAATAGAAAGGAAACCCTGCACCGCCACGTCCCCGTAAATTGGAAATTTTTAATTCGTCAATAACCTGTTGGGTTTTGCCTTTAAAAGTAGCTGCTAAAGCATAAAACTTAGAAACATCTTCAATATTAGCGGTTAATATTGGAGTGGAGTTGCAATCAATTGTATAGCTGTTCCCATCTTCCGTATTCCCATTGGGAAGAGACTTTTTTAAGATTTTTTCGAGCTTAGCAATTGATTTCACCGAATAGGTTTGGTCATTATACATAAATGCATGACCTTCATGGCAGTGCCCTAAACAGGGAGCATGACCGATTTTGTCAGCGTCAACTATGGTCGTAATATTCTCAATTAATTTCTCTTGCGTACCTGCAACCATACATGCTGTGCCATTACAGACGTGAACTTCTTTGTGTTGATTTTCTGGTCGTAGAAAATCATAAAATGAAGCCGTACCAAATAATACAGAGTCATCAACCATAAAACGTTTTGAAATTTCATGATATTCGGCTTCTGAAGCTGATTTTTCTGCCAATTCAGCTATGTTTTCAAAAAGATTATTATCTAATTCTTTTCGGTAGGATAAGGAGCGTATGTTTTTGTTTGCCATAGTTATAAATAATGGAATAAAAGTACTGTTTTTTTCTAACATTTTTTCCGTTATTTCTAACGTATTGTTTTTGATTAAATTTCAAGACAAAATAGATTGTCTAATACATAAATCGGGTTTAATTGTGGATATGCTCTATTGCTTTACTTAGGTTAATTGCTTTGTGATAGTTAAAAGAGGTAGATGTTGTAATTTAGCATCTCTCGCAAATCAAAACAATTTTATTTTCATCACAATCGGTAGTAAAGAAAAGGTAAGTGTCTCCGCCGTCTTTTAATTTGGTTTTTTTACGAATTTGAGCAACAGTTTCGGGGAAGTTACGTGTCGTAATATTGGCCTTTTTAGACGGAAGTATTTTCTTTAAGGCTTTAAGGTTGTACGAAGTTTGTTGAAGAACTTTAAAAGACCTTCCGGGGAATGTCTGTAAAGTGCTTGAAGTGTATAAATGACTGTTTATATTTAATTTAGATACGCTTAATTCAACTGAAACTTCATTGAATAATCCAGCTTTTAATATGGCACTGTTTGGTTCGTAAAGATATGTTTGTGGTTCAGAATAGGTAGCTTTTAGAGTGTCTTTAAATATAGCTTCAAAATGTTCTTCGGGATGTTTTGTAAGGTTTACGGTTTTGATCGTAATACAACCTTTGTAAAGCTTGTCTAATACAAAAAGCAGTTCTTTCACTTCGTTTTGTACAGCAATAATATGTACTTCTTTTACAAATTTTAATTCGTTTATAGCACTTGTGATATCTAGTAATGGAGATGCTTTTATTAAGATATTTTTACTGTGTTTAAAAAGTAAGTCTAAATTTTCAGGAATATTAGGCAGGCAATCATTCAATAAGAAAACCTTGCCTTTTATATCATTTCTTCTTGAAGGGTCAATATAGATCCAATCAAATTCTTTTTGAGTTTTTAAATACGCTAATCCATCAATTGCGATCGTTGTAATGTTCTTCGTATTTAAGACTTTAAAGTTGTGCTTTACAATCGCTGAAAGCTCATTGTTAATTTCACAGTGTGTTACTTCTTTAAATATAGTTGAAAAAGCAAAGCAATCAACACCAAAACCACCTGTTAAGTCGATAATTGTATTACCCGAAAGAAGTTTAGCTTTGTAGTTTGCAGTAATTTCTGATGAAGTCTGCTCAATATTGAGTTTATTTGGATAGTAAATGTTTTTAGACTCAAACCATTTAGGTAATTTACTATTAGACTTTGATTTAGATTCTATTTGTTCAACTATCTCTTTAATGGAAATATCTTTAAAAGGACTGCCTTTAAAGAGTAGTTTTGCAATATCTGATTTTAGGTTTTTAGTAATAAAATCTTGAGTTTCGGTATTTAGAATGTTTTGATTCAAATAGTTTGTTGTTTAATTTTAAAAGCCCTCTCTTTTGACGATGGATTGGGAGAGGATTTATAAATCTTTTGTCAATGATTTTACAATCTTATTATCTGCCAAAAATTCTTTTAGAATTACTTTGATTGCGGTATAAGAGGGTACAGCAACTATCATTCCTACAACTCCAAAAAGTAAGCCTCCAATAATAATCACCAAAAATATTTCTAGTGGATGTGATTTTACGCTCTTTGAAAAAATAAAAGGTTGACTAAAGAAATTATCAACCAATTGTGCGATGGTATATCCTATCATTACATAGATAGTTGTAGGTAATATTTGCGACTGAAAATCTAACTCTAAATTGCTAGTCATGGTTAAAAGCAGCATTAAAACTCCACCAATTAATGGACCTATATAAGGAATCAAGTTTAATAATGCACATAAAAATGCAATAACAATAGGGTTTTCTACACCGAAAATAAGTAAAGTTATGGTATACAATATAAAGAGAATGGTAATTTGAAAGAGTAAACCAATAAAGTAACGTGACAATAAATCTTTAATCGTTTCAAATGATTTTTGAAACCTACTTTCACTACTGTCAGGAACTAATGTGAGTAGGCCTTTATTGAATATTTCACCATCCTTCATAAAGAAAAAGGAAATAAATAAAACAGAAAAGAGCCCAATACTTAGACTTCCTAAAGTGCTAACGACTGAATTTAGCAAATTAGGAATGGCTTTAAATTGAGAAAACACATCTACACTTTTTAACTGTTCTAAAATATTAATATTCCTAGTAGTAAAATAATCGTTTGCTTGTGCAAGTAAATGCTCAATATTACTTTCTAATTGATTGATGTCTAATAATGATAGATTTTGACCTTGTTTTACAATTAATGGAACAAACATAGAAATCAATCCGAATAATAACCCTAAAAGGAGAATCATACTCACAATTACAGCAAGTGTATTTGGAAATTTTAATTTTCTACGTAAAAAAATAATGCTAGGTCTAGCAATCAGAGAAACTACAGCTGCAATGATAATATATACCAACACAGATTGTATTTTAAATAAAAAATAGAGCAGGAGTAATATGCCTAAAATTATAGCAATAGCTCTTAAAATACCGTTGGCTAAAGTTTTTGAATTCATAAGGGTAAATATATTAAAATTAATTTTTAGAATTGATAAATAGAAAATTATTAAGAAGAGGGTAGGAATTATTATGACTTAAGTGTTATATGTATAAGGAATAGTTTTAAAATTATTTTTAAGCTAAATACTAACTAAAACTTAATAACATGAAAAAAGATTATTTATTGAAAGCATTATTGTTTGTTTTCATTTTAAGCAACTTAACTGTTTTTTCAAAAGAAGGTGAACAGCCTACTTCTGAAAAAATCTCAGTTACATCTAATGCCTTTGCTAGTTCTACTGACCCTAGTTGGTCTTATACTTGCGAAGATGGCATTGAAGTTGAATTACTAAGCCTAGGCTTAAAAAATAATGTGCCCGCTTCAATTAACATTTCTAATGTAAATGAAGTTGAGCGAGTGGTGGTTGAAATTGTATATAAAGGGAATAATCCAGGTAGTACAATTGAAATACAAGATGCCTCGGGTAATTCTTATACTGCAACTAGAGTAGTACCAACAGGAGGTAGTTCAAATGTTTGGTATTATAGAACAGAATTACCAGCAACAACATCTGTTAATTATACAAATACTACAGATGCTAGTTCTGCACAATCAATGTTGATTTACGTTTTTAGAAAAAAGAATAATGGAACATCAAGTACTGGTGTTTTTACTGCTTTAAGTGGTTATAATAATATAGAAACAACGACTATACCTATTCAAACAGATTCTGGACCAAGAACGGTAACGGTTGAATTGCCAATCTCTGAATTGACTCCTGATGGAAGGTATATTCATATTGAAGTTTCTGCTGCTGATGGAAGTTTTGTAGAACTGACAGAATCTATTACTGAAAGTAGTTTCCCTACAGGAAAATGTTGTATTAAAGTTTTTGAATTGAAAATGACAAATGTAGCTGGTAGTGTAAATGAAGTTGAAATTAAAATTGATACTAGAGGTTATGAAAATGGACAAAACGTAAACGGACAGTCTTGGGTAATGGGAGGTGCAGTAAAGACGAATGTAAGATGTAGTTGTGTTGAGTTTGATACAGAATTACCAACTGCTGATAATTTAATAGATCATATTATTATTGAAAATATGAGTCAATTACCAGAAGTAACTTTTTCTGATAACTGTTCAAAGGTAACTATTGAATATAAAGAATACTATAGTAGAGAATCTTGCGAAATTGATTTTGCAAATGTAGCCGATTCAAATATTTTATTAAACAACAAAAAATACCATTGGAATAAAGGGTATTATTCACAAGAAATTTATGGCTCGACTAAAATTTATGGACGTATAGTTGATAATGCCGATTCTAATTCTGGTTGGAATGCTGAAATATTCTTTGATAAATTGGTGAATTATAATACTTGGATAGGTTCTGGAGGGCAAACAGGTAGTGATGCAGATAATGTTAAGCGTAAATATGCAGCCACTGACTTTAATAAAGCTTATACCTTAAGTGGTTTTGGAAATAATGTAAACTCTAATCTTGAATTGATGAGTACAGCCAATTTAAATTATATGGAAAAAGGACCTAAAAATGGAATGTACAGTATTGGTTTTTGGTCTTCATATCAAGGTAATGGAAGTGGAGATATACTAATGGATGCATCATTAACCAAGTGTGTAAAAGCAAGAGATGGTGCTGACTTATTAGTTAGAGAATGGACAGTTGTTGATGCAGCTGGTAACACAGGTATTTTTGTACAACGTGTTGAGATAGAAATATAAGTCAATAATAAACAAAACTTAGAACAAATGAAAAAATTAAATTATATATATATCGTATTCTTCATGAGCTTTATGGCGAATGCACAATTACAAGAAGAGAATTTTAACGCATCAAGTTTACCTGATGGTTGGTCAATGACACAAGCGGAAAGCGGACATTCATGGAAGTTTGGCTATACCAGTAATTTAAAAGGTAGTGGTATGCAAAACCCAACTTCTTTTCAATCTGGAGGTGTTGTCTTTAATGATTATGCAGCAGGAGATTTTAATCATAATGTGGTTTCATTAACAAGTCCTTCAATAGATTTAATTAAAGAGAGTGTGGCAGAAGCTAACCTTGAAATTGTATACAATCTTAGAACTTTTTCTAGTGATGGAGAGTTTACAGTCAATGTATGGGATGGAGCTGATTGGCAAAATGTATTGACAGTATCTAATGATACAAATGAAAAAAACAGTGGTGAGAGTACAACAAGTACTATTGATGTTAGTCAATATGTTAATAATGAGTTTAAAGTGAAATTTACCTATGATGATGAAAATTCTTTAACATGGGGATTGGGAATAGATAATTATAAATTAACAGGAGTAAAATCTTCAAATGTAGATGGACTTGAAAGTATTGGATTTATTTACTATCCAAACCCTGTTAATAATGATGAGTTAACACTTGTTTCTAGCGATGATATTTCAGTGGTAAATGTATTTAATACTATTGGTCAACTGGTAATCTCTGAAAAGCCTGTAGCATTAGAATCTAAGCTTAATATGCGTAGTTTAGCTGTAGGAGCTTATGTAGTACAAGTTACTGTAGGTGATAAAAAAGGAATATTCAAAGTAATCAAACAATAATAGTGATTGCCCAAATTGAAAGAGACTCTCAGCAATGAGGGTCTTTTTTTGTGGATAATGTGCAACTGAAAAGGGTGGCTTTTATAAACCTAAAACTCACTGGTAAAATGTAATTTTACTGTTGGGTATTTCTGCTGTGTCATCTGTATCGTGAAAGCAGAATCGGCTAAAAACACCAACCTATTTTGTTTGTCTTTTGCTAAATACCGTTGTTTTACACGCCTAAACTCAGCATATTCATCGTTCTTAGGGTCTTCAGGGGCAACCCAGCAAACTTTATGCATCGGTAAATTTTCATAACTGCATTTTGCACCATACTCATGTTCTAATCTGTATTGGATAACTTCGTATTGTAAAGCACCAACAGTTCCGATTATTTTTCTGCCATTCAACTCTAAAGTAAATAATTGTGCTACACCTTCATCCATTAATTGATCTAGACCTTTGTATAATTGTTTAGATTTCATTGGGTCAGCATTGTTTACATAACGGAAGTGTTCAGGTGAAAAACTAGGTATTCCTTTAAAGTTTAGAATTTCTCCTTCGGTTAATGTATCTCCAATTTTAAAATTCCCAGTATCATGTAATCCCACAATATCTCCAGGGAAAGATTCATCTACAATTTCCTTCTTTTCAGCAAAAAAGGCATTCGGACTCGAAAATTTCATTTTTTTATTGTTGCGTACATGTAAATAAGGAGCATTACGCTTAAATATACCTGAAACTATTTTTATAAATGCCAACCGATCTCTGTGTTTCGGGTCCATATTGGCGTGAATTTTAAATACAAATCCAGTCAGTTTTTCCTCTTTCGAATCTACCAAACGTTCTTCTGCCATTTTTGGTTGAGGTGGTGGTGCAATTTCTATAAAACACTCTAACAACTCTTTTACACCAAAATTATTTAAGGCAGAACCAAAAAATACAGGTTGTAAATCGCCATTTTGATATTCGTCTTTATTAAATTTAGGATAAACCTCTAGAGCTAATTCTAATTCTTCACGCAAAGTATCGGCTGCTGTTTCGCCAATAATCTCATCTAATTCAGGATTGGATACATCATCAAATTCAACACCTTCAGAAATGGATTGTTTGTTGTCAGGAGAAAACAGGTTTAGTTTTTTATCCCAGATATTATAAATGCCTTTAAAATCATACCCCATTCCTATAGGAAAACTTAAAGGAGTTACACGTAAGCCTAGCTTCTGTTCTACTTCATCTAATAGGTCAAAAGCATCTTTACCTTCTCTATCTAATTTATTGATAAAAACAATAATCGGAATTTTACGCATTCTACAAACCTCCACGAGCTTTTCAGTTTGTTCTTCTACACCTTTTGCAACATCTATGACAACAATAACACTATCAACAGCAGTTAAAGTTCTGAAGGTGTCTTCTGCAAAATCTTTATGCCCAGGTGTATCTAAAATATTGATTTTTTTGTCTTTGTAGATAAATGCCAATACAGAAGTGGCAACCGAAATACCACGTTGGCGTTCAATCTCCATAAAATCGGAAGTTGCCCCTTTTTTTACCTTATTATTTTTTACAGCTCCTGCTTCTTGAATAGCACCACCAAATAGCAATAATTTTTCTGTTAAGGTAGTTTTACCAGCATCTGGATGCGAAATGATACCAAAGGTACGTCTGCGTTGTATTTCTTCTAAAAAGGACATGAATTGTAATGAAATTTATGGATGCAAATATACATTATCCATTGAGATACTCAATACATAAAAATAAGTATTCACAATTAGAAATGGTGTGTATTTTATTTTGTTACAGTGATGTATATATCTGCTTTAGCTTGTCCCTCATAGCCTAAAATCACTTCTACAAATTCATTATATGTATACTTAAGTTTTAAAGTGTTGCCTGTGAAGTCAATTATAGTATAATCAATAGCTACGCCACCAGAGGTAATGGTAATGATATTATTATTGAGAGACCAATCTCCATTCAGTTTGACACTTTCAACACTTTCTTCAGTTTTAAAAAAGGTTAAGTAAGTTAATGTGGTAACATTAGTAAACGTTCCTGTAGATGTGACTTTGTTTGGTGCTTGACTAAAATTTGCTTTAGTATTGTTAAAATCTTTACCAATACTTTTAAATTTAGCAGGTACATTGACGCCTTCTACTTTTGTTTTTACCTCACCATTTTTAGTAAAAAAGGCTGTAACTGTCCATTCTCCTTTAATGTCAGCTTCGGTTACTATTCCTGAATATTTTTCTGAAGAGCTATCATCACTTGTAGTGCAAGAAACACCTATGATACTCATGATTAGTAGGGCAACTATTTTTTTCATTTTTTTATCTTTTTTTAATCCATTCTTTTTTCAATAGCAATTGCTCAATATGAGCATAATGATGCTGAGAATGCCAAGCATAAACTCCGATGTTTTCAGCAATTGAAACTTCTGTATTACCTTCAGGGTGGATAAATACTTGTTTTAATTCTTCAGTATGCAATCCTTTTAATAAATAAACCCATTTGGCATGTAAGGCTGATATTGAGTTTAAAGAGAGTAGGATAGGAGCTGATTTGCTATCATGTAATTCAGCCCATCTATCTTCAAAATAAGCTTTAATTACTGGCTTATCCTCAGTTAAAGTCCATTTAAAACGGGTGTAACTATTATGGTGGCTATCTGAAATATGATGTATGACTTGTCTGATCGTCCATCCTTTAGGGCGATAAGGTGTGTCTAATTGCTCATCAGTCAAATTGTTAACCAAAGCTATCAATTGTTTTGGGAAGCCTTCTAGAGTAGCAATCCACTTTTCAATATGATTAGCGGTTACTGGAATAGGAAGTTTGAATTTTCCGATAGGATATTTTAGATGCTCTAAATCCAAATTTAGTTTTATTAAATTATTGTAACCCAGGTATTTTAACCATTTCATCAACATCTTGGGTATAGTCAACACCCTCAATTCTAAAACCAAAAAGGTTGAAAAAATCATCAGAATATCCTTCTAAATCCCCTATTTCAGCCAATGATTCTGTAGTGGCTTGCGGCCACAATTCTTTTATTTGTGCTTGTACATCATCTCTCATTTCCCAATCATCAACACGTATTCTACCTTTTTTGTCTGTAGCTGTATTCTCTGCATATAATCTATCTTTGTATAAACGTTGAATTTGCTCAATACACCCTTCATGGATGCCTTCTTTTTTCATTATTTTATAAAGCAATGAAATGTATAGAGGTATCACTGGAATTGCTGAACTTGCTTGAGTTACCAATGCTTTATTGACAGAGACATAGGCTTTTCCGTTTACATCTTTAAGCATGTCAGTAATTGTAAAAGCAGTAGCTTCTAAATGATCTTTGGCTCGTCCAATAGTTCCTTTTCTATAAACATCTTCTGTGAGCGAAGGGCCGATATAGGAATAAGCAACAGTCATAAATTTATCTGACAATAGATCTTGTGCTGCCAGAGCTTCAATCCATAATTGCCAATCTTCACCGCCCATAACTTTAACAGTATTCTTAATTTCTTCTTCTGTACAAGGCTCAATAGAAATGTCTTTTACTACACCAGTATGAAAATCAACGGTCTTGTTAGAATACGTTTTACCAATAGGTTTTAGTACGGATCTGTGGGTGATTCCTGTTTTTGGATCTAATCGAAGAGGTGAAGCAAGACTATAGATGACTAAATCTATTTTTCCTAAATCTTTTTTAATTAATTGTAATGTTTGTTCTTTGATTTCATCAGAAAAAGCATCTCCATTAAAACTTTTAGCATATAAACCTGCTTTATGAGCTTGTTCTTCAAAAGCAGCACTATTGTACCATCCTGTAGTCGCAGGTTTTCCTTCTTCTGGTGGTTTTTCAAAGAAAACTCCAATGGTTGATGCATTAGAACCAAAAGCACTTGTAATTCTTGAAGCTAAGCCAAAACCAGTAGAAGCACCGATGACTAAAACTTTTTTCGGACCATCTATTGTTCCTTTAGATTTAATATATTCAATTTGATTGATTACATTTTTTTCACATCCTTTAGGATGAGAAGTTAAGCAAATAAAGCCACGAGTTCTAGGTTCTATAATCATTGTTTGTTTTCTGTATTTTTGAAAAATGTTTGTTTGACGACAACAACAAAGTTAGTATTTTAAAATTATATAGTCAAGTATAAAAAAAAAGCTCCGTAGCGGAGCTCTTTTTTTTGTTTTTTAGACTTGAATTATTTGATGTCAATAAGTTCTACATCAAAGATTAAAGGGGTATTTGGAGGGATAACTCCGCCAGCACCTCTAGAGCCATAAGCCAATTCAGATGGAATAACCATACGTGCTTTATCGCCAACGTTTAAAAGTAAAATACCTTCGTCCCAACCAGCAATTACTTGACCAACACCTACTGAAAATTCAAGAGGCTGTTTACGTTTGTACGAAGAATCAAAAACAGTACCGTCAAATAATTGTCCTTTATAATGTACAGAAACCATATCGCCTTTATTGGCTTTTTTTCCGTTTCCTTCTTGAATAATTTGGTATCTAAGTCCACTATCTGTTTTGATAAATCCTGCGGAAGCAGCATCTAAAATACTTTCTTGTTTTTGCTTTGTTTCAGCAATACGTTTTTCTCTTGCACCTTCAAATGTCCTAAAAGCTTCAATGGCATTAAAATTTTCAGCAGCACTACCTACTCGTATTATTTCTAAGCTAGTGATGATGTCATCTTGTTGAATAGCATCAACAATATCCATACCTTCAACAACATTTCCAAAAACAGTATGCTTATTATCTAACCAAGGAGTTGCAATATGTGTAATGAAAAATTGACTGCCATTGGTTGCAGGGCCTGAATTAGCCATAGATAATACACCTGGCTTATCGTGTTTTAAATCGTCATGAAATTCATCTTCAAAGCTATAACCAGGATTACCCGTTCCTGTTCCTTGTGGACAACCACCTTGAATCATAAAATCAGGGATAACTCTATGAAATTTCAAACCATTATAATATGGTGTTCCTTGTGGGTGTATGTTATTTTCTAATTTTCCTTCTGCCAAAGCAACAAAATTACCAACAGTACCTGGAGTTTTGTCAAATGTTAAGTTCACTAAAATATCACCTTTTGTGGTGTTAAATTTTGCGTATAATCCGTCTGTCATTTTTTATTTTTTTTATGAGGGGACAAATATACTTTATAAAAGGAATTATCCCAATATTGGTTTGTTATAATTTTCTTGTTTTATCTAGTAAATAGAAATCGGCTAATACCATAGCTGTTAAAGCCTCTACAATGGGTACGGCTCTTGGTACAACACACGGGTCGTGTCTGCCTTTACCTTGTACAGTTAAAGCATTACCATTTGTGTCAATAGTATCGTATTTTTGTAATAAAGTAGCTACCGGCTTAAAAGCAACTTTGAAATAAATATCCATTCCATTTGAAATACCACCTTGAATACCTCCAGAAAGATTTGTTTTGGTTGAGCCATCAGTATTAAAAGCATCATTATGTTCAGACCCTTTTAATGTAGTGCCTTCAAATCCGCTACCATATTCAAAACCTTTTACGGCATTTATAGAGAGCATGGCTTGACCTAATCTAGCGTGTAATTTGTCAAAAATAGGCTCACCAAACCCGACAGGTACATTTTGAGCAACACAAGTAATTGTACCACCAATGGTATCGCCTTGTTTTTTTATGTGTTTGATACTTTCAATCATTTTTTTTGCTAGTTCTGAATTAGGACAACGAACAGCATTTGATTCCGTTTTGGAGAAATCTAATTCTTGATAGGGTTTTTGTAATACAATATCGCCAACGGAAGAGGTAAAAGCATTTATCTTTATTGTATTTAATAATTGTTTGGCAATTGCCCCAGCGACAATCCAATTGGCAGTTT
>Ga0256834_1000772_pt1 | contig 22509 bp, 23 predicted proteins | sample 4281140metaG_FD_190536 | JGI IMG/M metagenome (GOLD analysis project Ga0256834, IMG submission 190536) | Hydrothermal vent microbial communities from East Pacific Rise, Pacific Ocean - 4281-140 | ecosystem: Environmental > Aquatic > Marine > Hydrothermal vents | place: Pacific Ocean: East...
CTGGAATATTGAAATATTCTGTGATGCCGCCGCCGGTTTTTCCGAGAACATACATGGAATGGCACTCATCAACCATGAGATGTGCATTATATTTTTTACATAATGCAGCGATCTGTGGAATGTCTGCTGTTTCTCCGGACATGCTGAAAATGGCATCAGTGATAACAAGTTTTCTTGAAGAGTCAGGGAGTTCAGCAAGAATTTTTTTCAGCCGGTTCAGGTTGTTGTGAGGATATCGTATTAATTTGGCACCTGAGTATCTGGCGCCGTCCACCATGGAGGCGTGGTTCATTTTGTCGCAGAGGATGTGGTCTCTTTTCCGGACAAGACAGGCGATGGTGGATACATTTGCCAGGTAGCCGCTGGTGTAGACAATGGCGTCTTCTTTCTGGTGAACAGCTGCTATTTTCTTTTCGAGTCTGGAGTGGAGTTCTGTGCTGCCGGCCAGGAAGCGGGATCCGCTCATTCCCGTTCCAAAGCGCTGAATTGCATCCATGGCAGCCTGGCTGATTTCCGGACGCATGTTGAGGCCGAGGTAGGAATAGCCACCCAGCATGAGCATTTTTCTGCCGTTGGACAGAACCCAGCCGTCACCCAGTTCTTTGCTTATTTCCTTAAACCATGTATAGACACCTGCCGCCTTTCCTCCTTCCACATCCCATACGGTGTCAGGCGGGAAGGGAGGGGGATTGTTTTTTATCTGGTTCATTGGAGCAAAGACTTGTGAAAATGATGAGGTTAACAAAATAATGGATGTGTGAACTGACTCTAATCAATGGGGAAGTTTAACATGGATTTGTGAAATATTTTAATACTTTTTAGCCCTTTTGCATTTTCCGATTCTCTGATCTTTGTGAATTGCCTGAACGCCTTGAAATCATATGATGGTCATCGGAACAGCAGCTTTGGAGCAGGGGGCGGGGAAGTGAAATATTGATTTTATGGGTTCTCTGGGGTAAGTCAGGGAGGCAATGTTGTGATGCCCGAGTGTGGATTGTCCGGGTGAAGAGCCCGGATGGTGTGGCTGTTTTTGTGTTCAGTGAGGAATAAAAAGTCTGATAATGTCTGCTGTTACTCTGTTGCCGGTGAATTTACTGGCAGTTTTTATACCGACATTCTTCTTTGTCTCCGCCACTCCCGGCATGTGTATGACTCTGTCCATGACCCTTGGTATGACCGTGGGGGTCAAACGTGCTCTCTGGATGATGGCCGGAGAACTGGTCGGGGTCGGGATAGTGGTTGTGTTGTCCATGGTTGGAGTGACGACCATACTGTTGAAGTACCCTTCTTTTTTCACTCTGTTCAAGTGGGGTGGAGGTCTGTACCTGTTTTATGTCGGTATCGGGATGTGGCGTTCCCGGGGCCGTCTGGCACTCAGTGAGGAGGGGTCTTCGAAAAGGGGACCTGTCAGCGGGCGCTCCCTTGCCACGCAGGGTTTTGTTACCGCCATTGCCAATCCCAAAGGCTGGGCCTTTTTCATTGCCCTGCTGCCTCCTTTTCTGGATCAGTCACTGCCGCTGGCACCCCAGTTGTCGGTGCTCCTGGTGCTGATACTGCTGCTGGAGTTTATCTGTCTGCTACTGTATGCCACAGGTGGACAGTCATTGGCGCACCTGCTGCGAAAGAGCAGCAATGTGCGGATGATGAATCGATTTTCAGGTACATTGATGATGGGAGTGGCCCTGTGGCTGGTACTGGGCTGATCCCTTTTTATTGGAAAAGAGCAGATAACAATCCAATCAGGAAAATATATGCAGTTTGGCAGTGATAATCAGACCGGGGCATCCCCCCGGATATTGGAAATGCTTGTTCAGGCAAATGATGGCTTTACCCACGGCTATGGTGATGATCAATGGTGCGGGCGGGCGACATCTGAGCTGGAAAAATTCTTCGGCTGTACTCTGGAGGTCTTTTTTGTGGCCACCGGCACTGCCGCAAACTCCCTGGCGCTGTCATGTCTTATGGAGCCGTGGGAAACAGTACTCTGTCATCATCAGGCCCATATTGTTCAGGATGAGTCAACGGCACCTGAGTTCTTTTCCGGCGGGGGCCGCATTGTCCCGATCAGCAGGAGGGCAGGAAAACTGCAGGTTCACCATCTGCAGCGCTACTTTAAGGTCCAGGGAAATGAGCCGCCTCATACGGTTCGTACCGCTGCGCTGAGTCTTACCCAGACCAGTGAGGCCGGACTGGTCTATACCCCCGAAGAGCTTTCCATACTCTGCAGATCCGCCCATGAACATGATCTGCATGTGCATATGGATGGTGCCCGGTTTGCGACCGCCCTGGCCGCCCTCGGATGCACTCCGGCCGATATCACCTGGAAGGCAGGTGTTGATGTGCTCTCCCTTGGCGCCACCAAGTGCGGGGCACTTGCTGCAGAGGCGGTGGTATTTTTTAAGCCGGATCTCGCAGCATCCTTTATCCACCGGAGAAAGCGCAGTGGCCACCTTGTTTCCAAGGGACGGCTCTTCGGGGCTCAGTTTGTGGCATGGCTCAGGGATGATCACTGGCTTGATCTGGCAAGACACGCCAATGCCCAGGCGAAGAAACTGCTTGAAAGGCTGTCCCGGTTTTCTGCGGTGAGCCTGCAGTGGCCCTGTGATGCCAATGAGATCTTTGTCACCATGCCCGTCGGGCTTTCAGCGTTTCTCCATGACAGCGGTGCAGAGTTTTACGAATGGCCCCATCACGGCCTGCCTGCCGGGGTGAATCTCTCAGATGATGAGGTCTTTGTCCGTCTGGTAACCTCTTTTGTGACCAGTGACGAACAGATTGAGCAGTTCTGCGGGTTGATCGCTGAATTTTTTTTGAATCAGGAGTAAAGAAAATGGCAGATTTAAGCATTCGGGAGGCAACTGCCCGGGATGCCGGGACCATACTCGGTTTTATCACTGAGCTTGCAATTTATGAGAAGGCGGAACATGAAGTTCTGGCAACCGAGGAGGATATCTGTAACTCTCTCTTTGGAGAGAACAGTTCGGCCCACGGTCTGATCTGTTCTCTGGACGGTGAAGCCGTGGGTTTTGCCATCTATTTTTTCAACTATTCCACCTGGCTGGGAAAACCGGGCCTTTATCTGGAGGATCTCTATGTCCGGCCGGAACAGCGCGGCGGGGGAACAGGGACCGAGATTCTGAAACACCTGGCGGGCATTGCCGTTGCCAGGGGCTGTGGTCGTTTTGAGTGGAGTGTTCTGGACTGGAATGAGCCAGCCATCAAATTTTATGAATCCCTCGGGGCAAAACCGCAGGATGAGTGGATCGTCTACCGTCTGACGGGCAAGGCACTGACCGATCTCGCTGCCGGTTCAGTTTCATAGACAATGTGTTCTACAGGCCGGAACAGGCATCTTCCGGCAGTGGGGTACCCGGCACTTCATGAAGGTTGGAGACCTGGAACTTCTGGAGATCCAGCTGGTCATCCTTGTCTCTCAGGTGAAAAAGAGCTGTGGCTCCGTAAAATGATGCCCACTGGGAAAAGGTGCTCAAAGGGCCGAAGATCCAGTCGCATTCTGCCATGGCGTGCATGTCCTCCGTCGGAGTTCCCGGTCCGGCGCTCACGGATAATCCGGGGAAGTCGTCTTTGGAGAAGGCCTCATCACTGCAGAGCAGAAAGGCAACACGTTGCTGCGGGAAGAGCCCTTCCATCTGCTGCATCCATTGTGCGTAGCGGGATTTACTGAAAAAGTATTTTCCCTGCTGCCACCTGCGATAATCTCCACGGCGCATGTGAACCGCCACCACAATATCGGCATCCTTTCGTAAGTCCTCCACGGCATCTCGTGCCACTTTTTCTATCTCCGGGATGGGCCTGAAGTATGTGCGGATGCGCTCCGCGTGTTTTTTCACCAGATTCGGGGCACGGAATTTCCATCCGTTTGCAAAGACAATATCAGCACGGTTGATTGCATCAATGATTTCCGGGCTTTCAAGGGATATGATGACGGGGAGGCCCTTCTCCTCACGCAGTGTGAAGATGGAGTTTTTTCCGATATCCAGGCGTTCAATCAGGCTGCTGAGGGCGCGGGTGCCATGGAAAAATATCCGTGTGCCGCGGATGATGCCGGATGCACCGGGGATCCGGTCCCAGATACTTTTCCTGCCGGAGGCCGGGTAGCGGCAGTAGATATCTCTTCCGGTGTTTACAAATAATTGTGCATAGGAGTGAAAGGGGCAGTTGACAATGGTGCAGCCCAACTCCTCTGCAAGGGCGGCAAAGTTGGCAAACAGTACCAGCCTGTTACCCATCCTGCCGCAGCGGTTGACCAGGACAATTTTTTTTTTATTTTCAGTCATAATGGTGTATTGCGGAGCATCTGTTTGTGCCGCTCGTCAGGGTTTCTGGTAACAGAGGGCCATTCGGCCGATCTCTGCAGCAAGCTGTTGCCGCAGGGATTCCGGGGCAAGCACTGTGGCCATTGAGCCGTACTGAAGGATCTTCATGCTGATCTCCCGGGCATCATTCACCGGCAGGGAGAGGATGATGCCGTCCTCCTGTTCTTCAATATGCTGCTTCTCATGCCAGAACTGGCGTTTCACCATTTCAGCTGCTGTTCCGGTGAAGGCGATTCGTGCATGGTAGGCGATCTCCCCGGTGAAGATGCCAAAGGCGTCATCAAGAAAAGATTTCGCCGCCCGATGCCTGTGGCCGCAGCGTTTTCTGCCGCACGTGGCCTGCTCCATCCGGGCCATATGAAAGAGACGGTGGCTTTTGCGCAGAAAGCAGTATGCCAGAAGGTACCAGCGACCCTGGTAGTTGATAAGGCGCTGTGGCTCCAGGGTTCTGCTGCTGCTTTTTCCCTGGGCCGAGCAGTATTCGACTTCAAGGAGACGATCTTTCAGTACCGCCTCAACAATGGTTTCAAAGATGCTGGCCGAAAGTGTCTCAACCTCTATCCACTGGCAGAGCACATTCTCCATCAGTCTCTCATAACCGGGGGCGATAAGCCTGCTCAGCCGACGCTCAAGTTTTTTCATCTCCGGAAGACTGCCGAGCCCGGCCTCGTCTGCCATTTTATTCAGCAGGCCCATGAGGAAGAGAATCTTCGGGCTGTCTTCAAAGGGCAGGGAGAAATCCTCATCCGTGTAGTAGAAACCCTTGCGGCTGGAGTTGAACTTTATGGGTGCCAGCAGACGATCCCGCATGTAGCTGATATCGCGATGGGCCGTGGCGCGGGAGAGTTCAAATTCCTCCATAAGTGTCTGAGCGTTGGGAAAGCTGTTGGCCTTCAATCTCTGATGAAAGGCGTAGATGCGTTCGAGTTGGCTCATGGTTTCATGGAGTGGAAATGGCCGGAGAAACGTTATCTGGCTTTACGGCGATGCTTTACGGGGAGGATTTTGAGTTGTTCTCTGTATTTGGCAACAGTTCGGCGGGCAATCTTGATGTTGTTCTCTCCGAGTTTGAGTGAGATGGCGTTGTCGCTGAGGGGTTTGAAGGGGTCTTCCTCCTGGATCATTTTACGGATTCGTTCCCGAATGGATTCCGCGGCCAGGGCCTCTTCACCCTGTCGCGGAATGGCCGTTGAGAAAAAGTATTTCAGTTCATAAATCCCAAGGGGTGTGTGTACGTACTTGTTTGAGGTTACCCGGCTGATGGTGGATTCATGCATCTCAATATCTTCTGCCACATCCCGCAGGATAAGGGGCTTGAGGTGAGTTGCACCATGTTCAAAAAATTCACGCTGAAACTTGAGGATGCTCTCCATTACTTTGAAGATGGTGCGCTGTCGCTGGTGCAGGGATTTGATGAACCAGCCGGCATCTTTGAGTTTTTCCCGGATATAGGCCTTTGACTTTTTCTCTATTTCCCCCTCTTCCGACTGCAGAAGCTCCTGGAGCTGGGACGAGAGTTTCAGGTTCGGGATGTCCTCTTCATTGAGGTGGATGACAAATTCTCCGTCAATTTTTCTGACATAGACGTCCGGCACAACATAATTGGTGGTCTCATTGCTGTAGGGCAGTCCCGGATAGGGGGTGAGTTCCGAGGTGATGAACTCGATGGCCTTGATCACTTCGTTTCGTTTGCGCCCTGTGGCCTGGCAGATGGCCTTGTAGTTACGGGTCTGCATGAGGTTGAGGTGGTCTTTGGCAATGGTCGCTGCAAGGGAATCCTCCATACCCATCCGTTCCAGCTGCAGATAAAGTGACTCGCTGACATCACGGGCGGCAATGCCGGGTGGATCAAGGTCCTGGATTACCTCAAGGATGTATTCGGCCGAATCATGATCACACTTGGTGGACTCCATGACGTCTTCGAGGCTGCATTCGAGAAAACCGTAACGATTGAGATTGCCAGCAATAAAAAGGGCGATATCCCACTCCTCGGGATCAAGTTCCGAGTGGGCAAGCTGCCACTGGAGGTAGGCAAGCAGTCCGGGTTTTTCGGAGATAAAGTCAAACTGGCTGGGTGCGTCTGCCGCCGGGGTCTCATGGGAGAAGGAAACATTGCTGTCAAAGGTGTTGGCGTAGTCTTCCCAGTTTGTTTCCGGGATAACATCTTCCGCCCTGACCTGCTCGGTGTGGTCCTGTTCCTTGTCAGCGGTTTTCTGCTCAATGGTGGAGGAGAGACTCTGCGGGTTTTCGAGGGTCTCCTGGATACTCACATCTTCTTCAAGTCCGGGATTCTGCTCAATCTCCGCCTGGAGTGCGTCGCCGAGTTCGAGCCGGTTCATCTGCAGCAGCTTGATGGCAAGACGCAGCTGGGGCGTCATTACCAGTTTCTGGGACAGCTTGAGTTGTTGTCTGAGTTCGAGGGCCATATCTGATTACTTACAAATCACATTGAGAAGTTTTCGCCCAGGTACATTTTCCGGGCAACTTCACTTTCAATGATATCATCTGCAACTCCACTGGTCAAAATTTGTCCAGCATTCATGATATAGGCAAAATCACAGACCTGGAGAGTTTCGCGAACGTTATGGTCTGAGATCAGTACACCCAGGCCTTTATCTTTCAGGGCAATGATGATCTTCTGCAGGTCGGCAACAGCCAGGGGGTCGATGCCGGCAAAGGGCTCATCGAGAAGGATAAAGTCCGGCCGGGTGGCGAGAGCCCGCATGATCTCAACCCGCCTTCTCTCACCACCTGAGAGGGCATGGCCCTTGTTCTCGCGCAGGTATTCGATTTTCAGATCCGCCATCAACTCGTCGATGCGGTTGTTTATCTCATTTTTTGTCAGTCCCAGAGGTTCGAGTACGATGCGGACATTTTCTTCAACGGTGAGTTTCTTGAAGACAGAGGGTTCCTGAGCCAGGTAGGAGATGCCCTTCTGGGCCCGTTTGTGGATGGGCAGCCTGGTGATGTCTTCGCCGTTGAGAAGGATCCGGCCTTCATCGGGACGGATAAATCCGGCAATGGAGTAGAACGATGTGGTCTTGCCTGCGCCATTGGGTCCCAGAAGGCCCACGACAACACCGGTGTTTACCGTCAGGCTGACACCGTCAACAACGGTGCGGCTCCGGTAGCGTTTAACAATTTTGTCGGTTTCCAGCTTGGCCATGTTCTTATTGGGGGGTGAGGGTTGCTTTGACCCTGGAGGATTTCTTCTGCCCGCCTTCGGACCCGCCAACGGTGGCAGATGGACGGCTGCCAACCACTTCGGAACGTCCTTCGTCGAGATAGTAGATGATGGTTTCTCCGGTGACCAGGTTGGTTCCCTGCCATGCCTTGGCGCCGCCGCTTAAGATTATTTTTCTATCTTTGGCAAGATAGTTCATCACCTGCCCGGTTCCCAGCCATTCACCTTTGGTGATCTCCACATTGCCTTCACACATGAGGCGTTTCACTTCCTGTTTTTTGCCTTCACTGGCGGCAGTGTAGAAAACCGTCATCTTATCTGAACGGATTCGAACATCGCCCTGGGCTGCATCCACATTTCCGGTGAACATGACGTTGTTGGCCTGTTCAAGGGAGGACATGTGGTCCGCCTCAATGGTTATGGGTGCACTTGCGGCAAAGAGCGGGCCGGCCTGGATAAAAAGAAAAAGCCCGGCAAGCAGGCATATTGTATATTTGTTTTTCACAGTAATTCTCCATCTGCACAGGAATGGTAATTTTCGTCACGGATTCAGGTCCTTTGCAATTACCAGGCCTAATATAATCGTGGTGTGTGGGAAAGTAAAGAAATCCCGGTCTCTGAAGGAAAAGAAAGATTCCTTTACTTCAACCAGCTGAGTCAGTAGAATGGAGTGATAGTGTGTGGTGAAAAGTTCTATGACATTGATTTGAAACAAAAATATAGACGTTTTTTTGGAAACGGTGGAGAGATATGCAGCAGAGTATTGACAGGGCCCGCGGCTTGATTGAATCACTGCCTTATATGCAGGAGTTCCGGCATAAAACAGTGGTTATTAAATATGGCGGCCATGCCATGGTGGACGAAAATCTCAAAAAACAGTTTGCGCTCGATATCATCCTCATGAAACACATCGGTATCAACCCGGTGATTGTCCATGGCGGCGGGCCGCAGATCAATCGTCTCCTTGACAGGCTTGAGATAAAACCAAACTATGTTCAGGGGATGCGGGTCACTGACGGGGAGACCATGAGTGTGGTTGAGATGGTCCTTGTGGGTAAGGTCAACAAAGAGATCGTGGGTAATATCAACCACTGTGGCGGCCGTGCTGTAGGCCTTTCAGGTCGTGACGGCGACCTTATCTGTGCCGAGAAACTGCGGGTCAACAAGAAAAACGATGAGAGCCTTAAAGATGCTCCTCCTGAACTCATTGACCTTGGCCGGGTGGGCCAGGTGACCCAGGTGAACCCTGAAGTTCTGCAGGCCCTTGACCAGAAGGATTTTATCCCGGTAATTGCTCCGGTGGGCGTGGGTGAAGATGGTCAGGCGTTTAATATCAATGCCGATCTTGTGGCCTCTGCCGTTGCCGGTGAGCTGAAAGCTGCCAAGCTGATACTGCTCACCGATGTGGCCGGAGTCCAGAACAAGGAGGGAACCCTGCTGCGTTCTCTGAAACAGGATGATCTTGAGAATTATATTGATAACGGGACCATCAGCGGCGGTATGATTCCCAAAGTTCGCTGCTGCACCGATGCACTTGGTCGGGGAGTACAGAAGACCCATATTATTGACGGCAGGATTGAACATGCCATTCTGCTGGAGATATTCACCCGTGAAGGGATAGGAACGGAGATAGTCTGATGAGTGATGAAAATGCAAACTGGGCCAGGAGGAGTGACGACGTGATTATAGGCACCTATGCCAGGTATCCGGCCACCATGGTCAAGGGAGAGGGCTGTGTCCTGACCGATGCAGATGGAAAACAGTATCTTGACTGTCTGGCGGGAATTGCCGTCTGCAGTCTTGGTCATTGTCATCCTGCGGTGACCGATGCCATCTGTGCCCAGGCACGTGAACTGGTGCATGTCTCAAATCTCTACTATACTGCACCTCAGACGGAACTTGCCGAAATACTCACCGCCAATTCCTTTGCGGATCGCGTCTTTCTGGCAAACAGCGGGGCAGAGGCCAATGAGGCGGCCATAAAACTTGCCAGGATCTGCGCCGGGCCGGATCGTTACGGAGTGATCTCCCTTGCCGGTTCGTTTCACGGCAGAACCCTGGCCACAGTAGCAGCCACCGGGCAGCCCAAGCTGCATGAGGGCTTTGAGCCGATGCCGGAGGGTTTTTCCCATGCACCTTTTGAAAACCTCAATGTCCTTGAGGCGATGATTACGGACCAGACCTGTGCCATCATGTGCGAACCCCTTCAGGGTGAGGGCGGGGTACGCCCCCTTGAAGTCGAGTATCTCAAAGCCCTTCAGGCGCTGTGTCGTAAACATGATCTTCTCTTTATTGTAGATGAAATCCAGACAGGAATCGGGCGGACCGGTACCTTTTTTGCCTATGAGCAGCTGGGGATCGAGCCGGATATCATGACCGTGGCCAAGGCCCTCGGAAACGGACTTCCCATCGGTGCCATGCTCACCAGAAAAGAGCTTGCCGCCTCCCTGGTTCCCGGTACCCACGGCTCCACCTTCGGTGGTAATCCGGTGGCGGCAGCGGCAGCGGTTGCCACTCTGAAGGTTATCCTGGAGGATGGCTTTCTGGCTCAAGTGCGGGAGAAGGGTGAATATTTACAGAAAGGGCTTGAAGAGCTAGCGCAGCGTTTTCCGCACCTTGCCAGCGGGGCGCGGGGCATGGGCCTGATTCGTGGACTTGTTTTGACGGAAAAAGGTGTGGAGCAGGGGGCTGATATGGTCAAGAAACTTTTTGCCAGAGGAGTGCTCATTAATTTTGCCGGAAATACATCCCTTCGTTTTCTGCCGCCGCTGATTATTTCCAGAGAGGAAATTGATCAGCTGCTGACGGCTCTGGGTGAAGTTTTGGCAGAATCCTGAATCTGTTCGCAAGAGAGAGGCTCCATCCCCGTCGAAGGCTCACGGATTCAGGAGAATGCGCGGAATGACGGCCACATTTCACGAAAATCTTTGCAAATCAATCCTGTTTTGGGTAAATATGATTTCTTTCCCCCTGAAATAATGCGATTGGGCGAGGGGGTACAGATTAAAAGGTTTCACCGCTGATGTGGTAGACCTGCTGAAAAGATATGAATCATGGTACACCATTTACAGTCATTACAGGATTTTAGCAAAGAAGAACTTCTCGGTTTTATTAACCGCGCCATTGAACTCAAAAAAGAACGTCTTGCCGGAGTCAGTCATCAGCAGTTGGCAGGCAGGACCGTTGGCCTGATATTTGAGAAACCCTCCACCAGGACCCGTGTCTCCTTTGAGTCAGCCATGTATGGTCTGGGCGGACAGGTGATATTTCTCTCCGGCCGTGACACCCAGCTTGCCCGTTCCGAGCCTTTGAAGGATATGGCCCGGGTCATGGCCCGTTATGTGGATGGAATGGTGGTGCGGACATTCGGTCAGGAGGTGGTTACTGAACTTGCGAAGTACTCTTCGGTTCCCGTGATCAATGCACTCACCGACCTTCATCATCCCTGTCAGATCCTCAGTGATATCATGACAGTTGTGGAGAAAAAAGGCAATATTGAGGAGCTCACCATTGCCTGGGTGGGTGATGGCAATAATATGGCCAACTCCTGGATACAGGCAGCGGGACGCATCGGCTTTGAGCTGATCCTTGCCTGCCCTGAGGGTTATGATCCCGATCAGGAAATTCTGGCCGATGCCCTGAAGGGTGCGGCGAAACCCATAACCGTGGTGCGCAGTCCTGAAGAGGCGGTTGCCGCAGCAGATGTTATCAACACCGATGTCTGGGCCTCCATGGGGCAGGAGAGTGAGCAGGAAGAGCGTCTTGCCATCTTCCAGCCCTTGCAGATCAATGCAGCACTGATGGCCAAGGCACCTGAAGATGCCATTGTTCTCCACTGTCTTCCGGCACACCGGGAAGAGGAGATCACGGAAGAGGTTCTTGAATCAGATCGTTGTGTGGCCTTTGATCAGGCGGAAAACAAGATGCATATGCACAAGGCGATCCTGGAGAAGCTGCTCGGGAACAACTGATTTTCGCGCTGGTGCCTTACGAAACGAAACAGAGATAAATCTCGCTGTCCCATCATGCGGGAGAGGTAAAATACAATGGATGTGAAAAAAATAGTACTGGCCTATTCCGGCGGACTGGATACTTCGGTTATTCTGAAATGGCTGGAAGAAGAGTATCAGTGCCCGGTTGTGGCCTATGCCGCAGATGTGGGCCAGACCGAAGACTGGGATGCCATCCGTGAAAAGGGAATGGCCACCGGTGCTGAAAAGGTGATCATCTCGGATCTGCGTGAAGAGTTTGTGACGGATTACATCTTTCCGGCCTTTCGCTGCAATGCCATCTATGAGGGCTCCTATCTCCTTGGAACATCCCTTGCCAGGCCCATCATCGGCAAGGAGCAGGTGCGTATCGCCCATGCCGAGGGTGCCGATGCGGTGAGCCATGGTGCCACCGGAAAGGGGAATGATCAGGTACGTTTTGAGCTTTCTTATCTCGGCATTGATCCTGGTCTCAAGATCATTGCGCCTTGGCGAATATGGGATCTGAATTCCCGTACCAGGCTTGAAGAGTTTGCCAAAAAGCATAATATTCCTGTGCCCACCACCAAGAAAAACCCCTACAGCTCTGATGAGAACATCCTTCATATCAGTTTTGAGGGCGGGCTTCTGGAGGATCCGTGGAATGAGCCGGACGAAGATATGTATAAGCTCTCGGTGTCTCCTGAAAAGGCACCGGACAAACCCACCTATCTTGAGATCGATTTTGAGCAGGGAAACCCGGTGGCCATTGACGGTGAGCGTATGGATCCGCTGCCGCTCTTTGAGGCATTGAACAAGGTGGCCGGTGCCAATGGTGTGGGTCGTCTGGATCTGCTGGAAAATCGTTTTGTGGGAATGAAATCGCGTGGTGTCTATGAGACTCCTGGTGGCACCCTTCTGCGCAATGCCCATCGTGATCTTGAAACCATGTGCATGGATCGGGAAGTGATGCGGATCAGGGATTCTCTGGTTCCCCGCTACGCCGAGCTTGTTTACAACGGTTTCTGGTTCTCCCCTGAGCGTGAACTGCTGCAGGTGACCATGGATGAGAGCCAGAAGACGGTGAACGGCACCGTGCGCATGAAGCTTTACAAGGGGAATTGTGTCTCTGTCGGCAAGAAGTCGGAGCAGTCTCTCTATCAGGAGAGTTTTGCCACCTTTGAAGAGGATGATGTTTATAACCAGGCAGATGCCGGTGGCTTTATCCGTCTCAACGGATTGCGGCTTCAGATAGCTGCCATGCAGAAGAAGTAGGCGGTTCCGTTCGGATTTTATTGTGGAATAAAGGAAAAGCACTTACAAAATGTGAGTTTTATTCTACATTAGAGGGCAATGCTGCGGTTGACACGTTGAGCTGGAAGGACAGGTATGAACGGTGGGGACACCGGCATATCCAAAAGCACTGAGAAGGGGTTCGGTTAGAGAGTAATGGCAATCAGCGACAATAATACACAATCAAAAAAACTCTGGGGCGGCCGCTTTGAAGGGGCCACCGCGGCCTCGGTTGAGGCCTTCACCGAGTCAATCAGTTATGATCGACGGCTCTATTCCTATGATATTATGGGAAGTAAGGCCCATGCCACAATGCTGGAGGCAGGGGGAATGCTCTCTTCTGAGGAGCTGACCGCCATTATTGACGGACTGTCTGCCATTGAGAAGAGTATTGATGAGGGCAGGTTCTCATTTAAGAGTGAGCTTGAGGATATTCATATGAATATCGAAAAGGCACTCATTGATGCCATTGGCCCCGCCGGTGCAAAACTGCACAGCGCCAGGAGCCGCAACGATCAGATTGCCCTTGATCTCAGGCTTTATCTGCGTGATGAGTGTGATCGTCTCATGGAGCTTCTTGACGACACCCGGCGCGCCTTTGTGGGACTTGCCAGAAAGTATATGGGGCAGGTGATGCCCGGTTATACCCATCTGCAGCGGGCCCAGCCGGTACTGATCTCCCATCATATGATGGCCTATTTTGAGATGTTCGGCCGGGATCGGGAGCGCATTGCCGACTGCAGGAAACGTATCAATATTCTGCCCCTTGGAGCTGCGGCCATGGCTGGTACCGGTCTTCCCATCAATCGGGAAATGGTGGCGGAGCTGCTGGGGTTTGACAGGGTGACTGCAAATTCCATGGATACCTCGGGAGACCGTGATTTTGCCATTGAGTTTGTCTCCTGCTGCACCATGATACAGCTGCATCTCTCACGTCTGTCCGAAGAGCTGGTGCTCTGGTCAAGCCAGGAGTTTTCCTTTGTGAGCATAGCAGACAAGTTCTGCACCGGTTCATCAATCATGCCGCAGAAGAAGAATCCCGATATCCCTGAACTTATCCGTGGAAAATCCGGCAGAGTGGTGGGAAGCCTGATGTCGCTCATCACCCTGATGAAGGGACTGCCGCTCACCTATAACCGCGATCTGCAGGAGGACAAGGAGCCTGTTTTTGATGCCGTTGATACGGTTTCGGCCTCCCTTGCAATCATGGCTGAGATGCTTGGCAATCTGGAGTTTAATACCGGACGCATGGAAGATGCCACAAAGACCGGTTTCATGACCGCCACGGATCTTGCCGATTATCTGGTACTCCGTGACGTACCGTTTCGTGATGCCCATGGTATTGTGGGACGTGCGGTTGCAGCCTGCATTGAACGAGGTTGTGAACTCACTGATTTAACGCTGTCTGAGATCCGGGAGTTTTCTCCGGTGATCGATGAGGATATTTTTGACGTACTGAGTGTGAGAGGGTCTGTGGATTCGCGAGTATCCACTGGAGGAACCGCTACGCTGCGGGTTGAAGAGGCAGTCACTGCTGCTGAAAAACAAATGGGACTTGGAGATTGAAGATGTTGAAAAGAACGCATGTTGCAGGAGCAATTCTTCTCACCGGAACACTGTTTCTGGCAGGTGGATGTGGCTATAAGACGGATCCCGTTCCTCCAGACTCCATTGTTCCCAAGGCCATTGATGATCTGCGCTACTCCGTGAGCGAAAAGGGTGTTGTCCTGACCTGGACCTTTCCCAAAGAGACGATCAAAGGAACGGATCTCACCGATATCAGCACCTTTGATGTCTACCGGGCCGTGGTTCCCATGAAAGATTACTGCTCCACCTGTCCCATTCCCTTTAACGAGCCGATACAGGTTCCGGGTGGTGTGGTTGATCCGGAGAGTAATCGTCAGGGAACGTATGAAACCGCTTTGCTGCGTTCCGGACACAAGTATTTTTTCAAGGTCAATGCGAGAACCAGCTGGTGGGCAGCAAGTCCCGACTCCAATATTGTCTCCTTTGTGTGGCATATTCCCGCAAAAGGACCTGATGGAATAGTCGGAGTGGGTGCCGATTCCAGCGCAATTCTCAGCTGGGAACCGGTGACACGGCTTATGGACGGCCAGGATGCCAGCTACCCCATGCAGTATCAGGTACTGCGCAGTAAAGATGATGTAACGTATGCAAATATTGGTATGCCGGTGAGTGAGAGCCGTTATACCGATAAGGCCCTGAAGAATGGTGAGACCTACTATTATAAAATTCAGTCAGTGCTCATGGTTGATGGAAATCCGGTGAGTGGTGGGCTTTCTGAAGCAGTGGGTGTTACTGCCGTGGATCAGACTCCTCCCTCGGCTCCCACCAACATCAATGTGGTTCAGACCAGTGGCGGCATCAAGATCTTCTGGGATAAATCCCGTGAGACTGATGTGAAGGGATACAGGATTTATCGTCGCAGCGCTGACGAAAAGAGTGCTGTTGAGATCGGAGATGTGAGTGGTGTCTATTCCATCTTCGAGGATGTAAACGTTGCCGAAGACGGAAGCTACTACTATTCCGTGACCGCATATGACAACGCGGATCCGGCCAACGAGAGTGAAAAATCCCGGGAGGCCGGTATCAGGCACTAAGAGACTGTTTGCGAGGGACCTGCCGGTGGCGGTCCCCTACCCCAGTAAGCTTTAGGCATTTGGAACTATGAATCATTTTCAATATAAAAACGGTGAGCTCTTCTGTGAGGATGTCGCTGTTGCAGATATCGCAAAAGAGGTGGGAACACCCTTTTATCTCTATTCCAGGGCCACCCTGAATCGGCACTTTCAGGCCTTTGATTCGGGTTTTGAGGGGCTTGATCACATCACCTGTTTTGCAGTGAAGAGCTGTTCCAATGTGGCCATTCTCTCACTGTTTGCCCGTCTGGGTGGTGGTGCTGATATTGTTTCCGGCGGAGAGCTGTTTCGTGCCCTGCATGCCGGTATCGGGCCGAAGAAAATCATCTATTCCGGTGTCGGCAAGACAGAGGAAGAGCTGCGTTACGGTCTGGAGGCCGGGATTCTGCTCTTTAACGTGGAGTCGGAACAGGAGCTGCAGCGTCTCAATCGGGTTGCCTCCGAGATGGGTGTTACGGCTCCGATCTCCTTTCGGGTAAATCCGGATGTGGACGCCAAAACACATGCCTACATTTCCACAGGTCTTGCCAAAAACAAATTCGGCATCCCCATTCAGGAGGCCGTGGAGCTCTACGTGCAGGCGGATGCCATGGAGCATGTTGAAGTCAGGGGTGTGAGCTGTCACATCGGTTCGCAGCTGACCCTCATCTCTCCGTTTATAGAGGCATTGCGTAAGATAAAGGCCTTTGTCGCCCGTCTCGGTGACAGGGGAATCTCCATACAGTATATCGATCTTGGTGGCGGGGTGGGCATCATCTATGATGATGAAGAACCACCCCATCCTAAAGAGTATGCCGATGCCATCAGGGAAGAGTTGAGTGATCTTAAGGCGACACTGATCTTTGAGCCCGGTCGGGTCATTGTTGGAAACGCGGGAATCATGGTGACTGAAGTACAGTACACCAAGAGCAATCGCGGCGGTGAAAAAGAGAAGCATTTTGTTGTGGTGGATGCCGGAATGAATGATCTCACCCGCCCCAGTCTCTACGGTGCCTTTCATGCCATCCAGCCGGTTGTTGAGGCTGACGGTGATCCACTGGTTGTGGATGTGGTGGGCCCGATTTGTGAGACCGGAGATTTTCTGGCAAAAGACCGTGAACTTCCCGCTGTACAGCAGGGTGATCTGCTGGCGGTGATGAGTGCCGGTGCCTATGGATTTACCATGGCCTCCAACTACAATTCACGGCCCCGTGCCGCCGAAGTAATGGTGGACGGAGAGCAGTTTGAGATCATTCGGGAACGCGAAAGCATGGAAGCACTGATTCGGGGTGAGAAGATCCCCGGATTTCTGGAGAAATAGAATGGATATTGAGTTTCCTGTACCATTTGCCAAAATGAGTGGTACGGGCAATGACTTTATTGTCATAGATCACCGCAGGACACTGGTGCCCGAGGATATGCAGGCGGATTTTGTCCGGGGCGTCTGTCGCCGCATGTTTTCTGTGGGCGCGGACGGCCTGATCTTCATTGAGAATTCCGGGAAGGCGGATTTCAGCTGGCGTTTCTATAATGGAGACGGTTCCGTTGCTGAAATGTGTGGCAATGGGGCCAGATGTGCTGCCCGCTTCGCCTATGCAAAGGGAATCGCCGGGAAGAAGATGTCCTTTGAAACCCTGGCGGGAATCATTGAGGCTGAAGTCTTGAACGATGAAGGGGAGGTGAGTCTGCTTATGACCCCGCCCTTTGATTATCGTACGGGCCTTGAGGCGGAACTTGACGGAAAGCTGCACGAGATATCCTATATGAATTCAGGGGTTCCCCATGCCGTGCTGTTTATGGATGAGGCAGAAGAGATAGCGGTGAAGAAATGGGGCAGCAGTGTCCGCTTTCATGAGCTCTTTCAGCCTGCCGGAACCAACGTAAACTTTGTTCAGCCCCTTGCCGATGGAGGCATCCGGGTCCGCACCTATGAGCGCGGCGTGGAGGATGAAACCATGGCCTGCGGAACCGGCGCTGTTGCATCGGCGATCTTTGCGGCAAACAGAGGAATGACCTCTTCCCCGGTCACGGTCACCACTTCAGGCGGTGAACGCCTGACCATTGTGTTTGATTTGCAGCAGGACTCAACTGCGGAGAATGTATACCTGCAGGGGCCTGCCAGGATAATATATATCGGCCAGTTAACGGCCGAGTCATTGGAAAAATGAAAGGCTGAAGAGAAAAGGCTGAAGGAGACGGTTTGTCTCTTTCAGCCTTTATCATTCTGCCTTCAGTAAGTTAAATAGAGAGATCCAGGAGAAAGAATCATGGAAAAGTATCACGGAGCTATTGTTGCAATTGTCACGCCCTACATCAATGATGAACTTGATGAGCAGGGACTGATTGATCTCATCGAATTTCAGATTGCCGGTGGAACCCACGGAATTGTACCCTGTGGAACAACCGGCGAGTCTGCCACCTTAAGTTTTGACGAGCACAAACGAGTGATTGAGCTCACTGTAAAAACCGTTAATGGTCGTGTACCTGTCATTGCAGGAACCGGTGCCAATAACACCAAAGAGGCCATCGAACTCACCGAAAGTGCCAAAGACAGCGGGGCAGACGCGGTCTTGTCTGTGACTCCCTACTACAACAAACCAAGTCAGGAAGGTCTTTATCAGCATTTCAAGACCGTCTCCGAGGCCGTGGATATTCCAACCATCCTCTACAATGTTCCCAGCAGGACGTCCATCAATCTTCTGCCGGAGACAGTGGCCAGACTGGCGCAGATCGACAGTATTATCGGGATCAAAGAGGCCTCCGCCTCTCTGCAGCAGATCAGTGAAGTGATCCGTCAGTGTCCCGATGATTTTATTGTTCTCTCCGGTGATGACTTCACCTCCATGCCCACCGTTTTTATCGGTGGTAAAGGTGTTATTTCAGTAACCTCAAACGTTCATCCCCGAGGCATGGCCGACCTCATGGAGGCAGCCCTTTCAGGTGACATCAAAAAGGCCAACGAGATCCACTACAGCCTCTTTCCACTGATGACGTCAATGTTTTCAGCGCCCAACCCTGTTCCAGCCAAAAAGGGTGTGGAACTCATGGGAAAAATCAAGGATGGCCTGCCCCGTCTGCCTCTTACCGAGATTGACGACAAGGCACTTGAAACCCTTCGCGCTGCCATGAAAAACGCAGGTTTACTGTAGTTGTTAGAGGAACATGAAAATGATAAATGTGATAATAGCCGGAGCTGCCGGAAGAATGGGGCAGCGTATAGGATATATGGTGTCTCAGCACCCGGAACTGAATTATGCAGCGGCGTTCGAGGCGGCGGGAAGTCCTGCAATCGGGCGTGATCCCGGTGAAATGGGCGGCTGGGGAACGGCAGGTGTGACCATTGAAGAAGGACTGGAGGCCGTGATTGACAAGGGTGATGTGATCATTGATTTCACCTTTCACAAGGCCACAATGGGTTTTGCCAGGCTTGCTGCAGAACACAAGACAGCCATGGTTATAGGAACCACCGGACTCAGTGCGGAAAATCTGGAAGAGCTCAAAGAGCTTGCCACGGCTTTTCCCTGTGTCCAGGCCCCCAACATGGCTGTGGGTGTCAATGTCCTGTTTAAACTTGCCGCCAAGGCCGCATCCATCCTGGGTGATGACTACAATATTGAGATCGTTGAGCTGCACCACAACAAGAAAAAGGATGCTCCCTCGGGTACCGCTCTGAAGCTCGCTGAAATGGCGGCTTCCGGAGTGAATCGGAATCTTGCGGAGGTGGGTGTCTATGAGCGCAACGGTATCATCGGTGAACGCAGTGTTGAAGAGATCGGGGTGCAGACGGTCCGCGGCGGTGATATCGTCGGTGAACACACCATATACTACTGTGGACCGGGCGAGCGTATTGAGATTACCCATCGTGCTCACAGCCGGGATAACTTTGCCCAGGGTGCAGCAAAGGCAGCTGCCTGGGTTGTCGGCAAAGAGCCGGGGCTGTATAGCATGTTTGATGTCCTTGGTCTGCAGGATCTCTAAGCCCTGATGGAAACAAGAAGGGTATGGGTGGCGCTGGGTTCAAACCTTGGTGACAGTGACCGTATCCTGCAACAGGCCTGGCGTGAGCTGGGCCTGAGCCGTGAGATTGAGACCCTCATGCTTTCCAGTCCGTACGTAACGGAACCTGTGGGAATGGAGAGTGAGCATCTCTTTCTCAATGCGGTGGGGATTCTGGAGACCGGCCTTGATTGTCTGGAGCTCCTTGACCTCCTGCAGCAGGTTGAAAAGGGATTTGGCCGCGATAAAAAAACAGGGGTGGATGGCTATCAGGATCGTCTTCTTGATCTGGATATCCTCTACTATGGGGATCGCATCATGACGAGCAAGACTCTGGTGCTGCCCCACCCCCATATAGCTGAGAGGCTGTTTGTGCTGGCCCCGCTGGCAGAGATTGACATGAACCATTGTGATCCGCTCAGTGGCCGTACAGCGCAGCAGATGCATGAGGAACTCCTGCAGCAGATGGCAAGGGGGGCAACAGCGGTTCAGGATATCAGGCGTCAGGTGTGGGCGTGAAGATCAATCGGTTTTTTTTAAGATACGGTTGTAAAACGATAAAATTATAGATGGATACGTAAACAGTTTCATATCCGAGATGCAGATATCTTACGTTGTTCCGGCGTACTACGGTTCGTTGTGATGATGGGGAATGTTCGGCAGCCAGGGAGATGGAGAGTTTTTGCGACACCATCAGAAAACTGATAGTATACTACTGATGTGAGTCCCGTAAAAATAGTTGTCATAGCAGTTCTGCTTTACTTCGGCTACAGGCTGCTGGTGAGTGACTGGAACAAAAAGAAAGAAAACAGGACAGAGGATTCTTCGCAGAATAATCTGGACGAGGGACCGGTGGCTGATGTGCTGATCGAAGATCCCATCTGTCATAAACTGGTGCCGAAACAACAGGCGATTCGACTGAAATCACAAACGCAGGACAAAATAGTTTATTTCTGCAGTGAAGAATGCTGCAATATATTTGTAAGACAAGAAGGAGAAAATAAATGAAATTTTTTATAGATACAGCCAATCTGGAGCAGATCAAAAAAGGTGTTGAAATGGGTATGGTGGATGGCGTTACCACCAATCCATCTCTCATTGCAAAGGAAGACAAACCCTTTGAAGAGATCTTAAGAGATATCGTTGCCGTGGTTGACGGCCCCATCAGTGCCGAGGTGGTGAGCCTTGAAGCAGATGGAATGGTTGAAGAGGCCAAAGTTCTTGCCGCCATGAGTGATAATATCGTGATCAAGATCCCCATGATTGTGGAGGGAATCAAGGCGGTGAAACAGCTCACGGCACTTGGAATCAATACCAATGTTACCCTGATTTTCTCGGCAGCCCAGGCACTGCTTGCCGCGAAGGCCGGTGCCACCTATGTGAGCCCCTTTGTGGGAAGACTGGATGATATCGGAACCCGTGGCATGGAACTGGTAAGTGATATTATGTCAATTTACCGGAATTATGGAATTGAGACAGAGGTGATTGTGGCCAGTATCCGCAGCCCTCAGCATGTGATGGATTCTGCAGCAATCGGTGCGGATATCGCGACCATTCCACTGAAGGTGATTGAGCAGCTTGCAAAACATCCCCTGACTGATATTGGAATCGAACAGTTTCTGGCCGACTGGGAAAAGAGAAAGAAATAGAAGCTGTGGCGGAGTGGTGAATGAATAGATCCCTCAGAGTGCTCACAACAGTGCTGTCTCTGGCCTGGCTTCTGCTTGTATCTCTGCAGAGCCGGGCTGTGGCGGAGATGTTTGCCTGCGTGGACAGTACCGGAAAGGTGCAGTACACCAATATGAATATCTCTGCCGGATGCCGCCCGCTACCCAGGCGTGTCGGGATCACCAGAAGGCCCGGCAGGAGTCAGAGTATCACGCTGCAGCCAACTTCTTTCCGTACTCACTATCGCCAGGATTCCTCTTCCTATGACAGCCATATCCGCAGATCAGGACGTCTCTATAATGTGGACCCGTACCTGATAAAGGCGGTGATAAAGGCAGAATCTGATTTTGACTGTTACGCACTTTCAAAAACAGGGGCTCAGGGCCTGATGCAGTTGATGCCGGAGACAGCGCGTGAGCTGCGTGTTGCCAACCCCTACAACCCCTATGAAAATATTGATGGTGGAACCCGTTATCTCCGGGATCTTCTCGAGATCTTTAACGGGAATGTTCCTTTGAGTCTGGCAGCCTATAACGCAGGGCCAACCCTTGTGAAACGGCTGCAGAGAATACCGCGGATTCCGGAAACAGTGCGATACGTCCAAAAGGTACTTGCACATTATAAAGGATATGGCGGCTATGTGCCTCAATCCCAGATCCGGATCGCTTCGGCAACTCCGAAATAATGAAATTGAGTAAAGGCGCTTTATGAAGCAACTTCTGACATGGCCCAATATGCTGACTGCATTGCGGTTTGCAATGATTCCGATGCTGGTAGTCCTCCTGATGATGGAGCAGACGACTGTCATTGCCTTTGTGGCCTGGTTTGTCTTTGCCCTTGCAGCTTTTACCGACTGGCTGGATGGATATCTTGCCCGGAAGTTTGATTGTGAAACGGTTCTTGGAAAGCTCATGGACCCCCTTGCTGACAAGCTGCTGGTGACTGCAGCACTTATCATGCTTATCCCTCTTGAGCGGGTTCCGGCCTGGGTCTGCCTGATTATCATCGGCCGGGAAATTTTCATCACCGGTCTCCGTGGCCTTGCAGCCTCAACCGGTAAAGTAGTGGCCGCTGATAACCTTGGGAAGATAAAAAGTAATTTTCAGTACTACGGGGTCGGCTTCCTGATATTCCCCCTCAATCTACTCCCCATTCCCTATCAGTATGAATTTGGAATGGGCCTGATTTATATCTCACTGGTCATGAGTATCTGGTCTGCAGTAAACTACACCTACAAGCTCCGCGATATCTTTGTGGAAACCTCCTGATCCTGCCATTTTTCTTGACAGTAAGGAGGCAGTTACGGTATTACTCTTTATCCATTCCCAATGTGCCGGAGTGGTGAAACTGGTAGACGCACTGGACTCAAAATCCAGCGGGAGCAATCCCATGTCGGTTCGATTCCGACCTCCGGCACCAGACGT